>Ga0194035_1001578_pt1 | contig 11876 bp, 13 predicted proteins | sample JunL2320m_MetaG_FD_148680 | JGI IMG/M metagenome (GOLD analysis project Ga0194035, IMG submission 148680) | Anoxic zone freshwater microbial communities from boreal shield lake in IISD Experimental Lakes Area, Ontario, Canada - Jun2016-L239-20m | ecosystem: Environmental > Aquatic > Freshwater >...
TGGCATGAGTATGAAAGTGCTAATTGCAGATACCCTAGCACCAGTTGTTGATCTCGCTTTTTCACTGCAAAACCCTAGTTTTTCAGATGCTTGGATCGGTTGCCTTGCCTATAGCTTGCAGTTATTTTTTGATTTTGCAGGCTATAGCGTAATGGCAATAGGCCTTGGCATGATGTTGGGTTTTCGTTTCCCAGAAAACTTTAATCATCCTTATCTCTCCAATAGCATCCAAGATTTTTGGCGCCGCTGGCATATTTCCTTATCAACTTGGTTGCGAGATTACTTATACATTCCCTTAGGTGGAAATCGTGGAGGGGAAATACACACATATATCAATCTCTTATTGACTATGTCGATTGCAGGCCTCTGGCATGGCGGAGATAGTTGGAATTTTTTAATTTGGGGGGTTGCCCATGGCATCGCCCTTTGCACCGCAAGAATATGGCCACATACTGGCTTACCACAACCTTCAATTACCATTTCAAGAATACTAACTCTATTATTTGTCTTTTTGGCATGGACTATTTTCCGAGCCCATTCATTTGATGACGCACTGCGTATGTATGCTAGCCAATTAGGCATGAACGGATTTGATTACTTTAATCTGAGTGACGCTATGCTCAATTTAATCAGACCTGTACATTGGCTGGCTGCATTCCTGGGGGTTGCTTGCATTCTTGCGCCATTACTAATTCCTTATGTGAATCGCCATATCAACCCGTTAGTGATTGTGTCTGGGGCTGCATGGCCAGTATTAGGCTTCCTGCTATCTTATGCTCTCATTGCAAGTCGTGGAGCCGTTCCCTTTCTCTATTTTCAGTTCTAATGAAAAAAAAATCTCAACATCCCGAATCAGAGCCAAGACCAGTTACTCATCTTGATAGATTAACAAGCCCACTTGCTGGAATTTGCTTTGCTCTATTTTTAGTTGGCGGCATTGCTACTACTAGCTATGCTGTGATTAGTCAAAACCTGAATTTATTCCCTAAAGAAATATTATGGTCTACATTTCTCAATGGTGACGTTTCTTCTGAAATTGCAAAGTCCTTAGCAAACGCCCCATTTCCGGATAATGCAGCAAAGTTTGAACGTGGCTTTAGTTGGATTGTTGCACGTGATTTAGGGCCTCGGGTTCGCGAAGGAAAAAATGACTGGCTATTTTTAAATGATGAGTTAGTTGTTCACCCAGATCGATTATATAGTGCAGATTTACGAGCTAAAGAGATTATTGATGTTGAGCATCAACTAGCTAGTCAAGGAATTGAACTCCTCGTCTTACTTGTACCTGATAAGTCTCGTATTGAGCATGAGTTTTTAGGATCGCAACATCGAGCGACAGTATTTACTACTAGAGTGACAGATTTTGAAAAAAAACTGAGCCTCAATAAAATTAATGTCATTAATTTAACCGATGGGCTCAATCAAGCCAAACAAGACGGTACCACACCCTTTTTGCGCACTGATACCCATTGGAATGAGCAGGGAGCTGAAGTGGCTGCAAAAGCAGTGGCTGAAAAAATTCAATTGTTTAAATTCACACCATCTCCGGCAAAAACAACCCAGATTACTAGTGAAGTGAATCAAACCCGTCCAGGCGACTTAGTCAAATTAGCAGGAATTGATTGGCTACCTAAAAGTCTTCAGCCTATGCCCGAGGCAGCGAAAATGAGTACCTTCAAGTCCATGCCCATGTTACCTAGTAAAGCTCCAATAGCATCAAATGACTTGTTTGGAGATGCAAACTTACCTAATATTACCTTGATTGGTACGTCGTTTTCTAGAACTTCACAATTCATCCCTTACTTAGAGATGCAGTTAAATACCCAAATAGGGAATTTTGCTCTTGATGGAGGTGATTTTTCAGGTGCGGCAAGAGCCTACTTTAATAGCCCAGCATTTAAGAGCACCCCTCCAAAACTTATTATTTGGGAAATACCAGAGCGCGTCATTGAAATGGGTCGTACTAATGATATGAAAATACTACAAGGATCCGCACCGACTTGAATATTCAAAATAGCCGAGCGATTTTGAATAGAAGTCTACTCTACGTTTTAATTTCTTTATCGATATATAACTTACCCGCCACTGCTACAGAGTTCGATTCCTTTGGAAGGCTTACCTCTATCAATGGAAAGGTGGAGGTAGCATGTCCTATTCAAAATAAATCTACTGCTGTAATTTTAGTGATGGGGCAATCACTTTCTACAAATGAGTCATCAGAAAAGTTCAGCACAAAATATCCCCAATCGGCGATTAATTACTTTAATGGAAAATGCTATGCTGCCAATTCTCCACTCTTGGGGGCAACAGGAGAAAATGGTGAATTTATAACCCCACTTGCTGACTTATTAATTGAATCTAAAAAATACAAAACCGTCATTATTATTTCAACTGGGATTGGCGGTACTGCCATTAATCGGTGGCAAGTAAAAGGAGATCTCCATGCAATGGTCTCCAAAACAATAGATCAACTCAGTAGTACTTATAAAATTACCCATATTATCTGGCAACAAGGTGAGAGCGACTATCTAGAAAGTACAACTACTCCAGCTTATGTTAATTCTTTTTATTCGCTCTACAATGCATTGCTATCGAAAAAGATTCGTGCTCCGATATTCATATCCATCTCAAGCAAATGTGGCCCAAACTGGGTTGACAATAACCCCATTTCAACAGCGCAGAACTTATTGATTGACAATAAAAAGATATTTCTTGGGGTTAATTCTGACAAACTTCTTGACAGTGAAGATAGAACCCCTGATGAATGTCATTTAATGGGGTCTGGGCAATTGAAGATTGCTAAATCTTATTCAGAAGCCATTCTAAGGCACTCAAAATAAGCGTCTATCAATAAGACAAAACATAAAGTGATCTGTTAAGACTAAATAATACCCTCGGGTTGATTGCATACCTGAATATTTTGCATAGAAAAGCCAGATGTGCAGCCTGAATAAATCCGTAATATAGATGAAAAATCAGTCTGTGAGTACAGGGGTATTTAGATTATATTATTTACATTTGATAATTCAAACTTCATCGGATTTAATTCTTTATCAGGGGAATAGCTCTTCGTTCTCAGGATCAGCTTTGACAACTCCACCAGTAACCGTAAATTTAACGTTTGATTGCTTGTAACTTACGACACCCGCTCTCCGGAACTCTTTATATGAAATATTTTATCTTCAAGAATTCTATCTATATAAAGTATTTATCTGATTGATATCTTTAAAATGCAATTACATTACTTAAAACGCAACTGGTTTAGGTGCTGTTAGATTAGTGCAAATTATTTTTCTTTATACATACTATTTTTCATAACATTGCTCTAATTAATTGCGCAGATTTGTGTCTAGAAAACGCAAATAGACTAAAAAAAATGAAAAAATTATTTAATCTATTTGAGGCATCTAAAAAATAATTTACTTAAAAGTTTTGATGGGGTAATGTTGTAATAAAATAGAAATATTAATTTAAGGGAGCTTATTCCATGGAACATGCTAACAATAAAAGAACTGACATTACTCTGCGAAACTCTATCGACGGCTATTTGGAGCACATTCAAAAATCGTTCAAAGATGCTATGTACACTAGTGGGAGCTGGGATGAAGACGCTCTATCGCGATTCTGCCAAGCAGTACGGGTCAGCAGCCGCGGAGACCTATTGACTATATCTAGCGGCGCGAAGAAAGTACATGCTTATATAGCCACTAAAGATATTAGCGGCCATCAGAAAGGTAGCATCTTCTCTGCTGGCTGGTCCGGAAAACCTTCTCTTTCCAACTCCATTGGTAATGTTTTAGAAGGCGCTTACTAAGTCACATCCTCCTGCCTCAAACTAGCTAAATACTTATTAAAGTCATCCCCAAACTCTGGGTGCTGCATTGCCACTTGTACTGTGGCTTTTAAAAAGCCGAATTTATCGCCACAGTCATAACGTATTCCATCGAATTCGTAGGCCAAGACATCCTCTTCCTGCAAGAGAGATTGAATGGCATCTGTTAACTGATACTCACCACCAGAACCAACATTAATTTGGCGAATATGGTTAAAAATATGCGGCGATAAGATATAACGCCCTACTACTCCTAAATTAGAGGGTGCATCCTTGGGCTGTGGTTTTTCGACTATTCCTGATAGTAGATGTAAGCCGTTACCTTTCTCTGTGCCGGCAACAACGCCATAAGATGAGCTCTTTTCAGACCATATTTTTTCTACGGCCACAATAGATGCGTGGTATTTTTTATGAGCCTCAATCATTTGAGATAGTACCGGTTGGCTAGCAGTCAACAGATCATCTGCCAAAATGACGGCAAACGTTTCATTGCCAATTAATTTTTCAGCGCACAAAACAGCATGTCCCAAACCAAGCGCCTCTGATTGCCGAACGTAGATGCAGTTCACATGACTTGGCTTAATGTTTCTGACAATATTTAAGAGCACTTTTTTATTTTTTGCCTCTAGCTCAGCCTCAAGTTCATACGCTTTATCAAAATGATCCTCAATAGAGCGCTTATTTCTACCAGTAATAAAAATGAGTTCAGTTATACCAGATGCAATCGCCTCTTCTACCGCATATTGAATCAATGGTTTATCAACCACATTCAGCATTTCCTTAGGACTGGCTTTAGTGGCTGGTAAAAAGCGTGTTCCCAATCCAGCTACTGGAAATACAGCCTTAGTGATTAGCATTAAATTATTGCTGGTCATGTGTAAATCCTGTGTAATAAATATTGCATTTATATCTGAACATTAAAACCCGTTTATTCTTAGTTTTATTATTTAAAGAGAGGGAGTCATGCCTTTAAGATACTGAATTCTCTGACTTGTAATTTGGTCAATCAAGCCACACTCCACAGGGGCAGGCTGCTGAAGCGCTTGATCAATAGGTATCGCCAGCTGTTTACCCAGCTCAACTCCAGGCTGATCAAAGCTATTAATACCCCATAAGATTCCCAAAACAACCGCACGACTCTCATACAGCGCAAGCAGTGCACCAAGATGATAGGCATCTAACTTTGAAAGTAGGATCAGATTACTTGGCTTGCCACCAAGATAGACTTCATTGGGCATATCAGAGGCCTTTCCCAGTGCAAGCGCTTGGGCTTGGGCTAAACAATTGGCCATTAAAACCCGGTGATGCATTTCAGCCTCAGGGATATTGCTCATGGGCTCGATGACCGCGACGAAATCTACGGGAATAATTTGCTTACCTTGATGAAGTAGCTGGAAGTAAGAATGTTGTGCATTGCTGCCTACGCTCCCAAAAACAACTGGTGATGAATAAGTAATGGAGTCACCATGGTGACCCACCCGCTTGCCATGGCTCTCCATTTCCAGTTGCTGCAACCAGAGTGGCAGTAAGCTGAGCGCATTGGCATAGGGAATCAAAGCGTAGGCCTCTACTCCATGCTTTCTTTGTTGATAAGTCAGTGCAAGCGCCATCAAAATCGGCAAATTGCTCTCTTGGGGAATATTTCGAAAATCCTTATCAATAGAATGAGCCCCCTTTAAGAATTCCATAAATGCATCAAAACCGTATTGCAAAGCAATGCAGAGCCCTACTGCAGACCAAACAGAAAACCGCCCCCCAACCCAATCCCAAAATGGAAAAATGTTCTCTTTCACAATCCCAAAATCATTTGCTTTTTTTATATTGGCAGTAACTGCAATAAGGCACTTCTCGATATGCTCAACACTACATCCATTAATTTGGAGCCAATTTTTGACTGCCATAGCATTCATCATGGTTTCTGTTGTGGAAAAAGTTTTGGAAACAATGATGACTTTGGTAGTCAAAGGGTTTGCCAATCTAAAGATGCGTGATAACTCTTCAGCATCAATATTGGCTGCAAAGTGAACACGCATCCCTCTACTTTTAGTCTTTGGTAAGTTTTCCAAAGCCCTCACAACCAGTTCAGGACCGAAAACTGAGCCGCCGATACCAATATGGATGAGATCGGTAATACCATCGCATTCATCGCATAGGATACGCATTTTCTCCCAAACCATCCTAACCTCAGGCATGATGTCTTGGGCATTAACATAAACTGGTGTATTAGACAGATTACGAAGTGCCGTATGCAATGCCGGGCGAGCTTCGCTTTTATTTAAAATTTCACCAGCAAACATGGCAGCAACTCGCTGCGCTATTTTGGCCTGCGATGCATTTTCTAATAGTAAACTCCATTGCGAAGGGGTGATCCCCTGGTAGTTTAAGTCAAGGGAGATGCCTGCAGAACTAAGATTAGTTATTGAATGCATGGGTCTACTTATGGATTGCACTATTTTTACACACTAAAAGTTTCATGAATAGCTATTGCCATGATGATTTTATTAGATTTTGGTGTTTGGAATTTTTACAGGCTATCCAATAAATGCAAATTAAATCCTAAAAATGCAAAAGACACTTTTAAAGAGCTTTCTTGCGCGCAATATATTTAAACGCAAGTACTATCTAATTTGTTTCATTTGATAGCACTTGATAGAAAATGACTATAGAAAGCAAATACTTTAATAGCGGCATCTTAATTAATAAACTGCTCAGAATTAGCTCGTCCCTGAGCAGCGAAATAGATCTTACGCGAATTCTAGAAAATATTTTAGTTGCTGCAATGGAGATAACGGGAGCCGATGAGGGTAGGATATATAAAGTAACGAATGACAATACTCTTACTACTGAAATCGTCTATACAAAAAGTAAAGAAAATACTTTAGCTGGCAACGACTCCAATAGAATAAGTAATAGATCCATTCCCCTTTTTACTGATAAGAGAATTCCAGATCTGAGACATGCAGTCACTTATGCATTCCACAAAAAGGAGACTGTTAATATACCAAATGCACGCGACGCAATGAATTTTATTTTTCTGAAACATTCGAATTTGATTTTAAGAATAGCTATAAGTCAGAATCCTTCTTGTATGTACCCATGAAGAATCATGAATCTGAAACTACAGGGATTTTGCGACTAATGAATACATCTAACTCATTGACTGGGGAAATTATCCCTTTCTCACAGAGATCTCAAGTCATCATTGAGGCGCTAAGTTCTCAAGCAGCAATTTCCATAACTAATCGCACCCTTGTAATTCAGCTAGAGGACCTATTTGAATCCTTTATCAGCCTCATCAACCATGCGATTGATGACAAGTCTCCACATACCGGAGGGCATTGTGAGCGCGTACCAGCACTAACTATGATGATTGCGGATGCGGTAACTCAATGCCAAGTTGGTCCATTTAGCGATTACTCATTATCTGATGCCAATCGAAAAGAACTAAAAATGGCTAGCCTTCTACACGATTGCGGGAAAATTACAACCCCAGTGCATGTTGTAGATAAAGCAACTAAGCTTGAAACCATTTTTGATCGGATACAGTTAATTGAATTGAGAATTGAAATATTGATGCGTGATATTCAAATCCAACTTGCAAATAAAGTAATCACTGACTTTGATGCGCAACAAGAGCAAGAGTGTTTAATTGCTGATTTTAATTTCTTATGCCACTGTAATATTGGTGTTGAATCTATGATTGAATCAGATTTAAAGCGAATTCATGATATCGCTTCAAAATATACCTGGCAAGATTTCTCGGGATCAAAGCGACAGCTTTTAAGTGAAGATGAGGTTCTTAATTTGACTATTAAATCTGGAACTCTAAATGCATCTGAACGAAAAATTATCAATCGGCATATTGAAGTCTCGATTAGTATGCTAGAAAAATTAAAATGGCCCAAGCATCTAATGAATGTCACTGAATACGCAGGGGCTCACCATGAGCGAATGGATGGAAAAGGTTACCCCAAAGGATTAACACGTGATGAAATGTCAATACCTGCCCGCTGCATGGCAATAGCCGATATCTTTGAAGCTTTAACGGCTAAAGATCGGCCCTACAAAAAGGGAAAGAGCCTAAGCGAGTCCCTTTTCATTTTGGGGAAAATGAAATTGAATAATCACATCGATCCAGATTTATTTAATATTTTTATGTGGAGCAAAGTATATGAGGAATATGCTCATATATTCATGGATAGCAGTCAAATAGATTTGGTCGACCTTAGCAAAATCCCAGGATATGAGACGCCTCTAGTATCCTAATATTTTGTGGATACTACCCTTCTGACATCCCGTATTTGAGTAATCGCTAATTGTCCAATATCACGAATCTTCTCATATTGACCTTGGTTTAGGTCGGCCAAGGATTGAATCTGTGAGTACGTAGATGATAAAAATCGGTCGCCATTTTCTGCACTTTTGATCATTACCCCAAAGTCTAAAAGATTACGCTCTTCTGCGCTAAGCTTACTCACAAGACTTTTGGTTGCCCATATTCTTCCTAACCTTGCAAAGTCACTTAATCTAGTCGCCTCATTGATCGTATTACCAAGTGCTACGAATTCAATATGATTGGCAGACTGGAAGCCACCTAACCACTCCTGCCCCTCATGCAATCCAATATTTAACTGCAACTCTCTTGTCCAGTTTTTCTTTAACTGCCATTGCGCACTAATTTCTCGCATAGCTGAACGCAATTCGACTGAACAAATGACTGCATTAAATAGATAGTTACTTTCATTTTTGGGAAAAAAGTAATAAACAACCCCATCGCCCATATGCTTACCATGGGTGCCTGCATACTTCGATAAAATCTTACCCATTGCCGCCCAAATCTGGTTTATCAGAGCAAAATACTCATCTGGTGGAAGTTCAGAACAGATGTTGACTGAATTTTGCAAATCAGCCACTAAGACAGCCAAGGAAGTAAGTACTGGTAAACGCTGACTCAATAACGATTGAATTACCCGGTCACGATGCGACAAAAAGTTTAAAAGATCATTTCTCTCCTCCGCCTCAGGAAAATGTACTATCAATACGCCTTCTCGAAAATAGACGGCAAAAATTCGGTAACGTGTAATTTCTCCAAGGGAATTCTTTGCTGAGAATTGAGCCTCATTGATAACGCCCTCTTGATTAACTTCATCGGAATTAATCACATCTAAATAGTCTAATAAATCTATGGCACCTTGCTCAATAATTTTCATCAAAGCGTCATGACCCATATTTGATTTAAAAAATTTCATTAGCAAGGTCAATAAAGCAATACTTTGTTGAGAATCTAGAGATCCTCTAGCTTGAGATATCAAAGAGCATAAATTTCGTTCAGCCCCCTTATCTGGAGGTGACTCAAATCCAAATACTTCCTTACGAGCGCTCTCATTTAACCAACTCAATTCAAAGTTGTAATTAAACATATAGGCTGGATGGGTTAAATTATCAACAGAGATTGAGAGATTCTGAAGACCCTTACTCGCTTGGTGGTGCGCAGCCTTAACTTGCCTCTCATTTTCTTTAATACGTATCCCGGTACTAGCACCCTCATCCATTTCCTTTACGTCTAGCAATGAATCTGTTTGAGCTAACCGTTCCGCAACCTGAGCAATAGATAGGCCACGGCCCTTGAGGACCTGGACAGCTCTTACTCTTTCAGGGGCATCATCTGGAAAATACCCCAATATACGAGCCCCTCCCTCGTCCAAATCCGAGGCGATTGACTGTACAAGTGGCTTAGGCAAAATACCAAGCTGAATGTAGTTATTTAAAGTTGCGCGGGATATTGATGTTTCATCAATAAGGGCTTTGCTAGAAATCATGGCTGTCTATTTGGACATCTGTTTATTTGGACATCTGTTTAAAAGAGCAAGAATCGATTAAATCTATATCTACGTCTACCTTTTTTATGCAAAATAGTTCTAGATACTGAAATTTAGAGTGATTATTAGTTTATTTTTAGTAAAGGATAGTCAACCCCCCGCCTTAGGCTCACTTAAGCCTCAGGTAATTCAAGTTTTTGAAAACTAACTTTCGACGTGGATAAACTAGCCTAAGCACGAAATAAAACCCACCCGTAGGATGGCTTTGGTAACGATTTTGGTAACAAGGCTGTTGTGCTGCCATAAACCCTTGTAATACCTATTGACTTGGCAGAAGGGGTGACGTGCATCTTAATAGCCAAAACATCTCCATTCCATGCTATTGGATAACAAATCCTTAAGTTCATCAAACAGAGAATTTCTGTGTTAAATTGAATCTGTCGGCGTTAAAACAGCTCTTTTAATCCGTTGGTCGCGAGTTCGAATCTCGCCCGACCCACCAAAAATAAAGCCCTTGAATGCATGTTCAAGGGCTTTTTCTATTACAGAAGTGAATAATTCAGAGCAACGGACTTTAGCACTGACGCTCTAAAAACCAGACTAAAGGCGTATAAAAACCACTTTCCGATATGGATACTTTGAACTAATGACTTTAAAACATCAAAATGCTAATATCTAACCATGATTAATTGGTCAAACTGCTCTGCTGTAGAAAGCGCTCCAGAGCGCGTTAGCGGAGCTTTGGTATTTTCCGGATCCCGCGTACCTATCGCTGCCCTCTTTGAAAATTTAGAAGATGGAATTACGATCAAAGAATTTATTGAAATCTTCCCAGGAATCAAACTTGAGCAAGCTCGTGCTGTTTTAGATTTTGCAGCCAAGAATTCACTTACTGCTGCGTGAAAATATTATTCGATCAGGGAACACCTGCGCCCTTAAAAGAATTTTTACCTACTCATGACGTCTCTACCGCTTATGAACTGGGGTGGTCAACCCTAAAAAATGGTGAACTCTTAAGTGCAGCGGAATCAAATGGTTTTGAGGTTTTTATTACAACCGATACCAATCTTCGCTATCAACAAAATCTCATCCAAAGAAAGATTTCAATTGTGGTAGTCAGCACTACCAGTTGGCCAAGAATTAAACCGAATGTATCCAAAATCATTGACGCAATTAATCAGTCGGCAAGTAATAGCTTCATAGAAGTAAATATTCCATTTAGCGATTAAACAGCCGTATATTCAATTGGACCATGAGACTAATGATTCGTTGAAATTTAAGACCAACCACCCAATTCAATCCTCGGGTTCATCGCCCTAATCAGTGTTGTTTCATAAAAATCATGCTATAATGCAATCATGCAGCATGAATATAGGAGAACACCATGGGCGCAGTCATAGATCATCAGGTTATTAAATCCATTGGATCCAGTGGGCAAATCTCACTTGGCAAAGAGCATGCGGGTCGTCAGGTTTTAGTTGAAAACCCAGAGCCTGGAGTTTGGGTTATTCGCACTGCCACTGTTATTCCAGACAATGAAAAATGGATGCATACACCTGCGGTTAAAAAGAATTTAACAGCTGCCTTAGCTTGGGCACAAAAAACACCTGCAAAAGCAACTGATCTCTCTAAATTAAAAATGGCTAAAGCTCATGGCGCGAAATGTAAAGCCTGAGTTATTAATTGAACTGGATCTCAATAGCCCAACCTTTCATTCCACTTGGAATAGCCTAGAACTCATTGAACAAGAAAAAGTAATTTCTACATTTGAAAAAATCACGCAATTAACCTGGAACCAAGTCTATCGTGACAAGGGTTTGAAATGGGAAAAGATTCATAGTATCCAGGCGCCCAAAGGGATTGAAGCACTTTATTCGTTTCGAGTGAGTAAGTCGATTCGTGGGATTGGCTTTAGAGAAGGCTACTTTTAAAGGGTCTTATTGATTGAGCCAGATCATGATGCGGCTTATGGAAAAAAATAATCCTTCAAAAGAGTACTCTGCGCCCACTCTAAACAAAGAGATACGTAATTCGTCTGATCCTGATATTGCTGGATCTTACTATGCTATGCAACGAGCTGGTCAAGCGGCAATCGACTTGGCAATCCAAACTAATACGGCAATCGTGACTACAGTTGATGGCAAGATTGTTCAGATCCCTGCTACTGAGCTTATTAAACAGCACCAACTTACCGCCTAAGTACCGTTGGTCGCGAGCTTAAAAAC
>Ga0194035_1001580_pt1 | contig 11870 bp, 10 predicted proteins | sample JunL2320m_MetaG_FD_148680 | JGI IMG/M metagenome (GOLD analysis project Ga0194035, IMG submission 148680) | Anoxic zone freshwater microbial communities from boreal shield lake in IISD Experimental Lakes Area, Ontario, Canada - Jun2016-L239-20m | ecosystem: Environmental > Aquatic > Freshwater >...
CCAGGAGTGACGGGGATGAACGCTGCTAGACGCGCCAACGCAAACGCAGCAAAGGCTGCGGCTACGGAAATCTCAGTGGATTCCCCTGTTTGGATGATCCGCAGCGAAACCAGCAGCACTCCAAATTGGGCGAACTGCTGCAAAAAGTTCGTGGCCGTCAGTAGCTCCCAACGTGCTTTAACCACCTCGACTGTTGAATCGCGAAATGCCACCAGTTGATCGGTGACGCTCGCAGGAGCCGATTTATGAAAGCGGGTCATTACGCTGGCAATCCAGATGTCTGCGCGGTTACCAAGCTTTCTGGCGTTCTCCTCGCTATGCAAGATCGCAACAAAAAATCCCACCATCGCAGCAATTGCGGCAAGTCCCGCCAGCCCTTCAAATACCTGAGCACTCGTTGGCGTCCCGACAAAGAGCAGGGCCAACACCCCAAGTACCGGAAGCGCCAGAGTGATCATCAAATTGAACACGCTAGTAATACCGATTGCTGCAGTCGCCGAGGCCCCGCTGAAACCTGCCTGGGCCAACATCCCATACTGCACACCAAGGCCGACTGCTCCACCGGCAGGAACTGCGTTGCTAATAGTAAATGAGGTCTGACGGATCATGAACGCTGGCCAGTAATGCAAACCGGGTAGCGAGACTTGAAAGGGAAATACGTAGACCATGATGCTGAAAATCACAGAGCTTGCGAGCACAGCAAGATCCTGAATCGACATGTTCTTGATCAAGTCCCAAGCTTCGGCATAGTTGCCAAACTTCGGCAGGATTCCTGCGAACACAACCACCAAAACCAGCACGGTAACGATCCCTGCAATGACGCGCCTTCGGCGCTCTTTCGCATCGTGAGTGGGCGGCGGGTCTACGGGTGAGACCTCGTCGTCTGCAGCAGTATTCATATGGTTTCAGAGTACAGCGGCGCGGAGTGCATCAATGTTCTCCAAGCGCTGCGAGCCGCCGCAGTCTGAATCAGATGGCAGGTGTGAATCGACGTAGGCGCAAGCTATTGCTCAGCACAAACACACTCGACAGCACCATTGCTGCCGCGGCGATCATGGGATCGAGCAGTCCTGCGGCGGCGAGCGGAATGGCCGCTACGTTGTAGCCGAACGCCCAAAAAAGATTGACCTTGATCGTTCGGAGCGTACGCCGAGACAGTTGCAGTGCATCTGCTACTGCATTCAGATCGCTTCGAACCAAGGTGAGGTCGCTCGCTGCGATTGCAACATCAGTTCCTGAACCCATGGCAATCCCAAGGTCGGCTTGGGCAAGGGCTGCAGCGTCATTTACGCCATCGCCCACCATGGCCACCACTTTTCCTTGCGCCTGCAGTTCCTTAATCTTTTCAAACTTCTGTTCTGGTAGTACGCGTGAAATCACCTGAGTGATACCTACCTGATCAGCCACAGTCTGAGCAGCCGTCGCGTTATCTCCGGTCAGCAGGACCGGGACCAGGCCCAATTCTTGTAACCGAGAGATTGCCTGTGAACTGCTCGGCCGGGGAGTATCACCAACCACCAGAACTGCGCGAACTACCCCTCCCCAAGCTGCCAGCACAGCAGTTCTGCCAAGTAATTCAGCTGCGTTTTGTGCGGCATTCAACTCTGCAGTCAGTTCGATTGCATTTTCTGCCATCAATACCTGCGTGCCAGCAAACACCTGATGGCCATCAACTTGACCCGTGACGCCTTTGCCCTGCTCACTCCAGAACTCAGTGACCCCTAGCAGCACCCCTGTCTTGTCGAACGCAGCCGAAGTAATGGCTCTCCCAACGGGGTGTTCCGAGGCAGCTTCCAGGGCGCCAACAAGTCGAAGAACCTGATCTGAGTCTGTACTGTCAGCGGCCACTACCTGCAAGAGGACCATCTTGGCCGAGGTGATCGTTCCCGTCTTGTCCAAAACAATGGTGTCAATCTGACGAGTCGACTCCAAGATCTCTGGACCTTTGATCAAGATCCCAAGCTGCGCTCCCCTACCAGTTCCCACCAACAACGCAGTGGGTGTGGCAAGTCCCAGTGCACATGGGCAGGCAATAATCAGTACTGCAACCGCTGCGCTAAAGGCAGTCTCAGCACCTGCTCCCGTGAGCAACCAGTACGCCAAGGTGAGAACTGCGATCAGCAACACCACCGGCACAAAGACGCCTGCTACCCGATCAGCGAGGCGCTGAACAGGGGCCTTGCCTGATTGCGCCTGTTCCACAAGTTTGCTGATCTGCGCTAGCGCAGTATCGGAACCTACTCTGGTCGCTTCAACAATGAGCCTGCCACCGGCGTTGAGAGTGGCACCCGTAACGGAGTCCCCGGGGCCGACTTCGACGGGAATGGACTCACCGGTCAGCAGCGACATGTCGATTGCGGAGCGGCCCTCCACCACGATGCCGTCAGTCGAGAGTTTTTCCCCCGGGCGGACCACAAACTGTTCCCCCACCTGGAGTTCCTCTATGGGGATTCTGAGTTCTTCCCCATTGCGAAGAACTGCCACGTCCCGAGCCCCTAAGTCAGCTAGAGCTCTCAGGGCGGCACCTGAGCGCTGCTTTGCCCGAGCCTCGAAGTATCGCCCAGCCAGAAGGAAAACCGTGACAGCTGTAGCTACCTCGAAATACACCTCGGGCATGCCGTTCATTCCAGTCATGCCAGTCATGCCCGCCTTATTCGCGAGCAACTCGTAGAGCGACCAGAAATATGCCGACAAGGTTCCAAGAGAAATAAGTGTGTCCATGGTTGCTGTGCCGTGGCGCAGGTTCATCCAAGTAGCGCGGTGAAACGGGTAGGCGCCCCAGAACACAACAGGAGTAGCCAGAGCAAGGCTCCACCACTGCCAGTTGGCCACTTGCAGTGCCGGAATCATTGCCATTGCGACCACTGGGACAGTGAGCACTGAGCAAGCAAGAAGTCGGTTACGAGGTGCTGTGAGTTGTTGCTGTTGCTGCTGTTGCTGAGACTGTAAGGATTCGGCCGAGTAACCAGTCTGGATGACTGCTTGAATCAATTGTGATTCATCAAGTTCGTTCAGGCTGTAGACAGTGGCGCGTTCGGTTGCATAGTTGACCGAGGCATCAACGCCGGCAATCTGATTGAGGGCCTTTTCGACATGGGCCGCACAAGATGCGCAGGTCATCCCGGTGATGTGGAGTTGAACCTCGTGTTGTTCATGGCTCACTTGATCAGTCACGATGGCTATTTTATACCCCCCTAGGGTATATTCGCAACCGGCCGCTGCCGGCGTACCGCCTGAACGCACCAAGGTATATACAACGATCTAGACGAAGAATCGCCGGCGCTGTACAGGCCGCGGTGAGAGGACCAAGCAAAGGAAACAAAGCAGGCAAGAAGAAAGTAAGGCGCTGCACCAAGGCCAAAGAGTTCCAAGCCCATGATGGTGCAGGCAATTGGAGCATTTGCTGCACCCCCAAAAACGGCAACGAAGCCCACTGCTGCAAGAAAGGGAACCGGAAGGTGCAATGCCACAGCCAGCGTGGCTCCAAGCGTTGCGCCCATCACAAACAGCGGAGTCACTTCCCCACCGACAAAGCCAGAGCCAAGGGTGATCGCTGTCAGCAACAGCTTGGCTGCGAAAGCCCAAGTGGGCACTGGGCCACCGAACAAGCTTCGTTCAATCAGTCCGATCGACAGACCGTTATAAATTCGGGTTTGCCACAACAAACTCAGCGCAATCACCACCACCCCGCCAAAGAATGGTCGGGCTGGAAACCAACCGATGAGGTGCCCAAAGGCCCATTTGACTGCGTGCACCGTCGCCGAGAACACCGTGGCGGTCAAGCCAAATGCAACTGCAGCAAGCGCCACTTTGCCAAGCACCACCACAGAGAGGTCAACGTGGCCGAGCTCGGGGGTGAGAGTATGCGTTACTCCAAGCCCGGTAACTATGGCGCTTCCCGTGAGAGATGCCACCAAGCAGGGGAGAACTGCGTTGAGATGTTCACCCGTTCGCCGCTGAACTTCTAAGCCAAATACTGCGCCCGCTAACGGAACGCCAAACACTGCGCCGAACCCGGCAGAGATTGCTGCCACCAGCAGAACTCGACGCTGTGCGGTTGTCACCGGCAGTGTTCTTGATGCCCAATCAGTCAAACTTCCGCTCATCTGAATCGCTGCACCTTCACGTCCAGCAGAACCGCCAAACAACTGCGTCACCACTGTCCCCACAAAGACCATCGGCGCCATCCGCCGAGGCACCCACGCATGTGGATCATGTATCTCATCGATTATTAAGTTGTTGCCTTCTCCTGCCCTGTCACCGCCGTAGTGGTAAATGAGTCCAATTGCCAGGCCAGCCACTGGGAGGCCGAACAGAAGCGCCGGGTGGGTAAGGCGAGTAGAGGTAGCCCAGTCCAAGGTCAACAGAAACGCCGCTGACGAGACCCCTGCGAGCACGCCAACGAGCAGGCTCAACATCAGCAGCACTACAACATCACCGAGCCGCTTTTGCCAACTCACTTAGGCCAGCTCCACCAGTTCAAGCATGGACTCATCAAAGTGATCAAGCTGCCCCTCTGGCATCATGAGTACCCGATCAGGCTGCAAGGCCCGCACAAATTCCGGATCATGGCTGACCAAAATCATGGTGCCAGGCCACTGAGAAAACGCCACACCAACAGCAGTTCGAGACATGGGATCTAGGTTATTTGTGGGCTCGTCGAGCAGCAGCAAATTGTGACCACCTACAACGAGCTGCGCCAGCGCCAGCTTGGTCTTTTCGCCGCCGGACAGGGTGGCTGCATCCTGAAAGGCCTTGTCGCCAGAAAGCCCAAACATTCCCATGACGCCGCGCAGTTCCTGATCGCCGATTGAAGCCGAAAGGCGCATGTGATCGAGCAGAGATTTTCCGTCTTCAATCCCCTCGTGCTCTTGCGCGTAATAACCCATGCTGGTTCGACCACCGATTCGAACTCGACCAGCATCTGGGGTTGCTTGATCGGCAAGCAGTTTGAGCAACGTGGTTTTTCCAGCGCCATTCAGGCCCATAATCATCAGTCGCTCGCCGCGACCTGCATCGAAGGAGACATCAGAAAACACCGTGACAGCTCCGAAACTTTTTTTCAGGTCTTTCGCCTCAATGACCTGTCGGTCTGACTCTGGCGGAGTGGGAAGTCGCACTGCAATCACACGCCGCTTTTCTGGTCCGGTGATTTTCTCAGCCTCAATACGAGCAGCCCGAGCGTCCAGATTCTTGGCCACCTTCGCTCGCTTTGCCGTTTGCCCTCGCATTGAATTTGCTCGTTGAGAAAGCCGGGTGATCTCTTTCTCTTGTCGATCTACGAGTTTGCCAACCCGCTCCTCTTCTACCTCTCGAGCAACGAGATATTTCGTATACGACCCGCGATATTCGACGATTGTCCCGACGGCATCCTCGGCCTCACGATCAAGGTGAATAACGCGAGTAATCGCATCATCGAGCAGGCCCAGGTCATGGCTAATCACGATGAGAGCGCCCCGATACGCCCGCATGTAGTTCAGCAACCAATCGCGAGCATCTGCATCAAGGTGGTTGGTGGGTTCATCGAGCAGGAGTAGTTCGCTACCGGCAAACAAAATGCGAGTGAGTTCCAACCGCCGACGCTCACCTCCAGAAAGCGCACCAATATGCATGTCTAATCGATCAGGCTTCAGACCCAGCCCATCGGCAATTTTTCGGGCCTCGGACTCTGCTGAATAGCCACCAAGTGATTCAAAATGCTCGTGAGCGGCCGAGAATTGCTCAATATTCTCTGTAGATGGGTCGGCCTCGAGAGCGACCGTCATCTTCTCGATTCGATCCATTGCCTCATCAAGGCCACGGCCAGATAACACGTGCAGCAGGCACCCAGTATCGGGTGGTGTGTGATCGCTACGCGGATCTTGGGACAAGTATCCCGTGGCCTGCGAGCGGGTGACCGTGCCCGAGATTGCTTCAGTAGCTCCCCCTAAGACTCTAAATAACGTGGTCTTACCCGCACCGTTGCGGCCCACGAGTCCAACCTTGTCGCCAGGGCGGACCTCAAACGAGGTCGCAGTCACGATGGTTTTATTCTCGATCTCGACCGTAACGTCGCGAACTATGAGCGTCATCGTGATCTCTCTTAGGAAACTGATCCGTGCTGGGAGTATCAAGTATCGCTCACCGCAGGGCCGCTAGTCAGACTCAGCCCTCGCGAGCCATGTTGGTAAACAGCGTGCAGTAGTCCAAAAACACCAGACGGGTCGTGCCAGTTGGGCCTGAGCGATGCTTCGACACAATGACCTCGGCGGTGTCTTTATCGCCCGAATCTGCGTTGTAGACCTCATCTCGATACAAGAACATGACCACGTCAGCATCCTGCTCGATCGAGTTATGCACAATCACTCCGTTGGCAACAAAGTTATGGGTTCCAAGAACGGTTGCGTCATAGACCTCACGCTCCCCAACCGAGGTGATCTCAACAACCTCATCCCAGAACACATCTGACTCAGCAAGCGCTGCGAGTGCTTTGGAATCCGTTGCTTGCGCAATTCGTTCAAGCCGTGCCCTGCTCGAGCACCGTGGGCGTGATTCTGTTCCCAACAGGTAACCCCCGCAGTACTTCTCTTCGAGCAGCTCTGCGAGCTGCCGCAGCGTCATCCCTGCACGATGCAGTTCCTCCACGATGAGGTTGCGCACCTCTGCTGGGATGGTATCCACATTGGGATTTGACTGCACCTTGTTCAGGGCCTGGATCGCGGCCTGAGCACATTCGCCACGGTCTCCGGCCACACCGATCTCGGAGAGGAACCGCTTCTGATGTTCCGCACCATGAATCCACAAGCGCCAACGCGGCTTATTGGGTCCGATATTCGTAATTCGGCTCTGCACACCGAAACGCAACAACAGAAGTTGTAGATCATCAATCAGTTGCCGATGCGTGCTCGTCGCGGTCAGCCTGACTAGTGGCCGGCCTCGAAGTTCGCCAAGGCCGAGAGAACCAAGAGAGCCAAACACTTCCGACAGCACCACTGCAAGCTGAGCATCGGGGAGCGTGAACACTGCTGGGTCGACTGCTCCAGCTGATTTCGAACTCTGTGCGAGCTCCCCAAGCTGTTCAACACTCACCGGGCTGATTTGTTCGGGTGTACCGATTCTGCGCGGTGACGCTATGCGACTGCCAACGGTTAGCTCATCTAAACGCAACCATCCCGTGACGCTACGGAACGGGTGGTTTGCAGTCGCGGTGATCTCTCGACCAGAGCCAAGACGCAAGCGAAACGCTTCTTTGGTTCCACTTGAAAACGCATGGGTCATGGTGGCGGGCACCATCTTGTACTCCTCATTCAGGCTCCAGACCGGCACATCACCTGCTCCCAATTCCAGCAGTTCCCCCAGGGTGACTTCGGTATTCGTATCCGCCCGCAAGACGCGTGTCTCTGCAATCAGGCAGCCCGACTCGCGAAGGTCTGCCAGCATGGGCCGCTTATCCGCGCGCTGTTCTAATTGTCGAGAGAGCTGCGACAGCGCCATCACCGGAACTTCCAGTTCACGGGCCAGAATTTTCAGTCCTCGGCTGATCTCTGAAACCTCCACCTGCCGGCTCTCCGCCGAACCTCTGCCCGACATGAGCTGCAGGTAATCCACCACAATCAAGCCAAGCGGTTGATCAAGTCGATCCTGCAGGCGACGAGCCTTGGATCGAATCTCCGTAACCGTCAGCGCCGGATTGTCATCTATCCACAGTTGCCCTTCACCAAGGCGACCCATGGCTTTGGTGATCTTGGTCCAGTCAGAATCAGTGAGACGACCTGTTCGAAGCTTCGTTGCATCAATGCGTGCCTCGGAGGCAATAAGGCGCTGTGTCAACTCCAAGTGGCTCATTTCAAGAGAGAAGAACAGCACGGGCCGTTGCTCGCGCACGGCGGCATGAGCCGCAAGCCCCAGCGCAAATGCCGTCTTGCCCATTGCGGGCCTTGCCCCCACCACAATGAGTGCCCCTGGCTGCAGCCCAGCAAGCTGAGTATCTAAATCAATGTATCCAGTTGGTGTTCCAGTAACGGAATCACCACGCTCAAAGAGTTTCTCGAGTTGCTCAAGGCTTGCGTCGAGCAAGGGTGCCAATGGAGACATTGAGTCTGTGTTTCTGCGTTGTGCGACGGCAAACATCATGCTCTCGGCAGAGTCGATGGTCTTTTCGATGTCATCAAGGGGCGAATACCCGAGTTCGGCAACATCGTTTGCCGTCATAATCAGCTTTCGCAAGAGCGCTTTTTCTTCGACGATCTTGGCATAGTGAAGCGCATTGGTAATCGCTGGAGTGCGCGCCTGCAAGGTAATGAGCGTGCCTGACCCGCCAACGGCGTCAAGCACATCTGCTTGGCCAAGTTCGTCAGCAACCGTGACAGGGTCAACTCCTTGGCCTGCGCCGTACAAGGCTTGAATAGCATCGAAGATATGCCGGTGAGCCGGTCGGTAAAAGTCATCTGAAGTGACGACATTGGTTACGGCCGAAATTGCTTGCTCGCTCAGGAGCATTGCACCAAGCAGTGACTCTTCGGCTTCGATGCTATGTGGTGGTACTCGGAGACGTGATGCGTCTCCCCGATTCGCTGGTTCTGCCATTGAGATACATCTTGGCCGGAGTTGCCTGTGGGTAGCTAGACCCTAAACCCTGAGAATTTCCTGTGGATTCGCTGTGGGTAGCGACCACACCCTGTGGAAACTGTGAGCACAACAGGGTGTGGTCCAGGGTGTAGTCACCCGTGGGAGCTATCCGGCTACTACTTCGATCATGATCGGGAACTGCACATCGTTATGCAACCGGGCAGTGGCCTGATGCGATCCAACTTCTTTGATGTGTTCTTCAATCACGATGTCTTTGCGATCCAAAGTGATTCCAGTTTGCTCCAAGATGGCCACGACCAGTTCGGCCTCGGTGACAGAGCCGAACAGTCGGCCAGTGTCGCCGGCCTTCGCTACGACTTCGATCTTCTTGGAGACAAGCTTCTTGGCAATCTCTTCTGCTGATTCGCGATCCTTGGCGTCTTTGACGTCACGGGACCGACGCATTGCACCAGCCTGCGCTACCGCACCGTCGGTTGCCAAGAAGGCAAGCCCGCGGGGCTCAAGAAAGTTGCGGACATAACCCTTTGACACCTCTACGATGTCTCCGCGCTTGCCGAGTCCAGAGACATCGGAACGAAGGATGACTTTCAAATCGCTCATTCCTCTCCTCCTGTGGTCTCAGCGCCGACCGCGACTGACTCAGTTGCCTCAATGTCGATTTCGGTGAACTCAGAAGCTGACTCAGCGGGAGCGGAGCTTGACTCAGAAGAATCCTCGGAACGGTCACGGCGCTCGCGGCGATCATCACCGTCGCGGTCTCCTCTGCTACCTCGTCCACCACGTTGCGTTGTGACACGGTTTGCATAGGGAATCAGTGCCATCTCGCGAGCGTTCTTAATTGCCATCGCAATAGCACTCTGCTGCTGCACATCGTTACCCGTAACGCGACGAGCACGAATCTTGGCGCGGTCCGAGACAAACCTGCGGAGCAGGTTGACGTCTTTCCAGTCCACATACTCGACCTTTTCAGCATTCAGGATCGAGACTTTCTTTTTGAACTTGCGGCCGTTGTCTTTACCTTTCGGGCTGCGTTTTGGCTGTGTCTTTGCCATTAGAAGGGCTCCTCATCATCGCTATATCCGGCAGCGGGGGGCTCCTGTGCCGGGGGTGCCGAGTCAAACCCGCCACCACTGCCGCCTTCGCGACGCTCGTTTTTGCTTACTTGGGCAGTAGCCCAACGCAGGCTTGGGCCTATCTCGTCGGCCACGACCTCGACCTTGGATCGCTTGGATCCATCCTTGGGATCTTCCCAGGAGCGTTGATCTAAACGCCCAGAGACCATGACCCGAGTGCCTTTGGTGAGCGACTCGCTGGCGTTTTCTGCCAACTCCCGCCAGCAGACAACGTCAAAGAACGAGACTTGCTCTTCCCATTCGTTTGTCTTTTGGTTTCTCCACCGGCGATTGACCGCCAGCCCAAAGTTGGCAACTGCTGCCCCATTCGGGGTGAAGCGCAGTTCTGGGTCTCTGGTGACATTGCCGATTAATTCGACTGTGTTTCCGTTTGCCATTGTGTCCTCCTCGTAGTCAGCCGGCCGGTGTCAGCAAGCCACGCTTGGTGGCTTCTGAGTCCGGTAGGCGGAACAGTTTGTGGCGGACGACCTCATCCGCAAGACGAAGGAACCGATCAACCTCATCAAGATTGGGTGCCTGAGTGACAATCTCGAGGACTGAGTAGACACCTTCAGATTTGTGATTGATCTGGTAGGCGAAACGGCGGCGGCCCCAATGGTCAACTGTGGGAACAGTGCCACCTTCAGCCTCGATCATTTCTTTTGCCTTATTGATAATGCCTTTACCGACCACGTCGTCTACGTCCTGGTCAATAATGATCATCAATTCATATACGCGAGTAACCACGTGGAATCCTCCCTATGGACCTCGGCACAACGCCATGAGGGTCCTGCGATCTGCAGGACAGGGTGTTTCTTGAGCCACTCCTTTGTGGATCCTGCGAACAGGACTTCATCGGAGCGGACAGTCAACTGTAGTGATCACTCTGGGGTGATCGCCAACTGCGAAATGTCTCAAGCGAAATACTGAGGTGAATGACAGTCTGCTCTCACCATGTGACACTGAAGCTTTTTAACAGTGCGACCCATACAGCGACAGGGCCTCAGCCTGCTGCTCTGACAAGTGATAGCTCTCGCTGTCGTCGGGAAAGGCGCCGGACCGGACATCTTCAGCAAACTGTCGAACTGCCACAACGGCGTCATCTTTGAGCGAGGCATACCTGCGAACAAACTTGGCTGGCACCCGATCCTCGAGCCCTAACAGGTCATGAAAAACCAGGACTTGGCCATCGCATTGGCGGCCAGCACCAATCCCAATGGTTGGAATATCGAGCGATTCAGTCACCATGCGCGCTACCTCGTCCGGGACCCCCTCTAAGACAATGGAGAAACACCCGGCATGCTGCAGTGCCTTGGCGTCAGCTAACAGCTCGAGTGCTGCTTCAGACTTTCGCGCCTGAACTTTGTAACCGCCCATGGCATGAAGCGATTGCGGGGTCAGGCCCAGATGCCCCATTACGGGGATCTCTGCCGAGATCAGCGCCTCAATCATCGGCAGCCGCTTGCGGCCGCCCTCAAGCTTGACCGACTGCGCACCAGCTCGGATCAGCTCTGCTGCATTGCGAACCGTTTCCTCCGTGGAGACGTGATAGCTCATCCAAGGTAGATCAGCCACGATCAAGGCTGCGGGCTTCACCCGAGCAACTGCTGCGGTGTGATGAGCAATATCAGCAACCGTGACTTGCAAGGTGTCTTCGTACCCGAGCACCACCATCGCCAGCGAGTCGCCAACGAGAATCATGTCGACTCCTGCCTCATCGGCAATCCGGGCGCCAGGAGCATCGTAGGCAGTGACCATAACCAGAGGCTCAGCGGTACGCGCCGAACCACGATCACGAATCGCAGGAACAGTTATCGGACTTGAAGTAGCCATCACTGGTTCTCCTTGTTCAGGTCATTCTGGTCCAGCGCCCCATGGCTGCCGGCCGTCAGTGAAGTGTACGCCAGAATCCACAAACTGCAAGCAAATCCTTAAGGTTTAACCGCCACCGTGACCGTGGTTGTGGGCGCCGGTGCAGCAGTCGTTGAAGGTGCAGCAGTAGTCGGTGGCGCAGCAGTGGTGCTTGGCGAGGGTTTCGGCGCAGCCGTAGTTGTTGGGGTCTTGGGTACCGCCGTAGATGTGGACCCACCGGGGCCCACCGCGGTGGTAGAAGTGACCGCTCCGACAACACTGCTCGTTGTTGTAGAACGCAGGCCAGAAAGCCGTTGATTCAAGATCCGCTTACCGAAA
>Ga0194035_1001582_pt1 | contig 11839 bp, 11 predicted proteins | sample JunL2320m_MetaG_FD_148680 | JGI IMG/M metagenome (GOLD analysis project Ga0194035, IMG submission 148680) | Anoxic zone freshwater microbial communities from boreal shield lake in IISD Experimental Lakes Area, Ontario, Canada - Jun2016-L239-20m | ecosystem: Environmental > Aquatic > Freshwater >...
GCCCCCACAGCCGCCCCAGCAGTCGGCGCAGCACCTGCCCCAACAGACAGCGCCTGCAGTCAGGCAAGAACCCGCTCCGGTGGCACCGCCCCCGCCGCTTCCCCCGTCTGACGACCTGGGTGATGTACCTCCACCGGCAGAGCTGCCCGCGCCGGTCGTCCCGGAACCGGTTCTAGCGCAGGCTTAGTGGCAGTCCAGATGAGTTCTGAGCGCTTCGAAGAACTCGTCTCCGACGCACTCGATCTGATTCCACCCGCACTATCGGGTGCCATCGACAATGTCGTGATTCTGGTCGCTGACCGCCATCCCGAGGAACCCGATTTGCTTGGACTCTACGAGGGCATCGCGCTGACCGATCGCGACTCCTCCTACGCCGGTGCGCTACCCGACACGATCACGATCTATTCGAATAGTCTGCTGGAAATCTGTGAGACCGAAGCCGAGGTGGTCGAGGAGGTGGCGATTACCGTTGTCCACGAGATCGCCCACCACTTCGGGATAGACGACGATCGTCTGCATGAATTAGGTTGGGGCTGAGCTTATTTCCACACCTCAGCGTTCAGGGTCGCCGCTCCACTGAAAGCTATTGACGTATTTGCCCATGTCCTGGGCCAACTGCAGGTTTGCCCCCGATGGGACTCCCGGACCGGAGTCCGGCCCGAACGCGCGGTAGGGCCCGGTTGCGAACGCGACGAGAGCCACATCGTTTTTCACAGCACCCATGACAAGAATCCGAACTCGACTGTAGGCCGCGGACGTACTCTGCGGCCAGTCGTCGACGACCTCGCCATAGCCGGGCTGATAACCCACCATCGCGTTGGGGATCTCATAGTCGAACTTGCCATCGGGGTAGGCCTTCCTCACGGCCGCTTTGACGACGTCGCGAGCTGAGCGGCCGTTGGCGGGCTCCGAGAACAACTGCATGACCCCGCCATCGCCACCGGTGAATGTCGCTGTGACTCCGGCGTTTTCAGTAGAGATGGTGTACGCCGAGCCCTCTGCCGGATAGGCCACCGAGAAGGTGCCGCCTGGGGCCGTGAAACGCGGCAATGCCATCACCGGGGTGCCCGTCGGAGGATGGCCACATTCCGGCGGGCACATGTACAGGGGAATCTTCGGGGTGAGTACCAACGCGATCGCGGCAAGCGAGACGGCCACTGTCGTGATGACGATTCCCCAGCGGCCAAGTAACCAACTGAAGCGAGGGGGTCGCAACTGGGGAGCCGTATAGGTTGCCGCAGGCATCGCATAACCGGGGTAACACACCGGCGCGGACCCGTCTGCGGGCGGGGCGATGCCTTCGCCGTCATCGGCGACCGGTTCGGGCCGCGATGCGCCACGGCGCTCTCGCCGCGACGCCCGCGACGAGGCGCGCGTGGCCACCCCACAGGCCGGGCAGAACGCCATATCGGGCACCACCATCTCGCAGTGAATGCACAGCAGCGCCTGGTCTTCGTTGATCGGATCGTGAGTCTCGTGAAGCATGGCCAACTGCATCGCCACACGAAGTACGACGAGGATCACGCCCGTCATCAACAGATGCATCGTCAGCATCCAGACCTGCGGCAGACCGACAGCGTCGATGGTTCCCAACCCGGCGTGGATCAGCAGCGCTCCCGCAGCCAGCAATGCGAGCACTACTCGGACGCGACGGGGATGATCCTCGGTGTGGTCGTCGGTCGGATGACTGAACCAGAGCAGGAGTCCGGCCAATCCGCCCGCAGCCGCGGCGGTAATCGGGACGGTCACCCCGCAGAGTGCTGCCTGCACGACCAATCCCTGCATGGGTCTGGCATGGGCGATCAATCCGATGGTGAACTGCGGGGCCAGCCGCGTCAATGTTGCGGCAGCAGTGAACGCCAACGCTCCCGCCGCGCCGATGACGAACCCGTCCAGGGACTCGCGGGGCGCGGGCCGCAGTAGGCGCACCACGACAGCCGGCACGATCATCAGGATCATGCCCCCCGTCGGGATCGTGATCGCCGCACCTAAAAGATGGTGTAGCGCAAAACCGACGGACATCGGAACCCCGTAGGTGCGGGCAGCCACTGCACCGCTGAACAGCACCCAACCGGCTCCCAGTCCAGCGCCCAGCACCGCGGCGAGCAACAGGAATCTACGGGGGATGTCCAGATCAACACCGGACGCCCGTAGATAGAGCACGAAGAGCAGAGGTATCCCGAGCGCACCGACGGCCACCCCGGCCGCGGGCAGTCTCAACAACGCAAAGCAGACCAGAGCGATAAGGGCGACGGCCAGAGTCGCCCGAAACGGTTTGCGAGATCGATTCGGCAGATGGGGTAGCAGAGCGCTGGCCAGGTAGGGGAAAAACACCCGCTCCTTGGGTGCGGCGCTGAATGTCCTGCCGCGGACCCACTTCGGTTCGTCACTTCCACACCCGCACAGCCCGCAGAACGCGCCTGCCGGGACGTCGTGTTCGCAGTTCCGGCATTGCATTCTCGGAACCTCGTCGGTGGCCGCCTCCGTACTCATCGGACGAAGCTCGCCCCGGTACTCATCGGACGAAGCTCACTGGACGAACCTTCGCGTAACGAGAAGATCCTGCGCGAGATTGTCCACGTTGGGCGTGCCGAGGCCAGTCACCAAGTCGTATCCCGGTGTGGCGTTGTACACAGCGTTGCCGCCCAGAACGACGTCGTGGAATGCCGGCAGCCGCGCGCCTTCGGCAAGGCGATACAACAGCGGGTTGAGGTCCCCGACCGGCTGGCTTCCCCGCTCAGCCAAATACTGGTTGATCACCGCAGTGATACCGGCCCAAACCGGGGCGGCCAGCGACGTGCCGCCGCCTACCAGGACCTGCTGATCGAACACGATCTTCACACCGGTGAACGGGTCGGCAACGGCCGCGATATCCGGGGTCAGTCGCCGTCCGTCCCCGCGGCCGACGGTCAGCGCCTCCTGCCAGGGCGGCCGCTCGAACAACGCCGAAACACCGCCGGCCGTGCCCTGGGACAGCGGCGAGTCGAACCACGCCTGCTCGGCCTGCCACCCGCCGGTGCCGTCGGTGGACACCGTGGTACCCCCGACGTTGGTCATCTCCGGGATTGAGGCAACTGCGTCCAGACCGACGTCGTTGGCGCTGGGCGGGGCCGACCACTGTTGGCCGCCTTTACATTCCAGACCGGCCAGGTCGCCGCTGGCGTCGAAGGCCGTCGTCCCATGTGCCAGGGCCCTGGCAAGGGCCGCGCGGGCCGGAACGAGATCAGCCGCGGTGATCAGTTTGTCGCATCCCCAACCGATGGAGAAACTCCACACCGCGCCGGGGTATTGACGATCGGCCTCCTCCATCATCGTGGCGATCTTCTCGTAGGACCCCTCGCCCTCCACGGTGGTCCGGGCGTTGACGAGAACCTTCTTCGCATCGGGTGCGACGGCATGAATCGCCTCGAGATCCATCGTGGCTTCGCCGCGACGAGCCGACGGCTGGCCGCCGACCACCTCGGGGGTGAACTTCGGCAGATTGAAAGTCGTCGCGAACATGTCGAGATCGGCCTGGTCGAATCCGTCGAACCCAAACACAATCACCGTGACGCCTTTGCCGGTGTAACCGCCATCGCGGAGAGGTTGAATGTTGTAGGTGCGCAGCAGGGCGTCGGGCGCGAGGCCCTGATCCGGCACCTCCGCCGGTAAAAACCAGCGCTTGGCTTCGCGGTACGGGGTATAGCCGAGAATGCGGCCGAATTCACTCACCTCGCCGCGTAGCGCGGACGGAACGGCAGGCTGCTGGGGGGACGCGTAGAACACCTGCCCACGGCGACCGCGGTAGTCGTGCACATCAACGCCGAAGGCCTGCGCGACTGCGCCGGGGGTGCCATCGATAATCGCCCAGCGATCTTCGGGCCGCCAGCGCACCGATAGGCCCTGACCCTGCGCCCAAGCAGTCAGTTCACCGGGGCGGTCGGCCCCGTGCAGCGCCGCAGTCAGCTGTACGTGCCCACCCTGAGCCGGACCTAAGTCCGCAGAACCTTCCAGCAGTTCCGCATACGGCCCGCCGATCCGGTCAGTTGCGGTCGGGGATGGCGGCCCTTGACGGTCGGACAGGCTCAGCAACGCAGCGACGGTGACCGCGGTGAGAAACACCGCGATCACCGTCCGCTTCACAGATGGTGCCTTCATCGGCCGCCGTACTTCTCAGACCAGCCGATCAGAACCGTGCGACTCAGCCGCCGGTAATTACGTTGCCCGGCAGGCCGGTCGGCGCCGGCCGCGCTTTAACCGTCGGGGAGAACGAGGGGCCCGCCGGGGACACAGCCTTCTCCGTGGGAGCCGGTGCGTTCGGCGACGACGCCGGAGCACTGGTGCTCTGCGACGGAGCCTCGGTCGGCTTCTCCTTCTCCTTGGTGGCGCTGCATCCGGCGAGCGCTCCCATACCGACGATGGCGACTACACCGGTCGCAAGTGCAAACTGTCTAGTCAAGCGTGCTGACAACATGATGAATTCCCCTGCTTTCTATTCCCGTTCGTTCGGGATCTGATCACTCAACTATACGTTGCCGTGAACTGTTCCGGGTTTTCCAGCCTCCGGGACCGGCGGAGACTCCCTGCGTATACTGCGCGAGGAACGTGACGACGCCCGTGACGACGCTCCGCAGGCCGGACAGAACGCCATGTCTGGAACCACCCGATCGCAGTGCATGCACAGCACAGGTTCCCCCGAGTACGGATCAGGCTGCTCGTGCAGCAACGCAAGTTGGACGCAGACCCGCACCGCGAGCAGCGCGATCAGTGCCATCAGGATATGCATCGCAAGTTGTGGCCACTTCGGCAGGCGGGCGGCATCTATGACCCAGATGGCGGAATAGATCACCGCCACCAGACCGCTGAAAAACAGCAGCGTGGCGCGCACTGCGCCGGGGTGCTCACCGGCGCGTTTCCCGGGGCTGAACCACAGCAGAATGCCAAGTACGCCGCCGGTTGCCGCCGCGGTCAAGGGAACCGCAATGCCGTAGAGGATGGACTCGACCAGCAGACGCAGCGGACGCACGTCGTCGATCAACCCCGAAACAAACTGCGGAGCCAACCGGGTGGTGGTCGCCGCGGCGGTAAAGGAGAGGGCGCCCAATGTGCCAATCACAAATCCGTCGAGCGCTTCTCGCGTCGGTGGTTTGAGCAGACGAACGACCACGGCGGGAACCGCCATCAGGATCCCGCCCCCCACGGAGACAACGAGACCCGCGCCGAACAGATTCTGCAGCAGGAAGCCGGCGGCCATCGGGATGCCGTAGGCGCGGGCAAGAACTCCCCCGGTGAGAAGCACCCAGCTGACTCCGAGTGCGGCACCTACGGTTGCCGCGATTACCAGCGCATGGCCCGGCATATCCCGGAATAAGCCGGACTGCCAAAGATAAAGCACGAAGAGCAGTGGAACACCCAATGCGGCGATGATGACCAAGGGTCCGAGAAGCCTCAGCAGCGCACTGCTGATCAGTCCGGTCAGCAGAATCAACATGGCTACCCGGAACGGATTTCGATAGAACTGCGGGAGATGTGGAAATAGTGAACTGGTGACCAGTGGCGTCCAGACGTGCTCACGCGGAGCGACCGCGAATACCCGCGGACGCATCCAATGGCACCGATCAAGCGGCTCATCAATTTCCGCACCGCAGCACCCACAAAACATCGCCGCCGGAACCGTGGAGCCACAACCCGCGCATGTCTTAGTCGGCACTCTGCCATTGGTGGACTCGTCAGAGGTTGACGCCATCTTGATGCTGTCCTCAGCCCATCGGGTCGGCCGCCCGCAATGCATCTTCGACCGGATGCACATCAGGCTCGGGATAGAACGGTGGGTTGCGTGTACCCCACTGCACACAACTCCAGCGCCCGTCGGTTATCGGCTGCAGTGCTACGGCTTCGGTATTGGCCAAATGGTGCTCCAGGGCGAAGCTACTCTCCACCCCGGCCAGGGTCACGCTGGCAAGTCTGATTGCCGCACCGTGACTGATGACGAGAATATCCTGTGCCCAGTCATCATCATCGAGATAGCGCAAACGGAGATCGGTGAGCACCGGTAGATATCGGTCGAGCACGTCACGTCCGCTCTCGCCGCCGGGCATGGTGACGCCCAGTTCGCCCTCGTACCATCGTTGATAGACAGTGTTGAACTCCGCGATCGCGTCGTCGTCGGAGCGGTTCTCGAGATCACCCGCCTGCACCTCATGGATCCCGTCGACTTCGGTTGGGGCAATTGAGAATTCAGAGGCAGTGGCGAATTCAGAACTGATCTCGATAGCCGTCTGCGCGGCCCGGTGGGCAACCGAATGTAGTAGCAGGCCTGGGAGGTCGCGGCGGGAGCAGGCGAAGTTACGCGCCTGCTCCCTACCCAGTTCGGTCAATTCGGCACCCGGTGGCCTGGTGTCGAGCCGTCGTTCCACATTTCCGTAGGACTGGCCGTGTCGTACCAAAATCAGCCTGCCGCTCATGGCCTGCCGTCACGCAATCGAGCCAGCCATTGATCGCCGCCGTCGAGCTGCGGTGGCAGCGCTCCGGTGGCGGCACCTGTCGGCCACGACCCGAGGTAGCGCACGTCGGCGCAACGTCGATATAGCGCCTTGAGCGCCTCGGCTACCGCACTGTCATCGATATGGCCGACGCAATCGAGGAAGAAGACATAGGTGCCTAGTCCGGTGCGGGTGGGCCGCGATTCGATACGGGTTAGGTCGATATCGCGGATACCGAACTCGTTCATTGCCGAAACCAGAGCCCCCGGCGCGCTATCGATTCGCAGTACCACCGAAGTGCGGTCGGCACCGGTACGGGACGGTGGCGGCCCCGGTCGGCCAACGAGCACGAATCGGGTACGGGCGTTGGGTTCATCGACGACACCGTCGGCGAGCGTCGACAAGCCATAGCGCTGCGCCGCCAGCGCGGTGCTGACGCCTGCATCGGCACGGCCGGCGACGACATCAAGCGCCGCGGCCGCGTTGGAATTGGCCGGAACAAGTTCAGCATCCGGGAGATTGGCCGCCAACCAAAGCCGAACCTGGGCGGCGGCGATCGGGAAGGCCGCCACAGTCCGCACCTGCCCGGCGCTGATACCCGGCCGGGTCGCGATGCTGAACGACACGTCGAGGGTGAGCTCGGCGTAGATCTGCAACGGTGAGCCGCCGGCCAGGCTGTCAAGTGTGGGCAGCACGCTGCCCTCGATCGAGTTCTCGATCGGAACGCACGCGAAATCCGCGGCGCCGGATCGGACGGCCTCAAGCGCGGTCTGGGTACTCTCCGCCGGTTCGGGGTGTAGTTCGCCCCCACCCGGCACAACTCCCGCTGCGGTCATCTGCAGCAGCGCCACTTCGGTGAACGTTCCCTCGGGACCGAGGTAGGCGATGCGGGCCACAGCTCAACACTATCCGGTCGAGGCCCCAAGCCGGCGGGTCCGGACCGCCGCCGTGCGAGGCGTTACCGTTGCTTTGGTGAGCGCTACCCACGGCGAGTTCCTCGTAGCCGACCGGAAGGCCGTGCGTATCGAGGTTGGTGTCATGCTCGCGATGACATTCGGCGTCAGTGCGGTCATCGCGGTGTTGCGGCTGACCGATGCTGTGCTGTCGGGGTTGCCCGGCTACCGGGTGCGGCTCAACCAGAACCAGTCCCATTACGACCTGATCAACCTCGGCCTCAACCTGGTTTCGGTCGCTCAGTTGGTGGCATGGGGGGCTTTGGCGCTCTATCTATTGTGGCGAAGCGGAATCAGTCCGGCCGGTATCGGCCTAGGCAGGTTTCGCTGGCGCCCAGACATTTTGGGTGGGATGGGCCTTGCGGCACTCATCGGCATTCCCGGGTTGCTTTTCTATTTGGCGGCCCGCACGCTCGGCATGAACGCTGAGGTGGAGCCCTCAACCCTCCATAACTCATGGTGGCGAATCCCAGTCCTCATCCTGGCGGCGTTCGCCAACGGCTTCGCTGAGGAGGTCGTCGTAGTGGGCTATCTGATCACCCGGCTACGACAGTTGGGTCTGACGCAATCCAAGGCAGTGCTGGCGTCCAGTGTCCTGCGCGGGGTGTATCACCTGTACCAGGGCTTTGGTGCCGGACTGGGCAACGTGGTGATGGGCCTGGTGTTCGGATATGTCTGGTGCCGGACCGGTCGACTGTGGCCGCTTGTGATCGCGCACGGCATCATCGACTCCGTGGCCTTCGTCGGGTACGTGCTGCTGGCGGGCCACACCGGTTGGCTCCGTTGAGCGAGTATCGGCCACCTGCCACGGACCCGCCGACTGATCGGATCCCGCGGGTGCAGCCCACCTCCCCCATACCCCATGAACCCACTCAGGTCATCCGTCGCGATCGGGCCTTCAGGCCACTGCCTCCCCGGGTCCCTCCTCGCGTTCCTGGACCGCCGCCGGTACCACCGAGGCGGCCGACACCTCCTACGCAGCCCCGTTCGGTCGCACCGCAGCCGCGGCCAGTGCCACGGCTGACACCACCGATGCAATCATCACCGCCGCTGCCACCTCCACCCTTGCCGAGACCACCCCGGAATACCCCACGCCAACCGGTACGCGCCAACAAGCCGCCCGCCAACCGTCCGTCAACTGTCAAAAGACCGTCACCGAAGCCACGGTGGGTCACCGCCAAGAAAAAAGTTCGGTGGGGAAGGCGGATTGTGTTGAGCACCTTCGCTTTCGGACTAGTTGCTGTCCTGGTCGCGCTGACCACCGCAAGCTGGATCGAGTCATCGTTGCGGCGGATCACGGTGTTCAGCGAATACATCAACCGGCCGGTCGCGGCCAACGGCACCAACTGGTTACTGGTCGGATCCGACAGCAGACAAGACCTCAGCCCGCAGCAGCAGGATGAGCTATCCACCGGTGGTGACCTCGGGAGCAGCCGTACCGACACCATCCTGCTGGTGCACATCCCGCATGTGGGCTCCGGTCAAACGGCGACTATGGTGTCAATCCCCCGCGACTCCTACGTGGACATCCCGGGTTACGGCGGCGACAAGATCAACGCCGCCTTCGCGGAAGGCGGACCACCTCTCCTCGCGCAGACCGTGGAGATGGCCACTGGAATCCGACTCGATCACTATGCCGAAATCGGCTTCGGTGGATTCGGCGCAATCGTCGACGAACTCGGCGGGATCGAGGTGTGCCCGCCGGAACCGATCGCCGACCCTCTCGCCGGGATCGACCTGCCGGCGGGCTGCCAAACTCTCGACGGGCGAAACGCCCTCGGCTACGTCCGCAGCCGGGCGACCCCCCGAGCAGATCTGGACCGGATGCTGCACCAGCGGGAGTTCATGTCGGCAATGCTGCGCCGTGCCGCCAGTCCGGCCGTGTGGCTCAACCCGTGGCGCTGGTTCAGCGTGCCCCATGCCGCGGTGGCAGCCCTTGCGGTCGACCAGGACGCACACGTGTGGAACCTCGCCGAATTGGGTTGGGCCCTGCACGGACCATTGGCCACCGTCACCATCCCGATCGGCGAGTTCACCGGAAACGACTCCGGATCAGTCCTGATCTGGGACTCCGAAGCCGCCAGTGCCCTATTCGAAGCCCTGCGCACCGATTCGGTGATCCCGCAACAGGTGCTCGACGCGCAGCCGTGACCGCGGATCGGACTAGTCCCGGTCCGCTCCGGTAAGCCCGTTGTGCAGCCACGTCTTAGTTCGGCCCGGGTAGTTTGTGGCGATCCAGCCAACCCCGATGTCGCGGCAGAATTCCACATCCTCGTAATGGTCCACGGTCCAGCAATACATCGCCCGGCCCTGGGCGGCTGCCCTGTCGACCAGATCGGGGTGCTCGCGCAAGGTGGCGATGGAGGGGCCCACCGCCGTTGCGCCAACCGTTGTCGCCGCGCCACCGCCGAGATAGCGCGACGTTTCGCCGAGTAAAACGGTCGGCAGCATCGGAGCCGCGCGGCGAATCCGCCATACCGCCGCGGCCGAGAATGACATCACCACCGCGCGGGACAGATCAGCCGAAGCCGGGGAGGCAATTCCATAGCGATGCAGCAATGCGAGCACCTTGCTCTCCACCAATGCGCCATAGCGCACCGGATGTTTCGTCTCGATGAAAACCTTCACCGGACGGTTCCAATCGAGCACCAGCCGCACTAAATCATCAAGCGTGAGCAATCCGGTATCGCCGTGCATGCCATCAGGTCGCCAACTGTTATGCCATGCACCCCAATCGAATTGCCGCAATTCGGCAAGCGTCATATCGCTGACCAAACCGGTGCCGGTCGACGTACGGTCCACCCGCCGATCGTGCACGCAAACCAGGTGCCCGTCGAGGGTCAACCGAACATCGCATTCAACCCCGTCGGCGCCTTCCTGCAAGGCGAGTTCGTAGGCGGCCAGGGTGTGTTCAGGCCGATCGACCGACGCGCCACGGTGGGCGACTACGAAGGGGTGGTGCTCCCCATGCGTTTCGGCGGCGGGCGACATTGACCTACGCCGCCGGTTCCCGGTCTCGGGACCCGACGGCCGAGCCGGATTCGACCTCATCGGCATCGGTCGCGTCAATGAGTGCGTCACCGTCCCCATCCTCATGGGGGTACACATCCACGGGGTAATCCTGGGGCACTACCACCCAGCGGTGCAGCGGACGTTCGACCGGTTTGCGGACGAAACCGTCGAAAACCCGCCACAGCAGAAGCAGAACGGCCAGCCCCGCCAGGTACGCGATAATCACCGTGACGGTGTTGTCGGCGATCCCCTGAGGCTCGGTCGCCGAACTGGTCCAGATCGCCCAGGCCGAGATCGCCGTCGAGAAGACCCAGGCGATCCACCACATGGTGATCGGGGCGCGCAACCTCGCCTGGGAATGTTCGGCGCGGGCCAGTTCGATCAAAAACACCGGAGCCCACACCAGGTTCACGATCGGTACCAGGCAGCCGACCCACAACTCCCACTCCGATCGTGGATCGTCACGACCGTGGAATCGAAACACCTCAGCTCGGCGGCCGATCAGCCATGCGGTGATGACCGCTCCGGCGGCGAAGACCGCCACTATTGCCGCCAGGCTTACCAGCACGCCCATCAGCAGGGTGCCGTTAGCCACCAGTGGGGGCAGCAGCCTCGTTCGATTGATGAGCAGCAGCAGGTAGCGCAGGACATGCGCTAACGCGGCCAGTGTGAACACTGCCGAGGCTGCCAGCAGGGTGGCCCGCACCGCGGTTGGCGAGGCACTTGTTCTCTGCGCCTGTTCGGCGGGACCGAACCCGGGCGCGAACGCCTCGACGAGTCCCCAGCGCGGGATGGTCCGGTACCGCGGTGTCGGACCAAGCGGGCGACGAGGGACCCGTGACGGCGGCGGCGGTCCGGGCCGTACCGCGATCCAGCGAAATCCCACGGGCAGCTTTGCCGCGGCGCGCTGATGCTGCCGCGGATCAACGGGCGGTCTACCCACCGGTTGCTGCGGAGCGGACGGCGCGAGCAACGGTCCGTTACAGCGGGGGCACCACACACGCTGGCTCTCCCGCACATTCCACCGCGTCCCACAGCGGGAGCACACTTGAATCACTGAACCAGCCTAGCGAGGACACCAGTATGGGTGGGCGATCGTCACCAGACCGCGCCGCTAATAGCCGGTGATCTCCCTGGCGCAGCGTTCGCCCGACTGGACGGCTCCGTCCATCGTCCCGCGCTTGATATACGGCGCCGTGTGCTCGCCTGCGAAGTGGACGGAACCCTCTCGTCCGGCTTCCGCGCCACCGAATGTGGTGAAACCGTTCAGCCCGTAGTACGAGTAGGAGCCCCTCACCCAGGGGTCAGCCGGCCAGTAGTCCAGGTAGAACTGCCCCGTGATCTCCTTAGCGCTCGCGCCCGCCCACAGCTTGTCGATCGCGGTATTGGTCTCGGTGATGACCGCGTCCGGAG
>Ga0194035_1001583_pt1 | contig 11831 bp, 6 predicted proteins | sample JunL2320m_MetaG_FD_148680 | JGI IMG/M metagenome (GOLD analysis project Ga0194035, IMG submission 148680) | Anoxic zone freshwater microbial communities from boreal shield lake in IISD Experimental Lakes Area, Ontario, Canada - Jun2016-L239-20m | ecosystem: Environmental > Aquatic > Freshwater >...
CGGCATCGGCGCGCCGTTAATGCCCGCGTAGATCCTGTAGTACAAATCCAGCGGCCTGCGACCTCCGCGGTAGATACCCTGGCGGAGGTTGCGGGGGGGAATCGTGCGGGGCGTGAGCGCATCCCCATCGAGTACCTGATGAAACTTCTCCAGCCACACCAACTGCAGGCGATGGTCGGCGAGTTGCTCGGGGCTCATCCCGGCTGTCGAAGCCTGCGAGGCCTGTTCGGTACCGCTGCGAATCTCCTTGTCTGCCTCGACGATGACTTTGTTCCAGTCGTCATAATCGTTGGCTTGCCCATCGCCGAGGCCGGTGACACCGTGGCACTTCACGCAGTTGGCCTTGTCGCCGTAAAAGAGCTCCCGGCCTTTTGCGATCGATGCCACCAAATCGATGTTTGCTGGGATCGGGGGCACAGGAATCGCTGCTGCAGGAGCTGCCTGCCACTTTGCGGCAATGGGCGCGAGCGTTTCCTCTACCAAAAACTCTCGGGTCTCGGGGAGCGTGCCTTTGGCATCGTCATCGAGTTCAAAAAATGCCCGAATGAGCGTGAGTTCTGTTTCACCTCGGATCGTCAGATATTTCACATATTCGGCCAGCGCCTCAATTTTCGTTTCGCTCAGCAGCGCAAAGGACGGCATCGAGGTGCCCGCGATACCGTTGTGCAGGATCCGCACCAGATCCGCCTGCGTGGGCTTATCGGCCCGCTCGGTGCTTTTAAACTTGAACACCCCTGGGCGATAGTCGCGAGGATAGGGATTCAGAAACGCGGCGGTTGGCCCCAAGCCGTCCCCTGTGATCCCGTGGCAGTGGGCGCAATGCTCTCGATAGAGGCCATTTTTACGGCCCACAATGTCGCTTCGTACCGGTCCGGCGGCCAGATGCAACTTGGCCTCGTCGAGCCCCGTTTCGGCCAGCACCACCGGATGGTCGGGCGTGCCAAACATGGCCAGCAAGACCGTTGCCACCTGCCGCTCTTGATCTGAATTGAGTCGCTGCTTCGTGGACTCCACCATGTTGTGACGAAAATACGCAGGCGGCGTGGCGCCGCAGCCAATGACCGACGCCAGCACGAGCGTGGAAAGCAAGAGGAACGCGAGACGTGAGACTTGCCGGCCAATCGCGGTAAGGCAGTTGGCCAATTGCATGGGCAAGGCAAGAACGTGATGGGCTGAGTGCATGGGAGTGGCGAGCATAATAACCTAGGTTCCGATAACCGACGCTGGCACATCCAATGTGCCTATGTCTTTCACTTCATCGGGCTGGAGTTGAATCTGAAACCGTCCTTTGGGAGTCCATTTAAGATCTGGTTGTTCGAGGCCCAACGCGCCGTTGGGCCCGTTGGAACGCTCGTGCCAGACTTGCAGTTCGATGATTTCACCGGCCGGCAAATCGGCCAGCGTAAACGTGCCATCCACGCCGCTCACAGCCACATAGCCATCTTTACGAAAGACGGCGTAGGCCTTCATCCAGGGGTGGATGTTGCACGTGACAGCCGTTGGCATACCCGTTTCACTTTCGGGCTTGTAGACCGTTCCCTGCCCAGATGGCACAAGTTGGTTGAAGCTCGATCCAGCGATATTGGTGTTGTGCCCAATGGGATCGCTGTTGTGTACATCGATCGACTGACCGACCCTAGCGGCCAGCACAGGCGTCAGAAACTCGCACTGTTTTTGGTCGAACACAACCGGTGTTGTGGAAGGCGAGGCGTTCTTCACTCGACTGGCCTTGCGAGCAAAGACGACCACGTTGGCTATGCCCTTCGTGGCGGGATCCACAAGCAGTGAGCGATCGACGAGTTTCATGCCGCCCTTCGAGCACACTTCGGTATCTTTGTCGACGGCCAAAGCCCGGGTTGCACCCGGCACGCCAGCAAATAAAAACCGGCCCTTGAGCGTGCCCCATCCTGTGCCGGTGGATGCGGCAGCCTCAGGCGTGCTGCCGGAGGCCGATGCCGCGCTCACCAGAGTGGCTCGGATCTTCTCGGCCGCCTCGGTATCGGCACGAGGCGTTGCCACTCGCTGAGGAGCGCACCCAACAGCCACCATCGCTGCGGTTACCACAGGCCAAACGCAGAACCCAAAGACAGCACCGTAGAGGCAGTCTGCGAACTTATTTTTTGAAGAGGTTTGCATCGATCGCCATCTCTCCGAGGTCGGTGTTGCCGCTGATTACTTTGATTTTCTTGCGACCCTTGGCAATTTTTTCGGGCTTTCCACCCACGGTGATTTCGCTGATGTAGCCGGCCTTCTCGTGCCAGATCTGGAGTTCGATCTCACCGGCTGGCACGTTCTTGATCTCAAACGTGCCGTCCAGTTTCGAAATCGCGGCATACGGATTCGGCCGCACCACCAGCCACGCCTTCATCCACGGATGGATGTTGCACGTGACTTGCGCGGGCAACGCTTCGTCGCTGGCAAACGTCAGGCTTGTCTCGCCGCCCGTGGGGATCAGGCTATTGGATGGCGGATTCTTGATTGTGGCCACGTTGCTGTTATGGCCCACTGTGTCGGAGTTCTTGATGACGAGCGTCTGTCCAGTCTGTACAAAACTGACGTGCGGTTCAAAACGGCACCCCTTGTTGTCGAGAATAACTTTCTCGTTTTTTGTGGCGGCCAGATCGGGATGCACTTTGACTCCCTTGTCTCGCACGAACACAACGATGTTGGCGACGCCCTTGTCAGCGCCGACGGCCAGCTCTTCGCTTACGAGTTTGTGCTTGCCGCAGACTTCAATATCTTTGTCGGCCTTGAGTTCACTGGCCACAGGGGCCTCGCCTGCGTAGGTGAATCGGCCCTTCACGCTGCCCCACTCATCGGCGCACACAGGCAAAGCGATGAACGCCAACGTAATCCCGAGTGGGAGCACACGTGCGACTGAATACCGATGGTTTGCGTGCATACTATGGGAACTCCGAGGGGCTGACTGGATCGAGGTGGGACAGAGTGCCACCGCTGGGGCACACAGACTGGAACGCATACAAACTAGTTTAGGTTGGTCGCCACTCCGGGCGAGCGGGAATCCTTAGTGCTGGGGGCTGGGCGCGGCGAAACCGCCGCGGCATCGGGGACCGATGCATTTGGAGGGGCCGGCGACGGCTGGTTGGGAGCCAGAGGTTGCTGCTTGAGATAGGCCTCCAGCGATAGGTTTTTCTTGGCAAAGGAGTCAAAGTGCATGAGCAGGTCGGTGAGGGCATCGAGTTGTTGCTCGCTGGAACCGACGTAGAGATCCTGGCTCACCGGCTTGTCGAACGGAATATTGACCGGCATCCCTGTGTAGGGCAGGAACCGCTTTGGATTGGCAATCCAACCGTGTACGTAGTCGGGTTGGAGACGCTCGTGCACCCGTTCGAGTTGCGGCGCCAGAGCCTTGGGGTTGCCAGGCGGGGCGTAGCCGCCCACCTGATGGCACTTCACGCAGTAGTTGTTGTTGGTGACGATCTTGAGCGCACCCTCCAGATGGTTTGGGTGCAATCTCTCGGCCTCGGCCAGCGAGCTTTCGTCAAGCCTTGTATCGTAAACATACGGGTACTCCGCCCCATCCACCGCCGCAAAGTAGTTGACAAGTGACGCCGCCTCGTGTGATTGGAAATTAAATTTTGGCATCCTGAGCACCGCCGACGGCCTGATCGTCTGCGGGTTGAGCAAAAACTTGTGCAGCCAACCCGATTGCACCTTTTTGCCCTCACCCACCAGCGGCGGCGGCAGCCAGCCCCATGCGTCATCGGGCTTCACGTTTGGATTGATCTGCTTCTCATCGGCAATCACCACTGGGAACAGCAGCCTCGCCAAGTCGCCTCCGCGAGCGGGATAGTGGACGCCCGCACGGAATGCGTCATCGGGTACCAGTAGATTTTGTGCCCCCACGGGCCGTGCTTCACCATCAATCAACGTATCCTGCCAGAGCATAAACGGACGATGAACCAAGGCTTCTGTATCGCCATCCTCGATCGGCACGCCATCTTCGTCGGCCAACTGTGGCTTGCCGGTTTCTGGATTCAACTGCGGCATTCCTAAGAGCGTGGCGTGGCGTCGGCCTTGCCGGTCGATCACGAGCGACTTCTGGGCATCCAGAGGCGTGAAGTGTGGGGATAAAAACGGATAGTCGGCGACTGCCTGAGCGGGGCCGAGCGACTCGGGCTTGTAGCGGATATCCCAACGATCCATCTGCAGACTATGGCATCCGGAACAGTTGTACTTCTCGGCCACAACCAGCCCATTCAGGCGGGCCTCTTCGCGGGGCGTTGGCTTGTGGATGAACTGTGGTGCTGGCGGCTCGGCCACCAATCCCAAGACAAACGTCATGACAGCTTCCCGCTCTTCTGCGTTGAATGGAAACTGCGGCATCCGATACCGCTCGTTGTAGGTTTTGTTTTCGGCCTTTTTGTAATCGTAGCTGCGGGGTGCCCGCAGCTTCTGCCAGAGAAAACCCTCCCGCTCGTGAGCCAGAAGTTTTTCCAGAAAAAAGCCGGTATCGGAATCGACCGACTCTGGGGTCAGATGGGTTTCGGCTGTTGAAGCGTAGGCCAGATCGGGTGCGAGTGGTTCGTCGGCCGCAGGTTCAGCACGCGGGGCTGGAGCAGTATGGCTGTGGCCGTGCTTCTCTTCCAGTTGGTGCATCACGAAGTGAGACACCTGCTCGAAGGCAATCTTGGAGGATTCCTTGCGGCCCCAATCGGCCAGAGCAGCACCCGCAGCTTTTGTGTCTTCGAAGCCAGGAATATCGTGGCAGCCAGCGCAGGCCAGCTTGGCGATCGTTTTCTTCCCGACGTAGTTGAGGAGCGTGGCGTCGCGATTGGAACCGGCCAACCCAAGCAGCATCCGCTCATCACCCTGAATCGCCGATTGGTCAGCAGCCAGACCATTTTTCAGAACCTCGGCAGCTCGAACGGCTGGAAACCGTTCTTTGAGATACATCAGCGTTAACTCATTGGTGGCCTCGCGTTCTGCAGGAGTGAGCGAATTGGCGGACGGAATATCGCTGGGCTTCCAGGTTTCAGTTGAGCCCAGCAAATACGCTGTGGCGTCAGCGGCAGGATCGCTCACCTGGCCATTGGGTAGCACAACAGGCTCCAAGAGCACGTTGGGCATGAGTGTGCGCGGATGGTAGCGGGCTGGTTCCCGCAGCCAACTGTAGAGCCAAGCCGGGCCATCCGGGGCAGACGCCATCTTCGCGCCGATGCGAGACAGATTGGGCCCATGGGTGCTGACGGCCTCCGGAAAATCCGCGTGCTGGTGACACGCAAGGCAGCCTCGCACCTGAACCACTTTCTTGCCTCGCTGGATGTCCGGAGCCGCCGTGATTCCATCTCGCTGCTGGTCGTAGGGCTTCACGTATTGGAATGGCTGACTGGATCCCAACAGGTAATGAATCATGGAACGGATTTCAATCGGTTCGTACCGCTTGGATTCCTCCAAGCCCTTGCCGGAGAGGTGATCCCAGAGACCAAAAAATCTTGGCATCTTCGTGGATGGTCGGAAGTCTTGGGGATTTCGCAGCCACGCATAGAGCCAGTCGAACCCAACCTTACTGGCCACATACCGCAGACTGGGGCCCACCTTCAGCAGCGTGCCGGGAGTTTCGGGCTCCTTCAATAATGTCGCAAGTTGATGCGAACGGGGTGAAAGCTTGGCCTCTGGGCCGGCGGCAGCATCCCGTTCGAGCGTGTCGAACAGCCGCTGGCGAGCCTGCTTGCCGTCGGGACTGGAACGCACTTCCTCAACCCAGCGAGCGACGGTGTTTCCCAGAGCGGGTAGCCCGGGATCACTCACCAGCGACTCGGCGACTTCGTGGTAGTTGGGAGCCAGTCGCATGTCTGGGCCAATCCGCTTCTCTGGGTTGGCCCATCCGTTGATCTCGTGGCAACCGTAGCACCCGTACTGTCGAATCAAGTGATAGCCTTCCACCAGTTTGGGCGCCGGCGGCTCAGGAAACTGCGGGCTGGGCTCAAGGTCGACCACCTGATGGTGGCACTTCAAGCAACTGGATTCCTCAAATCGCTGAGGCAGCATCGGGTAAATCCAGTGATGGTTGTTGGCCCAGCCATGCTCGTCGTGCCACTGGTGCCCCTGCTTGGGCGTGTTGGCCGAGTGCGACGACCACATAAAGCTCGTGGCACTACCTTGCCCTTGGTGGCAGATCGTGCAGCCAAACGTCTGCATGGGGTGCGGGCTCGTCGAGCCCACAAACAGATCCAGCCGAGGATGGCTCGAATAGGGCTGCGGCACGCCGCGCTGCACCACAATCTCCACAGGCTTACCCCACTTGATCGCTTCCAGAAGCAAAGTGTTTGCTACCGTACGGACCAGCGTTTTTTCACCGCCAACATCCACAATGACATCACCGCTCATCAGGCCGGCGCGGGCCGCTGGAGATTCCGGCACCACCACGCCGACAGTCGGTGCATCAGAACGAAAAAGGCCGTGCGGAGATAAGTGAAAGCCGTAGAGTTGCTCGAGTTGGTCGCTGCTGCCATCGTTGTCATCATTCGTGCTGCCGCCTTGGCCAGCCGCCGGAGCCGTGGGCATGGGCAGTTGGATTGGGATGGTTTCAATCTGGCTGTAAGCACCTTCTGTCGGAGCGCCAGGCAGAGACTTGTCCATTCCCTTGTGGCAGGTGTTGCAGCGATCAAACCGAGCGACATCCCGAAAATTATTGTTGAGCGTGAGTTGCGGCAGCCAAAGTTGATCGATGCGCAGCGGGCCGTTAAAGGCGTCCAGCACTGGCAACTCCAGCACCGACTTGCCAAAGTTGGGCGCGCGATCCTTGAGCGTCTTGGCAAGCAGCAGCAATTTCTGGCGATGGTCGGCCAGCGACTTTGCCGCGGTGTCTTCGGTGGCTGTGAGTTTTTTGAGCGTTGCTTCAAGCGACTTGCGGTGCGTGTTGGCCGCCTGCGTGTCGAGCGTGGCCGTCAACACCTGAGCCCGCGTCGCGTCCGCCACGGCAAGCAGCGATGCCAAGATCTCTGGAGTCACATTCTCTGCAACGCCCAGTTCGTAATCGGCTCTGTTTTTATCCAGCTTCGCCTTGCACAGCTTGAGATGGCCTGCGCACAGATCCTCCCGAAACTTCGCGCGGCCAGCGATGTCGCCGAACCGCTGGAGCAAGTCGCCCCTGAGCACCAACCGCTCGGCTGGGTCGGATTGCTGCCGGAGCATGTCGATATCCAACTGACCACGGTCGGCCGCTTCGGCATCGGCAGGCACCGTGCGGACCTGCGCCAGAAACGCCTCGGCAATCGCGGGATCTAGGTCGGCCCGGCGCGCTTCGGCTAAGGAAGCAGCCAGTTCCTTGGATGTCGCTTCGAAGGAACTCGAATCCTGCTCGTCCACTCTGGCTGCAGCCGACCACGTTTCCAGGGCCTGAAAGACTCGCTGGTATTTCTTCCACGGGCGGTTGTGGTCCACAGCCAACATTGCGATCGTAGAGAACAGCAATAAGATCGCCGTCACGCTAAAGACAACGTGCAGGACCTTCAGGTTGTACCAAGTTTGTTCGGTGGCAGGCATTGGGGGTGGGGCTCAGAAATTCAAAGAAAACTCGGGGATACTCACGATATATTTGAGGTTCAACGTCCAGCGAAGAACCATTTTCAGTGGCAGCGACAGCATCAGCAGCATCAGATTGATCATCACCATGTAGCGAATAAAACCCATCTTTGCGAAAAATGTCCGAAACACCGTCACGGCCAAAAGGGGCGGCAGAAGCAGGAGGTAGGCGCCCATCACAACCAACCCGGGCGCCTCTCGCAGCAAAATCGTACCGACCTGTACGAGCGTACTGGCACCGGCAGCGGCCCGGGGCAGCGGCCTGTCGAGCAGGTTCACCCAGAACATCTGCGGCAGATCGATGTTGTTGAGCACCTCGACCTTGTACGGAGTCCAATATTCGAAGGGGCCAAAAAAGTTCCAGTTGGGTCCACGCAAAAAAGTGCCCAAAATAATCAGCGTGATCCAAAGCTCAAAAAACCCGAACTGATACACAAGATAGCTGAACTTTCGCTCCTCAATCGAGTAATAGCCGTTGCCTTTCTTATTGAAATCGAGGTAGGGCAACGCCATCAAACCCACCACCACGAGGCTTGGCAGTGTGACTCCGGCATACCACGGATCGAAGTACACGAGCATTTCCTGAAGGCCCAGAAAGTACCACGGTGCCTTGGAAGGATTCGGTGTTTTCACACTCGACGCAGGTTCTTCCAGCGGGGCCTGCAAAAAAATCGCCCACACCAATAAAAATGCCGAAACGGCCACCATGCAGATCAATTCTGTGTAGACCAAATCGGGCCAGACGAGCACCTTTTCGTCGTTCAGTTTTTCCATAGGCGGCAAGCCCTGAGCGATCCGTTCATCGTTCACAACAGCCTGGCTCGTGGCCAGCCACGTGAAGAAGGCCAGGAGGAATACGAGGCCGACGATCGGAACGTTGTCGGGCTTCATGACGATGGATGCAAAATTTTCGTCGGCCATCGACAGGCCCATCAGCAGCAGCAGGATATTGAGCACCGCCCAAGCCACCATTGGCTTGACGAAAAATTTGCGAAAGACGAAGAGGATCGCAAATAGGGCCGTGGTGCCCAGCGTGTAGTTCACAGGCCCCGAGAGCGTGTTTACAAGCGACCGTACCCCTTGCGGCAGGGACGGCACCATCGTGGCACTGCCCGACATCGCCAAAGCGCACAAGCCCATCATGAGCCCCGATGTAACCGCCCACACGATCGCCCAGCCAGTTTGCTTGTGCTTTTGCCAGAGGAGGATTGCAGCCACGGCGTTCATGATCGCCAGACCCGTGTAATACGATCCGAGAAAACCGGCGACATCATTGAGAAAATGACCGTTTGAATGCATGGGAATTGTTCTACAGCGGCCCGCTGATGCCGCCGTCCTTTCGCACGCGCCAGAAATGGATCGCCAACAGCAAGGCGGCCGCCAACGGAATCGCGATGCAATGCAATACGTAAAATCGATTGAGCGTTTCTTCGCCCACAAACCGAGCACCCAGCAGGCCAAACCTCGCATCGGAGCCGTCGGTGATCATGTCGATGCCGCCGATCGTGAGGAGCTGCTGGCCAGGGCCTTCGTAGCCCAGGATTGGGGAAGCACGGGCCATGTTGGAGCCCACGGTGATCGCCCAGATTGCCAACTGATCCCACGGCAGCAAGTAACCAGTGAACGACAAGAGCAGCGTGAGTAAGAGCAGGATGACGCCGATCACCCAGTTGAATTCGCGAGGCGGCTTATAGCTGCCAGTCAGGAACACGCGATACATGTGCAGCCACGTGGTAATCACCATGGCATGCGCGGCCCAGCGATGCAGTTCTCTGAGAATGCCAAGGCTCGTGACATCGCGAAGGGCCAGGATGTCGTTGTAGGCCCATTCGAGCGTGGGGCGGTAATAAAACATCAAGAGCACGCCCGTGACCGTTTCCACGAGGAACAGGAAGAACGTCACGCCCCCCATGCACCAGGTGAACGAGAGCGCAATGCCCTGCTTCTTGATCGACACAGGATGCAGATGCAGAAAGAAATTGGTGAGCATCACCACGATCCGGTTACGCCGATCCAACGGCATCGGATGGCGGAAGATGCTCTTCCAAATCTGTGAGTTCCGGACGGTTTCGCCAATGGCCATAAGAAGCTGTCTGTTGGTTTTTTGTGCTACACGCTGACGTACGACTCGGGTTCAGCCCACTGGCCTAGTTCCTCATGAAACGCCTTGCTCTTGTCGATCTCAAGCTGGCCGTCATCGGAAAGCCGAATCGCATACCGCTCCAGCGGACGGGGAGCTGGACCCTCGAAGTTGATCCCATCTTTATAGAAGCCGCTGCCGTGGCATGGGCATTTAAACTTCTGCTCTGCCTCCAGCCAATTGGGCGTGCAGCCCAGATGGGTGCAGACAGTTTTGAGGGCGTAAATCTGCTGCTGCCCCTGAAAATCGGCGTTGATCACCCAAACGCCGAACTGCGCGACGAATTTTGTTTCCACTTTTCCGGCTGGAAAACTTTCTCTGAATCCAACCTTGAACCGGCTGGGTGGTTCGGCCAACACGTTTGGAAACATGAATCTGGCCAGCCCCAGCGTGAAAAGGCCGCCGGTGGCGGAAAGCGCCGTGAAGCCCATCGCCATAAACGACCCCATGGCAAACGAGAGAACTCCTCGACGATCCTCCGTGGCAGCGGCTGCCTTCTTGGCCTCCGGCTTAACCGGGCGAACGGGTGACGAAACAGCCGGCGGCGGCACGCGAACCACAGGCGAGGCCTTTGCCGACGCGACAGATTGCTTGCCCATGGCTCCCGACCCCGGCGGCAATTCTGACTTGCTCACGGGGCCAGGCTTCGAGCCCGACCTTGCGGCAGCCAGAATGCTGGCTGTGTCTCGCTGCACCGGAGATTTTTCAGCTGGCTTGGGGAGAGGCTTGGCCGCTGGTGGCTTGGCTAGTGCCACTTTCTTTTCCGAACTGATTCCTGCGGGTGGTGCAGGAGCAGATTCTTCGGCCGCTACGCCTGCGGTCTTGTTGGCACGGGCAGCCGCCATGATTTCAGCAATGCTGGGACGGCCAGCAGTTCCGGCTGGCTTTGGACTCGCTGGCTGCGAGGCGGATGGCTTGGGGGACTGGGACGCATCGACCGAAACTGCAGCGGCCGCGTTGGGTGCTGCGTCCACGGTGGCTACTGCCTCCGGAGACTCAACCGCAGCCGATCCAGCGGCTTTTTCGGCCCGTGCAGCGGCCAAGATGTCGGCCACCGAAAGCTTCTTTTTTTCAGCCATTGTTTTCAGCCAGAAAAATGCCTGAACGCTGGTTTTGAACGGGGTTCAACGGTCGTTCAAGAGTTTGTGAAGTTTTTCACAAACTCCTTTAACTGTACTGCCCTCGGCAATACTGTCAACGTCGACTGCTGGGCGGGTGGCAGGAATTATCTCCAGCCTTTGTCGAAGCCCCAATTTGCCAACGTTCTGACACGCGCAGCCCCGCATTGACAACCCACCGCTTGAATACTCACACCCCCTATCGCCACAATCCCACGGCCCTCGTTTGGATGCTCAAATGGGTGCCCTGCGACTGCGTTGATTTCCCGCCCCTGATCCGTTTTGAAAGGTCTGCGTCTGTGCCATTATCCCGCCGGGTGCTCGTTGTTGGAAGTGGCGGCCGCGAACATGCCATCGCATGGAAACTCGTACGGGACGGGGCGGATGTGATCGTGGCACCTGGCAATGCCGGCACCGCAGCGATCGCCGAGAACGTGCCTGTGGATGCCTGCGACATTCCAGGCCTCGTCGAACTGGCACGGCGCAGGCAGATCGACCTCACGGTGGTGGGTCCAGAAGCGCCGCTGGTGGCTGGTATCGTCGACGCATTCACGGCTGCTGGCCTGCGAATCTTCGGCCCCACCGCAAGGGCAGCGATGCTGGAGGGAAGCAAACTGTTCTGCAAGCAGATTCTGCATCGCGGGGATGTGCCGACAGCCATGTTTCAACAGTTTCGTTCTGTTGCCGGTGCCAGAGAGTATGTCAACGCACGAGAGGACATGCCTGTGGTGGTGAAGGCGGATGGGTTGGCCGCAGGCAAGGGTGTGTTTGTGTGTCAGGATCGCGAGAGTGCCCTCGCGGCCATCGACTCGCTCGGCAGCGATCCGCAGTGTGCGACTGCCGCGAAGGGAATTCTCATCGAGGAACGCTTGGACGGCATTGAGGTAAGCGTGATGGCGATCACCGACGGCCGCACAATCGTCACACTACCGCCGCTGCAGGATCACAAGGCAGCCTACGATGGCGATCACGGGCCCAACACCGGCGGCATGGGTGCCTATTGCCCCACTCCCTTTGTGACGCCT
>Ga0194035_1001589_pt1 | contig 11798 bp, 11 predicted proteins | sample JunL2320m_MetaG_FD_148680 | JGI IMG/M metagenome (GOLD analysis project Ga0194035, IMG submission 148680) | Anoxic zone freshwater microbial communities from boreal shield lake in IISD Experimental Lakes Area, Ontario, Canada - Jun2016-L239-20m | ecosystem: Environmental > Aquatic > Freshwater >...
GACCTCCATGAGGCGGCGGCTAGTGAGGATGAAAGCCCGCCAAGCTTCCATCTCCGCAGGTGTGAGCCATCGGGGCGGCGCCACCACGGTCGCCTTTGCCATGTGAACCACCTCAGAGTCTCGAAAGTTGAATCTTCAACTACTTTACGCTACTTTAGTTGAACATTCAACAATCTATACCACCAGAACAGATGAGGAATATATATGAGCAACACCATCGCAGCGGGTACCTGGGCCATTGATCCCAGCCACTCCGAAATCTCTTTCTCCGTACGCCACCTCATGGTGAGCAAAGTACGTGGCCACTTCACTAAGTTCTCCGGAAACCTTGTTATCGCTGAAGACAACACGAAATCCAGCGTTACCGCAGAAATAGATGCAGCAAGCATTGATACTCGCGACGAGAACCGCGATAACCACCTTCGTACCAACGAATTCTTCGACATCGAAACACACCCCACTTGGAGCTTTGCATCGACCGCGGTGCGCACCGGTGGCAAGGGTGGGTACCTCGTTGATGGCAACCTCACCATCAAGGGCGTGACCAAGTCGGTAGTGCTCGATCTTGAAGTTGCTGGTACCAGCACCGATCCATGGGGCAACACGAAGGCGGGCTTCTCAGCTTCTACCGTTATTAATCGCAAGGATTTCGGCGTTGAGTGGAATGCTCCACTTGAGACTGGCGGTGTCTTGGTCGGCGAAGAAGTAACCTTGACTCTTGAAATTCAGGCTGCACTTCAAGCCTAATATCTCTTCCAGAAACGGGATCTAGCTTCGGCTAGGTCCCGTTTCGCATTTCTAGCCAGCGCGCTGTGCCTGCACGATTTGAATCATTGGTGACGCCTTTGGGTTGAGCCACTTTAAGAGCTGCAACATGGTCTGCCGCGATACTGCGACGCACCCCGAGAGTGGTTTACCGGTATCGAGATGAATGAAGATAGCTGCAGCGTGAGCCGGATCGTTGGTCCTCATGGTGATCGCCAACGAATAGGAGTCTCGATGATCAATGAGGCGCTCCCCTTCAGAAGCTTCCCAAGGACAATTCTTTGCGCACTCCTGCCACGTGTCATCTAAGGGAGATGCCGGATCTGCTACCCACCAAGAAGCGCTGGTGGCGCGGCGATACTCAAGCGCGGTAATTGGCTTCTCCTCAAAACCAAAAGCGCCACCTATAGCAAAACTTCCTAGCGGAGTGGTGCCGGTGTTTCGCACTCGATCTGCAATGCTTACTAATCTCTTGGTGGAAGTTCGCGCGGTGAAAGTAGTACCCACCTTGGCCCATTTTGAACTCCGCAATTCATACCGTGCGCCCACAGCTTTTCCTGACCCGTCAGCCGTGATGGTGATGACTTGGCTCGTCGGGGCAGGCAGTGTTTGTGGCGGCGCAGGCACGATAGATACGGCTAATCCCACCGTGAGTGCGAGCAGGCTCGCCTTAATGATCACCCTCTTAATCTATCCCTCTACTATTCATCTATGTTCCTGGAGAGTGCTCGGCTGCGATTGCGCCCTATGGAACTGGCGGACGAAGAAGCCATGTTTCAGTACCACTCCAACCCAGATGTCGTTCGTTATATCCCTTGGTTTCCCAGAGATCGTGATCAAGTACGTGCTTCCATTACCAAAATCATGACAGCCACCCGACTAGAAGCAGAGGGCGACTATCTCAACTTGGCAGTCACTCTCAAGAGCACTGGAAGGCTGATCGGTCAGGTGAGCATCGAGTTCACCAGCGGCGTAAATGAGGGTGGCGAGATTGGCTACGTCTTTAATCCAGAGTTCAGCGGTGAGGGATATGCCACTGAAGCGATAGCTACCATCATTTCTCACGGAATTGATCTCGTTGGTTTTCATCGCGTTATAGCGCGCACCGATCCTCGAAATACCGCTTCCATAAAGGTGCTGGAGCGGCTGGGATTTAGACAGGAAGCGCACTTCATTAGCGAAGAATTCATCAAAGGAGAATGGGTCGATACTCTTATCTTCGCCGTGCTCGACACTGAGTGGTTAGAGCTTCGAAAGAAATGGGATTTCGAAGGATGAGTGAGAATAGCCGCGAAGCCTTTGGCTTCACCATCACGCATCAAGACGAAGGCCTTGCACGAACTGGAATCATCAAGACGCCCCATGGTGAGATTGCCACTCCTGCTTTTATCCCGGTAGGTACGAAAGCCACCGTCAAAGCCGTTCTTCCAGAAACGATGAAAGATCTTGGCTCGCAAGCCTTGCTGGCGAACGCCTACCACCTTTACTTACAACCCGGTCCTGATGTGGTCGATGCCGCCGGCGGGCTTGGCGCCTTTATGAATTGGCCAGGCCCGACCTTCACAGACAGCGGTGGCTTTCAAGTGCTCTCTCTTGGCGTGGGATTTAAAAAGGTACTCGCCATGGATACTTCAATGGTCCATCGTGATGATGTGATTGCCGAGAATAAGGAACGCCTGGCCCACGTTGACGATGATGGCGTCACCTTCAAATCACACTTAGATGGATCACTACACCGATTCACCCCTGAGGTGTCTATGCAGGTGCAACATAAATTAGGCGCCGACATCATCTTCGGTTTCGATGAGTGCACTACCTTGATGAATACTCGCAAGTATCAGGAACTAGCTGTAGATCGCACTTACGCGTGGGCGCACAGATGTATCGCTGAGCACCAAAGACTCACTGCCGAACGCACCGACAAGCCCTATCAGGCGCTCTTTGGGGTTATTCAGGGCGCCCAGTACGAAGACTTACGCCGGAAGGCCGCAAGAGAGCTCAATGAGTTAGATTTCGACGGTTTCGGTGTGGGTGGGGCGCTTGATAAACATGAGCTCGGCACCATCGTGGGCTGGGTCAACGAAGAACTCACTCCCAACAAGCCGCGCCACTTACTTGGTATCGGTGAACCCGACGACTTCTTTGTGGCCGTAGAGAGTGGTGTGGATACCTTTGACTGTGTAGCGCCATCACGGGTTGCTCGCACCAGCGCGGTATACGGTGCTGATGGTCGTTTCAATATCTCCAACGCTGCCTACAAGACGGACTTCACGCCGATCGACGACAAATGTGGTTGCTACACCTGCCAGAACTATACCCGTGCCTATTTAAATCATCTCTTCAAAGCAAAAGAGATGGTCGCTTCTACGCTTGCAACTATTCACAACGAATTCTTTACCGTGCAATTGGTGGATCAAATTAGATCAACGATGCAATCAGGTGATTACGAGGACTTTAAGAAAGATTTCCTTGGCCGTTACTACGCTAAACGGCAGCAATCACTCGACTAATGAGATTACTTCCGGGTCGATAGGCAATAAACTCATGGCTCGGTGCGTCAAGAACGACGAAGTCCGCTCTCGCACCCACACCCAAGTGACCGATATCTGTGCGGCGAAGCGCTTGTGCGCCACCGAAAGTTGCCGCATGCAACGCTTGTGCTGGCGAGAAATACATCTCACGTACCGCCGTAGCAATCACCCAAGGCATAGAGGTAATGAACGAAGTTCCCGGATTACAATCGGTGGCAAGTGCAACTTTTGCTCCCGCTGCGTAGAGTCGACGAGCATCGGGATACGGTGAACGAGTAGAGAACTCCGCGCCTGGGAGAAGTGTGGCCACCGTATTCGAGGCCGCGAGGGAGCTAATCTCCTCGTCTGAAAGATAGGTGCAATGGTCCACGCTCGCTGCATCTACTTCGACCGCCAATTGCACTCCCCCGGTATGTCCCAATTGATTTCCGTGAAGCCTGGGAAGCAAACCACGAGCCATCCCGGCATCCAAGATGCGACGTGACTCCTCAGGAGTGAAGGCTCCGGTATCGCAGAAGACATCGATCCACTTAGCTTTAGGGGCGCAGATATCAAGCATCTCACCGATCACAAGTGAAATGTAATGCTCGCGCTCGGACGCAAACTCTGCAGGCACTACGTGGGCACCTAGAAAAGTGACTTCCTTGGTAAATTCATTAGCTACATCAAGAATCTTGGCTTCACTCAGGACATCGAGCCCATAACCACTTTTGATTTCACAAGTAGTGATGCCGCCACTGCGAAGTTCGCGAACAATTCCGGCAGTGTGCTCGCGCAATTGATCTACACCGGCTTCGCGAGTGGCCGCGACCGTGGTTTTGATGCCACCTACCGCATACTTTTCCCCAATCATGCGGCCCACAAAATCCCGTACTCGGTCCCCACCAAAGACGGCATGCGTATGGCTATCGACAAAGCCAGGTACAACGCTCTTTCCCGCAGCCTGGATCATTTGATCACTAGCAGGCGCACTCTTCGAGGGTCCGATCCACGCAACTTTGCCGCCTTCAACCACAAACGCGGCATCACGCACAATCCCCAAAAGTGAACCGTCGCCCAGGGTGGGATCGTTGGTTACCAACTCATTGATTCCGGTGACTACCGTAGAACTCATTTTTATCCCTCGTTGAGTGGTACGTGCTCATGCATAGGAATGCGCACCCCGCGCTCCTGCGCTACTTGCTCGGCAAGTTCATAGCCGGCGTCTACGTGGCGAATGACGCCCATTCCGGGATCATTGGTAAGTACGCGGCGCAATTTCTCACCCGCAAGCGCGGTGCCATCGGCCACGCTCACCTGACCGGCATGAATGGAGCGCCCAATGCCTACGCCGCCGCCATGATGAATCGACACCCATGAAGCACCGGAAGCAGTGTTGATTAATGCATTGAGCAATGGCCAATCTGCGATGGCATCTGACCCATCGAGCATTGATTCAGTCTCACGATAAGGAGAAGCCACCGAACCGCAATCAAGGTGATCTCGACCGATGACGATAGGGGCTTCGACTTCGCCTTTAGCGACCATGTCATTGAAGCGTTCGCCAGCGAGATGACGCTCTCCATATCCAAGCCAGCAGATACGGGCCGGCAAACCTTGGAAGGCCACTTTTTCGGAGGCTTTCTTCATCCAGCGCGCAAGTGGCTCGTTATCTGGAAAGAGTTCGAGCACCGCTTTATCGGTAGCCGCAATATCCTTCGGATTTCCGGAGAGCGCAGCCCAACGAAATGGTCCTTTACCTTCGCAGAAGAGCGGGCGAATGTAGGCCGGCACGAAACCAGGGAAGGCAAAGGCGCGATCATAACCGCCAAGTTTGGCCTCTCCACGAATGGAATTGCCGTAATCGAAGACTTCAACGCCTGCGTCCATAAAGCCCACCATGGCTTCCACTTGCTTCACCATCGAAGCACGTGCACGCAATGTGAAATCTTCTGGATCCTTTTCAGCCATAAAGCGCCAGTCGTCTACTTCAATGCCTTCAGGAAGATATGAGAGCGGATCGTGCGCCGAGGTTTGGTCGGTGACAATGTCGATCTCCACACCCCTACGGAGCAACTCAGGATAAATAGACGCCGCATTTCCTAAGACGCCAATACTTAGTGCCTTGCGGGCTTTCTTCGCATCGAGTGCCAACTTAAGCGCTTCGTCTAGATCGGCACACCAGATATCGAGATAGCGGTGGTCTACGCGACGTTGTAGTCGCGTCGAATCAACATCTACACAGAGACAGACGCCATCGTTCATCGTGATAGCAAGTGGTTGTGCGCCACCCATTCCACCAGCACCACCCGTGAGGGTAAGTGTGCCAGCGAGAGTGCCACCGAAACGCTTATTAGCAATAGCTGAGAAAGTCTCATACGTGCCTTGCAAGATTCCTTGTGTTCCAATGTATATCCACGATCCGGCCGTCATTTGGCCATACATCATCAGACCTAGCGCTTCTAACCGGCGAAACTCTGGCCATGTAGCCCAATCCCCCACCAAGTTTGAATTGGCGATGAGTACACGTGGCGCCCATTCATGCGTTTGCATCACGCCCACCGGACGACCCGATTGCACCAACATCGTTTCATCCGCTTTAAGTGTGGTGAGAGTGCGCACGAGAGCATCAAAAGATGCCCAATCGCGAGCGGCTTTACCAGTGCCGCCGTAGACGACGAGATCATCCGGACGTTCGGCAACCTCTGGATCAAGGTTGTTTTGCAACATACGAAGCGCCGCTTCTTGTTGCCAACCCAAAGTGGAGAGGGTGGTGCCGCGCGCGGCCCGGACAGGGCGTGGGCCGGGTCCGGCAATGGGAGCGCTGCTCATACAAGTTCTCCAATTTCTCTTTCAACTGCTGTGAGTAATGTGTGGCTCTTCACCATTTCAACCGTAGCTTCGATCTCTGGCGTCAGCCAACGATCTGTTCCGGGTCCTTGCACCTTCGTACGCAGCACCCTGAGCGCCGCGCCAGTGCCCGGTGATGGAAGGAGCGGTGCACGCATATCGATGGCACGCCCTGCGGTCATGATCTCGATGGCAATCACTCGAGCGAAAGCATCTACAGCACGACGCAACTTGCGGCCCGCATGCCAGCCCATCGATACATGGTCTTCTTGCATCGCACTAGATGGAATGGAATCAACCGATGCAGGTGATGCGAGGCGCTTCATTTCAGAAACCAGACCAGCTTGCGTGTATTGCGCGATCATGAGACCGCTATCGACACCTGGGTCATCGGCTAAGAAAGGATTGAGGCCAAATGAGCGCGACTTATCGAGCATACGATCGGTGCGACGTTCAGCCATTGATGCCACGTCTGCAATCACGATTGCCAAGAAGTCGAGTACATATGCCACCGGTGCGCCATGAAAGTTTCCATTACTACGAACTCGGCCATCCGGAAGCACCACCGGATTATCGATAGCGCTGGCCAATTCGCGCGATGCGATGAGCCGCGCATGATCCACTGTGTCGCGTGCCGCTCCAGCAACTTGCGGAGCACAACGAAGCGAGTATGCATCTTGCACACGGGTGTCGTCGTGTCCAGCATGTGATTTAACCAGTGGAGATTCTCCTAGAAGGTGGCGAAGATTCTTTGCAGAAAGCCCTTGGCCTAATTGTGGACGCAGCGCGTGCAACTCCTCGGCAAATACTTGATCAGTTCCGAGAAGTGCTTCGATGCTCATCGCAGTCGAGATATCAACGGTCTTAAGCAGCGCATCAATATCAGCAATTGCCACGATCAACATGCCGAGCATGCCATCAGTTCCATTAATAAGAGCAAGACCTTCTTTAGCGACAAATTCAATAGGTGTAATGCCGGCGCCCTTCAACGCCTGCGCTGCATCAACAACCGTGCCGTCTTCCAGGCGCACTTCGCCTTCGCCCATGACCGCGAGCGCACACGTGGAGAGCGGCGCGAGATCTCCGGAGCAGCCGAGGGATCCATACTCACGAACAAGCGGAGTGATGTGGGCATTAAGCAGTGCCGCATACGCATCCGCGGTAGTGGCGCGAATACCAGTACGCCCCGTGCACATCGTGGAAAGGCGGAGAGCCATCATGGCTCGTACCACTTCGCTCTCGACTGGCTCCCCTGAACCAGCGGCATGCGAACGAATGAGAGAGCGCTGCAGTTGGGCGCGCATCTCAGGATCAATGTGTTTAGTTGCCAGTGCGCCGAAGCCCGTGGAGATTCCATAAGCGGGCGTAGGACTAGCAGCGAGTAGATCAACAGTCGCGCGTGAGGCATCCATGACGCTGCGAGCCTCTGTCGAGATCTCTACCTCTGCTCCGTAACGAGCAATGGCCACCACATCTGTCGGCGAGAGTCCTGGGATTCCGATAACTACCTTGCTACTCATACCGCTCCTTATAGACCTGCCTATCGCACCTCTCAGTACACTAGCCGAGCAATCAGAGCTACGGGAGCGGGTCTCGCATCATGGAACTCCATCACGACCCACGCTGGCCACGAGCCAACGGCTGGTTCAAGAGTGGGCTGAAATCAGCTGATTTAGCCCTGTTGGGCGTCGGCACACACCTCAGCGCGCTCACTCCTAATAACGCGCATCTGACCCCTGTAGCGGTTCGCGCAGCCCTTGCTCGCTACTCAACCTGGTCCGCTTCCCACGAAATAGATTTTGCTGACCACATTTCTGGGTCAGATTTAGGAGACGTTACCGATCCTGATGGGCCCGAAGGCGAAGCGCGAGTCATCCAAAAGGTGAGCCAAGCGCTACCTGACACTCGATTACTTGTTGCCCTAGGTGGCGATAACGCGATGACTTTCTCGGCTGCCAGCGGAGTTGTAGGCGCAGTGGGAGGTTTTGAACACTTGGGCTTGGTGACACTCGATGCTCACCATGACGTAAGAGACGGCGTCTCAAATGGCTCACCGATTCGCCGATTAATCGAAGCCGGACTCCGAGGCGAGAAAGTCGTCCAAGTAGGGATGAGTGATTTTGCAAATTCTAAGGAGTACGCCTCGCGGGTGAAGGATTTCGGGATCACAGTCATTCGGCGTGACGAAATGCGTGGACGTCCGATAGCCGATGTCATGGCAGAGGCCTTTGCGGTAGCCGGCAGTGGTACGAAAGCTATCTACGTTGATATCGATGTCGATGTCTGCGATCGAAGCGTGGCGCCAGCCTGTCCGGCAGCCACACCGGGTGGTCTTAGCGCAGATGCATTACGACAGATTGCATTTGAATGTGGCAAGCACGCTCAGGTACGCGCCGTTGATATCACCGAAATTGATGCAACCCTGGACGCCCCAGATCAACGAACAATTCGTTTAGCTGCGCTACTTGTACTGGAACTCGCTTCCGGGCTATCTCTGCGTAAATAGTAATTACTCAGGGAAGTGGCAGGCGACTGAGCTTGCACCAATCTGCAGAAGCTCTGGCTCCTCAATCCGGCAACGATCCTGAGCTTTCCAGCACCGAGTATTAAATACACAACCAGTAGGTGGATTCATCGGGCTTGGCAGATCGCCATGGAGCAGAATGCGTTCGCGAGTGCGCTCAGTGTGGGGATCTGGAACGGGCACAGCCGAAAGTAAGGCCTTGGTGTAAGGATGATGCGGCGCCGCATAAAGATCGGTGGTGGGTGCGATCTCCATGATCTTGCCGAGGTACATCACTGCGACGCGATCAGAAATATGTTGCACAACTGAAAGATCGTGAGCGATAAAGAGGAAGCTCATCCCAAATTCTGTTTGCAGGTCATCGAGCAAGTTAATGATCTGTGCCTGAATCGATACGTCGAGAGCACTCACAGGCTCATCAGCCACAATGAACTTCGGTTTCAAAGCGATGGAACGAGCAATGCCGATGCGCTGGCGTTGTCCTCCGGAGAACTCATGGGGAAAGCGGTTGTAGTGCTCTGGATTAAGACCCACGCGCTCCATCAAGGTTTGCACAGCGCGCCTTACACCACCCTCAGGGGTGATGTTTTGAATCTCAAACGGTGCTGCGATGATACGACCAATTGTGTGGCGCGGATTGAGCGAAGCGAATGGGTCCTGGAAAATGATCTGCATTTTCGAGCGGTACGAGCGCATTGCAGGCGGTGAAATATCAGTGATGTCTTCGCCTTCGAAGTAGATTTTTCCGCCCGTAGGTTCGTAAAGCTTGATGATGGTGCGGCCAGCGGTGGTCTTACCACAACCGGATTCGCCCACCATGCCAAGTGTCTCGCCAGCAGCAATCTCGAACGAGATGCCATCGACTGCCTTCACATTTCCGGCTTTACGGCGAGCAAGAGCATTCTTCTTGATCGGGAAATGCTTTGTGAGGTTCTCAACTTTAACAATCGGGGTCATGCGGTTCCACCCTTTGCTGCGAACTTTGCGCCCGCCGTACGTCGATCGTCAAGAGCGAGGTGGCACCGTGCGAAGTGGCCCGGTTCATCCTCAATGAGATGTGGTGCGTCAGTGGCGCAACTGGCACCCACTACTTGTGAGGCAAACGAGCAACGCGATACGAAGGAGCAACCTTCTGGCAAAGAGATAAGTGACGGTGGTTGTCCTGGGATCGCAGAGAGGCGACCAGTTCCCTTGCCATAAACACTTGGAATCGATGAGAGCAAGCCCATGGTGTACGGCGCGAGGGGACGGTAATAGATATCGTCAACGGTTCCGCGCTCCACAACCTTACCGGCGTACATCACGTTCACCCGATCAGCGACTTCAGCAACAACGCCGAGATCATGTGTAATTAAAAGAATGCCCATATTAAATTCTTTCTGCAACTCTTTAAGAAGTGTAAGGATCTGCGCCTGCACGGTGACATCGAGGGCTGTAGTGGGTTCGTCAGCAATAAGAATTCGTGGATTGTTGATGATGGCCATCGCAATCATTACGCGCTGACGCATACCGCCGGAGAATTGGTGCGGATACTCCTTAACGCGTTTTTGTGGTTCTGGGATGCCCACTAAATCGAGCATCTCCACGCAGCGCTTCAAGGCATCTTTCTTCGAAGCCTTCGTGACAACGCGGTATGCCTCTGAGAGTTGATTGCCAATCGAGTAATACGGATGAAGCGATGACATGGGATCTTGGAAGATCATGGCCACCGCACTGCCGCGGAGCGCGCGCAACTCTTCGTCACCGCAAGAGACCACATCGACCACGCCACGCTCACTGTGCACCAGGATTTCCCCAGTGAGGCGAGTCCGCTTCATGTTATGCAGACCAAGCACTGAAAGACTCGTGACCGTTTTTCCGGACCCAGATTCGCCCACAATGGCGACTGTCTCGCCGGCATCGAGTGTCAAACTGATTCCGTCGACGGCTTTTACGTTGCCATCTTCCGTCGGGAAGGTGACGTGCAGATCATTGATGTCTAGGAGGCGGGTCATCCGACACGCACCCGAGGATCAAGCACCGCGTATAAAAGATCAACGATCAAGTTCATCACGACCACAATTGCCGCCGCAAGAAGGGTGGTAGCAAGCACGACTGGAAGGTCAAAGTCGTTAACTGCTTTCAGTGACATACGCCCAAGACCTGGAAGATCAAAAATCGTCTCGGTCAGGATGGCGCCTCCGAGCAAACCGGCAAAGTCAAGGCCGGCAAGAGTGGTCAGGGGAGCAAGCGCCGCCCGTAAAGTGTGCTTTCGCAACACCACCTTTGATTTAAGGCCCTTTGCCCATGCGGTGCGAATGTAATCCTCGCCGCTCGTTTCGATAATTGCCGAGCGGGTATATCGGGTATAAATCGCCGAAAATGCGAATGCCAATGTAATCCATGGCAGTAGGAAATAGATAAAGAACTTAGAAGGATTATCAAAGATAGATACGTAGCCGTCAAAATTGAGCGGGATAACGTTATTTTTCAAAGTTAAGTAAATGAGAAGAAGCAAGCCAGTCACAAAGGTAGGAAGGCTAGTTCCAATTAGCACGAAAACTGTAGATCCTGTATCGATGGGTGAATCTTTGAAGCGAGCAGCGAGAATCCCTAGACCGATACCAACGATGAGCCAAAGAATAAGCGCGCCGATGGCGAGTGAGAGCGTGACCGGAAGGGCCTGCTTGATCAAATCAGTGACACAGGCATTTTGACGGAAAGAATAACCGAGGCTGGGTGCTGGGCAATTAAAAGCTGCTGAACCCGCACCGTAATCACGCCCAACGAAGATTCCGGAGAGGAAGAGCCAGTACTGCTCCCAGAGGGGCTTATCGAAACCGAGTCGCACGCGATTGGCTGCAATCAAATTAGGGCGGCAATTCTTACCGCAGGTGAGAGCAGCAGGATCAAAAGGAAGGAATTGAAAAATTGCGTAAACGGCCACACTCACGAGGAGCAAGATGACGGCCGCGTAAAGCAAACGGCGCAACACATAATTAATCATCATGACCTCTTATCAACTTCAATTTTACACAGGACGGTTCGCAGTGATACCTCGGGGTGCCTGAGCACCCCGAGGTATCACTTATTACGACTTACTTGATGTAGAGCTTGCCCCAAGCGAGGGTGCCCTGTGGCTGCCAGAAGAAGGCGCCACCGACTCCCTT
>Ga0194035_1001590_pt1 | contig 11796 bp, 12 predicted proteins | sample JunL2320m_MetaG_FD_148680 | JGI IMG/M metagenome (GOLD analysis project Ga0194035, IMG submission 148680) | Anoxic zone freshwater microbial communities from boreal shield lake in IISD Experimental Lakes Area, Ontario, Canada - Jun2016-L239-20m | ecosystem: Environmental > Aquatic > Freshwater >...
GTTCCATTACTTCGTATCACTAAAGAAAGAAAAACTGCGACGAGCTGCAAGCGAGACGCAAGCCAACTGCGTTGGCTGTTAGTTAATGGGAGTGGTTAATTAAAAAATGAACTGATATCAAACTCAAATCATTTTCATTAAATCCATTTCCTTTTCGTATTCCATGTAATTCAATTCATTTCAGTCATTTCATTACGTTCTATCATTATCACGAGCAAATCAAATAAATAATGCATGGTAATACTTTAACAGTGGTTATCAATCTAGTGCTGATTTAGCACATGTAGTCTAAATCCCACACGCAAACCAAAGCAAATAAGTAAATGCTTTGGTTCATGCGTAAGTCATTGAATTACAACGGAAATCAAATAATGCAAATCAAGGTCGCCCAAAACAAACAAAGAAAACATAATTTAACTCATGCAAACACAACATTAGGAGTTGAGCACATGAGCCAAGCAAGAGTATTGACTGAACGTGAACTGCGTAAGGTGCTTGCACACTGCACCACACAACCCCACTCAGCACGCAATCGTGCCATGCTACTGTGCACACACATGAGTGGCATGCGTTGCAAGGAAGTGGCTGCCTTGCGTATTTGTGACGTGTTGGGTGGAGATGGTCAAGTGCTTGAGGAAATCTCACTGTCTGCTGTTCAAACAAAAGGTTCACGTGCTCGCACTGTGCTTGTGCCACGCAAGCTACGTGACGAACTCACTGTGTACTTGCAACAGCGTTTTGGACTCAAAGACTTGCTTGCTGTCACACTCACAGACACTCAGCATGCTTTATTTCCCACGCAGAAAAATCCCAAGCGTGGTTTCACAGCCAACACACTGTGTCAACTGTTTCACAAACTTTATCGAGACGCACAGATGACTGGTGCAACAAGTCACAGTGGTAGACGCACATTTATTACACGACTTGCTGACAAAGGAGTTGGGGTGCGTGTGCTAATGGCATTGGCAGGACATCAAAACATCGCAACCACACAACGTTACATTGAACTTAATCCCACTGTGATGAAAGCCGCAGTGGAGTTGATTTAATTTCGACATCTTTTTCCATATAAAAATTTTATCAATTTCATTTTTATTTTTCAAAATAATTTTCTTTAAGAATTTCTTTTATTACTGATATTGAATCTTTTTTCAACTATTCTTCAATTTCTTTTTTCATATATAGATTGCTTTTTTGATTTGTAGGAATTTAAGAAGAGAGCAAATTAAAAGCATATCTAGTTCACATTAGGTTTCAATAGCAAAGCTACCAATTTCTATCGTTTTTATTAAGTTTTTCATATTTTGACTATTTGGGCACTTGCAAACACAGCAGCACAGACTTGGTGGTTATGGACATGTAGAAAAAACGTGCATTTGCATGCCATGTTCAACACTTGCACTGAATACATAGGATGTATCTGCACTATTTTTCGACATGTAAGTTGCTGATTTGGGCAGTTTTGCACTCAACCAAGTCAAATCAAACAGCTTGGCAATTAACATGTTTAGAAATAGTGCAGATACATCCTATGCTTTCAGCACAGCCTATAGCATGCAAATGCACGTTTTTTCTACATGTCCATAACCACCAAGCCAACCAAGCTAGTTACTTGAGTTTCATTTGTGCCAAAAGTGCTTTGAGTTTGGCACTTTGGGCTTCGTTAGGTTCAGTGCTTTGATACTCACGCTCGTATTCAGCCGTAGCCAAAACCAACGCTTCTCGCAGTGCAGCCAACTTAATCTCAGTCTTTGAAAGTTTGGGTGTTGCACTTGGTAGCTTGCCAACAGCTTGGTTTGCTGTGCTTCTGCTTGTGACGCAACGTGGCATTTGGTTCAAGCTCATTTGGTTTATTTGCTTCACACTCACTGTTCTATCAAACCACGAAGCCATGCTAGTGTCAGCCAATATCTCAGCAAGCAACACATGTGCTTTGGTTAATTCAGCCACGGCCTTGGCAGTCAACTCTGCATGCTTGGCAACTCTGTCCACATAAACCTTGCTAGTGCTAGTGCCACGCTTGGTATAAGCGTCGCATCTGCCTTGCCACAACACAGTCAATTTCAATTGGTGTTCATCGTCAGTGATTGCTTTGGGTTTGTTGGGTGTGCGTATTTCTTTTTGCTGACTCCAAGCATGAGCCATTGTGTCACGCTGTTGTTCAGTCAGCACTAAATCAATATCCCTAGCTTGCACACTTGAACCTTGAGTCAACTCATCAATTAGCTTTTGAATCCTTGCACGACGTGTGGCAACTGAGTACTTGGGCATGGCATTGCACTAATAAGTATAAACATACCAATAATAAGCATTATTTGATTTCTTGTCGAATACAGTCCCAAACAGTGATTTCAAAACGTTTGGCCTTTGCTGAACATTCGCTGATGTGCTTGGAAAATAAATCATTCACATCATCCAAGCTACGCCCAGTGTTAGTGGCTGTGTTTCTAAACCATAGTTCGTCATACATCCGTTCAGTGCCATGAACGCCCCAACGCTTCTTATCAAGTTCGTCTAGAGTTCTACTTGCCCAATTTGGTGTGGTTATTATTGCGTCACTTAGAAGTGGACTTAAACCCATGCGCTCAATAAAAGTGCGTGTGTGTTCATCTGTAATTTTCAAGGCCTTCTCCAGCTTTTCAATTGGCCAAGCTTCAGTGTATGTGGTTCTATGAACATTAACAGTACCAAAAGCCATTCGTACAATTCCACCAGCAAGTACGTAAATGCATGCGCTTGCACAAAAGTCGTCTGGTCCAACGTATGTGTTCAGTTTGCGCTGTCTAATTAACTCACCCATTTTGCTTGCAGAAGAACTATTGCCACCTGCAGTATGCAAAACAACAGCATTTAATTTTAATTTGTATCCGTCTTTGCTTAGCTTATCAAGTTCGCGTTTAAGTTCTATCTCTTCTTCGTGCTGTATTCTTTCTACTACTTTGACAACAGCAATTTTTTTAAATCTGTCGATTTTTTCTACTACAACTTTTGCGAATGCTTGCGACTGAAGGCAAAGAAGCAGGAGAAATGAAAATTTCAATATTGTTTTCATGTCGTTTATCTATTATTTTATATTTGCGAGACGTGTGGCGGCCGAGTACTTGGTCATGGTTTAGTGGTATCAATAGATATTGAAATGTGGGCTAATAAGAGTAAAAGAGTTAATTTAAATAACTTTATTTTTTTATAGTTGAGCAAAATAATATGTTTATAACAATTAATGAGTTCAGTATTATTTTTTGCAAATTGAATGAAGTAAATATGTTTGTATATTGCATCCAACTCCGTAAATATAAAGGATTCAATAGTGATTTTGAAACATTCTGTGAATTTATTTTAAATTGCATGATTTATGTATGGAGGTAATTTATAAAATGTCAACTTCGCCATGATTTGTGCTCTTGCAATCAGTCATATTGCCAAGTATAGACACTAATAAAATGATACAAATATATTTTCACATAAGCATTTGCTAAGTCTTAATTTAAGATTACGATAGTGCATAGCAGTGCAGTGCGTACGAAATCAAATTAGCACACACTTGTACCCAATTCGTTGCACAAAACGTTGCACAATAAATCTTGCCACGATACAGCACACTGTTTATGGGCATCTGCAGTGGGTGCGGCGTATTTAAAATCCGCCGCTTTCGTGAATAACGGGCGTACCGGTTCGATTCCGGTCCCGGCACCATTATTTATATAATTTACCCCTTCATACTTGCTCATTCTTTTTACCTTGTTATCATCATGAACCATGACCCGATACACACCACCTTTTGAGATTCACGTCCACGGCGAGGTTCCTTTGCGCGATGACGTCGATGAAGCTCAAATTTCTGAAGCTCTTAAGCCCTTGTGGGCTTATGCAGGTGCGCGTTCAATGTCTGAAGGTGCTTCTAGTTTTTATGAAGAAGAACCAGGCATTCAAATCAAACACCAAGAAGGCGTTTTGCAATTGTGTTGGACGGTACCTGGTGACGAAAATTTCCGACATGTGCTCGATGATGTGTGTATGGGTTTAAACGAAGTGGCCGCAGGAGGTGCTGCTTTAGAAATTACTTTTTACGATACCGAGTTTGAGCAAAGCGAAGAGACCGAAGAGGACGAGTCCCGTGATGATTTTCTAATTGTGTTTGTGGGGCCTACACCTGCAGCCATTATGCAAGTGCAACGTGATTTGCTTATTGAAGATGTGGTGCATTTGATGGAGCGTCACTTTGACGGATCAGAGCTCAACGGCGTTGTTGATGAAATAGACAAACTCTTTGCGCAACGCTTTGATGATTTGGTTAATTCACTTGAATTGGGCAAGCCACCACGCGGTTCCGGTGGTGGCTCTAATGGCGGATCGGGTGGAGGTTCTCACGGTGGCGGGCGCAGACCGCGCCACTTGCATTGATTTAAGCTGCACCAACCTTAATCCCTATAAATTCACCCGTTGCGATTCTTTTTCCCCATTCGGCAGGACCTGTGATGTGTGCACTCGTTCCGCCCGCGTCAACGGCTACTGTTACCGGCATATCAACCACATCAAATTCATAGATGGCCTCCATGCCTAAGTCGGCAAAGCCCACAACTTTTGAATGCTTGATGGCTTTAGATACCAAATAAGCGGCACCACCGACAGCCATTAAATAGGCAGACTTGTGTTTTTGAATCGCAGCAATCGCAGTGGGACCACGTTCTGCTTTACCCACCATCGCAATCAATCCAGTTTCAGCCAACATCATTTCGGTGAATTTATCCATGCGTGTGGAGGTGGTGGGGCCTGCAGGTCCAACGGCTTCATCGCGAACAGGATCAACGGGGCCGACGTAATAAATGATGCGATTGGTGAAGTCAACGGGTAACTTCTCGCCCTTGGCCAGCATGTCTTGAATGCGTTTGTGCGCAGCATCACGTCCTGTCAACATTTTTCCGTTTAACAGCAAAGTGTCGCCAGGTTTCCAACTCGCCACTTCTTGTTTCGTGAGTTTATTGAGATCAACGCGTTTGCTCTTTTGTGTATCGGGTGTCCAATTGACATTGGGCCATGTGTCGAGGCTGGGTGGATCTAAATAAACAGGACCCGAGCCATCCATCACAAAATGTGCGTGACGCGTTGCCGCGCAATTGGGAATCATTGCCACGGGTTTGCTGGCTGCATGGGTCGGGTACATTTTAATTTTGATATCGAGCACCGTGGTGAGTCCACCTAAACCTTGTGCGCCAATTCCTAATGCGTTGACTTTGTCATAAATTTCTAAACGTAATTCTTCGGTCTGTGTGAGTTTTTCGTCTTTGGATGATTTGATTTGTAGTTGATACATATCCAAATCGTCCATCAAACTTTCCTTGGCCATCAGCATGGCTTTTTCTGCTGTGCCACCAATACCAATTCCGAGCATGCCAGGTGGACACCATCCCGCGCCCATGGTAGGCACTGTTTTTAAAACCCAATCCACAATGCTGTCGCTGGGGTTGAGCATGATCATTTTGGATTTGTTTTCTGAGCCACCGCCTTTGGCTGCAACTGTTACTTCTAATTGATTGCCAGGAACCAATTCTGTAAAAATCACAGCAGGAGTGTTGTCTTTTGTATTTTTTCTTGCAAATTGTGGATCGGCCACAATTGATGCGCGCAAAGTATTGTCGGGATGGTTGTAGCCGCGACGCACGCCTTCGTTAATGGCATCTTCTAAACTGCCGCTAAAGCCATCTAGACGCAATCCCATACCCACTTTTAAAAACACATTGACGATACCAGTGTCTTGACACATCGGTCTGTGACCCATCGCACTCATTTTGCTGTTGGTGAGAATTTGCGCAATGGCATCCTTGGCTGCGGATGATTGCTCTCGTTCGTAGGCGCGTGCCAAATGCGTGATGTAGTCTGCGGGATGGTAATAGCTTATGTATTGTAATGCGGCGGCGATGGATTCGATTAAATCGTTTTCTTTGATGATGGTCATGGTGTTGAAGTGTAATGCACGGTTGAGGTGATGAAAATTTGTTAGTGCTGATTGTTATTTGTCATCAGGCGATCGGTGTAAGCAATGGCCATGGCGCTGAGCAAAAATGTGATGTGAATGATGGACTGCCACATCAACACCTTTACATCATAGTTGGCCGCGTTGATGAATGTTTTAAGCAGATGAATGGACGAAATGCCAATAATGGCAGTGGCTAATTTAACTTTTAAAACAGATGCATTGACATGATTGAGCCACTCGGGTTGATCGGGGTGATTTTCCAAATACATACGTGAGACAAATGTTTCATAGCCGCCGATGATGACCATGATGAGTAAATTAGAAATCATCACCACATCGATGAGTGCCAAAACCACCAGCATGATGATGGTTTCATTGAGGCCATTGATCGCAATGTCGGATTTGTAGCCAATGCTACTGATGAGTTCTTGCAAAGCGTTTTGACTGCCAAATGCGGCTTCTAGCAAGTGGATTAATTCCACCCAAAAATGATAGACGTACAAGCCTTGCGCCAAGATCAGGCCTAAATAAAGAGGCAGCTGCAACCAGCGGCTGGCAAAAATGAGTTGCGCCACAAAGTTGGGACGGAGGCCTGGAGGGGGGAATGGAGGAAGGTTAGACATTCTTGCAATCGTTAGCACCAAACCCCCGATTCTAGGCAAACCCTGAGGTCCGCGCCACAGCCTTTGTGTAAGCTTAGGCAAAGTCAGTACCTTGTAAGAGCCGCGAGCGACAGTTCAGCCCTGACAAAAAATATTTTCCGAGGAGACCCCCCATGAGCACGACCGATACGCCCATTTATCAACCATCTGCGCAATTTGTCCAGCAGGCCACGATTTCGGGCATGCCTGCCTATCTGGCGCTTTGCAAAAAAGCCGAAGACGATTACGAAGGTTTTTGGGCCGATCAAGCGCGTCGTTTGATTTCTTGGAAAAAACCCTTCACCAAAATTTTGAACGAGAGCAATGCGCCATTTTTTAAATGGTTTGAAGATGGCACGCTCAACGCTTCATACAACTGTTTAGATCGACACATCGAAAAAGGTTTGGGTAATAAAACTGCGTTGATTTTTGAAGGCGATGGCGGTGAAGTGACCAAGACCACTTACTCGCAATTGTTGGCGCGCACGTGTCAATACGCCAATGCGATGAAGTCTTTGGGTATTGTCAAAGGGGATCGCGTCATTATTTATATTTCCATGTCCATCGATGGTGTGGCTGCGATGCAAGCGTGCGCGCGCATTGGTGCAACGCATTCTGTGGTGTTTGGAGGATTTAGTGCGCAATCTTTGCGCGATCGCATTGAAGACACCGGATCTAAGTTGGTCATCACGGCTGATCATCAGGTGCGCGGTGGAAAGCTATTGCCTCTTAAATCCATTGTGGATGAGGCTTTGAGTTTAGGCGGATGCGACAGCATCAAGCATGTGATGGTTGTGAAGCGTTCGGGCGCCACTGTCAATATGAAAGCTGAATTTGATGTGTGGACGCAAGATGTGGTCGATCATCAAGCGACGACCTGCGAGCCTGAGTGGGTTGAAGCAGAACACCCATTGTTTTTGTTGTACACATCGGGATCAACAGGCAAGCCCAAAGGTGTTCAACACAGTACAGGTGGTTATTTGTTGCACGCGGCACTCACAACCCAATGGACATTTGATTTAAAAGACAGCGATGTGTTTTGGTGTACCGCCGATATCGGTTGGGTCACCGGTCACACTTACATCACTTATGGGCCTTTGGCTTTGGGCGGAACAGAAATTGTTTTTGAAGGTGTGCCTACATTTCCAGATGCAGGACGTTTTTGGAAAATGATTCAAGATCACAAGGTGAGTATTTTTTATACTGCACCTACTGCGATTCGCTCTTTGATTAAGGCGGCTGAAGCCAACGATGCTGTGCACCCAAAGAGTTACAACTTGTCGAGTTTGCGATTGCTCGGTTCGGTGGGTGAGCCGATCAACCCTGCTGCATGGGAGTGGTATCACAAGCATGTAGGCGGTGGTCGTTGTCCAATTGTGGATACATTTTGGCAAACGGAAACAGGCGGTCACATGATCACGCCTTTGCCTGGTGTAACGCCAATGGTGCCTGGTTCTTGCACATTGCCTTTCCCCGGAATTGCTACTGCAATCGTTGATGAAACAGGCAAAGATGTACCTTGGGGTCAAGGTGGTATTTTGGTGGTCAAGCGTCCATGGCCTTCAATGATTCGGAATATTTGGGGAGATCCCGAGCGTTTCAAAAAGAGTTATTACCCCGAAGATTTCAAAGGCAAATATTATTTGGCGGGTGATGGCGCCATTCGTGATAAAAGAACAGGTTACTTCACGATCACGGGCCGCATTGACGATGTACTCAATGTGTCGGGTCACCGCATGGGCACAATGGAAATTGAATCTGCACTGGTGAGTTGCACCGAGCTGGTAGCTGAAGCGGCGGTTGTAGGCAGACCCGACGACACAACGGGTGAGGCTATTTGTGCGTTTGTGGTTTTAAAGCGCTCACGCCCTGTGGGTGAAGAAGCCAAACAAATTGCAAAAATTTTGCGCGATCATGTCGCTAAAGAAATTGGGCCGATTGCAAAACCCAAGGACATTCGATTTGGTGATAATTTACCCAAAACACGTTCGGGAAAAATCATGCGTCGACTGTTGCGATCGGTTGCCAAAGGTGAGGCGATCACACAAGACACTTCTACTTTAGAAAACCCTGCAATTCTCGATCAGTTGTCTGAAAACAATTGATTATTTAAGACTTAAAACCCAAGCAGCCAATTTTTTAGATTCAGCTTCGCTGACTTGAGGATTGGCTGGCATGGGTACAGGTCCCCATGCACCAGACCCACCCTGAATGATTTTTTTGGCGAGATTGTCAGGGGCTGCTTTGTCGGCTGCGTATTTTTTTGCAATATCTTTGTAAGAGGGGCCAACAATTTTTTTATCAGCATTGTGACAAGCCATGCAATTTTTGCTGGTGGCCAATGCTTGATCAGCAAATGATGGCGTAATGGCGCAAAAACTTAATGCAGCTGTCAAAAACAATTTCATTTTCAATTCCTTTTAGTAGTTATCTAAAACTGCACCTTTGCTCGCGCTGGATGCATTGAATGCAAATTTGGCCTGAACGCCACGTGTGTAACGAGGTGCAGGAGGAGTCCAGCCTTTTTTGCGATTTGCAATTTCTGATTCTGGCACGTTGAGTTGCAATAACAGTTGATGTGAATCAATAGTAATGGAGTCGCCTTCATGAATAAAAGCAATCGTGCCACCCGCTGCAGCCTCAGGCGCTACGTGACCGACGACCATGCCCCATGTGCCGCCAGAGAATCGACCATCAGTGATGAGACCTACGCTTTCGCCCAGTCCTGCACCAATGAGAGCGCCAGTGGGTGCCAACATCTCTGGCATGCCCGGTCCGCCTTTGGGTCCCAAATAACGCAATACCATCACGTCACCCGCTTTGATTTTGCCGTCCAAAATGGCTTGCAATGCAGATTGCTCATCGTCAAACACGCGTGCGGGTCCAGTCATTACAGGCATCTTAAGACCTGTGATTTTTGCAACCGCTCCTTCGGGTGATAAATTGCCTTTGAGAATGGCCAAATGGCCTTCTTTGTAAAGCGCTTTATCAATGGTGCGAATGACATCTTGATCCGCGCGTGGCACGTCTGGAATATCTTTGAGTGTTTCTGCAATGGTTTGACCGCTGATGGTGAGGCAGTCGCCATGTAACAAGCCAGCGTTGAGCAACACTTTCATGACTTGTGGAATGCCACCTGCTTTGTGTAAATCAACGGCTAAATATTTTCCGCTGGGTTTTAAATCACAAATGACGGGAACTTTTTTGCGCATGCGCTCAAAGTCATCAATGGTCCAATCCACTTGTGCTGAATGTGCAATCGCTAAAAAATGCAACACAGCATTGGTGGATCCACCTGTGGCCATGATGACAGCCACCGCATTCTCTAAAGATTTTTTGGTGACGATGTCGCGCGGCTTGATATCTTTTTTAATCGCTTCAATTAAAACTTTAGCCGACTCTTTGGCCGAGTTTTGTTTCTCATCGTGTGGGTTGGCCATGGTGGAAGAAAAGGGCAATGACATCCCTAATGCTTCAAATGCAGACGACATGGTGTTGGCAGTGTACATGCCGCCGCAAGAACCTGTTCCAGGAATAGCGCGCATTTCAATTTCGCGCAAATCGGCATCACTCATTTTGCCCGCAGAATTTTGTCCAACGGCTTCAAACACGCTCACGATATTGAGGTCTTGTCCTTTGTAATGACCCGGCAAAATTGTTCCGCCATAAACATAAATAGCAGGAACGTTGGCGCGCAAGATGCCCATCATGCCGCCGGGCATATTTTTGTCGCAACCGCCCACCACCAACACGCCATCCATCCATTGACCTTGCACGCATGTTTCGATGCAATCGGAAATCACTTCTCTACTGATCAAACTGTATTTCATGCCTTCAGTACCCATGGCCATGCCGTCTGAAATAGTGGGTGTTCCAAATACTTGTGCGTTGCCGCCTGCTTCTTCGATACCTTCAATCGCAGCATCGGCTAATTTTTGTAAACCGCTGTTGCAAGGAGTGATGGTGCTGTGACCATTGGCAACGCCCACCATGGGTTTGCCGAAATCACTTTCTGTGTAACCCATGGCGTAGTACATGGATCGGTTGGGAGCGCGTGATTTGCCTTCGGTGATATTGGCTGAGCGTCGATTGATAGGAATGATTTTTGTCGCCATGATGTGTTTCGTCTGGGATGTTGGAAAAAAACAAGAGTTTAACGCTATGGCACCAGGATGCAGGCACAATGCGAGTCATGCTGACTCATCCTCAATTTAATCCTGTTGCCCTGTCCGTGGGTCCATTGTCCATCCATTGGTATGGCATTACTTACATGGTGGCTTTTTTACTCTTTATGTTGCTGGCGCGTTTGCGTTTGCGTCACCTACCGTGGGCCGATTTGCAAATTCAGGGAAAGTGGGGCGTTCAACAGGCAGAAGATCTCTTGTTTTACGGGGTTTTAGGCGTGGTGTTGGGTGGCCGCGTGGGCTATTGTTTGTTTTATAAATTCGGTTATTACGCAGGCAATCCGATTGAGATTTTTTATGTTTGGCAAGGCGGCATGAGTTTTCATGGCGGTATGTTAGGCGTTATTTTGGCAATGTTTTTTTATGCTTATCGTCAAGGTTTGCCTTGGCTGCAAGTCACCGACTTTATTGCGCCGTGTGTACCCACAGGATTGGCGGCTGGGCGGGTGGGTAATTTTATTAATGGTGAATTGTGGGGGCGCGAGGCCGATCCTTCGTTGCCGTGGGCAATGATTTTTCCGCAAAGCGGATCGATGATCTCAAGGCATCCGTCACAGATTTACCAATTTTTATTAGAAGGCTTGTTGTTGTTTGTTGTGTTGTGGTTCATTGCTCGCAAACCCAAGCCCACTGGATTTGTTTCGGGTGTGTTTTTATTGGGATATGGATGCTTGCGTTTTCTCTCCGAATATTTTCGCGAACCTGATGCACATCTTGGATTGCTCGGTGCGGGTTTGAGCATGGGGCAGTGGTTGTGCGTGCCCATGATTTTGATAGGCGTGGCAATGACCTGGAAATCGCTCAATCCAACAAGGGTTTACCATTAATATTCAAGACGCAGTTGATAGGCAGATAATCAAACAATGTTAGATTAATTGTTATCTGACCTCAATTTAAAAGGAGACGAGTATGAGCGGTTTTTTTAGTCGTCGAAATATGTTGCAGTTTGCTGCTGGCGCAATGGCTGTTGGTTCTGCATGGTCTCAAGGCTCATGGC
>Ga0194035_1001593_pt1 | contig 11767 bp, 8 predicted proteins | sample JunL2320m_MetaG_FD_148680 | JGI IMG/M metagenome (GOLD analysis project Ga0194035, IMG submission 148680) | Anoxic zone freshwater microbial communities from boreal shield lake in IISD Experimental Lakes Area, Ontario, Canada - Jun2016-L239-20m | ecosystem: Environmental > Aquatic > Freshwater >...
ACGTAGATCTGCGCGAGGGCACCTTCTACGCCGATCTGGTATTCGACAACGACGTGCGAGTCTCGGCACGGCCGTCGGATTCGATTGCGCTTGCGGTGCGGATGGGGGTGCCGATCCACGTCGAGGACGCGGTTCTCGACGAAGCCGGTCTGCTGATGCCGGAAGACTCCGATGAGGAATCTTCCGGTGTGCTCCGCGAGGATGAGGTCGAGAAATTCAAGGAGTTCCTCGACAGCGTGTCGCCGGACGACTTCAAGGCCACCTGATCGCCGAATCCCCGCAGATCACGGATGAGTCTCATCTGGGACAGGGTGGGCTCGACACGCCAACCGGATGCCGCCACGCGGGACCTGCGACAGCCATACTTTAGTTGGTCGACTCCGGTGTTCCTGAGTCGGCAAGGCGTATGCTCAGGGCACTCTGGGCGTCGTCGGTGGGACGGTCAGCGGGCCACTGGTTGAAACGGCGAGAGGAAGCACCGTGGGCGACGAGCCACGTCAGGAAGAACTCGACCTTGCTGTCTCAGCGCCTACCGGCGAATCGCGTGAGCCCGTCCAGGCCGGCCTTTTCCCCGATGACTCCGTGCCTGACGAGCTGATCGGCTACCGCGGGCCCAGCGCCTGCCAGATCGCCGGGATCAGTTATCGCCAGTTGGACTACTGGGCACGCACCTCACTGGTCGTGCCGTCCATCCGCGGCGCCGCCGGATCTGGCAGCCAACGCCTTTACTCGTTCAAAGACATCCTGGTGCTCAAGATCGTCAAGCGACTGCTGGACACCGGCATCTCGCTGCACAACATCCGGGTCGCCGTCGACCATCTGCGGAAGCGCGGCGTGCAGGATCTGGCCAATATCACCCTGTTCTCCGACGGCGCCACCGTCTACGAGTGCACCTCGGCCGAAGAGGTGGTCGACCTTCTGCAGGGCGGTCAGGGCGTGTTCGGTATCGCCGTCAGCGGTGCCATGCGTGAACTCACCGGCGCTATCGCCGACTTCCCGGGCGAACGGGCCGACGGCGGCGAGGCGATCCCCGCACCCGAGGACGAACTGGCCTCGCGGCGCAATAGCCGCGACCGCAAAATCGGCTGATACCGCTCGCACTTTCCCGCCGAGCAGACACAAACTCGCACGTTTACGGCCCCGCCAGTGCGACTTTGCGTCTGCTCGCGGCTAGACTCGGGGTTGCATCGACCTCGTGCGGGAGAGTTCCGTGGCAGCCAGCCTCGGACGCCGAAGGAGCAGCACCTCTCCGTCAATCTCTCAGGCACCCGGACCGCGACGAGACACGATGCCTCTGGAAAGTGGCGACCGCACGTGGTTGCCCGCCCATGGGGAAAGGCCTGCGGGCTGAATCTCTCAGGCACCCACGACAGAGGGAGAGGACGCCCCGAGTCGTAAAGGTGTCCCGTGTCTGAATCCACCCCGTCTGACCAAAACCCGGCGTCTTTTACCGATAACTTCGCCGACCGTCATATCGGCCTGGACTCGACAGCCCTGGCCACGATGCTCAGCGTCATCGGGGTCGAATCCCTCGATGAGTTGGCGGCCAAGGCACTGCCGGCCGGCATCCTCGACGAGCTGACGATCGACGGGGTGGCCCCAGGCCTGCAGACCCTGCCCGCGCCGGCCACCGAACATCAGACCCTGGCCGAACTGCGGGCGCTGGCCGACTCCAACACGATCGCGGTGTCGATGATCGGTCAGGGCTACTACGACACACTGACCCCGCCGGTGCTGCTGCGTAACATCCTGGAGAACCCGGCCTGGTACACCGCCTACACGCCGTACCAGCCCGAGATCAGCCAGGGCCGGCTGGAGGCGCTGATCAACTTCCAGACCATGATCGCCGACCTCACCGGTCTCGACCTTGCCGGAGCGTCAATGCTGGACGAGGGCACCGCGGCTGCCGAGGCGATGACGCTGATGCACCGGTCGGTGCGCGGCTCGGTGAACCGGTTGGCCGTCGATGCCGACCTGTTCGCCCAGACCGCCGCCGTACTGGCCACCCGCGCCGAGCCGTTGGGCATCGAGATCGTCACCGCCGATCTGCGCGATGGATTGCCCGACGGCGACTTCTTTGGAGTGATCGCCCAGGTGCCCGGCGCCAGTGGCCGCGTCACCGACTGGTCCACACTGGTCGTGCAGGCCCATGAGCGGGGCGCACTGGTGGCCCTCGGCGCCGATCTGCTGGCGCTCACGCTCATCGCCCCGCCCGGTGAGATCGGGGCCGACGTCGCGTTCGGCACCACCCAGCGGTTCGGGGTGCCGATGGGATTCGGCGGCCCGCATGCCGGGTATCTCGCGGTGCACACCAGCCATGCCCGTCAGTTACCCGGACGGCTGGTCGGGGTGTCCCTGGACGCCGACGGGGCACCGGCATACCGGCTCTCGCTGCAGACTCGCGAACAGCACATCCGCCGAGATAAGGCGACGTCCAATATCTGCACCGCTCAGGTGCTGCTGGCGGTGATGGCCGCGATGTATGCCAGCTACCACGGCGCCGACGGGCTCACCGCGATCGCCCGCCGAGTGCACGGTCACGCCCGTAGCGTGGCCGCCGGGTTGAGCGCCGCCGGTATCGACGTGGCGCACGACAATTTCTTCGACACCGTGCTCGCACGCGTGCCAGGGCAAGCCGCAGCGATTCAGGCTGCTGCCAAGGCGCTGGGCATCAATGTCTGGCGCGCCGACGACGACCACATCTCGATCGCGTGCGACGAGACCACCACCACCGAGCAGGTGGCCCTGGTTCTGCAGGCCTTCAGCGCGACGATTTCCGCCGACTTCGCGGGACCGGAAATCGCCGACCGCACAACGGATTTCCTGAACCACCTTGCATTCACCAAGTACCGCACCGAAACCTCGATGATGCGCTATCTGCGCGCACTGTCCGATAAGGACATCGCGCTGGATCGAAGCATGATCCCGCTGGGCTCGTGCACCATGAAACTCAACGCCGCCGCGGAGATGGAATCGATCACCTGGCCGGAGTTCGGCCGCCTGCACCCGTTCGCCCCGGCCGAGGACGCCACCGGTCTGCGACGGCTGATCGCCGACCTACAGGGTTGGCTCACCGGGATCACCGGTTATGACGAGATCTCACTACAACCCAATGCCGGATCCCAGGGCGAGTACGCCGGACTACTGGCGATCCGCGATTATTACGCGCACCGCGGCGAGACACAGCGCGATGTATGCCTGATCCCATCCAGCGCGCACGGCACCAACGCCGCCTCGGCAGCGCTGGCCGGCATGCGGGTGGTGGTGATCGGCTGCCGTGACAACGGTGACGTCGATCTCGATGACCTACGCGCGAAGGTGGCCGAGAACGCCGGAAAACTGGCGGCGCTGATGATCACCTACCCGTCCACCCACGGCGTGTTCGAGCAGGATATCGCCGATATCTGCGCGGCCGTCCACGACGCCGGCGGTCAGGTTTATGTCGACGGCGCAAACCTCAACGCCCTGGTGGGTGTAGCCCGGCCGGGCAAGTTCGGCGGAGATGTCAGCCACCTGAACCTGCATAAGACATTCTGCATTCCACACGGCGGTGGCGGGCCGGGAGTCGGGCCGGTGGCTGTACGCGCACACCTGGCGCCCTACCTACCGGGCCATCCGTTGGCCCCCGAACTGCCCAACGGACACGCGGTGTCGTCGGCGCCCTACGGTTCGGCGTCGATCCTGCCGATCTCCTGGGCCTACATCCGGATGACGGGCGCGGCCGGGCTGCGTAAAGCCAGCCTCGCCGCGATCGCGTCGGCGAACTACGTCGCCCGCCGTCTCGACGAGTACTACCCAGTGCTCTACACCGGCGAGAACGGCATGGTGGCCCACGAATGCATTCTCGATCTGCGGCCCATCACCAAGGCCACTGGAGTCACCGTCGACGATGTGGCGAAACGCTTGGCGGACTACGGTTTTCACGCACCCACGATGAGTTTCCCGGTGGCCGGAACACTCATGGTCGAGCCGACTGAGAGTGAGAATCTGGCCGAGGTGGATGCGTTCTGCGAGGCGATGATCGCTATTCGTGCCGAGATTGACCGGGTTGGCTCGGGTCACTGGCCCGCCGAGGATAACCCGCTGCACAACGCACCGCACACCGCCGGGTGCCTGCTTGTCGACGAGTGGGACCACCCCTACACCCGGGAACAGGCGGCCTACCCGTTAGGAAAGTCCTTCCGGCCCAAAGTGTGGCCTCCGGTGCGACGGATCGACGGTGCCTACGGCGACCGCAACCTGGTGTGCTCGTGCCCGCCGATCGAGTCGTTCGCCTGATCAACGAGCGCGGTAGCGTGCCGCAATTAGTCGATCGTGGAGTCGAAGATGGCCACGTCGGCGAGGCTCCCGATGCGCGAGGCCACCGCGTGATGTTCCGGGTGCGAGTTGTAAGCCTCGACGATCTCCGCGTTGGGGAACTCGGCCACCAGGACGGCGTCCCAGAGGCCGTCGCGCCCGGGCGCGATGTCCACCCACCACGAACTCATCCCGCTCATGCGCGAGTCGAGGGTCTTCAGGTCGGTGAGCGCGCCGACGAAGTCGGTGAGGCCGGCGTCCGGCTTCTTCTTGAACATCACGATGCGACGGATCATGGTGACCACTGTGTCGTCAGTTGGGCGGTAAGTCCACACTTCGGCCATCTGCGGCGCGTGACCGCGTAGCGTGCACCTATGAGCTACCCCGACCCGGTGTACCTGGGCGACACCGGTGAGACGAGCTCGATTCTTCGCTCTGCCACGGCTGATGCCGACATTGTGATGGCGAGCGGCGTCAGGGTCTCCTACCTCACGACGGCAGCCCAATCAGCCGGAGAGTTCGGGCTGTACCGCTGGGACTTCGGCGAGCAGGCCGGAGGTCCCGCGCCACACTTCCATCGCTCGATCACGGAGTCGTTCTTCGTGCTGTCGGGGGTCGTCACCCTCTTCGACGGAGCCACCGAGCACGAGGCGGGGCCGGGGGACTTCCTGCTCGTGCCCAAGGGCGGTATCCACAGCTTCCGCAACGACTACGGGGCGGCGTCGATGCTCATCCTGTTCACCCCCGGTGCGCCGCGCGAAGGCTATTTCGAGTTGCTCGGTGAGGTGGCGGCCGGCCGGTTTACCCCGACGCCCGAGGAGTGGACAGCGATCTGCAAGGACAACGATCAGTTCTACCCGTGACATCCCTACGCTAGGACAGCATCCGGGCGATCGCGCCGATCAGGTCGGGGGAGTCTGCGGCGGCGATCTCCTGGTAGCTGCCGCCGGAGAGTTGCGTCACCGCCTCCCAGACCGGACGGTCGGGGTCACCGCCGAAGTCGATGACGTTGATCGTCACCGGACGGTTTGGATCAGCGGCGGTCTTGAGGTAATTCTGCAGGCCCGCGCCGTCCAGGGTCTTATCAGTGTGCGGACCCTGGGTGATCACCAGAATCGAATTCGGTTGTCCCGGGCGGTAGTTGGCGAGTGCATCGGTGTAGGCCCGCGGCAGTGTCGTGAACGACACCGCGCCGCCGCCGGTGGGTGTGAGCCTATCGAGCAATCCGGTCAATGCTGCCGAGCGGGGCTGACCGCCCAGATCGTCTGACAGCGGGCCGGTGGGCACCACGGGACGACTGTCGGCGCCGTCGAACGTCCACAGCCCGACGACCGCACCGGGTGGCAGTGCGCGCACTCGATCGCTCAGTGCGGCAGCCACAGTGGCCAGCCGAGGCCGACCACCCTCATCACCGGTCATACCCTGGTCGAGGACCACGGTGGTGGTTGATGCCGCCGCCGGTGTCACCGCAGCCACAATCGCGGCCCGCGTCGCATCGTCGGCCACCGGCAGGGGCGCGGCCAAGGCCGGGAAACCCACCACATCGTTAGCCGGCGGGGTGGCCCCTTCGGCCCGGAATCCGGCTTTGGCCAAGACTTCGAGTTGTTCGGGTTTGGCCATGAACCGGGCGAACTCGCTGGCGGCACTCTGCTGTTCCTCGGATAACCAGTCTCCGGCCAACAGCACCGTCGGGAAGTCGGCGAGGGCGACCGGACCGCCCGGAATCCACTCCGCAACAGTGCTCTTGAGGTCTGAGGCCTGGGCGTCCGGTAGCGCTGACACCCGGCTGAACAGTTGTTGTTCGGTCATCACTACGGCATGAACCGGACCCGCGGCCGGGTCTCCGGGTGCCACCAGTGCGCTCCACGCCTCGGCGGCGCTGTTCTCGGTCAAGCGCGGTTGTCCGCCCAGCAGTGCGCTCACCGCACCCAGGCCCGCGGTGGGCGGGGCGTCAGGCGGGGCCGTCGAGCTCGCGACGGCTTCGGCAGCCAGGTAGGCCGCATCGCTCGCGCCGGCGATTGGTAGGGCAAGTCGCAGCGATCCCCATCCGGGCAGACTGAGTGCGTCAAACGCGGCCGGGTTGGTCTGCAGCGGCGGTAGCGCCGCCCAATTCTGCTGTCCGAGATTTGCGGCGAGTTGCGGTCGGGTCGCCAGCACCACCGGCGAGGTGACCAGGGACCGGGCATCACTCACGATCTGCTTTCCAGCCAGTTCCTGCAGTCGCGCCGACGGAATCGAACTCGCGGGAATCCACAGTGCCGGGCGCTCACCGAGCTCAGTCGGCCAGGTACCGACCAAGCCATTGACAGCAGCCGCTGAATCAGCTTGTGTAACAACGACATTAACGCATTTATCGCCGATTGGAGTGGCCTCGGCGTTATAGGTTTCGGCGAAAGCTCTGACGTTATCTGCGATCGCGGAGTCGGCGACCACCGCGACGGTTGCGGTGCCCTGCACACACTGTTGGGCGGCGTCTTGGGAACGCCGCGACATCGCGTCGGAAAAGAAGCGCCACAGGATTACCCCGCCGACCAGAACGACCACGCCGACCAGTGCGGCGATCACCCCGCTGCTCACCCCGCGACGAGTGCCGTCGATTCGGCGGCGCCGACCCTGCCAACCGTCGTCGGCCCGTGGCATCCGGCCGGTGGAGTTTCCGCCGTCGGTGTTTTCGGCCGGTTCGCCGAAGGATTCCCCGGGACCGGGCATGCTGTGCCGGCCCATTCAGCTGCCCTGCTGGGGCCTGTTTGCCGCGTTGAACTCGCGTCGGCGCCGGTGCAGGATCGGCTCGGTGTAGCCGCTGGGCTGCGTCGCCCCGGCGAGGATGAGTTCCTGCGCGGCCTGGAATGCGATGCTGCTCTCGGGGTCCGGCGCCATCGGACGGTATCCGGGCTCGCCGGCGTTCTGCTCATCCACCACGGCGGCCATCCGCCGCAGGCTCGCCGTCACGTTATCGGCGGTGATGACCCCGTGGCGAAGCCAGTTGGCCAGCAACTGACTTGAGATACGTAGCGTGGCGCGGTCTTCCATCAACGCGACATCGTGGATGTCGGGTACCTTCGAACAGCCGACGCCGGCTTCGACCCAGCGCACCACGTAGCCGAGGATCGACTGGCAATTGTTGTCGACTTCCTCGTGGATCTCATCCGGTGACCAGTGTGCGCCCTGTGCCAGCGGCAGGGTCAGCAGCTGATCGATGGTGCTGCGTTTCTTGCCGGCCAGTTCCTTATGCACCTCGTAGACGTCCACGTAGTGATAGTGCATGGCATGCAAAGTGGCGGCGGTCGGTGAGGGCACCCAGGCCGTGGTGGCCCCGGCCCGCGGTTGGGCAATCTTCTGCTCCACCATGTCAGCCATCAGATCGGTCATCGCCCACATGCCCTTACCGATCTGGGCCCGGCCAGAGAAGCCGGCCGCCAGACCCACGTCGACGTTCTGATCCTCGTACGCCATGATCCACGTCTGGGTCTTCATCACACCCTTGCGAACCATCGGGCCGGCTTCCATCGAGGTGTGGATCTCATCGCCGGTGCGGTCAAGGAATCCGGTATTGATGAACGCGATCCGGTCCGCGGCGGCCTTCACACACGCCTTCAGGTTCGCCGAGGTGCGGCGCTCCTCATCCATGATGCCGACCTTGAGGGTGTTAGCCGGCAGGCCCAGCACGCCCTCGACCCGACCAAACAGCTCACAGGTGAAGGCGACCTCTTCAGGCCCGTGCATCTTCGGCTTCACGATGTAGATCGAACCGGTGCGGCTGTTCTGTAGCGGTCCGTTTCCATCGCCGCTTTTGAGACCGTGCATGGCGATCAGGCTGGTGAACAACGCATCCTGGATACCCTCGGGAATCTCGTTGCCGTTTGCGTCCACGATGGCATCGTTGGTCATCAGATGTCCGACGTTGCGGACGAACAGCAGGCTGCGTCCGGGAAGGGTGAGTCCGGATCCATCGGGCGCGATGTAGGAACGGTCATCGTTGAGCACCCTGGTGAAGGTTTTTCCGCCCTTACTCACCGGCTCGGCCAGATCGCCCCTGTTGAGCCCCAACCAGTTTCGGTAACCCAGCACCTTGTCGTCGGCGTTGACAGCGGCCACCGAGTCCTCGAAGTCCATGATCGTGGTGGTGGCCGACTCCAACACCACATCGGAGATGCCTGCCGGGTCGATCGCGCCGATAGAAGAGACCGGGTCGACTTGGATCTCGATATGCAGTCCGTGGTTGATCAGCAGCACCGACGTGGGTGCGGCCGGATCGCCGAGATACCCGGCGAACTGTCCTGGGTCGGCCAGTCCGGTGACGTCACCGTCGGCCAGGCCGACCTCGAGCTCGCCCTCGGAAATCAGGAATCGGGTGACGCTGGCGTAACTGCCCGAACTCAGTGGCACCACATCGTCGAGGAACCGCTTGGCGTAGGCGATCACCTTGTCGCCGCGCACGGCGTTGTAACCCGAACCCGCCTGGGCCCCGTCGTCGGTGCTGATGACATCGGTGCCGTAGAGGGCGTCATACAGCGATCCCCAGCGCGCATTGGCGGCATTGAGCGCGAAGCGCGCATTGAGGATCGGCACCACCAGCTGCGGGCCCGCCGTGGAGGTGATCTCGGCGTCCACAGCCGAGGTCGAGATGGTGAAGTCGGCGGGTTCGGGGACCAGATACCCGATATCGGTCAGGAACTGCCGATACTCATCGGAGTCGATGCCGCCGATGATGCGCTGGCGATGCCATCTGTCGATCTGCGCCTGCAGTTCCTCGCGGCGGGTGAGCAATTCGGCGTTGCGCGGCGAAAGTTCGGTGACCACCGTGTCGACGCCTGCCCAAAAGCTGTCTGGATCGATGCCGGTGCCGGGCAGAGCCTCGTCGGTGATGAAGTCGTACAGGGTCCGCGCCACGCGCAGATTGCCCACTGCGACCCGATCAGTCATGTTTTCCTCCCTCAAGGAAAGTCAGCTGATCCTATCGGTGAATACCGTCGCGGACCGTTCCCACCACGTCTTCGACGAGGTCTTCCAGTGCCAGCAGCCCATTCACTGTGTCGTCGGCGCCAGTCAGCAGGGCCAGATGACTGTTGTTCTGCCGCAACCGTGAGAGTGCGTCGGGAAGTGGCATGGCGGCCGGCAGTCGCGGCAGATAGCGCACGAGCGAGGCGCCCAGGACCGCACCAGGAAGGTCGATCAGGTCCAGCATGTCCTTGATATGGACGAAGCCGATGAACTCACCCGCCTCGTCGACCACCGGGAATCGTGAGTAGCCAGTCGCTGCCAGCGCCTGTTCGATTGCCGCCACACTGGGCCCGGTGCCGTTCGCCGCGATCGGAACGGTGCGAATCGCCGGCAGTGGAACTCCGACATCGCCGGCGACCCGGTTGCGGATCTGCAGTGCCCGGGACAGTCGCATGTGTTCCTCGGGATCGAGCAGACCCTGGGATCGCGATTCGGCGATCATCTCGGCCAGCTCCACCATGGATACGGTGTTCTCCAGCTCAGTCTTGGGTTCCACGCCGAGTGCCCGGACGATCATCTGAGCGCACCAGTCGTAGACGGCGATCACCGGCCGAGTCGCCCTGACCCATAGCAGGTAGGGCGGCACCAGCAGCATCGCAGCCTTTTCCGGTCCGGCCAGTGCGATGTTCTTGGGCACCATCTCGCCCAGCAGCACATGGAGGATCACCACGATCGTGATGGCCACGATGAATGACACCGTGTGAACCAGTGCATCGGAGATACCGAACAGTTCGAACACCGGGCGCAGCAGGTGTGCCACCGCGGGCTCGCCCACCCGGCCGAGGACGATCGAGCCGACAGTGATGCCCAACTGCGCACCGGCCAGCATTACCGAGAGGTTCTCACCGGCGCGGATGACGGTCACCGCGCTGCGTTTGCCTTGTTCGGCCAGTGCCTCAAGACGGTCGCGGCGGGCGGAGATCAGGGCGAATTCGGCGGCGACGAAGAACGCGTTGGCGGCGATCAGCAACACCGTGAGCATGATCGCGAAGAGATCACCCATCAGGGCCGCCCCTCGATATCGTCGGATCCGGTGTTATCGGGTGCGGCGATCTTGACTAGTTCGACAAGGTCGATACGGCGGCCGTCCATGCGGGCCACCGATGCCCGCCAGCGCGGCGGTCGATCGGCAGGCGTGTCGGGGTCGAAAGCGGTGAGTTCCACCGACTCGCCCTCGGCGGGGATATGGCCGAGGGCGGCCATCACCAGTCCTCCGATGGTTTCGTAATCACCCTCCGGAGCACGGAAGCCGGTTGCCTCGGCTACCTCGTCAATGCGCAAGAGGCCTGAAACACGGTGCCCGCCTGAGATTTTCACGACATCCGGAGGGGATTCGTCGTGTTCGTCGCGGATATCGCCGACGATCTCCTCGATCAGATCCTCCACGGTGACCATGCCGGCGATCCCGCCGTATTCATCGGCCACCAGGGCCGCCTGCAGGCCGCTGGCCCGGATCTGCTGCATGAGTGCGTCACCGTCCAGTGTCGAGGGAACCACCGGTACGGTTTGCGCAATCGTGTCGAGTCTGGTGTTCACCCGTTGCGCATGTGGTATCTCGAACACCTGCTTGAGGTGGACGACACCGATGGTCTCGTCGAGATCGCCCTTGGTGACCGGGAAGCGGGAGTGACCGGTCTGTCGCACCATGGCCAACAGATCCGCCACGGTGTCATCGACATCCAGTGATTCGATCTTGGATCGCGGCGTCATGAATTCCTCGGCGATGCGTCCGCCGAACTGCAGTGAGCGGTCCACCAGGTTGGCGGTCGGTTGATCCAAAGAACCCTGTTTTGCCGACGTCCGCACCAGTGAAATCAGCTCCTGGGGCGACCGAGCGGAACTCAGCTCATCGGCCGGCTCGATCCCCAACCGTCGCAGCACCCGGTTCGCGGTGCCGTTGGTGAGCCGGATCAGTGGGGTGAAGGCCGCGGAGAACAGCACCTGTGGCCCGGCGACCAACCGCGCGGTCGGCAGCGGCACCGCTACGGCGAGGTATTGGGCGACCAGTTCGCCGAAGACCATCGACACCGAGGTTGCGATGAACAGAGCGGTGATCAAGGCGGCGCCGGCGACCCATCGTTCCGGCATCCTGGCCGCGGCGAACATCGGTGCCAGCAGTCGGGCGATCACGGGCTCCGCCAGATAGCCGGTGGCCAGCGTGGTGATGGAAATCCCGATCTGGGCACCGGACAGCTGGAACGACAGCGTGCGGTGCGCACGCGCGACCATCTTGTCCCGCGAGCCCCCGGTGCGTGCATTGGCGTCGACGGTGCTGCGTTCCAGCGCGGTCAGGGAGAACTCCGCCGCGACGAACACGGCGGTGCCCAGGGTGAGTAGTACAAAGGCGAGCAAGCTCAGCGTCACCGAGACGACGCTCACGACAGCCGCCTCGTCAGGTCGCCGGGCCCCGAGCCCGGCTGACTAGTAGAGGGCTCGGCGTCGGCGGCCTCCGAGTGTGGGGCCTGCGGCA
>Ga0194035_1001594_pt1 | contig 11766 bp, 8 predicted proteins | sample JunL2320m_MetaG_FD_148680 | JGI IMG/M metagenome (GOLD analysis project Ga0194035, IMG submission 148680) | Anoxic zone freshwater microbial communities from boreal shield lake in IISD Experimental Lakes Area, Ontario, Canada - Jun2016-L239-20m | ecosystem: Environmental > Aquatic > Freshwater >...
CAGTTAGCCCAGGTAATTACAAAGAATACTTCAACCTCGTGGCAGAAGGCAATACCTGGATGAATGAATTGGGCCAATTCTTTAATCCAAGTGTGGCAGCTGGTAGCCTGAGCTCAAGCGTGGTTAGTAATAACATGCCAACCACAATCGCTACAGCAGGCACGGCGAATGTGACAATTGTCATGAAGAACACCGGTAATACGTATTGGTATAATAGTGGTAAATATTCAGTTAATCTAGGCGCCTCATCGCCACAAGATAGATCAAGCCAGTTTAATTCAGGCACCTGGCTTGCTGTAAACAGGCCAGCCAAAATGACTGAGTCTGTTCTTGCTCCAGGGCAGAATGCAACATTTAGCTTCTCAATAAAAGCTCCTGCAACAGCAAATATATACACCGAATCTTTTAGCCTTGTTGCTGAAGAGTGGAGTTGGTTCGGCCAGTCTTTTACTAATTCAGTTAATGTTGGAGCAGTAACATCACCAGATGGTACATTCCCAAACAACTTAGCCCTAAATCAAGGGTTGAGCTTTAATAGCTCAATCGTTTCTCCGAACGGCAAATACAGACTAATAATGCAAGGGGATGGCAACCTAGTACTTTACTCGCCAAATAGAGCAATATGGTGGACCAACACTGAGAATACAGGCGCTAGCTTCTTCATAGTTCAGGGAGATAGCAATATGGTTGTGTATTCACCAGCAAGGTATGTTTGGGCGTCATCGACACAAAATAGAGGAGGCAAAACCTTATACGTGCAAGATGACGGCAATTTAGTATTGTACGACGCAAGCTTTAGGCCTATATGGAATAGTGGTACCTACGGAAGAATTTAGCATAGTCACAACCAATGCCACAAAGCGTTAACACATATGTTACAATAAATCTAACTATGAAATATAAAAACAAAACAAACAAATTAATCATCGCAGCAGTTTTAGTAGGGGTATTTTTATCTGTTGGGCTGGCTGGTTACTGGTACGCTACCAGGCCAAATCCCACCAGTTCGCTACAAGCTAGCGAGACCACTAAGCAGCAGACCGAAGCTAAGGATGCCGAAAATGCAAAGTCAGCTGATAATAAAAATTACCAGCAGCAGCCCGGCCAAGCCCAACAAACTTCATCTAAAACATCAGTAAGTATCACCTCAATAGGTCAAACAGATAACATTACTTATATAAATGCAATCGTAGGTGGCGAGACATCTGGTACTTGCACCCTCACACTGTCAAATGGCAGCAAAAAGATTGTCAAATCTGCAACTATTGGTTACCAGGTGTCGTACTATATATGTAATGGTTTCAATATCAGCAGCTCTGAATTCGCACCAAAAGGCGAGTGGTCGGCCTTGATAGATATAAGTGGGCCCAAAGGCTCTGCCAGCTCAGAAGAAAGGAAGGTGACTGTACAATGAACAAAATATTAAAAATTAAGCTAACAAGTGTAGCAGTATTGGTATTTTTGACCATTGTAATATTGCTACCTAGACCAGCTGGCGCCGCTAGTTTTGATGCAGGCCACATCATAGACAACTCAGTTTTTACAAACAAAGGCTCAATGTCGGTAGGGGATATTCAGAACTTCCTTAACTCAAAAGTCCCTAGGTGTGACACTAGCCACCCACCAGGCCCGGCCTCTCAAGGCGCCACCCCACCCTGGACTTGCCTCAAGGAGTACAACGAAAACCCCACAACCAAACAAAATAACATTGGTCAATTTAACCCCGACGGTAGCCCTGTTGTGGTACCCGGCGGGCTTAGTGCAGCTCAGATCATCTGGAATGCCGCCCAAAGCTACTTCATAAACCCTCAGGTCTTATTAGTTACGCTCCAAAAAGAAAATGGCCTAATTGCAGACACCTGGCCTTACCCTTGGCAGTATCGCACAGCTATGGGCTTTGGCTGTCCGGATGGCGCTCCTTGCGATGCTCAGTGGTTTGGTTTTACCAATCAGGTAACACAAGCAGCAAGGCACTTTCGTAATTTTTATGATTTAAACCCTAACTGGAGCATACCTCATAGACCAGGACTAAATTTTATTAAGTGGGCTCCATTTAATAATTCTACAAAACAAGATACATGCGGTGGGGGTAATGTAGTCATTCAAAATCGGGCAACTGCCGCGCTATATTCCTATACACCTTATCAGCCCAACTCGGCAGCACAAAATAATCTTTATGGGGAAGGGGACGCCTGTAGTGCTTACGGTAACAGAAACTTTTGGAGAGATTTCAACAATTGGTTTGGTAGCACACTTAACTCTTCTTATACTATTATAAAATCCACCTCTAGCCCTGCACAGTATGTGTATGAAGGGGGCAAGAAACGTATTATCTCATCTCCAGAAGCTAAGATAGCGTGGGATATACAAGACCAAGACATCATCGAGTATACACAGGCACAAATTGACTCTATACCATACCGCGACACCAAGCCGCTAAGCAATCTCGCTAGGGTTGACGGTAGTCAAGCAGTATATTTGGTAGACGGGGGCAATAAATACTATATTCCTTCGCTAGAGTCTATGAATGCATGGAAGCTAGACACCAACAGTATAGTTGATGTGGGGGTAGGCATTGGCAGTAGTCCTTCGAACTATGGCAGCTTGGGATATAGCGTGAGATCATATGACCCATCTGATCAAAGAATATTTATGGTAGACGGGGGTAGCCTAAGGCCCTACAGCTCACCCGACATATTAAAAGCGTGGGAGGGAGAAGCTCCAGTAAGCATTAGCCCATCAGTTGGTTTGTTCAACTCTCTCGGGCCGGTTGGTACTATAATTAGCTCAACAAAAATAAACAATTCTAATCAAGACTACCTAGTAGTAGCAGGCCAAAAGCTAGCTTCTAACCCCACACTTTCTAGCCTATACCCTGGCCCCACTACAAATATTTCAAATGCGAGCATCCAAAGACTTGTTTCAAGTGCACCGGCTAGCTGGTTTATTCGTGCTTCGAATGATGCCACTGTATACATGATAGATAATGGAACCAGACATGCAGTACAGAGCCCCGGCCATCTAACTGCCTGGAGCCCAAGAGGCGTGATGAATGTTAATATAGTAACGACCTCAAATATAAATACAATACCCCTGGGGTCACCAGTCACTCAATATGTTGCTAATCAGTCTGGCCAGTACTACTTTTTTACAGGTCAAAAACTCCCAGTTCCAGCAAACTTAACAAGCGATTACGCGAACAGCGCCCTTGGTAGTTTTAGTGCCAGCACAGCGCTAATGTCTTTATATCAAAACGGCCCTCAGGCTAGTGGTTTTTTGAGAGGGGTATCCACACCAACAGTTTATTTATTAGATGGTTCCACCAGGAGGTCTGTCACCGACTGGGACACCTTTGTGTTACTAAATGGCAATAGAAATGAGTCAACAACACTAGTATATGACTTTAGTCTGAGCCAGTTCAGTCAATCATCGAGTATAGGTGCTGGCGTAAGTACCAACAATAATAACTATGTATTTGATAACGGAACATATTACAAGGTAGATACCGAAGCACATCTAAATTGGGGTTTTAACAGTTATATTCCAATTAATGCCACGACACTCTCTAGATTTACTGACGGCGGCTCTCTGTCATCAAGTGCTAGACTTGGTAATACATATTATCTAATGCGTAATGGGCGTTCATTCTCAACAACAAACACCGCCATTGCAGATATTTGGGCAATGAATTCTGCTCAAACACACAGCAATACATTAATTAAAGCTATAACTGTGGGTGGCATATTGCAGCCGTTTTTCGCAAGCAGTAATCTGATCGATCTGCGTATTTTTTTGAAGGATAGTGATATGGCATATATACTGACAAGTCCAGCCCAAGTATATAATTATGGCTACATCAACAGCTTGCTCCCCAAACTGAGCCCAGCTGAGATTGTAAACTATAACAATGGGCAGTATTCAGCAAATAATATATTCTATGGGTCAAACTACTATGTGGTTGATTCAGGTAAAAAAAGGTCTCCAATTAATATAGAAACACAGACAGCATGGAATATTACTAGTACAGGCAACTTTATGTCTACAAGTGTATCTTTAGCTAATTTCCTGCAGACAGCTTCTAGCACGACAATACTCATAAAAGGCAGCGCACAAAATGTATACGTAATGGAGGGCGGTAAAAAGAGATGGATCACTAGTCCACAGGTATTGGCACAGAGCTACCAGGGCATACCGATTACTCAGGTATCAGATAGCTTAATTCAGCTAATTGAAACTGGCTTAACCTATTAACCTTGAAATAAATTACAAACTTAAATATAATAGACACCTATGAAAAAAAGATTACCCAATACAGACATAACGTTTAAGGGTCACTCAGTAACAAACCTAATTAAAAAAACAAATAAAAACCTAAAAAAGAATGGACTGAAAGCAACCAGCAAGAAAGGTGGCATTTTCTTAGCTCGACAAACTGGTCTATTCAAACTTTTGCCAAAGAACCCAAATAGACATATTTCGCCAAGAGTAATCAGCGATTGGTACGAGAATCATTCAAAAAAAGTTACCATTGTTATACCCAGCTATAATGACTACCCACTTTTAAAAAAATGTGTAAAGAGTATTCATAAAACAACACTAGAAAAAAAAGTTAAAATAATCGTTGTGGATGATTACTGTGCAGAAGATAATCGAAAAAGGTTAGTAAAACTAGAATCTGGCAATGTGAGCGTTATTTTTAGAGATAAAAATGGCGGCTTTGCCAAAGCGGTCAATACCGGTATGAAAGCAGCTCCAAAAAACAGCGATATAATTTTAATCAACAGTGACACGGAAATGAAAAAAGGTTGGTTGCAGTCACTGCAGTATGGTGCGTATAAGTATGATAATAAATCTGGAATAGTTGGAGCCAAGCTTTTGTATCCAAATGGCACTATTCAGTTTGCAGGCACATTCCGTAACACTGAACAACCAGAGTGGTTTGATCATCGCTATAGATCTGAAATTAGCTCTTTTGGGCCGGCAAACGTACCACAACAGGTACTAGCAATTACGGGGGCCTGTATGTACATCAAGCGGGAAGTAATCGATAAAATTGGTTATCTAGATGAAAAATATGGCATGGCTTTTGAGGATGTAGATTATTGCTTGCGCGCATGGAAAGCCGGTTTTAGGTCTCTTTATTTTCCAAATGCAACGCTCATTCATCATGAATCACTTACCCGCGGAAAGAAGCAGGGCAAAAGAGAACTAGATTCTAAAGATTATTTCTGGAGTAAGTGGGGAGACTTTTTCGATAATCGTAAGGTTATAGGAAAAAACGGTAAACCTAGAATAATATATGTTTTAAAGACAACTGGTGTTTCTGGCGGCATCAAGATGGTGTTTAAGCATCTAAATAACTTGTCGGAGAGAGGTTATGAAGTAGAACTATATAGCCTAGATAAAGACCCAGACTGGATACCTTTAAATGTAAAACACCGAAGCTTCAAGGATTTCAGTCAGCTTATCGATACCCTTTCAAAACAAGATGCAATAAAGGTTGCTACATGGTGGGAGACTTCCCAGCCTGTATGGCTTGGTTCTGTTACAAGAGGAATACCAGTATTTTATGTTCAGGATATCGAAACATCATACTATCCAAATGATACAAAAATGCAGAACGTAGTGCTCTCTAATTATAAAAAAGAATTTACCTACCTAACAATAAGCCAATGGGACGCTGATGAGCTACTGAAGCTAGGTATTAAGTCTACAAATATTGGCTGTGGCATAGATCTAGATTTGTTCTATCCAATAAAAAACACCAAAAGAGAAGATGATGTGTTAGTGGCATTGGGCAGGGGGGAGCCATTAAAAAACTTTGCACTTACAATGAACGGCTGGAAGAGAATTGAGAGTAAAAAAAGACCTAGATTATGGCTTTTTGGTGTTGAGCCAGATATTGTGAAGGCGAACGACAAGGTTACTTATTTTACCAAGCCAACAGATAAAGAGATTAACGAATTATATAATAAGGCAACTGTATTCACGCAGACATCAAGACATGAAGGGTTTTGCCTAACTGCTCTTGAAGCTATGGCTGCTGGTGCTATAGTGGTAACTACAAACTCAGATGGAAATCTAGACTATAGTGTAAATAATAAGAATTGCCTGATGATAGAGCAGGACAACCCAGTAGACATGAAAGAAAAGCTTGAAAGGGTGCTGTCGGATAAAGAACTTCGTGATAGGCTTAGGAGAGAGGGCTATAAAACAGCAAAGCAATATGGCTGGCCAAAAATAACAGACAAGTTAGAAGATTTTTATAAGAAAGTATCAAGCTAAAGATATATTAATTATGTATAATAAAAAGACAATGGTAAAAAATAAATTTCGATACCTAGATCTAATTCGTGAACTAGCAATTACAGATTTTAAGCTTAAGTATCAAGGTTCAGTGGCTGGTTACTTATGGTCGCTCGCAAAGCCACTTATGGTTTTCGGCGTTCTATACATGGTATTCAATGTTTTTGTAAGGATTGGAGCGAGCATACCCCACTACCCACTCTATCTCCTCCTTGGAGTAATACTTTGGGGGTACTTTGCTGAGGCAACAACTGTTGGTATGGGGTCTGTTGTAGGTAAGGGAGACATGATTAGAAAAGTATACTTTCCTAGAATTGTGCTTATTATCTCTTCTAGTATATCAGCAATAATTACACTATTTTTAAACTTACTAATCGTCTTTTTGTTCATGATTTTTGCACGCCTCATACCAAATCCAGTCCAAATAGTTCTGTTTTTTGTGTTGATTGTCGAGCTGTACGTTCTCACTCTTGGCTTGTCTTTAATTCTTTCTTCTCTCTTTGTGAAGTATAGAGATATAGGACATATATGGGAAGTACTGGTACAGGTTTTATTTTATGCAACACCAATTATCTACCCATTGGCAGTAGTGCCAATGAGATTTCAAAAAATAATCTTACTTAGCCCCATTTCGCAAATTATCCAAGATTCGCGCTGGTTGCTGATTACTAATCAGACCGTAACTAGTGAGAGTGTTTTGAAGTTCCCATTACTTTTAATACCATACGCGATACCCTTCCTACTTGTATTTATAGGATATAACATATTTCAAAAGAGCTCAGCTAAATTTGCGGAGAATGTGTAGTGAAAGATAACGTTGCAATATCTGTTACTAATGTCACAAAGGAATTTCGTGTACCCCACGAGCGCTATTCGAGCTTAAAGCAGAGCATTCTTAACACATTTTCTCCTAAGAGCTACACAAAGTTTAAAAGCGTATCTGAAGTAAGCTTTGAAATAAAAAAAGGAGAATTCTTTGGTATTGTTGGTAGAAATGGTTGCGGCAAGAGTACTCTGTTAAAGATGATAGCAGGTATATATACAACCACCAAGGGCGACATTAAGGTAAACGGTACTCTTTCTCCATTCATTGAATTAGGCGTTGGCTTTAACCCCGAGCTGACCGGTAGGGAAAATATATTTTTAAGCGGAACTATTTTGGGTATGAAGCGCAAAGTAATTGAGCAAAGATTTGATAGTATTGTTGAGTTTTCTGAGCTAGGTGAATTCATCGATCAAAAGCTTAAAAATTACTCCAGCGGTATGCATGTGAGATTAGCTTTCTCGATCGCAGTACAAGCTCAATCAGACATTATGCTAATTGATGAAGTATTGGCGGTGGGTGATGCGGCCTTTCAGGCAAAATGCCTTGATTATTTTTTGCAACTAAAAAAAGAAAAAAGAACAATCGTTTTTGTATCTCATGATATGGGAGCGGTAAAGAGGTTTTGTGATAGAGCAGTTTTAATAAATGACAGTGAGGTCATAGAGTACGGTGATGTGGAAAAGGTAATCGAAAAATATAGTGATATAAACCTAAAAAAAGTAATTCTAGAGCAAAATAAAGTAAATGAAAAAGCCACAGAGATTATTTCAAATAAGATTGCCAAGATAACTAACACAAAAATTATCCAAAATAACAGACCTATAAAAAAAGTAGATCCAAATACAGATATCACTGTCTGTTTTAAAGTTGAGGCATATGAAGATATAGAGGAGCCAATTTTGGGCGTAACAATAAAACAAAAAAGTACAGAGCAAACAGTCTTTGGTAGCAATACCCAAGTTGGCAACTATAAAACCAGAAATTTAAAAAAAGGCGATAAATTGCTTTTCAGTATAAATATAAAAAATGTCTTTTCAAATGGCACTTATCTAGTCACGCCTGCCATAGCAGATAAAAGATCTATAGCTGCAATAGACAGAGTAGAAGATGCCGCCTTTTTCATAACAGATGGCTGGAGCAATAATTTTATGCCAGTACAGGTACAGCACAGCATGAAAGTAAAATATGACGCATAGGTGCTTCGTTTGCTCTGCTTCATTCAAAAAATGGGGCCAAGCTCTACCAGTCGATGATAGACTTTCGCGGCAGTGGGGTCTAAATAAAAAAGAATTAGAGCTATATCAAATAAGAGAAGGTAGATACTGCCCCCTGTGCCACAATAGCATTAGGACCATTGGTTTATCAAAAGTTCTTGCCAACTCACTCTTAAAAGAAGGTAGCGATTCTTTTTATGAAATAATAAAATTTGCAAATCAAAAAAGATTAAAGATAGCAGAAATAAACGGCTGCGGTAATTTACATAAATTTCTTAAAGAAATAAAAGGCTTGCATTATAGCGAATACGGCATCCGTAATTTAAACGGAGTCAGGAAAGAAGATATACAAAAATTATCATATGACGATAATTCATTTGATATCGTTTTGCACAGTGAGACTCTAGAGCACATTCCTAACCCAGGCAAGGCACTGTCGGAGTGTAACAGAATTCTAAAGCCTAACGGCTGGTGCTTTTTTACGGTACCTGTTATTTGGAATAGGGAGACAGTACAAAGAATAGTCAGTACGCAAGAAGGTTTAAAATTTAAAAAAAGTAAATCATATCACGGTGGCGGCAAAGATGATTGTATAGTCTGGAATGAGTTTGGCTATGATTTTGTAATAAATAATAATGTTAAAGTTTTTATAGATGATTTTTTGAGCCAGAGCTATGTTTTTGGATTCAGAAAAAATAGCAATTATAAAACTCCCAATATATTTTTTCTAAAAAAACTTGAGCTAATAGCTAGACTTTTGGTTCTGAAGAAGCCTATCACGCCTGGAGAGGTTTAGTGTTATAATGGATTTGATTAAATTTTATTTAACAGAGGTAAATTAATGGCAAGCATCAAGGACACAGGAGAAAGATTAATACCTAAAAATCAAACCCAGAGCCTGACGTATGGCGAACACCTCGTTCGCTACAAGGCTGCTTTGGGAATAGTTGGCAATAAGATTGTATTAGATATTGCTAGTGGTGCAGGATACGGCACGGCATTATTAGCAGATAAGGCAAAAAAAATTACCGGTATGGACTATAGCGATGAGGCTGTTGAGTATTCGAAGGGTCTTTATAGTAAAAAAAACCTTGAGTTCATTCAAGGTGATGCACACAAAATGCCTTTTAAAGATTCTAGCTTTGATGTTGTAGTTAGCCTAGAAACAATCGAGCACCTTCCAGAACCGGAGAAGTTTATAAAAGAAGTAGTAAGGGTTTTAAAGCCAGATGGGCTATTTTACGTATCCACACCAAATGATGATGAGTTTACGGAAGGAAACGAATACCATTTGCATGAATTTGATTTTAAAGAATTAAGTAGGTTGATGAATAAGTATTTTGCAAAAAAAGAATATTACTATCAAGGTAGTTGGTACTCTTCTGGCGTATTAAGTGCAAATAATTTTAAAAAACCAAGCGAGGTAATGGTAGCTGAAAAAACATTTACCCAGCCCCTAAAAAAGGCTACATACTTTTTAGCTGTGGCCACAAATAGCAAAAATATCTTGCCAAATTTAGATGAAAATATTGTTGCCTCTGATAGATACAGTGAGATAGAAAGTATCAATTTATCTAAGTCTATTCAAAAAACAATAGACTTACTCAGAAAAGACAATAAGGCGCTGAGGGGCGAGATTGATTCAATTCACCGTTCTAAAGCATGGGTATATCTAAAAAAGGCTAGCAAAATAAAAAAAAGTTTATTAAAAAAAGAGTAAATTTTAAAAATAGACTTATAAAATTAAGTAAATGAAAGGGGTCATTCGAATGTTGTCAAATCAAAAAAGAGCATTAATAACAGGGATTACCGGCCAAGATGGTAGCTATCTAGCTGAACTTCTTTTATCTAAAGGCTATCAAGTATTTGGCTTGATTCGCGGTCAAGATAATCCCAAAAGAGCCATCGTAGAAAGAATGTTTCCCAAGGTTGAGTTGGTAGAGGGTGACCTAGCGGATATGAGTTCATTAGTTGCAGCTATAGAGTACACACAGCCAGATGAGGTATACAACCTTGCTGCAATTAGTTTTGTTGGCATATCCTTTAAGCAGCCTGAGTTAACAGGTAATATTAATGCTCTAGGTGCATTACGATTACTAGAAGCTATACGAATGATAGACGGTGACAATAAAAAAATTCGCTTTTATCAAGCTTCAACAAGCGAAATGTTTGGTAAAGTACGTGAGATCCCCCAGACAGAACTTACGCCATTTCACCCCCGTAGCCCGTATGGCGTAGCAAAGGTGTATGCCCACTATATGACGGTAAACTATAGAGAAAGCTACGACATGTTTGCATGTAGTGGCATTCTTTTCAACCATGAGTCACCACGACGAGGACACGAGTTTGTAACACGTAAAATTACCAATGGTGTTGCAAGAATCAAGCTTGGCTTACAAGATAGTATTGCACTAGGAAACATTGATTCTAAGCGCGACTGGGGATTTGCTGGAGACTACGTAAAAGGCATGTGGCTAATGCTTCAGCAAGACAAGCCAGATGATTTTGTACTTGCAACTGGCGTAACGCACACAATTCAAGATCTTATAGAACTAGCCTTTAGCGAAATTGGCATAACCGACTGGAAGAAGTATATAGAGCAAGATCCAAGATTTATGCGGCCAGCAGAAGTCGACTTACTCATTGGCGACCCTAGCAAGGCCAAGAAAGTTTTGGGCTGGGAGCCAGAAGTATCTTTTGAAAAGCTAATCAAGATGATGGTAGCTGAAGACCTTCGCTTAGAAAAAGCAAAGATAAAAAATATTATAGTCTGATAGATCCGCCCATAAACTAACTTGGTTTCGGGGTATAATACTATATATGAAAGTAAATGACACGAACCATACTACCAAAGCAATAACCGTATCGGTTGTAATTCCCAACTGGAATGGGGCAGGTGTAATACTAGACTGCCTAAAGTCTATCGCCAGCCAGAGCCTCAAGCCAGCGGAGATCATCGTGGTCGATAATGGCAGTATAGATAACTCCGTAGAACTAATTAAAAATAACTACCCTGGTGTTGTGATTATTATAAACAAAAAAAACCTCGGCTTTGCCGAAGGAGTTAATATCGGCATTAGAGCCGCCAAGGGCAAATATGTATTTTTGTTTAATAACGACGCCGAGTGCGAAAAGGACTGCCTCAGCGAGCTTGTAAAGACGGCCACAAAACAAGAGTCAGACATAACCCAGGCAGTAATACTTACGGCCAACGGCAAACTGATAGATTCCGTAGGCGACGAATATAGCACCTGGGGGCTACCATACCCCGGCCTGCGCAACCAGCCAGCTAGCCAGCTGCCCGGTGCCGATAGGGCAATTTTTTCGGCCAGCGGCGGCGCTAGCCTATATAAAAAGTCATTATTTGATGAGGTCGGGTATTTTGACAGTAGCTTTTTTGCCTATTATGAGGATGTAGAT
>Ga0194035_1001595_pt1 | contig 11765 bp, 13 predicted proteins | sample JunL2320m_MetaG_FD_148680 | JGI IMG/M metagenome (GOLD analysis project Ga0194035, IMG submission 148680) | Anoxic zone freshwater microbial communities from boreal shield lake in IISD Experimental Lakes Area, Ontario, Canada - Jun2016-L239-20m | ecosystem: Environmental > Aquatic > Freshwater >...
CACCTGGTCCCGTCGGTTCGATTCCTGAGAGCACGTGGATGAAGTCGTGGGCGACGTACATGTGGTTAACAGTTGATGCGCGAACGCCAGGCAGTTCTAGGTTGTTGCGCTCGTAGAAGTTCAGGAACGCACGGCCGAGACTGTCATCGGGCAAGTCGGCGAATCGCTCGAGCGCACTGACGATCTCCGGCTCTGGAGTCTCCTTCTGGATCGGCATGCCCTTGAAGCGTTGTTCGGAACGGCCCATGATCATGTCATCGAAGTAGCGGCTGAAGTCTGCGGCCGCACGCTTGGCACCTTGATCGATAAGGTCGCGGAAGATTTCTAGATCACGCGGTGCCAGTCCTATTGCGGCCGCGTACTGCTCTACCCGTGACACTTGAGCGTCATCGAGTGGGTGTCTACACATCTCCAACGTCACTAGAATTTCGTAGAATCGACGACGTGCGACCGGATCTGTTACCGCCGCGGCCAACTCGTCGGGCCCAAGACCACCGGTGGCCTTGAGCTCGATATCTCCACGGCCCCAGACCGGGCCAACAACAGCAGCCAGGACATTCAATTGTTCTTGGGTGGGTCCATCGCCGACGTCAATGCCGCCGATGAGTCCGCGCACTACTGGGTCAACAAGGTCTGGGGCGATGGCGAAAGTCATGTAAGGAAGATAAAGGATCGCTGGTTAACGCTGAAAGCAACGGCTCATCCATTCGGCGCAGTGGCCGGGGTCGATTATTGACGCAGCGCAGTTATGCAGACGTGAGAAGTGCCACCTTTCGTTAAGGGCCTGGTGGTTCGCACTTCAGGGGCGTGTTCGAATTGAGACACATTCAAACGTTAGGAAGGTGTCATGAGAACTACAAGTGATCAGACCACCAGTCAGAATCCGTCTCCCAACACTGCCTTTGCGCCACTGACCGGAACATGGTTTAGCCGCTGGGGTAAGTCCGCCTACGAATTGTCGACTGGTGTCGACTACGCCCAGGCCGTGCGGATGGCCACCGAGTGGGCCACTCGCGATCTTGATGCCAATGATGCAGTCGAGGTTGAAATCGACGTTATTCCAGTTGGCGACGAGTGGGTCGTCGATGTTGTCGCTTTCGAAGTTAACGACGTCGTACGGCCGATCGGTTCACGTCGTGCGCGCATCACTAGTGCAGGACGTCTCGTCGCATAGTTAGGCGTCAGTCGGGCGGACCTGTTGTTTAGATCTGGCCACTGCCCTGCCGGTGAACTCCGCGCTATTGCAACATGAGTGGCGACACCCACTGTGTGGATGCCGCCACTCATGTTCGTGCCGAACGGTAACTCAGCCGATGAAGATCTACTTGGCAGTGCCTTCCCAGAACATGGCGTCGCCGACCAGGTTGGACGTGCGGTGTACACGGTTGTCGAGGTTGGCCGCCACCCATTCAGCGGCGGCTCTCACTGCGCCTTCGGCTTCTTCATGTGTTTCCCAGACGCTGATCGAGATGACCGTGACCGGGTCTACCTCGATAACTGAATATGCTTGGAAGCCAGCCTGGGTGGCGAAAATTTCCCGCATACCACCCGCAGCGCAGACCACGTCGCAAATGTCTTTGCTGGTTCCGTGGGTGATGTCGTAGGTGGCAATTCGTACGTGATTCATGAGTGCCTTTCCGATTGTCTCGTCGTCCAACGGGCGTTAGACGTCAGATGTTCGTGCGTAGGGCCGATTTTCGAAATAGCCTGTTGCGATGTTGGTGCGTTGTTGAGACCCAGACTAGAGACCACGCAATTGAGATTGCGCCGCCCGCCAGGGTGGCGAGTATCCGGTAGTGGACGGAAGGGCCAAGAGGCTCTCCGATGATGTTGAACAGCGCAATGAGGAAAACCGTCACTCCGGCCACTGCAATCATGTAGTTGGCGGCAATGAACATCATCGTGACGAGTCCACCGACACCGACCAGTACGGCCGTCTCGTATGGACCTAGGTGCACTATCTCGATGAAAAACGTGACGGCGGCTATCCCAATGATCGTGCCGAAGATACGCGCAGCTATGCGGGTTGCTGTTCCGTTGATGTCCGGCACGGAGACCCAGGCCACCGTCATCGGAATCCAATACTGATGCGGCCACTTCAGGCATTCGGCAATGATGGTTGCGGTGGTGAATGCGCCGGCGAGGCGAACACCGTGCCGAAAGAAGTCATCACGCGGGTTGAGTCGGGGTCGAAGCCGGGCAATGACGCCCGAAACCTGTTTCGGTGCTCCCCATGTCGGAGGCAGTTTGAAGAGCCTCCGGAGCACGATCAAGCAGCCCATGACCGTGATTCCGCCTAGGCCTACCAGAAGACCGTCCTGTACCGCACTGTCCCGCGCAACGGGCACGCCCAGAAAGATGGCGAAAAGGACCAGTGACAGCATGCCTGACGTCCGTGCATTCACTCCAGCTCCGCCGACGAAGCCGCAGATGAACGCGACGACTGAACTCACCAGAACTCCGATGATGATGCTTCCTTGGAAGTCATACGACAGGAGTCCACCTAAGAACGTCGCCAACATCAACCAAAGCAACGTCCATAGTTGAGTAATGAGTCGTCGATTGGGCGGGTCGGACGTTCCTGAGATCGGTATGAATAGCGCGGCTGCTGCCAAGGGGAGCGTCTTGTCCCGCCACCCCAGAGCTGTAAACACCACGATCATGAGAGTCACGGCAACTGCGGCCGCAACCGGCAAACGCCATGTGAGCTTGTCACGTTGAAGAGTGATGGTTCCCATGGTGACGGTGTGCACCATGGAGTTAACTTTCATGGTTGTCCCATTCTGGAATTCACTCCGTTGATCGAATCAGCGTGAGATGTGAGTTCGTGTGTGACCGAGATCGTGATGTCGGCAGTACCCAGCGATGGTGAGATACCGCCAACATCACGCAAAGGATCTTCAGATCTGACTGCTGCCGACTACTTGGCAATGCCTTCCCAGAACATTGCGTCGCCAACGAGATTGGATGTGCGGTGCAGGCGGCCATCAAGGTGCTCTGCGACGAACGTGGCTGCTTCACGGGTTGCAGCCTCAGCCTCTTCGTGGGTTTCCCAGACGGTGATCGAAATCATGGTGACCGGGTCCACCTCAATGAGTGAGAACGCTTGGAATCCAGGCTGTGCCATGAAGATCTCGCGAGTGCCTCCGGGGCCCGTTACGACCTCAGCTACATCTTTCGCGGTTCCGTGCGTGACATCGTAAGTGGCGATTCGGACGTGATTCATGCGGGCGCTCCTTGTCGACTGCTCCGGCGGAGCACGAGGAGCCTGACTATAGACCACCGCTAGCTGGTTGAGATCGCAACGCCTGTAACCACAAGTAACCCGCCCAATATGATTGCGAGAGTCAGCGATTCACCGAGGAAGAGCGCGGAAAAGATGACGCCGAAGACGGGGATCAAGGTCAGGCTTGCGCCGGCCATCGTTGGGCTTACGTCCTGCAGCGCCCTGTTATAGAGCAGGAAGCCCAGGGCTGACCCGAAGATGCCGGTCGTCACGGCGGCGCCAATTTCCAGCGGAGTCGCCCCGGCAATGATGCTCTGGTGGGTGTTGTAAACCGAGAACGTAATGAATGGAACGAGAGCCAGTGAGCCGAAAAAGAATTGATAGAACGTAAGTTCTACGGAGTGGTATTTCTCGGAAATGCCATGGGCAACAAGGATGTAGGCGGCTGCACACAGCACTCCGAGAAAGATTAGTGCGTCGCCAGCGAACGTTGGTGTGCCACTTCCGCGCGTGGTCGTCACGGCGATCAAGCCGGCCAGAGCGATTGCAAGACCAAGCATCACCCGCCGCGATGGAATGTGTTTGTGAAACACCGCGGCCATGATCACCACGAGCAACGACTGTAGGCCGATAACGAGTGACGCATGAGTTCCTGACGTCCGAGCCAGGCCGCTATTGATCAAGATGTAGGCAAGTGTTGGCTCCAGAAATCCGGCGAAAGCTAATCCCCAACTCGGCTTACTCAGCCTGATTCGTCCGATGATCACAACGCCCGTGAGGATGACGAGTGTTGTCGTTAACTCAATGGCCGTCACGGCCCACGACGTAAGCCCGCGCGAGGCGACTTTGATAGTGACGACTGCCGATCCCCAGCATGCCGTCGCGGCGACGAGTGCGAGGACTTCCTTGCGAAGTCGCATTGCTATCCATCCGATAAGTGTTTGGTTTGGTTACCCGCAAAGCTGTCGTTTGTCAGAACACCGATCTAGGTGCGTGACTCCACGTTCGTAGACGAAGCCGCCGACGGTGTATTGGGCGGGGCCAGTAGGTACGTAGTTGCAGCTCCCAGTGCTGCCACGGTTATCACCGACGGCCAACCCCCGATCAGGTGTCCGAGTGGATGCGAAAGCCCGAAGAGCACGATGACAATCGTCACTACCGCAATGGTGCGCCCAAGCCCGGAAAACTGATACGTCCACCGCGCACCTAGGGCCCCACCGACTAGAAGCACGACGCCTCCGAGGGCGCGATTTCCAGTCAGCGATGCGATACCAAACCCGAGAATTAATGTCGCTGCTGTAGTTGCCGAGATCCACATGCGCATGTGAACACCGTAGCCGTGCCGGTGCTGCGTACGTCAGGATGCACCTACTCCGCAGCGAAGGAACCCATGGAACGGATTCTAGTCCGCCGACGTCAAACCCCCATGACTATCCCAATGCACCGCGTTTTACTCGGCTCGGTCGTTTTCATGGGCACGGCTCTGTGCGCGGTGGTTCTGTCTGCCTGTGGCAGTCAGGCGGCGGGTACCGCGTCTGCGCCTTCAGCCCCCGCGCCCATAACCGTTCACGATTCGGATAACGGTAAAACGATCAATGCCTTTGTCGGACAGAAGATCACCGTTGAGCTGGGTGGTCCGACGGTGGCCGGCTCCACATACTGGCAGTTCGCGCCCGTGGCGGCCGGAGTTCTGACCTCGCAAGGTGATCAGGTCGTTGCGGTGCCGAGTTCGTCGGCTCAGCCAAGTGGGGGTCTGATCAATCCGCCCGGAATGGGTATGGGCACTGTCAGCCTGACCGTTCAGGTCGCGACGGCAGGAACTGGCACGATCACTGCGCATCGAGACTCATGTGGTGAGGCGATGATGTGTTCTCCGGGTAACGCCGACTACATGGTGACGATCAACGCGACTGCCTAGCGCTGGTCGCAGCTTCCGCACTTGACCAACTGTCGTTTAGCTGCACTGCCACGTAAAGCCTGTGTTGGCTACGCTGTGCGCGTCAACCTCACTCGACGGACGTGCCCAATAGAGAATTCCCATATCTCCCCACATCATGTTCGCGGCGTGATCTGAGTCGACCTGTGCGAGTAGCTGAAGGTCCTTCGACAGAATCCGGTACGAGTCCGAGTCTCGGGTAAATGTGTCCGGATCAGTGCTGCGTCCCATCACCTCGGCGATTTCAAACTCAACGGCATCCTGGATTGGATGTGCTTGCCCACCAAGTTGGTGTCGGCCGCCAAGCGGGCGCATGAGGTCTCTGAGTTCAGCCTCGAACAGCTCCATGTTCTCTGGTGCAACCGAACGCCACCCATCTCCTAGTGCGGGGTGGTTGTACGACGGTGGGGTGGAGATTGCGAATCCGGTGAGCGAGATTTCGGTAAACGCTGTGAGCCCGTCCGGGAGTGTTGCCGGTGTGCCTTGACCGTCGGTCACATGGAGAACACGCTGGCCGTCCTGCGTAGATGGATCCCAGAAACCCACCGTGCCGTAGTCATTGTTGAAGTGACCATCAAAGTAGAAGAACGCGAGGTGACCGGAAGGTGGAAGGTTCAGGCTGGGTAGCAAGTCATTGGCAATGGCACAGTCGACCGTTAACACGTGGCCCAGCGGACCGTGACCTTCCCACATGGGCCATGACTGCGAGCCCAGGGCTGGCACGCCGCCGAGTCGTGCAACGACCCTGTCACCCGATTGGGCAGTCTGCAAAGAGATTGCTGGTGTGATCAACGCGGACCAAGCGGCGGCAAAGTCAGCCGGAAAATGTGTGTGTGCCAAGGATGTCAATCGCTCAACGGTGATGGTCATAGGACGAATGTAGATGCTGAGAAAGGCTGCTGCGCGGTGTCTTCTAAGTTGTCCACAGGGTAGATTCTGTTGGCGACGACTTGAGGATGAGGAATATGGATATGACGAGCCAGCCCGTGCCGGTAGTGACGGTTGACGAGGTGCTCCCGCTGCGACCCGGGTCGGGTTCTGGGCCGCATATCGCTGTGGTTGTGTCGTTGAACTTCCCGGATTTGATCGATTCGGTTGCCGAGCTCGTGCGTCGTTATGGCCGCAGCGCACTGCAGCATCTGGAGGACAACAACGCTCGTTGGACGCTGTTCGATACCTCAGCACCGCTGCCCGAATCGGTTGATCTGAACGACTTCGACGGACTCCTCGTCCTTGGCGGAGGTGATGTTGACTCTGAAATTTACGGGGTCGCAGGGCCGGTCCCACATGAATATGGCGTTGATAGTAAGGCCGATCATTTCTCAATTGACCTGATCAGAAGTGCGATTGATGGTGGAGTCCCGACCCTAGGTATCTGTCGAGGTTCGCAGCTGATGAATGTTGCGTACGGAGGGTCGCTCATCCCAGATATTGCCGAGACGGGAACACATCACGGCGAACACGACGGCGAGCTCATGATCGATGAAACGGTTTCCATTGCACCAGAGTCGAGGTTGGCCAAAATTCTGCAGACCTCAACGGTGGTCGGTAAGACCGGACACCATCAGGCTGTTTCAACGATCGCGGCGGACTTTCGAGCTTCAGCGACAGCGCATGATGGCGTCATAGAAGGTATCGAGCACGCAAACAAGTGGGCTATCGGGGTGCAGTGGCATCCGGAGGACACCCGTGCCCTTCAGGATTCTGCGACACCGCTGTTTGCGGCTTTCGTATCTGAATGTTCAGCCCACCGTGAATCGAACTAGCCGTGTTGTGCGCTCGTCGTAAGGTGGGCCCATGAACGCTAGTGCGTGGGGACTTCTGCTCTCGTCATTTCTCGCGTCCGCGGTAGAAACGGTTGAAGCGTTCACCATCGTTCTGGCCGTCGGAATCACTCGCGACTGGAAGTCCACATTGTTGGGTGTCCTCGCGGCGCTGGGCGTTCTCGCAGCACTCGTTGCACTACTAGGTCCGGGCCTTGTTGCCATACCGATCAATGTCCTGCGACTCGTGGTGGGTGCGCTGCTGCTGGTGTTTGGCTTGCAGTGGTTGCGTAAAGCGATCCTTCGTGCGAGTGGATACAAGGCCATGCACGACGAGGTCGCGATCTTTGCGCGTGAGGCTGCCGAGGCTCGCGAGAATCCGCCCGCAGACCCGTCAGCCTTTGATCAGTACGCATTTAGTCTGAGTTTCAAGGGCGTGTTCCTCGAGGGACTTGAAGTTGTCTTCGTCGTCCTGACGTTCGGTGCTATCCACGGCAATATCCCACTGGCCGCCCTCGGCGCCGCGATCGCCGTTGGACTCGTGGTGATTGTTGGCCTCGCCGTACGAGCACCATTGTCGAAGGTTCCGGAGAACACGGTGAAGTTCACGGTTGGAATCATGTTGACCTCGTTCGGAATTTTTTGGGGCGCCGAGGGAGCCGGGGTTACTTGGCCGGGGAACGACGCGGCTCTTCTGGCGATTGTTGTCGTGACGGCTCTCGGCGCACTGGCATCAGCGGCGGCGATGAAGCGCGAACGTGAGCATGGACTCGCGGTGGCAGCGTGAATGCGATCAAGAGTTTCGCGGCATTTCTCTACGACTTCATCGTGGGTGACGATTGGCGAATGTCGCTAGCGGTGGTGCTCGGACTAGCAGCGACTGCGCTAGCAGTGCATAGCGGATTCAATCCGTGGTGGCTTGTACCGCTGTTTGTTGCTGGTGGTCTTGGGATTTCGCTCCGCAGAGTTGTTCGCAAAAATGGAGGATCGTGATGTCTGAATCTGGTCGGCTTCAGGGGCAGGTCGCAATCGTCACAGGAGCTAGCCGTGGAATTGGCCGCGCCATTGCGATTGCGTTTGCTACGCAGGGTGCAAAGGTTGCCGTTCTTGGGCGAACAGTTGACGGGCTGCACGAGACGGTGCGGCAGTGTGCGGGCCTACCGGGAACCGCGTTGGCCTTCGCCTGTGACGTCAGGCGTGAGGAAGATATCGCTGGTGCCGTGCAATCCGTCCAGCAGACCTGGGGTCGGATAGACATCCTCGTTAATAACGCGGGCATCGATGATGACACACCATTTCTCGACGTTGACCGGGCGCGGTGGCGCGACATCATCGAGACAAATCTGACCTCCGTTTTCGTGTTCTCGCAGGAAGTTGCGCGAGTCATGAAGCAGCAGGGTGCAGGCGTCATCTTGCATACGGCATCTATCGACGGCAGCGGCGGTGATGGCCCGTTCGCGGCGTACAACTCATCGAAAGCTGGCCTCCTCGGACTGAACCGAACGATGGCTCTTGAGTTGGCCCAGTTTGGTATTCGCTCGAATTGCGTAAGCCCCGGCTTCACCAAGACGGACATGACGTCCGCCGCTGCAGGGCCGGAACTCATGGACTATCTCGAGAACTCATTCGATCGCGTACCGATGCGTCGACTCGTTGAACCCGAAGAGGTTGCGGCAGCGTTCGTCTTCCTCGCCAGTAGAGAAGCCAGTGCGATTACCGGCATCGATTTGCGAGTTGACGCCGGGCTCACGGCGAACTGGTACATCCTGGAGACCCTGCCTAAAAAGGCGTAGTGGTCAGACTCTTTAGTGGAACTTTGCCCAGTAACTGAAGGCAATCGCTAAAACGCCGAGTGGGTAAAGGATTCGAGCGGTGATGTCTAGTCGTCGAGCCGCGTTGAGTGACCCGTCTTCGTTGAGTTTGTGGCTGAAGATACCCTCGAGCACAACGAGCGCGGACAGAGCGATGAACGCGTAATAGGCCCACTGGATGGCCACCGAATAGTCAACGTTGGGAAGCGACGCGGTTACCTCGTTGAGCATGACGGCGCCCGTCAGAATTCCTGTAACACCGAAGGAAACACGGGTAGCTAGGTCGCTACCAGGCGTCCATAGTGCGATGTACGTAACCATCACTAGGAGCAGGAGTGGCAGGACGTTCTTGATAAGGAAGGAGTTAACGTCTCGGCTGATGGTCGTTTGAGTAACGTATTGCGAGTAGGTCGTCGTGGTCGTTGCGGCATCTACAACGGTTGGATCACCCAAAGAAGCAGAACTGCCAACGGACTGCTGGAAGAAATCGACGCTGTCGGCCTTCCAGTTGGGAATGTTGTCGATGTTCTGTCCAACATTGACGCCGGACTGTAAACGATCTGAGTTCGTGGTGCTCAGGAGGTCTGGGTCGGGGGCGTAGATTAACTGTGTCGCGGGGGCGTCGACATTTTGGATAGTGATGTCCAAGATCTGCGAATCGAACGGGAAGTCCGAGAAGTCAAACTGCGCCTTGAATGTTCCTTGAATTCGGTAGAGGTCATACCGCTCACCAAGCGAACCAACGGAGGACTTAACCGGCTTCCCTAAATCGATCGGGCTCGCAGCATTGACGAACTCGATATTGGGCGCGCGTTCGTCGCCGCGATACTTAATCCACACAAAGGCGTCGGCAAAGAATGTTCCACCGCCAGTATCTAATTGGCCGATTTCATTGATGTTGACGCCGATGCGCACCAGGGACTGTCGCTCATATTCAGTGCCGGCGACCTGGACAATCCGGTCCTCCTTGCGCGCTTGCTCACGTTCCTGCTCCGTCATCTGCTCAACCAAACCCAGTTGCAGGTAAGCCGGCTCAAGACTTGGTTTGCCGTCGGCCGATGCGTTCCAGCCGCGAAGGACGGCGGTGGGCATGACTGCCGAGTGGTTGGCATTGAAGTAGATAGGTGCTGAGATTCCCGGGAACGCGGTCGCCGGGGAATTGGCTGAGGCTAGGGCGTTGCGGATTGCTTGCCTGTCTAGTTCGATCGTGTCAGGTGACAGCGTTTGTTTGCTGCGCAAACTCGCCTGCTCGATCAGGTCGACAGCCTGATAGGTCGTTGGGGTGAGCCAGGTACTTTGCAAGCCGCTCTTCTCTTCAAGCTCACGAATCACCTTGACCGCTCGTCCGGTTAGCGCTTCCTTGGCCACCGGCACCGCAATTACGATGTTGCTGACATCCTTCACTGCATTGGGCTTGGACGTCAGTTGGCCCATCAAGTCGCCTGCGCCCATGGAGTCAGAGCCAGCGATAGTGCCAGTGAAGCCTGCAGCCCGCATTGCCTTAACGATGCCCACGCCGATGTCGATATTGACCATCAACACAACTGGTCCCAGTGGACCCTTGATTTTGGCGGCGCGAAGCTCGCGCAGAACCGTATCGACCGTCGGCTTCATGGCCGATGAAGACTCGTACGTGGATGGGATCACCACATCGCCAGACAGGGTGCGACCGTCTCGCGCGAAGGCATCTGTGAATGATCGACGAAGCGACGAGCCGTATGGATTGTCTATGCTGATAAGAAATGCATTGGTCACTGTGGAATTGGCAACCAGGACGGCGGCCATGCCTGAGGCTTCCTGCACATTGTCGAACACCGCTCGGAAGGCCCACGGCTGACCTTTCGTCACCTCGTCGGCTGTTGCCGAGGGGGTTATCACCGGAATGTGGGCTTGGCCGTATAGGGGAAAGGTCGCAATCGACGTGGTAGATCGACGATGCCCGATTACCGCGAGAACCTTGTTCTCACTGATTATCTGGTTTGCGATGCTCTTGGCTTGTGTCACGTCGTTTCTGTCGTCGTACTCAAGGAGTTCGATTGGGTGCCCATCGAGACCACCAGCGGCGTTGATGGCAGTGACGGCCGCCTCGGCTGCGCGGGTAATCTCGCCATCGTTGCTCTGGCCCGTCCGTGCGTCGACGACGGCTAGGTACACAGGGTTTGTCGGCCTGCTTAGCAAGAGGTAGCCGGCAAAGGTCGCAGCAATCAAAGCCACTGCCGTCGCTACAACCCAACGTCGATTCTTCCTGATCTGGGCGTGATGTGGTGCCGCGAACTCCTCGAGATTGAAGTTCTCGGGTGGAGGTTCGGCATGTCGGACCAGGATGGTTGGTTCGATCGAATCGACATCTCGTAGTTCGGCGAGTTGTTCGGCTTGTCGAACGTTGGGGTCGAGTTCTTGAGCCCTTTCGAGTGCGTACTTCTTCTCGGCGGGATTGTCAGAAAGTGCCGCAACCCATTGCCAAGCTGTGGCGTATTCGTCGTCTGCTTGAAGAGCGTCACGCAGAAGTGTGTGCGCATCCTCGAGTTGATTGCTGCGCAGTGCGTGGATGGCCTGCGTGGTGCGCTCGGCAGCGGTGTGAGTATCCCTAGCCACCCAGCATGCTCCTCAAATCCCAAACTAAGAATCTCCCGTCGCGCGGGCCACACGCACGAAGATGTTAACCCGCGTCATTTGAGGTTACCGCGTGAAATGCGAAGTTGCCCTAAGCACTAATGCGTATTCGTGAACGTGCGGTGGCAGCTATCGAGTCTTTCCGCGAGGGCTGTCAGGAGCCCGGTAATGACATCGGCTGTTCCTGGTCGCGCTCGCAGGAATCCTTGATAGGACGTACAACCTAAATCTTCAGTGAGCTGGCGTTGTACTTCAGTCTCGACGCCTTCGGCGACTGTTTCCAACCCAAGTGCATCGGCGAGGCTCACAATTCCCTTAACAAGTGCCGCAGTCTTATCGTCGTGGTCGATGCGTGAGATGAAGAAACGGTCGATCTTCAGTGCATGTGCCGGGAATCGCTGAAGGTATGCCAGGGA
>Ga0194035_1001598_pt1 | contig 11749 bp, 13 predicted proteins | sample JunL2320m_MetaG_FD_148680 | JGI IMG/M metagenome (GOLD analysis project Ga0194035, IMG submission 148680) | Anoxic zone freshwater microbial communities from boreal shield lake in IISD Experimental Lakes Area, Ontario, Canada - Jun2016-L239-20m | ecosystem: Environmental > Aquatic > Freshwater >...
ATCAAGTGGAGATCTTGTAGAGGCCATCTTTTTATTGAGAGCTTATCGAACCACTCTTTCAAGAATTGGAACTACATTACCGATTGACACCGCAAATATGAGATTGGATAGAAGAATTTCGGCCACTTTCAAAGATTTACCCGGTGGACAAATGCTAGGCCCAACCTTCGATTACACACAAAGACTTCTTGACTTTAAGCTTTTGGCAAATCAAGAGGACAAACCTCTAGAAGAAACAACATTACCCAGCGAAGACCTCACACAACTAAGCCAAGAACCGACACATGTTCCTAGAGTAGTTGATTTATTAAAAAATGAAGATTTAATTGAAAAAAGTAGTCCCATTAAAGAGCTAGAAAAAACAGTTGACTTGACCCGTGAACCATTATCTTTTCCTGCAAGCAGGGCAACACGCTTACAAAATTTAGCACGCGCAGATGAAGGTTTCTTGCTTTCGATGGCCTATTCAACTCAAAGAGGCTACTCGCATTCTCATCCCTTTGTAGGTGAAATCCGCATGGGTTCTTTAGAAGTTGAAATTGAGGTCGAGGAACTCGGGTTTTCAATATCAATTGGCGACATTGAGTTTACAGAATGTGAAATGATTAATCAATTTGCAGGGAATAAAAACACACCACCACAATTTACAAGAGGTTATGGCTTGACCTTTGGTCATTGCGAGAGAAAAGCAATGGCCATGAGCTTGGTTGACCGAGCATTGCGAGCAGAGGAATTGGGAGAGAAAATTGACTCCCCTGCACAAATGCAAGAATTTGTTCTCTCACACAGCGACAGTCTTGAAGCCTCAGGTTTTGTTCAACATCTGAAACTTCCCCACTACGTGGACTTTCAATCAGAGCTGGAACTCGTCAGAAAAATGCGCACCGTCGCTCATGACGACACCCATGGATTAAAACCAAAAATACCAAAATTCGAAGATGAATAGTCCCACTGAAGAAACGGTCAACTTTGCGTACCTAGATGAGCGTACAAAAAGAATGATCAGGCGTGCGCTGCTTAAAGCCATTGCCATACCTGGGTACCAAGTTCCATTTGGTTCCAGAGAAATGCCCCTTCCCTACGGATGGGGTACCGGTGGGATTCAAATTACCGCAAGTATTCTTGGTAAGAATGACACCCTAAAGGTTATTGATCAGGGAAGTGATGATACGGTGAATGCAGTCAATATTCGCCGTTTTTTCCAAAACACCACTGGGATTGAAACCACAACCCATACGTCTGAAGCCACGGTCATCCAAACGCGCCACCGAATACCAGAAAAAGCCATGCAGGAAGGACAAATACTGGTGTATCAAGTCCCTGTACCTGAACCCATGCAAAGACTCGAACCTCAGGAAACTGAGACGCGAAAACTCCATGCTCTATCCGAATATGGACTGATGCATGTCAAGTTGTACGAAGATATCACCAAGTACGGTCACATCTCTACCACCTATGATTATCCAGTGATGGTCAATCACCGCTACATCATGTCACCCTCCCCGATACCAAAATTTGACAACCCAAAAATGAATCAAAACCCGGCCATTCAATTGTTTGGAGCAGGAAGAGAAAAAAGAATTTATGCGGTCCCGCCCTATACTCAAGTTGAAAGCTTGAGCTTTGATGACCATCCCTTTGAAATTCAAGCCTGGGATGAAAACTGCCATCTTTGCGGCTCAAAAGATACTTTTTTAGATGAAATCATCGTGGATGACAAAGGAACTCGTTTGCATGTTTGCTCAGACTCGGATTTCTGTCAAGACAGACAAAATCAAGTCCTATCTAATACGCTTGGACATATCCAAGAGGGGCGGTCATGAACTTGTTAGTTAGAGAAGCAGCTGAATCAGATGTTCCAAAAATCTTAAATCTGTATGCACAAGCATCATTTGACAATGGAAAAGTTCTTGATGAAAAAAGTGCACTTGAGATATTTAACTCTTTCAAAATATACCCTTACTACAAAATATTTGTTGCACATGATGCGAGTTCACCAAGTGACGTAATAGGTACTTTTGCGTTCCTTTACATGCACAACATGGGTCATATGGGTTCTCCTTCTGTCATCATTGAAGATGTGGTCGTTGCGCAGATTCATCAAGGAAGCGGCATCGGAAAACACATGATGCTTAAGGCCATGGAGTTGGCAAAGGAAATGGGCTGCTACAAAATGGTTTTATCCTCCAATATCAAAAGAGAGGATGCCCATGCCTTTTATGAATCTTTAGGATTTGAGCAGCATGGTCTTAGCTTTAGGGTTGTGCTATGACCCAGAGATTGAGCACAAATGAAAAATCATTGTTAAGCGTCAATGAGATCTATAAATCCTATGGCAATAGACTTGCCGTTGACGGTGTTTCTTTTGAACTTTGGGCTGGTGAAATCTTGGCTGTCGTTGGAGAATCTGGATCAGGAAAATCAACTCTTTTAAAAACCATAGCAGCTCAGCTCAAACCCGAAAGTGGCTCTGTTTTTTATACAACCCAAAACGCTCAAACTCTGAATCTTCACACGATTTCAGAAGCCAAGTTACGTTACCTGTCGAGAACTGAGATGGGATTCGTCCATCAAAACTCTGAGGACGGTTTGCGAATGGATGTCACTGCTGGGGCAAATGTAGGTGAAAGATTGATGAGTCTTGGTGAAAGAAATTACGCTCAACTTCGTAAAACAGCACACGTTTGGCTAAATAAAGTGGAAATTGATCCTTCTCGCATCGACGATACTCCAAGGCAATACTCTGGCGGTATGCGCCAGAGATTGCAGATTGCTAGGAATCTTGTTACATCACCTAAATTAATTATGATGGATGAACCCACCTCAGGTTTAGATGTTTCAGTTCAAGCCAAATTACTCGATTTATTGCGTACTTTAGTCAAACAAATGAAATTAGCAGCAATCATTGTCACCCACGACTTGGCCGTAGCTAGACTTCTCTCGCAACGAATGATGGTCATGAAAAATGGAAAAGCCGTCGAACAAGGTTTAACCGATCAAGTTTTGGATGACCCCCAGCATCCATACACCCAGCTCTTGGTCTCATCAATGTTAACTTCATGAATAAACCAATTGTCGAGTTGATTGATGTGAATAAAACATTTACCGTTCATAATCAAAACGGTTTGATCTTACCTGTTTTAAAAAATCTCAATCTAAGCATTTCTAAAGGTGAGTGCTTGGTATTGGATGGCCCCTCTGGTATGGGTAAGAGCACAGTCCTTAAATTGATTTATGGCAATTACAAAACCAGCAGTGGTCAAATTATTCTTTCCCCACCCAATTGTTTACCCATCGACATCACACAAACTGAACCAAGAACAGTCATTGATTTAAGAGCTAATTTTTTAGGCTACGTCAGTCAATTTCTTCGCGTAATTCCTAGAGTCAGCGCTTTAGAAATCGTTGCTGACAGTTTAATTGAAGACCAATCAGTGGGAGATGTTGGTCGGACTGAATCGCTTGATAAGGCCAAAGAAATTCTCACAAAATTAAATATCCCTGTGAATTTATGGAGTCTTCCACCCGCTACATTTTCTGGTGGTGAGCAACAAAGAATCAATATTGCAAGAAATTTGATCAAAAACAAACCTGTGTTGCTTTTAGATGAGCCAACTGCATCATTGGACAGGATCAATACACAAATAGTCATTGATTTAATCTTACAAGCTCTTCACCAAGGAACGGCAGTGATTGGTATATTTCACGACCCAGAGCTCTCTAAAGCACTGGCAACAAAACGTTTAGACATGACACAATTTCACGAATATCTATGACACAAGCAATAAGCTTTATCAATGCCAAGGTTGTATTACTCAATGAGATCATTGAGACCTCTGTCCAGGTCGAAAATGGACTGATCGCTTCAATTGGTCACTATTCAACCAATCAAGCAACAGAAATCATTGATCTTAAAGGCGACTATTTAATGCCTGGACTGGTAGAAATCCATACCGATAATTTAGAGCGTCACTTGATGCCCAGACCTAAGGTCTATTGGGATGAACTGCCCGCCTTGCTAGCCCATGACTCAGAGGTCACATCCAGCGGCATCACAACCGTTTTTGATGCCTTGGGCGTTGGTGAGGCAGATACGGAAAGCTTACGAGGTTCAACTTGGAACGGTTTTTTAAAAACATTGGAATTTTGTGAAAATAACGATTTGCTTAGAGCCGACCACCATTTGCACGTCAGATGCGAATTACCGGCTCCTAACACCATTGAACTTTTTAAGCCCTTTGAAGGTCATCCCAAACTGAGCTTGATCTCTTTGATGGATCACACTCCAGGACAAAGGCAATGGGAAAATTTGGAAGCTGCTAGAACCTATTACACGGGTAAAAAAGGTTGGAGCCAAGAAAAGTTTGAATCTCAACTCACCAATGCACCCCTCTTACAAGCCAAATATGCTGAACCGCATAGAGCTTATTTCGTAGATTACTGCAAGATCCACAGCATTGCTTTGGCCAGTCACGATGACACGACCAAAGAGCATGTTCTACAAGCTGCAAGTGAACGGGCCTCAATTTCTGAATTTCCAACCAGTTTAATGGCGGCAAGAACTGCTCATGAACACAAGATGCTCAATGTCATGGGAGGACCCAATGTTGTACGTGGCGGCTCACACTCTGGAAATGTGGCAGCGATTGAATTGGCAAGGTTTAACTTATTAGATATCCTATCTTCAGACTATGTGCCCAGTAGCCTTCTTGCAGCGGTCGTGAGATTGGTCGATGAAGGCGTCTACACCCTACCCCAAGCACTGGCAACAGTCACTCACAACCCTGCGATAGCCACTGGACTGGTTGACCGCGGTTCGATCAAGGTCGGTCTAAGAGCGGACTTGATTCACACCCATTTTGTAAACATTTCTTCTCATAAAAACCATGCCGTCGTGAAATCTGCCTGGTCAAAGGGCAAAAGAATTTTTTGAAAAGTTCTTTGAATTTGACTTTTGTAAAGAAGATGACACAAAGTGTTGTCAAACTTAAGCAAAGCTCTATGATTTCAAATGACAACATCTTTAAAAATAACCAATCTCAATAAGCACTTTTCTGGCAATAAACATGTTTTGCGTGGAATTGATTTAGAGGTTCGTTCTGGAGAAATGGTTGCACTCATAGGTGCTTCAGGCTCTGGAAAGTCAACCCTTTTGCGGCACATTGCGGGTTTGGTTGCAGGCGACTCACACACGCAATCCTTGATTGAGGTTGGTGGACAATGTGTTCAAAAAAATGGACAAATTTCAAAAGATATACGCACTATCCGTTCAAAAATTGGGTTTGTTTTTCAACAATTTAATTTAGTTGATCGCCTATCGGTGATGACCAATGTTTTAGTGGGTGTACTCCATTCCATCCCAGTTTGGCGTGGATTGATTCACTATTTTCACCCCTCAGAAAAAATTAAAGCGCTGGAATCACTTAAAAGAGTCGGAATCCATGAGTGTCATGCTCAGCGTGCGTCGACTCTGTCTGGTGGACAGCAGCAAAGAGCGGCCATCGCTCGCACTCTGGTTCAAGGCGCTCATTTGGTTTTGGCTGATGAGCCCATTGCATCTTTAGATCCAGAATCCTCAAGAAATGTGATCGAAATACTTAAGAATATTAACCAAGAGGATGGTTGCACGATTTTAGTTTCTCTTCACCAAGTTGAATTCGCCAAGAGATACTTCAATAGAATTATTGGCCTTCGAGAAGGCAGCATTGTTTTTGATGGTCAACCGAGTGAGCTCACAGTTGAGCTGCTCAAAAAACTTTATGGCTCACAAGCAAACGAATTGTTTGAACCAGAGCAGATACCATCCCCACCTTCAACCCATTCCCTAGTCCCTTCTTTTTAATTTCAATATCGCTTACTGTTTTTTTATGGAGTCAATTATGTATAAGAAACTGATGCTCACAGTTGCCTTTTGTTTGAGTGTTTGCTCAAGCATGGCTCAAGATATCAACTTTGGTCTGATTTCGACCGAAGCTTCGGTCAATTTACGCGAGGATTGGCAGCCACTCATTGATGACATGAGCCGTCAACTTGGAGTCAAAGTCACACCATTTTTTGCCTCCGACTACGCTGGAATCATTGAAGCCATGCGTTTCAATAAAGTTCAACTCGCCTGGTTTGGTAATAAAGCAGCCATGGAAGCGGTTGATCGCTCGAACGCTGAAGTCTTTGCACAAATGGTCAATGCGGATGGGTCACAAGGCTATTATTCTCATCTGATTGTTCACAAAGACAGTCCTTTCAATACATTAGATGATGTTTTGAAGAATGCAAAGTCCTTGAGCTTTGGCAACGGCGACCCCAACTCAACTTCTGGTTTTTTGGTTCCTGGTTTTTATGTCTTTGCGCAAAACAAGGTCGATCCTAGAACGGCCTTTAAGCTTTCTAGAAGCGCAAACCACGAGGCCAATGCTTTGGCAGTCGCAAACAAGCAAGTCGATGTAGCGACAAACAACAGTGAAAATCTTGAAAAGATTGAACAACGATTTCCTGAAAAGTTCAAAGAAATCAAAATTGTATGGACCTCTCCTTTAATTCCACTTGACCCCATGGTCATGCGTAAAGATGTTCCGGAGGCGTTAAAAACAAAGATCAAAAATTTCTTTTATAGCTACGGAAAAAACAATCCCCGCGAGCGTGAAATTGTGATGAAAATCAGCAAACTCTCGGGTTTCAAAGCCTCTACAAATCAACAACTCGTGCCCATTCGTCAACTCGAATACTTCAGCCAGCGCAATAAAATTGAAGCCGATTCAACTGTTTCGGATACCGATAAGAAAACTCGCATCGCTGAGATTGATAAGAAATTAGCTGAATTAAAGTAAGATTTTTTCACTCATGTCTACACAAGAGCCCAAAAGAAGCCTACTCTTACAGTTTGGTTGGGCTTTTTTATTACTAATGCTGATGGCTTCGTGGAATGGTGCAGACATGAGGCCGATGGACTTGTGGCGCGACTCAAGCAACATGACGTCTTACGCTTCAGAGTTCTTCCCTCCTAACTTTAATCACTGGAAACTATACTTTGAAGAAATGCTGGTCACATTAGAGATTGCTCTTTGGGGGACCTTCTTGGCTGTACTCACAGCCATTCCATTTGGTTTATTGGCATCATCGAACATTGTGCCGTGGTGGGTCTATCAACCCATTCGAAGACTCATGGACTCTTTTCGTGCCATCAACGAAATGGTTTTTGCAATGCTATTTGTTGTGGCTGTTGGTCTGGGTCCCTTCGCTGGCGTTTTGGCACTTTGGATTCATACCTCGGGCGTTTTAGCGAAACTTTTTTCAGAGGCTGTAGAAGCCATTGATCACCAGCCTATTGAAGGCATACGCTCGACAGGAGCAGGTGCACTGCATGAAATTATTTATGGTGTTATTCCACAAGTCATGCCTTTATGGATTTCATTTACGCTTTATCGCTTTGAATCAAATATTCGCTCTGCAACGGTTGTGGGTATGGTTGGTGCAGGTGGGATTGGGGTTTTATTATGGGAAATCATTCGAAGTTTTCAATACAAGGAGACCTCTGCAGTCATGATCATAGTCGTCATCACCGTGAGTTTGATTGATATTGTTTCTTCCAAAATTCGCAAATCCCTTATCTAAAGAATCACCGCATGAAAATGACCGTCACTGAAATCATTGATCTTCTAGTCTTTAAAGGAGATTCACAGTACGGTGGTGAAGCGATCAACCAATTGCAACACGCATTGCAATGTGCTCATTTGGCGGAAATGTCCAATGAAACACCGCAATTGATTACTGCTTGCCTTTTGCATGATATAGGTCACCTGATTACGGAAGAATTTTCCGAAACGAGAGAAACCTCTAGCCACCAAGATGACTTGCATCAATTTATTGCTTTGCCTTTTTTAAGGCCTCTTTTCCCTGAAGATGTGCTCGGACCCATTAAACTTCACGTAGATGCCAAGCGATACCTTTGTTTTTCTGATAAAGCCTATTGGGATTCCTTATCACTTACCTCTAAACACACCCTAGAACTTCAAGGTGGTGTATTTTCAAGTCAAGCTGCTCAGATTTTTATCGATAAGCCATTTGCTCAAGATGCCATTAGGCTCAGACGCTATGACGATCTGGCCAAGGTTCCGAACACCAAGACGCCTCCTCTTGATCACTATAGAAAAATTGCAGCGTCTTTTTAACTTGAACAACCCAACCAACCCATCGCCATATGAGAAACCGACTGGCAACCCCATGTTTACACAATATGCCAGCCAAATTGTCAACACCGTTGTCCAACCTTATGTGCAAGATGCTTGTGGTGGCCTCCAGCGGAAAACAAGTGCCTGGTAGCCCACAATGGCTTGAAAAATTTGTTCTGACTGGACAGTTCGGTGATATCGAGGCGCAATTGGCAGGAGACTTTGTAGGCAAACGCTATGCAACGTTTCTCAATGATTTGTGGGTTGACCCCTACTTCATTACCTCTTTGAACGTGACAAGTAAGTTGCCTTCCTTACTAGGTGACAGTGTGAAGAACTCAAAATTGCGTTTATCCATCACCAACTTAACGGACGTCAAGGGCGATTTGAATGTGGGCGTTGGAGCTGTATCGGGCAGCTACACCACATTTCCCATCGCGCCTAGACAGTTCTTCCTGACTTATAGCGGATCTTTCTAATGAAGCCATTGCCTCAAATGCAAAGAAGAGATTTCATCGAACACTTGGGTCTGTCCCTCGGTTCGATGGGTTTAATGACTTTGGGCGGGTTTTGTACCACCGCTCATTCTCAACTGACAGCGCACGCTCAAACTGGATCAAACAAAGTCGAACTCTTTGCCCATAGAGGAGCAAGCGCGTTAAGGCCAGAACATACCATGGCTTCCTATGCATTGGCCATTCGTCAAGGTGCAGACTATATCGAGCCCGATTTGGTCAGTACCAAAGACGGTGTGTTGGTTGCCAGGCATGAAAACAACCTGACAGAAACAACCGATGTTGCTTTAAGAGCAGAGTTTGCACATAAAAAGGCAAAAAAAACCATCGATGGTCTGACCGAGGAAGGATGGTTTGTCGAGGACTTTACACTTGTAGAGTTGAAAAAACTTCGAGCAATAGAGCGTTTAGGTACCATTCGAACTTGGAACAACCAGTACAACGGTTTGTATCAAATTCCAACCTTTGAAGAAGTCATTGAGCTTGTTGCGGCAGAGTCTGCCGCCATTGGTCGCCCCATTGGTCTAGTACCTGAGATCAAACACTCCACTTATCACCAAAGCATTGGCCTAAAGATAGAGGATCGGTTCATTGATATCTTGCGCGCGCACCCGTACTGCAAACAAGCGCCTATGGAGATTCAATCTTTTGAGGTGACGAACTTAAAGTACATGCGAGAAAAACTAGGGCGCGCACAGAATTTACGCATCATGCAATTGGTAAACTTTGGTCCTGGGCCAGCTGGGATGCCTGGAGATGCGTTTGCAAATAAATCAGGTTTGACCTATGAGCAAATGCTAAGTCCCAAGGGACTCAAAGACATCGCTCAATACGCAGATGTGGTCGCTCCCAACAACCGAATGGTCATCCCATTAGGGGCTGATCAACGCTTGTCAAAACCCACGCGACTCGTACCTGACGCGCACGAAGCGGGACTTAAAGTGCACTCTTGGACTTTTAGACCCGAAAATAGATTTTTGGCGGCCGAGTTTAGAAATAATTCAGGTGAAAACAGCAGAAATGAGTCGGGATCTGTGGCAGAAATTCAAACCTACATCAAAGCCGGTATTGATGGATTTTTCTCAGACGATTCGGCTCTTGGACGCCAAGCCATTGAAGCATCCTAGTTGAACGCTCTTTCTCGCTTAAAATCCCTCAGACTATGCAAGTTGACCATAGACAGTTTGCTGATCTACACAGCAAACATGGTGTCTTTGTCAACAAAGCGAACGATCCCTTGTTGCTATTTTTTGGACCCTAAGGCCAAGAAAATCGGATAAGACCCATTTTTCCGTTCTGCAATATGGGCCGTTACGAATTTAACATTTGTGAACCCATATTGCTGAAGTTTTCCTGCAAATTCATCGCGATCAAATCCTTGATGAAACACTCCCTCCGTGGGAATGGCATGAAAGCCACCGTCTTCAGTGTCCAAGTCTGCCAGTGCGATATGGCCACCGGGCTTTAGATGATCGGCAAATTTTTGAATCATGTTGTTGGTGTCTTTGACATGGTGCATGGCCATTGCGCTCATGATGAGATCGTATTCAACGCCAATGGGGTTGAGCGTGATGTCTTGACAAAGAATTTCAACTTTTCCTTTTAACTCTGTTTTTGAGATCAACTTCTCTAGCATGGACTCGGATACGTCCACAGCGGTAATTTTCTTTACATGGGGTGCCACTTGCGCGCTGATCAACCCTGTCCCAGCGCCAAAATCCATGACCGCCATCTGTTCGTTTAATTTCACATTTTCCAAAATCGAGGATCCAATGGCCTGAGACATCTTGGTTCTCATCTCATTGGCATCCCAATTTGTCGATTTTTCTTTGAATAAATCAGTCATCTTTAGCGTCCTTTGTTAAATTTGAGTTGTCTGGAATTATAAAAGTATTTGGTTTTTTCAAAAATGAAACCCATTCACACCCATGGCTTTAAAGCGAAAAACCACTGTACGCTTTAAAAAGCATATAGACGGACACACACATCAATAAAGCAGAAAACCCAAGCTGAACTTGCCAAGCTTGCAATTTGCGAGAAACAAGACGGCCCATCAGCATTCCGCTGATCATTGCGCCTACAAAACCACTGGTCTCCACCACAGGCAATTGGGCACCGCTTAACAACGCGTTGACGACGCCCCCGCTTCCCACCAAAGTGATGACGAACAAGGAAGTTGCCACAATCCCAGGAAGTGCAAGATGGGTGAAACGTCTCATCAACGGCACGATTAAAAACCCACCACCTACCCCCAAAAGCCCGGTCATCACGCCAGTCAGCATGCCTATTAAAGCAAGCACCAATGCCGCAATGGGTGTCCAAATGAATTTTCCTGTTTGACTGTTGATAAAAGCCAAGCGCAAGGCATCTTCTTCTAGGCCCAAATGTCTTTGTTGCGACTGTTTATAAAAGCGCCAAGACACTATCATCATGAGAAAACCAAAGCTTGCCATCAGAATATACGGTGGCAAGACATGCGCCCAATGTTGACCTATGCGGGTCATCGGAACACCGCAAACTGCCATGAGAATTGCAGCTTTGTAGCGAACCAAGCCTTGTCGGAAGCCATCGATTGCGCCCACTGCCGCACCTGAAGCGACTGCTATCAGTGCCACAGGCGCTGCTTGCAGCATCGTCCAATGCATGCCTGCAACAAGCACGGGAACCGCAAGAATGCCACCCCCTGCGCCCGTTAAGCCCATGATGGCTCCAATCAAGATACCCGATAATAAGACAACGCTCAAGTGAATTTCCCTTGGTGTTTAATCAGTCATTTCAGGCAAGGCTCATTACCTACACCTCTTGGACTTTGCTTTTCCCGTGAAAGGAGGCAAGACACGCTTTGTCAAATTCCATACATATGCTGATGGCTCAACTCCATCCATTAAGCATTTAAAAAAGCCTGGGGCTGGTTTTTCCTCTCTATTTGACATGCTTGTGATTGATGAAGTAAAGCTGCAGGGGCAACTTCTTTTGATCTGTCTTGAACCATTGAAAGCTTCTTTTAGAGCTTAGATGACGCACGGCGCTGGATAATTTCAAAAATAAACATCCCAGCGAGCATAAAGC
>Ga0194035_1001599_pt1 | contig 11745 bp, 9 predicted proteins | sample JunL2320m_MetaG_FD_148680 | JGI IMG/M metagenome (GOLD analysis project Ga0194035, IMG submission 148680) | Anoxic zone freshwater microbial communities from boreal shield lake in IISD Experimental Lakes Area, Ontario, Canada - Jun2016-L239-20m | ecosystem: Environmental > Aquatic > Freshwater >...
ATCTGGATCGCTTCTCGGTGGACCACGCATGAATCAGCCAGTCTCAAGTTTCGTTTTTCCGACCGTCGTGCCATTGCCGCTGGGCTACGATTGCACTTTCCCACTGGATATCGATCGCATCGGCGCTCAAATCGCAAAGCCTGAAGCCGATCTCAATGTTATCACGAGGCGTTATTACGAGGGCAAGCTAGCTGACGAGAACGTACGCAGCATGCGCTTCAAGAATGGAAAACTAATATCGGAGCGGCCGGAACCACTGGTGTGGTCCGACGCCTCCGAGCGCGAAGAAGCCTTCCCGTCGTTTGCTGAAATTGCGATGAATAGCGCCGACGACACGCCGGTGTTTTCGAACAGAATGGCTGTCTCGAACTATTCAGTTTACACCAAGCCAGGAAAGAAGGCGTTTTTCTCCGATAACGCTTTCAAATACGGTTCGCCATCGATCATCTCGCTGATGGGCCAGCTCGGGCGTTTCGTCGAAGGGTATCCCGCAATCCATTTGGACAAGGAGAGGGATTTTGGCGAGACGTTGCTCTTTATCAATCCGTATCTCCGGCCTGTTTTGGTCAGGATTGCCTCGCCCGATCACCGCACCCCGATAAAGCTGCGCGTGCCGGCACAGAGTGTGCGGGGCGTGCCGCTGATCGACTTCCTGCGCGAGGGGGAGACCCGATGGCTTGGTCAAATCCAGCTCACGGCGAACAATCGTCTGATCACCTTCCACATCCGGCATTCGTTGCGCGACTCAAAGATAATTTCGGATCATGAGCATCTCGATCCGTTTCGTACCGAGCCGACTCATTTGCCGTTGAGTCAGGCTATGCGTATTTCTCTTGGCGTCGCGGTGCGTGGATTGCGCCGTTCGATCTCCCGTCATACGCAAGTGTGAAATTGCCGACTTTCGCATCGTCGTCCTGCTGCTCCGACATTGTTAAGTCGAGGGGCCGGCATAATGCCGCGCCGCCCGTTGGAACCGCTTTATGATTCGTCTCACTGATTTATCCAGATACGTGGCGCTGCCGTCCGACTCGATTCGCGCGGTGTTGACGCGCATCAATGCGTCGCCGTATCTCTTTCAAGTGGTCGTGGATCAGGAGGGGCGGCTTCTCGGCACGATTACGGACGGCGACGTGCGGCGCGCCATTCTTCATGGGCTGTCGCTCGATGCGCCGGCGTCATCGTGCTTGCAGCAAGACCCGAAATACGGATTCCTCGGCCGCGACGTGGACAACGCAAAAATTCTGAGTCTGGTGCCGCGTCGGGAGCAGTTTTTGCCGGTCGTGGATGATTCCAGGCGAGTATGCGAAATTCTGGTTCGGAGTTCTGACGAGTCTCTTTCAACGGCCTTGGTTATGGCGGGTGGGCCGGGTACCCGCCTTGGCGAACGCACACGTGCGATGCCAAAACCACTACTCGAGGTTGGTGGGCGTCCAATTCTTGATCGTGTATTGGAAGGGCTCGAGAACGCTGGCGTTCAAAGGATCATACTGAGCGTTCATTATCTCGCAGACAAGATCGAGGACTTTGTGGCGGCGCGGCGCAATACCGCCGCGATCGAGTTCATTCGTGAACCGATGCGGCTAGGCACCGCTGGGGCTTTGGCTCTGGTCGATCCTGCTTCGATTGGTTCAACGTCACTGCTCGTGGTCAACGGTGACGTTGTCACGCGAGTAGATTTTCGTGCGCTGCGCGATTTTCATATTCGCCACGGCAATGACGGAACGCTCGGTGTCGCAAGCTACCGGGTCAACGTCCCGTTCGGAGTGGTTCGCCACGATGCGGATGGATTGTTCGAGGGCGTGGACGAAAAACCGCAACTGAGCCACTTCGTCGCCGCTGGCGTATACTATCTCAATTCTGAATTTCTTGCGTTGGTTCCAAAAAACAAACCTTTCGACATGCCTGATCTGCTTAACCAAAGTAAAAATTTGGGTCTGCGCGTCGGCCTCTTTCCAATACATGAGGAGTGGGCCGATATCGGTCAACCGGCGGATTTAGAAGCCGTCGATGCGGAGCTTCGGCGCTCGCGTTCTTGAAATCGGAATAAGTGCCTCCGGTTTCTAGATTGCATCAATCAAACAACCCAGAAGAACAATGTCGTTAAGATTTCAAGAATTCTACGACTTTTCCCATCGCTTTGATTTCAGTTGGAAGCGATTTATTCCCCTGACCGCATACAACGTCACGGTTCTCGTATTCGAGAGCTTCGCCGTCGCCATGCTGATGCCGATCATGCTGTTTATCGAGCGGCGCGGCGACAATGCGATGATTCGTCACGAATCGCGGTTCGTTGAGTTTCTTTTTTCGACGTTGGAATGGATAGGCATAGGTCCCACTTTCGCCAATCTGCTGATTTTAGCATTCACTGCTACTGTGCTCAGGCAGATCGTTACATACATTAAGATCGTTGAAAGTGTCAGAGTGTTGGAAGGCCTGTTGCGCCAAGTGCGTCATGGCATGTTTGAGCGCTTCAATTCTTCGGTGCTTGAATATCAAGAGCGAGTCAAAATCGGCGAGTTCGTAAATGCCGTTGTCGTCGAGGCGCGTAGAACCGTTATCGGCATCACGGTGTTTGTCGAGCTTGCGGTGCTGATTTTGATGCTCATCGTCTACGTGAGTATGTTGGTCACTATCTCACCATTCCTGACAGCGGTCGTCGTTTTGCTGATGCTCGCGATCGGTATTGGTATGCGCGGCTTGATGCGGCGAACGGTTTCAGAAAGCCGCATGGTTGCTGAGCGTAACACCGCCATGTTGGGTTTTCTTAATGAACGCCTTGCCGCTCCCCGCCTCATACGTTTGTGCGGTATGGAGCGGATGGAAGCGGACGAATTTCACGGTTTTGTTCGCGGCCAGGAAGAGACAGCGGTTGCGATACGCAAGACGACCGGAATTGGAGAGGTGATTGTCGAGCCGGCTGTGGCGGGCACCGGTTTTATGTTGATCTACATCGCCTACGAAGTTTTGAATATGCCTCTGGCTTCGATCAGCGTCTTTCTTTTCATCATGCTTAGATTATTGCCGCTGGCAAAAGGGTTTATAACACTACGTCAGAGCATTTTGTCGGGGATCGGCAGTCTTGAGGTTGCCGATCGGGTAGTGCGGAATCTCGATAAGGCAAAAGAAGGAATGGGAGGTCCGCGCCGTTTTGAGAAAATTCGCGATGAAATACACATCGATAATGTATCGTTCAGCTATCCGGAATCAACAAGACACGCGCTGTCGAATATAAACCTTAGACTTAAGCGCGGTACTGCGGTGGCTCTGGTTGGGCCGTCGGGTGGTGGGAAGTCCACACTTGTCGATTTGTTGCCGCGTTTACGCACGCCGCTTGCTGGCAACATCAAAATTGACGGAATTTCCGTTGAAGAATTCAATCTTTTAAGTCTACGAAGGGGCATCGCATTTGCGCCGCAACTGCCGCAAATATTCGATGTTACCGTGAGTCAGCACATCAGTTATGGGCGCGCCGACGCTGATGAAGCGCAAATCAAGCGTGCAGCGAGTCTTGCCGGCGCTTCCGACTTCATCGTGGCGATGCCCAAGGGTTATCAAACTAGGCTGGGACCGTCAGCCCTGCAGTTATCGGGCGGGCAGAAACAGCGTATCGATCTTGCCCGAGTATTGGCTGCCGATGCTGGATTGCTGATTTTCGATGAACCGACAAGCAATCTCGATAACGAATCCGAAGCGGTTTTCCGCCGCGCGCTGCAAACTTTGCGACAAGAGGGAGAAAAGACGGTTCTCGTTATCGCGCATCGTTTACGCCTAATCGAATGGGCCGATCAGATCGTGGTGATGAACGGCGGACGTATTGAAGCTGCCGGGACTCATGACGAAGTCTTTGCGGGTTGCCGCTGGTATCGCGATGCATATACGCATGAAATAAAATCGGATCCGACGGTTCGTAGTGAACATAAAAAATATTCGGCTTAGGATCATAAGGAATCTTGCTTCTCGTGCCGCGTAAGAACGCAATCTTTTTCATTCTTGATGCAATGCGCTACGATGTTGCGGCGAATCCGGAGGCATTCCGGTTCATTGCTCCGAATATCGCACGTTTGGCTGCAGAAGGATGTATCCGAAAAATCGTAACGAACGCGCAATCGACGCAATTTGTTTTACCGTCGCTTTTCACTTTGACGTATCCGCTGGATTATGGCGGCTATAACAATGGGATCCGTGAGCGGCCGAAATCGTTCGTCGAGTTGTTTCGTGAACAAGGCTACCGCACTTGTTTGTTTTCTACCTGCAATCAACTCGGGATGTCGAATGGCTACGATCGAGGCTTCGACATTATCGGTACGACCAGCGACTATCGTACGCAACTCGAGCATCGTATATCCCGGGGAATCTCATACTGGCTTGGCCTTTGGCAAAAAGGCGAAATGACCAACGATGAGTTTATCGTGTTTCTGCGACGCGATTTCGGGTCGCTACTCGAATCCTTGACGAATGCGCTTCGCACCCATGACAAATCGATCTGGCCAAGAAGGCTGCATCGAATCAACCAATGGATCGGCGATCGCTGCGACGATGAGCGGCGCTTGCTTGAAACGGAGCCACTGGCCGTCGCGCAGAAGCTCAAACGAATAGCGCCCGGACTTTACTGGCAATTCCTTGGTCAAAGGTCCGTCCCTCAATGGAGGTTATTCCCAGCGCGTGTCATGGCGGCAATAAGTTGGCGCAGCCGGAAATGGATCTCAGAACAGCAATTCTTCCCGCTTTTGCGCCTCCAGCACTACCAAGCAATCTTTGGGGATGTTGTTGACCGGATCGCAGATGCAGCAAAGAGCATGCGTGATCGGCCATGGTTTCTACATATGCACACCATGGATTTGCATGACTGCCGGGCCATCAATAGGCCGCTTCATCTGCTCGGACGCCTCCGCTATCTTCCACGCTGGCTGCGCGGCCGCCGTTTGGGCCTGACCAAACGGCGGTTTTTGTATGACTCGGCATTGATGTATGTCGACGCTCATTTTGGCCGCCTGTTGGACGAGTTTGCGCGAAGCGGGATGCTCGACAACACAGTAATTCTGGTTACCGGAGACCATGCGTTGCAATTTGCGGAAAGTCCGCGGCGAAAAACTCCAATCGGCGAGCGGATGCATTATGAGGACATCGAAGTTCCGCTCACTTTGTTTGGCGCTCCCGCGCTTCCGACTCACCAGCAAGGTTTGCTCGACAGTCGTGCGGTGACCGCCACGTTCCTTCAGGCTTTATCAATCGATCCGCATCCTTCTTTCGCCAAGGCCAATGCATATGGTCCTGGGCTTGATGTCGTTGTGTCCGAAAGTTGTGGCCCTGGCGCGTCCGATCTCGCGCGGCGTGATATCTATTTTGGAGTAACAGGTGCAACTCACCGCATGTTTGGTATTCTAACGGGCCGAGAATTCCATGTGACGAATCTTTACGACATCGTCGCCGACCCGCGGGAAATCAACAATGTGGCGGCCGAGCCAGGCAGCAGCGCCGTGCTAACGACATATATACGGCGGCTATTCGAAGAGCGGAAAGATCTGTTCCGCTTGCGCGGGCTCGACGCCCCTCCACTGCCGCTTATCAAATCGTAAATAAACCAGAATACGTGAAGCATTGCCGATAATGGCAAATAGCGAGATCAAGGTCACATGAGCAATTCGTTGGATGGAAAAAACGTTCTGATTACCGGAGGCACCGGCTCGTTCGGGAGCGCTTTCGTGTCAAATGTATTGCGAAAGCATAAGCCACGCAGGCTGGTCGTGTACAGCAGAGACGAACTCAAGCAACATGAGATGGCACAAGTTTGTTCCCCGGATAAGTTTCCTTGTTTGCGTTATTTTATAGGGGATGTCCGCGACGCCGAACGTCTCGTGCGCGCAATGCACGGAATTCAAATTGTCATACATGCAGCTGCGCTTAAACATGTTCCGGCCGCCGAATACAATCCGATCGAAGCCATCAAGACCAATGTCATCGGCGCAGAGAATGTCATTAACGCAGGGATCGATTGTGGCGTTGAGCGTGTGCTCGCACTCTCGACGGACAAGGCGGCGAACCCGGTAAATCTTTATGGGGCTACAAAACTTTGCGCTGACAAATTATTTGTTGCTGCGAACAATCTCAGCGGTGGTCAGGCCACCAAGTTTTCGATCGTCCGATACGGTAATGTATTTGATAGTCGCGGAAGCGTGGTTCCGTTTTTCCGTGCGCGCATTGCCGGTGGTGCGAAGGATCTTCCGATCACCGACAAGCGCATGACGCGCTTCTGTATTACTTTGCGGGAAGGTGTAGCGTTTGTCCTGTCCTGTCTTGAAAACATGCAGGGGGGAGAGATTTACGTGCCAAAGATACCGAGTCTATCGATTGTGGATCTTGCGAATGCAATTGCGCCCGGCTTTCCGCATCGGGTGATTGGCATTCGGCCAGGTGAAAAATTGCATGAGACCATGATAACCCGGGACGATGCGCGTAATACGCTCGAATTCGCTGACAGGTATTTGATTTGTCCGACCGCCATACGCAAGCTGGTCGATCCGCAATACGTCATCGCGGGAGAGTCAGGCAAGCCGGTTGATGAAGACTTCGAATATATCTCCGACAAAAATCAACTCTGGCTGAAGGGTGATGATCTGAATCGTCTCCTAAGTTCCTCAAAGCAAGAGGATATGTCTTGATTCGATATGGTAAAAGCGCTCAAGACATCCTGGGATTCAAGCAGGATTTCTTTGAGTCGAACGATCGACTCCGCGATGATTTACTGAAAATAAATCGTCGTTACGCAGAGCAGCCCCGACGAATTTTATGCAAGCTCTGCACCGAAAAACTTCCAGATCAGCCCAAGTTCACAAAGCATGAAGTCAAATATTTCATATGCACGCGATGCGGACATCTCAATGGTGCATACGAGGATACAAAAGAGTTTTGTAGCGCGTTATACGCTGATGATAGCGGTCGTGATTACGCGAAAACCTACAGTTCATCCGACAAAGACATATATTTCAAGCGGGTCGAGCAGATCTACGTACCGAAGGCGAAATTTCTCGCCGAGGCACTTCGTGAGCAGGGTGCCGAGCCCAATCGACTGACTTATACTGATCTTGGCGCTGGCTCTGGATATTTTGTGGCCGCTCTCCGCGGCATTGGTCTCGACCAGGTAACTGGTTATGAGGTTTCGGAATCTCAGGTAGATCTCGCTACCAAAATGCTTTCGGGGCGCCATGTTGTGCGGCATGAGTTGGATGCCCTCGATGCTATCATCCAAGGGATCAACTCGGACGTGGTTTCGATGATCGGCGTACTTGAGCACGTCACTAATCCGCGGGAAGTCCTGGAGCGGTTATGTGCAAACAAGGGCGTAGAATACGTCTACATATCCGTGCCCTTGTTCAGCACATCCGTCTTCATCGAAATGGCGTTTCCCGACGTGATGCCACGGCATTTAGCCGCCGCTCATACGCACCTGTTTACTGAATCGTCTTTGCGTTGGATGGCGAATGAATACAAAATGGATCGTGTCAGCGAATGGTGGTTCGGAACGGACATTGTCGATTTATTTCGCAGCATGACCGTCATGCTGCAGAAATCATCGCAAACACACGACGTTGCCACCGACTGGCAGTCGATGTTCGCGCCTCTTTTAGATGAAATGCAAATTGTCCTCGATAAGCGTAAGATGTCATCTGAGATTCACGCGCTATTCAAACTCAAACGATGAGCACCGTGCTTGTCACTGGGGCCACGGGGTTCCTGGGTCCTTATCTTATGGAATCATTCGGATCCTTAGGGAGGGTTATCGGTGTAGCTCGAAGTTCGACCGATTGTCTTTGCGATTTAACTGATCGAAGCGCTGTGAAGTCGTTGCTCCAGGAGATAAAGCCAGATGCTGTAGTACACGCTGCGGCGTTGACGGATGTTGATCAATGTGAACGCGAGCCGGCGCGGGCAATGCAGGTCAATCGCGATGCAACCGCAAATCTGGTCGATCACCTTCCCGCCGCAACTGCGTTTCTTTATGTCTCCACCGACCAAGTGTATCCAGGGGATGGCGCACCTCATGTTGAGGGCCATGAAGGCCCCGTCAATGTCTATGGGGCGAGCAAGCTCGCCGGCGAAGTCGTTGCGCGGCGTCATGCGCGAGCACTCGTCCTGCGAACTAATTTGTTCGGTATTTCGCGCGGCCAGAAATCCGCGAGTCTTGTCGATTTTTTGGTAAAGAGCTTTCGGAAGGGCGATCCAATCACGCTTTTTACCGACATTTTTTTTTCACCGTTGCACGTCGAAACTATGGCGAGGATTGCAGGGGAATGTATCCAGAAGAATTTGATGGGAACCTTCAATATTGGAAGCCACGACGGGATGAGCAAGTCCGCCTTCGCGCTTGCGGTGGCTCATCACATGGATATGCCTGCTGGTAACGCGCACAACGGCACTTCTGCGTCTTTTCCGGCGCGTGCGCCGCGGCCATCGGATATGCGAATGGATGTGTCACGCATTGAGAAGGCTATTGATCGTCGAATGCCTACGTTAGCGTACGAGATCAAAAAACTATGAGTAAGCAATTCAAGATAGGTCGTCACGCAGTCGGGCTCGATCACCCGACTTATTTCATCGCCGACATCGCCGCCAATCATGATGGCAATTTGGAGCGTGCCAAGGAATTGATCCATCTTTGCGCCAAGGCTGGCGCCAATGCGGCGAAGTTTCAGAATTTTCGCGCCGAAACGATCGTCTCCGATTATGGCTTCAAGAATCTGGGCGGACAGCAATCCCATCAGGCGAAATGGAAAAAGAGCGTATTTGAGGTCTACAAGGACGCCGCGCTGCCGGTTGAGTGGACGCAGGAATTAAAAGACGCCTGTGACGATGCCGGTATCGACTATTTCACCGCGCCTTATGATCTCGATTTGCTTGATGAGTTGTCGCAATACGTTTGCGCCTGGAAACTCGGTTCCGGCGACATCACCTGGCACGAGAACATCGAGCGCATGGCTCGAGACGGCAAGCCGGTATTGATCGCAACGGGTGCTGCGAATCTCGCGGAGGTTCGCCTCGCCATGAATGCGGCGGAACGGCACACGCGCGACATTGTCCTTATGCAATGCAACACAAACTATACCGCATCGTTGGAGAACTTCCGGCACATCGCGTTGAACGTGCTCAAGACCTACAGCGCGGAATTTCCCGGAGTGGTGCTCGGCCTCTCCGATCACACGCCGGGCCACAGCACCGTGCTGGGCGCCGTTACACTCGGTGCGCGGGTGATCGAAAAGCACTTTACCGATGACATGGCACGGGTCGGACCGGATCACGCTTTCTCCATGGATCCGGTAACCTGGCGAGACATGGTGGACCGCACGCGCGAGCTCGAGCTGGCGCTGGGGCCGACGGAAAAAACCGTCATGGAAAACGAGATGCAGACTGTTGTGCTGCAGCGGCGCGCGGTGCGGGCGAAACATGGATTGCGGGCTGGCGCGACTATTGCCGCCGGTGATCTGATCGTTTTGCGGCCATGCCCCGCCGACGCGCTGCCGCCTTACCGTATCAATGAGGTTATCGGCCGAAGCGTCCGCCGCGACATCCCGGCAGGTGATTGCGTGCGGCCCGCCGACGTCCAATGAGCGTCGCCATCGTTATCCCTGCTTTGAACGAAGCGGCGACGGTTGCCGATGTGGTCCGGGCGGTCAAACCGTTTGGGCTGCCGGTCGTCGTTGACGATGGCTCGACGGATGAGACAGCCAGGGTTGCCCGCGAGGCGGGCGCGGAAGTCGTACGTCATGAGATAAATCGCGGTTACGACGCCGCCTTGAGTTCCGGCTTTGTTGCGGCCAAAGCGCTCGGCGCGACCGTGATTGTGACCTTCGACGCCGATGGCCAGCACGAGGCGTCGATGCTCGAACGCTTCACCGTGCCGCTTCTCAAAGGGGAGGCCGATCTCGTGCTGGGCATCCGCCCGCAAGCGGCGCGTTTCACGGAGGCGCTGTTTAGCGCCTATACGCAGTGGCGATTTGGGGTTCCGGATATTCTGTGCGGCATCAAAGGTTATCGGATCGAGCTCTATCATCGTCTCGGTTATTTCGACCGGCGACGAATGATCGGCACGGAGCTTGCTCTGGCGAGCTTGCGTGACGGTGTGCGTGTCGCGCTCGTTCCCGTGCACATCAATCCGCGGCGCGGGACGCCCCGATTTGGCAGATTGCTCGCGGCGAACTGGATGATCTTTCGGGCTTTCATGAATGCGCTGACTGCTGATGTACTTCGCGTTCATCGGCAACGCCTTTTGGCATGACACATCCGGGCAATTCAGTGCAGTCTCATATTCATGTGTTGACGGAATCTGCCGCCGCTACGGCTGCCGCACGTAAGCATTATGGCGATCACGATTTATCGTTCTATACGCACTCGCCGTTCGTGTTTGAGTTGTTGAGGCAGGAAAATCAGAAGGTGTTTTGGTTGCAGGATATGCTGCCGCCAGGGGCGCCGGAGCAACTCGGATATGCTGCCACACGTGCGGTGGATGCACTCCAGTCCGACCTGTTGGCGGTCGGGCGCGAGTTGAGCCTTCCGAAAGCGGTAGAAGGGGTATCGATCACACTCCAACGTACAATTGCCGCGCTGCTTTATAAGAAAGCATTGCTTGATGTGTGGCGTGCGAACACCAAGGGCCGGCATGTCGTTGCCGGCAGCGTGACGCTAACTGCGGTGACCGGGCCGGATATCTCATTAGACCGTTTCGATACTATTTTTGCTGCATTCGCCGCCAGCGAAGCTGTGACTGGGATCGAAGTATTTGAAATTCCTTCTGTCTCAAATCGTTCCGAACTCTATGCAGAGGTCGACCAATGGCATTGGCTTGACCGGCTTATCTCATTCGCCGATCTATCCTACGGGCAACTGATATTTCGTTTTTCCAAGACGTTTTTGGGTAATCGTTCACTAGGCCGTGGCGATCGAGGCCCGCGTGTAACCGTGCTTTACCCAAACGAAGCCATACGCGAGATGTTGCCCGAACTGTTGCGTGCGGGTGCGCGGATTTCGTTTCATAGTCCGCGGAGGCCCAAGTTGCGCTCCGGTAAAGCACCTTCTGCCTTGCCAAATCATCAGCGGCTTTTGAGTGTTCTGAAAGAGGCCACAAACGAACTGACGTATCTTGATGTTACGCCGGTCGCCGGATTGCTCGTAGAGCGGGTCGAGACGGCCGCTCGGTTTTGGAGTAGCTCCATCGATGAAATGGACAAAGAAGCACAAGAGATTGTCTCGAAATATTCACCGGAACTTGTCTTGTCAAATTGGATCGGCGGATTTTCTGGCGCGTGTCTAGTTGCATGCTTAAAGCGCTGCGACGTTAGATTCGTTCTTACTGAGCATGGCGTTTCGGCCGGTCTTTCAAAGATGCACGAGTCAGTGCGAGCTTATGCTGAGCCGCGTGGTGCGGATGCCTATCTTGTCAGCAACGTCCATACCGCGCGATTTCTCGATCAAGCGTCTGAACTGCAATCCACAATTTTGGCTACGGTGGGTTTGCCGCAGCAGATGCGGACGGTGCCTATTGGACGGCTTCAGCGAAGTTTGGTGCGTCGCCGTTTTGGTGTTCGATCAAATCAGCGGCTCGTCCTTTTCGTCACAAGCCCATTCCAGAATACAATGCGGATGATTCCTCATACGCCGGAGGACACCGAAATTCATCGAACGACTCAAACAGTGGCGCATAACGTTTTGCCGTACGTGCAAGGTGTGCCGGTCATTAAGCTGTATGCCACGCGG
>Ga0194035_1001600_pt1 | contig 11745 bp, 8 predicted proteins | sample JunL2320m_MetaG_FD_148680 | JGI IMG/M metagenome (GOLD analysis project Ga0194035, IMG submission 148680) | Anoxic zone freshwater microbial communities from boreal shield lake in IISD Experimental Lakes Area, Ontario, Canada - Jun2016-L239-20m | ecosystem: Environmental > Aquatic > Freshwater >...
TTCGTAAAAGGGACCGAGCGGAGGTTCGCCGGGGACCGGAGAGCCGTCGTTGTAGGCGTTGATCACGTCGCCGGCAAAGGGATCTTCCTGTTTTTCCCACATGGAATTGACATAGCGACCATCCTTCGCAAACGGATCACAGCGCACGATGGTAAGTGCTCCGAGATCGGGCGAATAACTGCCGGCGAAAGGTGTGGCTCTCAAAGGAGGGATGCCGATTTTGCCTCGGGAAGCGCCGTCGCCTTTGAAAAAGACCACACCCTTGCCAACCTTGAGGCGATCGGCGGAAATTTTCCCGAAGTAGGCATCGTTGACCACCTGCCCCTCGCCTTCTTTGCGGAACGGGATGGCCATGACTGTGGAAGGCGACGGCTTGTACATGCCGAGGATCCAGACCGAGAGCACCCCGGTGTCCGTGTCCCACGCTCTCTCGCCGCGGTTGGTGATGGTGTTGACCGTTTCGTAGGCCACGAAAGGAAGATTCTCCGGAATATCCACACCGAGAGCCTGCGCAGTTTCCGGACGGTCGAGCAAACGCACCCTGCGCTCGACGGCGAGATCGAATTTCGTGCCGGACTGGTTGGCGACGGAAAACTTTCGGGCGAATACAGCCTGCGTTTCATCGGAGGAGACCAACTCGAAACTCTCGGCGTCGATCGGCGCGGGAGTTTTCCAATCCGCGAAGTCGAACGTCGCCCCCGGTCCGAAGAAGATGCCGAATTGTCCGCCCTCCGGCCCGAGCCAGAAGCGCTCCTCGCCGCCGAAGACGTGGATTTTGGCTTCGAGGGTTCCTTTGGCTTCTTCCGGAGGCACGACTCCCTTGCCGATGAGTTTGTAATTCAACCAACCGTAGCTCTTGCCGGTGTCGCCCGTAGCCGTGCTGGTCATGACGCGCCCTTGGTAGGACGGTACCACGGCGACCGCCGCATCGCCGCGGCGCAGGAGGATTGCGTCGGTGTGCTTTTTAAGAAAGGCGGTATCTTCGCCGAAGTTGGATGGAGTCTGATCCATGTCATCACCGGCAAAAGCGCAGGAAGATACGACGCAGAATATCAGCCATTGCTGCAGCATTTTGGTCATAGTTATAGATACTGGGCATCGGGGTCAGGAGTTGATTGGAAAACGCGGAGGACATCACATCAGTTCGCGATCTTCAGTAGAGCGGACCGAAGTTAGCGCAGGCGCGGAAGTCGGCACCCATCAAATCGTCGGTGCCGAAGGCGGCCCAGGCACTGGGGCGGAAGACCCGCGCGCGGTCGACATTGTGCATGTAGACCGGAATGCGCAGCAGGCTGGCCAAGCTGATGAGGTCCGCACCGATGTGGCCGCAGCTCATCACACAATGGTTCGCGCCCCAGTTGTTCATCACCGAGTAAGTGTCGCTAAAGGGCCCCTGCCCCGTAAGACGCGGCGCGAACCATGTGGTCGGCCACGTGGGATTGGTGCGCTCCTCGAGCAGGCGGTGGGTTTTCTCGGGCAAGTCGACCGTCTCGCCCTCGGCGATCTGCAGCACGGGACCGAGCCCATGCACGAGGTTGAGGCGGTAAATCGTCGCCGGCATGCCGCCGCGCGTGACATAGCGCGTGCTCCAACCGCCTCCGGGAAAATATTCGGTGATCGACGGATGCCATGTCGTCGCGCCGAGGCAGGCTTTGACTTCCGGCAGCGTGATGTCCCAGAACGGTTTCATCGCCGGCTTCCCGCTGACGGTTTGTTGCCCGCAACCGTCGATGGCCGCCGGTCCGGAGTTGATCAGGTGCAGAATTCCCTGCGCTGCGGCACCGCTCGGTGTTTCGCCGGAAACGCGCTGCATGGCTTCCGCGCTCCAGTAAGTGCGCAGGTCTGCGAAAATTTGCGGCGTGTTCGTGAGCAGATAACCGAAGAGCATGCTCGCCCCGTTGAGCGCGTCGTTCTCCGTGGCAACGATGTAAGGCGCACGTGGGCCGTTCCAATCGAACGATGTGTTGAGGATCGCCTCGAGGAAATCGCCGTTGGGCATATGGTCGGTCCAATGGCGCTGGCCCTGAAAACCCGAAGCAATGGCGTGGTGGCCCTGCGCCTCTTCGCCGAAGCCCGCCTTGGCCAACTGCGGATTGCCGGTCATCAGATCGCGCGCGATCAGTGCCATCTTGACGGAGATTTCCCATTCCGCATCGAGTTGCTTACGCGAACGTTTGGTTTTCGGACTGTTCCAGTCCTTGCCTTCCTTGCAATTCACTTTGACCCACTTGAGCGCCTTAACAAACTCGGCTTTGTCGTAGATCCCCCGCTCGATGCGGCGGATGAATTCGGTCATGTCGACCGACTCAACGCGCATGCCGAGCCAATGCTCGAAGAACGCGGGGTCGAGGATCGATCCAGCGATACCCATCGAGGTGCCGCCCATGGCGAGGTAGGCCCGGCCGCGCATCGTCGCGGCGGAAAGTCCGGCACGAACAAAGCGCAGGATTTTTTCCTCCACGTCGGCGGGAATTTTTTTGTCCCCCGCATCCTGCACATCGCGTCCATAGATCCCGAAGGCAGGCAGCCCTTTTTGCGTGTGGCCGGCCAGCACCGCGGCGAGATAGACCGCGCCCGGACGTTCTGTACCGTTGAAACCCCACACGGCCTTGGGCGTGAGAGGATCGGCATCCATCGTCTCCGATCCGTAACACCAGCACGGCGTGACGGTGAGCGACACGCCGACATTCTCTTTGCGGAATTTTTCCGCGCAAGCCGCGGCCTCGGCCACGCCGCCGATGCAGCCGTCGGCAATCACGCATTTGACCGGTTCGCCGGTCGGATAACGCAACTTGGACGAGATGAGTTTGGCTGTTGCCTTGGCCATGTTCATCGTCTGCGCTTCGAGCGACTCACGCACGCCGCCGAGACGACCGTCGATGGTCGGACGAATGCCGACTTTGGGAAAATTGGAGAGGACGGGGTTGGGCATGGGAATTGTTTTAGCGTTCGGTTTTCAGCATGTTGGGATTTTTCTGCGTAACTTATTCCGGACTTATGAGGATCTTAGCGCGTCGATATTCTTCATCGGGAAGCCTGTCGATGCGAGCATCAACCGCGTCGCCCCGTGGATCTCGGAATCCTCGCCACGTAGACATCACTCCTGCCCGCCCTCCTCAAATCCTCGGCGTTCCTACCTCGGGCGGAGGCGGAGGGCAGCGGAATCCGAACCGACCTCTTCGCTCGGGCACAGCATGGGATAAATTGTGCCGCCGTCGGCCAGAGTTGCATGGCTGGACGAGGCAGAGACCTAAGGAGAAGAGACGGCTCGCCTCCGCAGCGGAATGGCTTTACGTTAGGACGGATGCAGTCCGCTCGTATTGCTGGGTTACTGTTCATAGCCGTCGCCGCGTCGCAGGCGCAAAATCCGCCCGCCGCCCCAACAAATCTCATCCGCAACGGCGGCTTCGAGCGGACACTTCAAGCTCCGAACCTCTGGACCGGCGTGGACAAGGACGGATTCCTCGCCGGGTTCCGCGGTTACCTGCCAGTTCTGAACGAGTCGGGAAGCATCGGCGACATTCCGATGCCCTTGTCGGTCGCGGTCAAGGACATCAACAACGACGGTCTGCCCGATCTCGCGACGGCGGATCCTCTTGGTTATTTCCGCTACTATCTGAACTCCGGGACGAAGGAGTCCCCGAAGTTCACGTCCGGCATTGCCTCCACGCCCTACCTCAGCCTCAATGATGGCCTGCCCCCGCCGGAACTTCCCGGAGCAGGGGGCGTGCCGCAAAGGCAAACCATTTGGTCGCAGCGCCGCATGGGTGTCAGGCTGTCGCTGACCGACTTGGGCGCCGGCAAGACGGGCTTGGTCGCGGGCAATTACTTCGGCGATATTTTTCTCCTTCCCCAAGCCGGGCAAGCAGGTTTTCCCCAGCCCCAGTCGATCGACAAGACGATGGTCCAGTTTTCTAAATCGGACAAAAGACGCTGGGGAAATGTTTTTGCGCCGCTGCTCCACGATTGGGATGGCGACGGCAAAAGCGATCTGATCGTCGGCGAGGGTTCCTATTCGGCCAACAACGTGCACCTCCTGCCGAACGAGGGCTCCACCGCCACCCCGATCTTCAATCTGGAGAGTCGAAGTGTTCTCGCTCTCGGCGAAGGACGACAGCAACTCACACCGGCTATCGCGGACTTCAACGGCGACGGCAAAGACGACCTGCTCGTAGCCGACAGCCGCGGACGGGTGACTGCCTATCTCCGACCAGCGAATTGGAAGAAGGGCGACAGCATCGCGCCGACCGGCTATTTGGCCAAAAGCGGCGGGCTTACGCAGGACGAGACGCAGGCTCTTGTGCTCGGTTCGGGTGTCCACACCGTGGCCGTAGGCGACCTCAACGGCGATGGTCTCTTCGATATCCTCGTGGGCAAACCGAATGGCAGAGCCGCTTGGGCGCCAAACAAGGGAACCAAAGGACAACCGAAGTTCGAATCGCCGACAGACCTCACCGGGGACAAGCCCTCCCCGGGCGTGTGGTTTTTGCCGTCGCAGTGGGACATGGACATCGGCGACAGAAGGGGAAATTTCTTCGTCTATGCGAACTGCATTTCCTCGCAGGAAGATCCTTCGGTCGATGCCAAGGAGGGGACCAGAGCTCTGAAATTCGGTTTCGCCGATGGCCGCGGTAGCGCTTTGGCCAAGATGAATATTCCCGGTTCCAGTTCGTTCGCCTTCGGCAAATACATCCAAAACAGCAGCTTTTATGATCTTTCCCTTGGCCATCGCCTGCTTGGCGCGCCGAGCAACACAATCATGCTGCAGCAGAGTTTGCAACTGGAAGCCGGCAAGCCATACACCCTGAGTTTCCAGCACAAAGGATCGGGCGTAACGCGGGCGAATATCTTCCTCGGATGGTGGGGATTCAAGGAGCTCGGGGAGGCCAAGGTGACCCGCGGGGCCCGTGGGCAGACATCGGTCGAGTATAATCATGCCAACGAGCAAGACAAAATCTCCAAGGACTTCCGGCCGGGGACATCGTGGTCGACAGTCGAAGAAAAATTCACCGTGAATTTCAAAAACAAGGATCTCAAGAACGAGAAGACCACGTACAAGGCCGTCTTGATCATCGTCTTCGAACTCACTTCGCCCGACGGCGTGCTCTACTTGGACGATCTGAAACTTGTTCCATCGGCTTGAGCTGTTCGCCACACGGCGAGCCGGATCCGCATCCGCCGTCAGGCAGCGAATAGCCTTCCTCGCATCTCCGGAATTCCGTCGCAACCGGCGATATCCGGGGCGCCACTTCGACACAGCGCGAAAGACCGGAAAGCGCCCCGCTCGCCACGCCGATGGGATAGTTGGCCCAAGCGCACAAGGCAAAATCAGGAGACGGTCCGCGATGGCCCGCACCATCAGCGTGGTCTTTGCGTAAATTTTCCAACTCGGGTGCATTCACCGTCGTCGTGAAGAGCGCGCTCTGAAGTCGGTTTGAAGATTTTTCCGCGCACGCTGCTGAGGCTGGTGTCGATGGTCGGACGGACGCCGAACACGGGAATGTTGGAAGGGACGGGATTTGGCATGCGGAAGTTTTCAGTGTTCGGTTTACAGCGTGTCAGGATTTTGCCGCGCAACTTATTCCGGACCTTTGGCGATCTGCGCGCGGCGGTAGTCTTCATCCGGGCGCTTGTCGATGCGCTCGCTGACCGCGGACGGCAGGAATTTCGGCGAGCCCACGGCAAGAGTGCCGGTAAGAACGCGCGCCCATTTGTCGAGCATGAGGAGAATGTTGAGCACTTCTTTGGCACTCGCACCCAGAGCCACAGGTCCGTGGTTCTCAAGCAAGATCACCTTCGGTGCTGCGCCATGCACGACGCGGAATTCGCGCAGGGAGCGCCGCACCTCGCGGGCCAGTTCGAGCCCGGGGTCGATGTAGGGCACGGTAGCGACGTGACGCCCGCAGACCACGATGGCGTCGGGAAAAATGTGGCCGAGGAAAGGTTTGGCACCGTGCTCGGAGCAGAGGATGGACATCACCGATTCGGCGTGGCAGTGACCGACCCATTTCGCGCCGCCTTCGGACAGGCAGACCGCATGCATGAACGTCTCGACCGACGGGAGCTTCGGCGATTGATCGGTGCGGGAATTTTCCAACACGGTGAGGACGCCCGCATCGTCGAGGGATTCATCATCGAGCGCAGCGAGGATCGGGGCCATCTTGACCCTGCTTACCCCCGACTCGTCCAAGTTGGAAAGGCTGCAACCCGAGGACTTGACGAGAAATATCCCCTCGCCGGCACCGGCGCTCGTGTTGCCCTCGCCGAGAATGGCCAAACGCCGATCCTCGCGTCCGATCTCGCGTGAGAGCGAAATAAGTTTTTGCAGAGTTTCGTTCATTGGGTGGTGGGAAAATCAGACAAGCAGGCAGCACTGCACTCCCGGGCCGTGCACACCTTGGATGAGAATGCCCTCCACGTCCGCAGTTTTCGAGGGCCCCGTGACCCAGATGACGTTCGGGTCGTCCGGCATGGCAGCAAGGGCGTCGGCCATGGAGCGGTGGATCGCCTCCTTGCGGACCATGGCGATATGGGTCCACGGCGCGAGCGCCGCCAGACGGTCCGGCGTCGACTCATCGGTCAGGATAATCGTGCCGCTTTCCGCGATGGCGCCCGCGGCGAGCGTGAGGGAGGCGTCGATCTCGTCGACCTGGTCGCGGGAGTAGTGGCGGACCACCTCGAAAAACCCCTCGAACTTCCCGGCGAGATCACACGAAGAATCGGGCATGAAAACTTTGCGCGGCTGCTGCTCGAAGAGCCAGGAGAGGCAATCGCTCACGGAGGAAAAACATTTCGTCCCCACCGCGGTAGCGCGCTTCACGAAGAGGGCGACATTGTCGGTTTCCTCCGCGAGCCACTGCGCGTCGGCCACGCCGTGAGGGACTTCCGGCCGCGGAGCACGCTCCGGCAGCGGGGCCAATGCGCTCCTGATGCCGGAAAAGATCTGTTCGCGAGCCTTCAATTCGGTGATCCCCCATCGTTGCCGGTGTGTCCGTTCTTTTCGTTTCGGGATTTCATCCACGAGCGGAATTTCCCGCCACGCCACTTGGGCAAAGTGCGCTTCTTGAGCCACGAGCCGAGATATGGCACCGGCAGTCGGTCGAGCGGAAGGTAATCTTTGGCCGCACCGAAGGTCATGGCCGCGCGCCAGATAAGCGGATGCGTGCCGAGCAAAGCGAAGCCCTCCATGGGCGGAGTGCCCGGAGAGGGGACGTGCTCCTCGTGCGCGCGATGACGCAGCCGGAGAAGCAGATCGGGAATAGGAATATCGACCGGGCAAACTTCGTTGCAAGCACCGCAAAGGCTCGAGGCCTTGGGCAAATCGGCCAGTTCCTTGAATTTGTCGCCTGCGAGCAAAGGCGAGAGCACGGCGCCGACCGGCCCCGGATAAACACTGCGGTAAGCATGGCCGGAGGCTTGGCGATAAACTGGACAAACGTTCAGGCAGGCGCCGCAGCGGATGCAGCGCAGGATTTCGCGACAATCAGAGGCGAGCACCTGGGTGCGGCGGTTGTCGACAAAAACGACATGCATTTCCTCCGGACCCGACGGTCGATCCTTGCGGCGCGGCCCGTTGATGAATTCTGTGTAGACCGTGAGTTGCTGGCCCGTGGCCGAACGTCCGAGAAGATTGAGCAGCACGGCGAGATCGGCGTCGGACGGAACGATTTTTTCGATCCCGACGATTGCGATATGGATTTTCACCGGCGCGAGGCAGAAACGCGAGTTGCCCTCGTTGGTCACAAGAACGAGGCGGCCGGTGTCGGCGGTGACGAAGTTGGCCCCGGTGATCCCGGCCCCCGCCTCGAGGTATTTCGCGCGCATGAATTTGCGCGCACGGCGGGTGATGGTCTCCGGATCGTCGTTGTAGTCGCCCAAACCCTCGCGCTCGAAGCTGCGCGCAATGTCGCCACGGGTTTTATGGATGATCGGACGGACGATGTGGCTCGGATGGTCTCCGTCGATCTGCACGATGTATTCGCCAAGATCGCTCTCGACCGATTCGATGCCGTGCTTGGCGAGATAGTCGTTGAGGTGGATCTCCTCGGTGACCATGCTCTTGGATTTCACTACCTTGGTGATCCCGGCCGATTGCAGGATGCCGGTCACCGCGCGGCACGCCTCCTCGGGCGTCACGGCGTAGTGCACCTCGGCCCCGCGCGCAGCGAGGCTTTCCTCGGCCTGCGCGAGGTAAGTGTCGAGGTGCTCAAGGGTGTGCTGGCGGATGGCGCCGGCCAGTTTGCGCAAGGCATCGGCGTCGGCGTAATCCTCACCGAGCAATTGGTAGCGTTTGGCCGTGGTCGTCGCCGTGCTCTGGTGCACGGCCTGCTGCACGGTGGACGGAAGTTCCGCCGCGTAGGTGTCAATGAGTTGCTTGGCCATGACGGTGGTGCAGCGCGTCGCGCAGGATCTGGGCGAAGTGCAGAGTTTTCACGGGCCGCCCCTCGCGCTCGGCAAGTCCGACGAGATGCATGAGGCAGCTCATGTCGCCGGAGACGATGTAATCTGGATGGGCAGCGCGGATGTTCTCGAGTTTGAGTTCGCCCATGGCGGTGGAGACATTGGGAAAGCTGATGGAAAATGTGCCGCCGAAGCCGCAGCATTGCTCGTCCTCACCAAACGGGATAACTTCGAGGCCCTTGATGGATTGCAAAAGTTGCAGGACCGCGGGACTGCTGGCCGTCCCGCGCGTGTGGCATGCGCGGTGGAAAGCGATCTTCGCACGGAATTCGCCGGGCCATTCCTTGATGCCCAGCCCGTTCACCAGATAGTCGCCCAGTTCCCACGTGCGACCGCCGACGCGCTCGATGGCGGAGCGGTCCTTCTCACCCTCGAACTCGAGCGTGGCACCGTGAAACATCATGGCCGCGCACGAACCGGACGGAACGACCACCGGGAGATCGCCCGCGAAGACATTGGCCGTGTGGCGCATGACCGAGCGCGCGGCGGGCCACTGCCCGCAGTTGAAAGCCGGTTGCCCACAGCAGGTCTGCCCCTCGGGAAATTCCACCTCGCAACCCGCATGCTCGAGGACTTCCCCGGTCGCTTTGGCCACGTCATCGTAGAAGGCATCGCACAGGCAGGTGGCCATGAGTTGGACCCGTTTGCCCTTCGGTCGTACGGCAAGATTAATCATAATTCGGAACCCAGTTTTTCGAAGCGGGCCGCCTTGGCGTCCCACGCGGCTGTGTTGCGCGGCAGGAATTCGGCGATCTCGAAGGACCCGCGGATGAGATCGCGTCCCTCGGACAAAGAACCGAGGTCGCCGCAAGCAATCATTTGCGCCACGACATTGCCGAGCGCGGTGGCCTCGGCCGGCCCGGCCAGCACGCGCAGGCCGCTGGCGTCGGCGGTCATCTGGTTGAGTAGTGCGTTGCGCGAACCGCCGCCGACCACATGCAGAGTGTCGGGAAAATCCGGCATCCACGCCCGCATGCGGCGCAGGAGCACTCGGTATTTCAGTGCAAGGCTCTCGAAGATGACGCGGGTCATACCCGCGCGGTCCGGTGGTACGGCTTGGCCGGTGTTCTGCATCCACGCGGACAGCGCGGAAGGCATATCGCCGGGACGCGAAAATTGCGGTGCGTCGGGATCGACGAAGGAGTCCGTCGTCGTGCCTGCAGCTTTGTTCACGATGGATTCGTATTCCAATTTCTCGCCGTCGCGCTCCCAGGTGCGCTTGCACTCTTGAAGGAGCCACATGCCCGCGACGTTCTTGAGGAAGCGCGTCGTTCCGAAAAGCCCCTGCTCGTTGGAAAATTTCGCCTCGCACGTCGCCTCGCTGACCAGCGGGGCATCGAGTTCGCGTCCGAGGAGCGACCATGTGCCCGAACTGAGGAACAACGGGTTTTTTCCCGACGCCGGAACACCAGCCACGGCCGAAGCCGTGTCGTGGCTGCCGCAAAGGACGACCTTGATCCCTGAAGCGGCGCCGTCCTCGCCGCGCAGCGCGCCGGCGATGGTGCACGGCTCGCCGATCGGCGCGAGGACGGCGCGAGGAATGCCGAGCTTGTCCGCGAGTTCGAGATCCCATTCGGCAGTGCCCGCCTTGAGCAAACCGGAAGTGCTGGCGATGGTGCGTTCGACACAGGCTTCGCCTCCCAGCCAATACGTCAGCAAATCGGGAATGAAGGCGATGCGCGCCGCGGCGGCGACCGCCCCCGGACTCTGCCTCGTCTCGGCGAAGAGCTGGTAAATCGTGTTGAAGAACATCGGCTGGATGCCGGTGCGTGCGTAGAGTTCGGCCGGAGGAATCAGGGCGGAAACCGCGCCGATCATCCCGTCGGTGCGCGCATCGCGATACATGTAAGGGAGACCGAGGAGGCGCCCGTGCGCGTCGAGCAGGCCGTAATCCACACCCCATGTGTCGACCGAGACAGAGACCACTTCATCGCCATGCTGCGCAACCGCCTTGGCGATACCTTTGCGGATATCGGCGTAAATGCGCGCAAGGTCCCAGTGCCAGCCGTCGGGAAACTGCAGCCCGCCGGTGGGAAAACGCGCCATTTCTTCGAGCGCCAGCTTGCTCCCGTCATGGACACCAGCCATGACCCGGCCGCTGTCCGCGCCAAGATCGACCGCGAGATAAACTTTCCTGCTCATAAATCGTGATCTTTCGGGCATTCGATGCGCAGGCCCTGGGCGGTGAGGGCGGATGCCACGTGCTTTGGCGGCTCTGCCTCGGCGATCCACACATCGATGTCGGCGCCGGAAGCGAAGAAGTAGCTCGAGGTGACACCGCACTTCGACTTGTCGGCAAGCAGGTAGACCTGCGCGGCACGCTCCACCACGGCATGCTTGAGTTGCGCTTGCCCTTCCGTGGCGTCGCTGAACCCGCGCTGCGGGTCGATGCCGCGGCAGGAGAGGAATGCCGCGTCGAGGTGGTAAATTTCCAGCGCTTTCTCCGCGGCCCAACCCGTGCACGAAAGCGAATTCGGGTGCACCGTGCCTCCGACAAGCACGCAGGAAACATCCCGCCTGTCCCCCAGAGCCAACGCGTTCTCGATGCTATTGGTCACCACGGTGAGCGGAATCTCCGGCATGACGCGGACCAGTTCGAGCACCGTCGTGCTCGCGTCGAAGTACACCGTCTGACCGGGACGCAGACGCGCCGCCGCGGCCCGCGCGATGGCCTGTTTCTCGGCAGCATGCTGCATGGCGCGCTCTCGCGCCGTGAATTCGAGCCGGTCCGCCTCAAGGCGAACGGCACCCCCATGGGTGCGGCGGAGCATGCCCTCGGACTCGAGCTTCTCAAAATCCCGGCGGATGGTTTCCTCGGCCACGCCAGCAAGTTCGGCGGTTTCCGACGTGCGTAGGCTGCCGCGGTCGGCGAGTTCACCCAACAACCAGCGGTGGCGATTAATGGCAAGCATGGGCGGCAATTGGGGAAATGTGAGTTTCTGGCCCCTTGAGGTCAATAAAAGAAGGTTTTTTCTTGCCAAATTCGGTGTTATACAGGCATTTTCCAACATTTCATGTCATCTTCCCACAGCATCCGGCACGTAACCCGCCATTGGGATGAGGCGGTAGCGGTAAAAGTTTCCGGACTCGACGAGCTCGTCTACCGGTCAAATTGCCTCGGGCGCGACCAGCGCATCACCAATACCGGCGGCGGCAACACATCTTCGAAAATTTCCGAGAAGGACCCGATGACCGGCGAGCACGTCGAAGTGCTCTGGGTCAAGGGTTCCGGCGGCGACTTGCGCACCTCGAAGTGCGAAAACTTTTCCTCGCTGTATCAGGACG
>Ga0194035_1001602_pt1 | contig 11735 bp, 13 predicted proteins | sample JunL2320m_MetaG_FD_148680 | JGI IMG/M metagenome (GOLD analysis project Ga0194035, IMG submission 148680) | Anoxic zone freshwater microbial communities from boreal shield lake in IISD Experimental Lakes Area, Ontario, Canada - Jun2016-L239-20m | ecosystem: Environmental > Aquatic > Freshwater >...
CAGCGATCCATCGTTCGTCAAGCGCGTGGCAGTGGGATGCGCATCGTTGGCCCGAATGCAATGGGCATTCTGAATACCGATCCGGGGATCCGGCTCAATGCATCACTTGCTCCGGACCTTCCCGCTCGGGCGCCGATCGGATTCTTTTGTCAGAGCGGTGCCCTTGGCGGCACGATTCTGGATCGCGCGAGTCGGCGCGGTCTAGGTGTTTCTACGTTCGTATCGGCAGGCAATCGTGCGGACGTGTCTGGTAACGATTTACTTCAATATTGGCAGGACGATGACGCGACTGATCTCGTCCTGTTGTACTTGGAAAGCATCGGAAACCCGCGGAAGTTCGCACGAATTGCTCGTAGACTTTCTCGAGTAAAACCATTGGTAGCCATGCGATCAGGCCGTTCAACTCAGGCGTATCCACTTGGCCACACCGTGCGCCGAACGAGCCTGCCACCAGCTGCGGTGGATTCCCTTTTCGCCCAAGCCGGCGTCATTGAGACCGATTCCCTGACCGAGTTGTTTGATGTTGCCAGTGTCCTTCGCCATCAACCGCTTCCGGCGGGCAATCGAGTCGCGATCGTGAGTAATTCCGACGCACTATCTGTCCTGATCGCCGATGCCTGTGCAGGCCAAGGGTTGGAGGTCGTTTTGCAGAGCGACGTGTTGCCGCACAATTGCTCTGCAATAGAGCTGGCGGCTGCAGTCAAGAACGCTCTTGCCAATCCATTAGCGGATCTCGTCATTGCCACGCATGTTCCCGTGATGGGTCGTTCACACGAGGAATACCAGCGCGCTTTGGCTCAGGCCGCTACGAATTCCGGTAAGCCCGCTGTGGCAGTCCTGGTGGCCGCGGTTGAAGAAAGTGGGCTTGTTTCTGACGGTGTGTCGACAGATGCATTGCCGTTCTTTGGAACGGCGGAGGTTGCAGTTCGAGCAGTGGCACGGGTAGTTCGCTATGCAGAGTGGCGAAGTCGCGATATCGGTCACATCAACGAGCTAGATGATGTGACTCCAGTCGATGCGAAGAAGATCGTGGCTCGCGAGTTGAATCGTCAGAGTGCTGAATCTTGGGCGAACATCGACGCCGAAGGTCACATTACGACCGCTTTGAACGCAGGTTCGCCTGATTCGGTGCTCACCCGCTTACTTACCGCATATGGGATCGAGGTTTGGCCGGCGATCGAAGTCATAACCGAAGATGACGCAGTGGCTGCGGCGGAGTCGTTGGGATACCCCGTCGTCATGAAGACACTCGACCGCCGATATGCAACACGCACCGATCTCGGGGGAGTGAGGCTAAATTTGGAAAACCCCGGTGAAATTCTGACCGCATTTTCGTCAATGGCTGCAACATTAGATTCAACAGCGTTAGCTCGGGTCGCAATTCAACGGATGGCCACGCCAGGTGTTGCATGTGTGATCAGCTCCGCTGAGGACGAACTCTTTGGTCCCGTCGTGTCATTCGGTTTGGCCGGGGTTGTTCCCGAGTTGCTAGGTGATCGGGGGTATCGGATCCCGCCGCTTTCTGACGTCGACGCAACTGACCTCATTCACACACCAAAGTCCGCACCGCTGCTCAACGGATACGACGGATCGCCACCGGTAAATCAGTCAGCCCTCGTGGATCTCATCGTGCGTGTTGGCTTGTTGGCGGACGACATCCCGGAGTTGGCTGAACTGCGCTTGGAGCCCGTTGTCGTATCGACCGAAGGATTGGCCGTGCTTGGTGCAACGGCTGTTTTGCGTCAGGCACCCGCCCGTCATGACGACGAAGTGCGACGGCTCTGACCACGGTGGGTCGTCCCGGTTTTTAGTGCCAGGGTGAATATCAGGACGTGTTGATCATAAAGTGCAGAACAAGTGACAAGATATCCCTATGACCGATGTTGGTGAGACCCTCGCTCCACGGCTGCGCGCCGATATTGAGCGCAGCGGCTACTACCCCGAATTGGTGAGTGACACTCTCGACACTGCGTTGGCGAATGAACCGGTGGTTTCTTACGTCGTGCATCACGAGGCGACGTTTGATCACGATGAATTGCGTCGCCATGTCACTGTTCTAGCGCTGACGCCCACTCGTCTGATCGTAGGTCACACCGACGAGCACCCGGCCGATGAAACGTCCGAGACGGCGTACGCAAGTGCCTCGACAGAAGCTGTCCGACTCGAGCGGATCGACTCTGTCGTGGTGACGAGAGTCGCGGCTAACGCGGCTGCGCATCGTCGGGGAACACCGGTTCGCGAGGCCGTTCTGACGATCGGCTGGGGTGCAGTAAGTCGCATCGATCTTGAGCCAGCTTCATGTGGTGATCCACATTGCGAGGCAGATCATGGGTACACCGGCACCGCGTCCAATGATGACCTAGCACTGAGAGTTTCTGAGGCGGCCGATGGCGCGGTGGTTGTTGGCCAAGTGTTGGCGTTCTCTGCGGCGCTCTCCCAAGCGACCGCTGGACGTCGACGCGACTAAGGGCAACTTTCTGCGTGGAGACCTTCCAGTTTCATCGTTACTGGCGAGCGACTATGCGTCTGGTTGGCCCTTACCAAACAAAATCTCATCCCAGCTTGGTACGGACGCTCGTGAGCGCGTGTTCTTCTGTGCGTCGCCACCGTTTTTTCTTGGTTGCCGCGCCGGTGTACGTCGGGAAGTTTTCTGCGGTATCTCCAAGCCTGGCAAGGTGTTATAGACATCTTCCAACGGTGCCTCGTCAGCAGGCTCACTTGGTGGGCCGTCTGACAAATGGGCAAAATCCACCATCAACGCTTCGTCTCGAGCGATGAATGCGGTCTCCGACAGATCGAGATCGACCGCATCGTCATCCCACACATCATCGTTAGCGGGAACGGCAACAAGTAGAGGCCGCCCCGACGTGTGGCTGACGGACTCGTCGATTACGACCATGTCGGCGTCGACGCTCTCTCCGAGCAGCCACGCGCTTGCCGGGTCGTCAGATTCGATGGTGCGATCGGCAGGATCAAAACTAAAGAGGGCCGCTGTTGCCCCCTCGGCTACGAGTTCGACAGGTTCCCACGAAACAAGTACTGACCAACGGGTGTCGTCGCGACGCCACGCATCCCATTCGACGCCTTCGACATCGGCTCCGCCCAGAATGAGTGCATCCGTGACGATCGTGTTCAAGGTTCGTTCGTGGCCAGTGTCGCGCAGTGAGACCTCTTGCGCCTGAGTGGCAATGTGAGCTCGTTCGGCAAGCACGGGTCCAGCAAATCGCAGGATGCGTTCGAGTTCGAGCCCGGTCGTCGCCTCGATGTCCTGCGGGGTTTGACCGAAGCGAATTCGATTCTGGATGTCGCGCGGGCTCGCACCATCGAGGACGACCGGCGCGCCATGTGAGAAACGATCGCGGCGGACCGCTGATTGCAGGCGTTCATCGAGGGGGACACTGAATTGTGCTCCATCAGTGCTACCCAGTAAGAGTGTCGATCCGTCCTCGGAAAGGCTAATGAATGTCAGTTCTCGCATTGGGCCCCCTCCTTCCGCAATCTGTGCCGCACAACGTGCCCTTTCGGCTCTCAGTCTTATCCCTCACTCTGGCCCAAAGGCGTACCGCCACGCATAAAAACGCGGGATTTCCTTCACTCAGCCAATCTCAGGTCGCGCGCTGTCTTGAACGCGGAGTCGAGTGTTCTGCGACCAAGGACAACAATGACCGCACCGATTACTGCCGAAACGCTGAGCACACCAAAGGCTGGAGACGCTCCGTGCGCGTCGATGATTACCCCGGAGATCACCGAGCCGAGTGCAAATCCGACTCCAATGCCCGCACCAACAATCGATAGCCCTTCAGTCATTCGCGAACTCGGTACCAGTTCTTCAGTCAGTGCAGATCCCGTTATCAGGACGGGTGAAACCGTGAAGCCGGTAAACAGTCCAATGAATCCAAGCAAGAAGACCGAGTGAATGAACGGCATTGGTACGCAGGCGATGGCCAGGGCAATCATGCTCCACATGAATTGCCGGGGGAGCAGCATTTTCAGATGTATCGCACCAAAGATGAGCCCAGCGATTGCGGATCCAACTGAGTAGGCAGCTAGCAGGATCCCGGTCATTCCAGGTTGACCATACTCGCGGGTGAAGGCAACCGTGCCGACTTCGAATCCGCCGAAAACAACGCCCACGAGCACGAAGACCAGTGCGACGATCGGCATCCCGGCGAACAGCAGGGCAGGTCCACCTTCGTGGTGCGCAACAGTGGACTTAGGTGGTTCGGTGGCACGCTGTGGCACAAGTAGAAATGCGCCCATCGCGAGCAGGAGCATCGACGCAACGATGGCCGCATAGTCGGTTATTCCTAGTGCAATGAATGTGGCGATCGGTGGTCCGGCGATGAAGATGATTTCGTCGACAACGGATTCGAATGCGAACGCTGTGCGAATCTGAGCTGACTCAGTCAGGACATACGCCCAACGGGCACGGATCAAAGATCCAATGTTCGCAATGAACATTTCACCCAAGCACCATGCCAGAAACCACGACCAGATCGGTGCGTCACGCAGGACCAGTGCGATGAAGCACGCCTGGAACAGAATCGAGAACGTTGCGGTAAACGGAAGAACGCGATGCTGACCGTAGCGATCTATGTACCGAGAAAGCACCGGTGCGCAGAAGGCGTTGGTTAGAGCGCCCGCGGCTGAAACTGCGCCGGCGATTGCATACGAGTTACCCCGAAGGGTCAAGAACAGGATGCACCCAAGGCCTAGCATCGACAGGGGCAGCCGCGCGACAAATCCAGAACTGCTGAACTTTAAGGTGCCCGGCAGCCGCAGCAGTTCGGTATAGGGGCTGAGCACATGATGACGCTATCGGTTTCAACGATTCGGCGCCGCCACGTGGTCACCGACATGCGCATCAGCCTGCTTATTGCGAGGATCAGGACATGACACTGACTGGTCCGCGCGGTTCCTATGACGCATTGCTGTTCGTTTCGTTTGGTGGGCCGGAGGGACTTGACGATGTGGTGCCGTTCCTTGAGAACGTGACGCGCGGTCGCGGTATCCCAAGGGAGCGCCTCGTCGAAGTGGGAGCGCACTACACCGCGTTCGGTGGTGTCTCACCCATCAACGGTCAGAATCGCGAGTTCATCGCGGCGCTAACCCGTGAATTTCTCGACGCCGGCATCGATCTGCCGATCTATTGGGGCAACCGCAATTGGGATCCCTATCTGGCCGATGCCATCGGCGAGATGCGAAAAGATGGCATCACCAGTGCGCTGTGCTTTGTGACGAGCGCCTATTCGTCCTACTCAGGTTGTCGTCAGTATCGCGAAAATCTCGCAGAGGCTGTTGCGGCCGTGGAATCAGACGGCGCAGGACCAGCCCCAACGATCGACAAGGTTCGTCACTACTTCGATCACCCAGGGTTCATTGAGCCGATCGTTGACGGAATTGTCGCGTCGATCGATGACCTATCGATTCACGGCCTTCGCCTCGTGTTCACAACTCATTCAATTCCCACGTCCACGGCCGTTTCGGCTGGCCCGGACGGAGATGGGTATGTGTCGCAGCATAGGGCTGTCGCCGGAATCGTGGCTCATCGCGTAGGTCAAGAACGCACGATTGATCCCGACTGGGATCTGGTCTATCAGTCTCGGTCTGGCCCGCCCGAGATTCCATGGCTTGAGCCGGATATCAGTGATCACCTTGACGTCTTGAAATCGGCTGGTAGTGCCGGCGTGGTGATCGTTCCCATCGGTTTTGTGAGTGACCACATGGAGGTGGTGTGGGACCTCGACACGGTGGCCCTTGATCACGCTCGTGAGTCGGGGTTGCCGGCCCGTCGCGCCGCCACAGTCGGGACAGATCCGCGATTCGTTGCCGCGGTACGCGAGCTGGTGCAGGAACGAGTTGGGGATGTCGAGCCACGCGCACTGTCGTCGTTTGGTCCCATGCCCGATGTTTGTGGACGCAACTGCTGTCCGAATCCTCGCGCGGATAAGCCAGCGATTTGTCAGCAGCAGTGAGGCGCTGACAACCAAGGCCCACAGATAAGGCAGGATCAGATCATGGACCTTGAGTATTCCTCCCTCTTGCTTGACGAACTTCGCGAAGTAGCTATCTCGGCGGCCCGTGAGGCAGCTGTACTGGCTGCCGACGGACGACGTGAGGGTGTCGTAGTTGCCGGAACAAAATCCAGTGCCACTGACATCGTCACGGAGATGGATCGACGAGTTGAAGCACTGCTAGTCGATCGAATCCTGACGGCGCGACCAGACGATGGGATGTTGGGCGAAGAGGGTGCATCGCATGTTGGCTCAAATGGTGTCCGTTGGGTGCTCGACCCGATCGATGGCACCGTCAACTACCTCTACGGAATACCTAGCTGGGGAGTGTCTGTAGCTGCAGAGATCGACGGCGTGGGCGTTGTCGGGGTCGTCGCGGCACCCATGCTTGGTGAGACGTTCGTAGCAGTTCGAGGCCGAGGTGCTCACAAACATGATCAATGGGGTGTTCACGAACTGCGGGTCAACGATCCGGTCGAACTTACTGGCTCGCTCGTTGGGACTGGCTATGGCTACACCCAGGAGCGACGAATTGCGCAGGCGCGCGTCACTTCGGCTCTCTTGCCCTACGTAGGTGATCTGCGACGGCTTGGTTCCTGCAGCATCGACCTGTGTTACGTCGCGGAAGGTCGTTTTGACGCCTATTACGAGCGTGGCGTTCACCTGTGGGACTACGCGGCCGCCGCGTTGGTTGTCACAGAGGCTGGCGGCGTGTTCGGTGGGCTGAATGGGCGCGGCCCATCTGAAGACCTTGTGATCGCCGCTGGACCTAACCTTTACCGTGGCCTGCATGACGTACTGCGCGACAACGGCGCAGATACCGACGGTTAGTCGTTGAGCTGACGTAGTTCAGATCGATACATGTGGCCGTCTTGGATGTACAACTCCACCGCATAATCGAAGGAGCCGGCCTCCACTGCGTTCTCCCGGATCTTGCACGGAACACCGAGCGCCATCGCGTACGAGGGGATCTGCGTGTCGTTGGGCACCATGGCACTAGCCGCAACAAGTGCGCCGAGTCCGACGTGTGCACGGTGAAGGATCACGCTGCCAGAGCCGATGAGGCAGTTGTCTTCAACCGTACAGCCCTCAAGATGAGCGTTATGGCCGACAACGCAGCGGTCTCCAATAGTGGTTGGATGCTGTCCCGTGCAGTGAATGACCGTGCCATCCTGAATGGAGGTTTGCGAGCCAATGGTGATTGATCCATGATCGCCGCGAAGAACAGCACTTGGCCAGATTGTGGACTCAGCTCCAATCGTGACATCACCAATCACAACCGCATCAGGGTGAATGAAAGCGGTCGGGTGGATCTGTGGGACGCGGTCACCAAGGGCGTAAATAGGCATTTTGTGGTCCTCTCAGCGCAACATTGCGTGTGTTCCATCACATCACATGAATTACTCAGGTGAAATCGGAGGGTTGGTGCACGGATTCACTCGTCCGTAAGGCACACTAACGGCGGAAAAGCCTGTTTGTGCCGAGGGATTATTTTGACGTCCTAGAGCGTTCACCGGCTAACAACCTTCAAGAAACCGAAAGATCTGTGATCTGCAACCTGTTCGGACTTGGCTGCAGGCACCAGCGCACCACCTAGTTGAGGACATGATGGCTACCGATTACGACGCACCACGTAAGACAGACGATGAGCTTGCCGAGGACTCCCTCGAAGAGTTGAAGGCTCAGCGTGCAAACAAGACGTCCTCCAGTGTCGACGTCGACGAAGTTGAGCTTGCCGAAAACCTAGAGCTGCCTGGCGCTGACCTCAGCGATGAGTCACTCACGGTTCGGGTTATCCCACGTCAGGCTGATGAGTTCACCTGTTCGAAATGTTTCCTTGTGCAGCACCGCAGCCAACTGTCTCGCGAGTTGAAGGGCGAGCCTGTTTGTCGCGATTGCGACTAAACGAGTGGCTCCGATCGCATTGCGATCGGAGCATCGGGGCGTTTATGCCCGTACCCTCGTAGCGTGAGTGAAGTGCCACAGGAGCAGGGAGTAGGGGGCCAGAGCCCCTACGTGAACGGTGCTGAAATTTCTGACGTAGAGCCGGTCGGTGAACTGGTGTCGGTTCCACCGATGAGTGATGATCAGGCCAAAAAAATCGCCGAGATCGTTGGCTCGCTTGGCGACGAGACGGTGTCAAAAAAAGACAAGTCAAAGATGATGCTCGACCTCACGTCGCTGGTCGGTGCTAGGGCAAAGCAGCTCGGAACTTCAGCGGTTGGCCGTGGCCGAGTGTTGTCAGAACTTCTGCTCGACGCCGTCCCACATATCCCGATCCGCGACCATGCCACGCTGGTTCAGCATTACAACGGGCTCACCGGTGAGGCACTCTCCGACGCACTGGTTTCGCATGCAAAGCGAACGACAACTGCCATCGGTATGGCCGGAGGTGCGCTGGCCGCCGCGGAGTGGACTGCGGTGCCACTTCTACTTGCTATACCTCTCGAGGTCGTGGTCGAGACAATTGCTGTCGCACTTGTCGAGGTCAAATTGGTCGCTGAACTTCATGCTGCCTATGGCATAGAGGTACCCGGCGGCTCAACTCAGCAGGCAATGGCATTCGCGGGGTCGTGGTCGAGTAAACGAGGCGTTGATCCGTTGAGACCGTGGACGATTCCGAATGTGCTCGGTATCGCTGGTCGTCAAACACTTGGAAAGCGCATGATCGCCCGATTCGCACGGAATCTAGGGACCGTTATCCCGTTCTTCATTGGCGCGGGTATTGGCGCAGTCGTCAATCGTGGCGAAACTGACAAGATGGCGCGTGAGTTGCGAGTTGATCTTCGCCGGCTCTCCGAAGAGCGCGCGTCGCCTCGCGACGTTTAGTTGCCCTTATGCATCGTCCGTGAAATGACCACATCGACGATGGCGATTGCTGCTGCGGTGGCTGTTGCCCACACAAGCACTCGTGTCAGTTTCTGATCGGGGTCGTTAGCCCGCGGGGGCGCATTTCCAGTCAGACCCGAGTAGCCCTTTTCCATGACTTTACGTACGGCCCAGGTTGCCCCGATGGCGATGATGGGTGCCGCTACCTTGAGAATCATGTTCGGGTCTTGCGTGGATGAGGAACCTTGTTCGAGTGTCACTATCTCTCCTTCAGTCGCTTGCAATCGTAAGCCTGCCATGGGTTGCGTATGCATGCACCGTTTAAGCCATCAGCCCTGACCGGTCTTGCGTTCCGACTCTAGAGCAGTGATGGCCGTCGTCGAGGATTCACGTGCTGTCACGGTGTAGGCGACCGCGTCACGTTGCGTGGCTAACACGAGTGCGAGTTCGTGACCGCGTCGGGTAGAAACGAGCCAGTACGGATGTGGATCATCTTCGTCGGTCACTTCGACCAGAATCGCTCCGGGAATCCATCCACGGCTGCACAGGTAAGCGCGTGGGTCGGCGGCCGCACCCTTTGCAGTGACTGTCTCATCACGATCGAGTGGAACGATGCGGCCGACGAACTCCAGTGGAAGTCGGGCCTTTCCCGCACGGAAGGCATGATCGTCAACCTGCACGATCGGTGTTCGCGTCACTAGTAAGAAGGCGACGATTCCCTCGCTGATGACAAAGGCGACGACGCCTGGCCTGTTTCCGAGCCAGTGGCCGTAGGCGACGCCGAGCGAAGCGGTCATCGCTGCGGTGATCAGCCACACGGTGACCGGTGCGACGAGTCGTTCGCGATAGCGAATTGTCGTCACCGCCGCATCGATGTCAGATTCGCTCACGTGCCTAGCGTGCCACGATTAGCGTCTGTCGTCGTGCGCGTCGAGTGAACCTATAGGCTGCAGGCGTGACTTCGGACTCAGGATCAGTGCTTCCCCCGCGGATGATTTCGCCTACAACGCCCCCGGATGACACCGTCCTGCCTCCGCGAAGCCCCGTTGCGCCGGCACCGGGAGAAATGATTCCCAGCCACTACTCGCGCTGTTATGGATGCGGTCCGGATCATTCGACGGGGCTTCATTTGGTGGCAGTGGCAGAAGAAGGACTTGCCCTATCGGCCAGTTTTACCGTCACTGAGATGCATCAGGGTGCGCCGGGCTTGGCTCATGGCGGAATCTTGAGTACGGCAATCGATGATGCGCTCGGAGCACTCAACTGGCTACTGTCCTCGCCGGCAGTGACGGGACGCCTCGAGGTGGATTTCCGGCGCCCCGTTCCGGTGGGTGCAACGTTGCATATTCGCTCGGAAGTTCTGGGAGTGAAAGGGCGCAAGGTGTTCACTCGTGCGGTGGGGCGACTCAACGCTCCTGATGGGCCGATCGCCGTGAGCGCAGCGGCTCTGTTCATCCAGGTGCCGATTGAGCACTTTACTCAAAATGGTCGTCGCGAAGACATCATCAGGGCACAGGAAGATCGTGAAGTTCGTGGCAGCTTAGAAAATCTCGAGGTAAACCCATGACGCGTGCGGAAAACGCGGTTGACGTGCTGATCGTGCGGGTCGACTCGGACCTGCCACTGCCTTCCTATGCACACCCTGGTGATGCGGGACTTGATGTGGTGACGTCGATCGATGCCATCGTGCCGCCAGGGGAAAGGGTATTGCTGCCCACAGGAATTGCCATTGCTCTGCCGTCTGGCTATGCAGCATTCCTGCATCCGCGTTCCGGTTTGGCCGTGAAGTATGGGGTGTCACTTGTGAATGCGCCGGGAACAATCGATGCCGGTTACCGTGGTGAAATCGCGGTGTCGCTCATCAATCTTGATCCACGTGAGCCAGTAGTGCTGACTCGCGGAGATCGGATTGCGCAGTTGGTGATTCAGCGAGTGGAGTATGCAGTCCTTCACGAAGTGGAATCGCTACCGGGTACCGACCGTGGAGCTGGCGGATTCGGCTCAACGGGACAGTAAAACGTCGTCTCACGAGGCCGACGACGCTCAACGTTCTCGCGGTTCAAACGCTCTGCCGTTATCACTCGTCCTGTATGCGGGAAGTGAATGTCCAACCGCGTAGACTGGAGATATTCGATTCCATCGAGGAGTAACCAGTGTTCCGACGCCGTGGCCGAACGTCTGCCGAAGACATCAATGCCGAAGAAGGCACGAGCCTCAACGACGGCGGGGTTACGCCCAATGACGTCAAGGTCCTTGGGCCCATCGATTCAGGTGTCATGCCCAACGACGGGGTCACGCGTCTGGATCTCGGCAGCCTGCTAGTACCAGGTGCCGAGGGTATGGAGATCCGCCTCGAAGTAGATCAAGCATCCGAGGCCGTGGTCGCGGTAACGGTGATTGACGGCTCATCGGCGATGCAGATCATGCCTTTCGCAGCCCCTCGCATCGACGGAATCTGGGACGAGGTACGCGGTGAGATGCACGTGGGGCTCAGCGCCGCTGGAACCGTCGAAGAGGTGGTCGGATCATTTGGGGTCGAACTGCGCTCAACTGTTTCGGTGACAACACCTGACGGGTCTGTTGTTGAGCAACCAGTGCGCTTCCTTGGGATCGATGGCCCGCGCTGGTTTGTGCGAGCCGTGATTAGTGGTGAAGCAGGCGGCCATGAGGTGGCCCCCGGACTCGAGGCTGTCTTGCGTTCGACCGTGGTGGTGCGAGGCGCTGAGCCGATGGCACCCGGTGATCCACTCCCGTTGAGCTTTCCTGAGGAGGTGCCCGCCGGTGTCGTCGAGGGGACGTCAGCGGATCCCGAGCCGCCGTCGCGTACGTCTCTGCCGTTACCCGAGCGTGGCCCGGAGATCACTGAAATCCGGTGATGGGTCCTTATGGGCC
>Ga0194035_1001604_pt1 | contig 11733 bp, 12 predicted proteins | sample JunL2320m_MetaG_FD_148680 | JGI IMG/M metagenome (GOLD analysis project Ga0194035, IMG submission 148680) | Anoxic zone freshwater microbial communities from boreal shield lake in IISD Experimental Lakes Area, Ontario, Canada - Jun2016-L239-20m | ecosystem: Environmental > Aquatic > Freshwater >...
ATGCCATTGCGGGCCGAGGACGCCCTGCTTGGCGCCGTAATTGCGCGCCGAAGTGATGGTGTCGGTGCTGGCGCGCATTTCGCGCAGACGGTCGAGGCTCACGTCCACGGTGAACAATCCCGCCGCGGTGCTTTCGAATACGATCTCCTCAGGTGTTGCGACCATCGCAAGCCCGCGTTCGGCGTGGCTGAAAAGATTTTGCGTCGTCACCACCAGCGCGAGGTTCTCGATCGCCCGTGACCAGATGAGATTGCGCCATGTCGCCCACAGCCGCCGCTTGTCGGTGCCCGCAGGCATGAAGATGATTTCCGCGCCGCGCAGCGCCAGCGCGCGCGTCACCTCCGGCATGTAAGCCTCGCTGCACATCGCGAGGCCGACTTTGCCGTGAACGGTGTCGAATACCGGGAATTCATTGGCGGCGACGTACTGGAATTCCCACCACTCGCCGCCGGTATAGATCCATGGCCCGTTCGGATGCGTGCGGCGGTATTGCACCACCTTGCCATCGGGATAGGCCATGCAGATCAAATTGTGGGCGGTCGCCTTGGCGGCGTCGAGCGGCGCGATGGTGCCGAAGATGATGTGGATGGCGTGTTTCGCGGCGGCTTGCGCCATCGCCGCAGTTGGATCGAAGCTAGCCGGCATCCGCCACGGCCCGGGATAAGTTTCCGGCAGGCAGATGAAATCCGCGCCTTCGGCTTTCGCACGCTCGATGAAGCGGACGGCGTCGGCGATGTTCTTCTCGTCCTGTCCGATTGGATTGGTGATCGGCTGCACGACGGCGATGCGGAAGGTCATGGCGTTCTCCAGACTGGCAATTCGACCCTAATCTCAAAGCTTTGAAATTTGAAGCCCGTGCCGTAGCGTCTCGATCAGGCTTTCGCGCGCGGCGGCTTCGTAGGCAATTGGCGGCGCGACACCCCACACAGGTTTCGGCCATGCGGCGTCGGTCTTGCGGCGCGCGATGATATGCACGTGCAGTTGCGGCACGGCGTTGCCCAGCGCGGCGACATTGAGCTTGTCGCAAGCAGCCGCGCTTTTGAGCGCGCCCATGGTTCGCGCGATCTCGGCCATGAGCTGGCCTTGCGCGTTCTCCTCCAGGTCGGTGAGTTCCGTTAAACCCGGCTGGCGCGGCACCAACACCAGCCAGGGGTAATTGGAATCGTTCATCAGCAGCACGCGCGTCAGAGGCAGATCGCCGACGGGCGCTGTGTCGCGCTCCAGTTGCGGATGCAGCGACCAGTCCTTCGGAACCCCGGAAATCATTGAAGAATCTCCACCAAGAAATTGCGGGGGAAGCTAGCAGAGCCGTCCGTCCGCCGCTTGCAATCCACCCCCCATTGGACCGATATAGGAACGGGAGGTTGGCGGTGGACGAGCCACTCGCCAACCGGGTCAGGTCCGGAAGGAAGCAGCCCTAACGAGCACGGATCGGGTCGCTCGTCAGCCTCCCACCATTTTCCCTCGATGCAAGTCGCGGCTTCACGCGGGCGGCGGATTGGAACGATGAGCAGCGCCAAGAAGTCCAAATCCGATCCCGCGCCGGCAACCCCTGAGGCCGGCTATCGCGTCCTTGCGCGCAAATACCGTCCCTCGACCTTCGACGACCTGATCGGCCAGGACGCCATGGTGCGGACGCTTTCGAACGCGTTCGAAAGTGGGCGCATCCCGCAGGCCTGGATTCTCACCGGCGTGCGCGGTGTCGGCAAGACAACGACCGCGCGCATTCTCGCCCGCGCACTCAATTACGAATTACCGGATGGCTCGGTGAAGGGTCCGACCATCAACATGCCGCAGCCGGGCATCCACGATCAGGCGATCATGGAAAGCCGGCACATCGATGTGCTGGAAATGGACGCCGCCTCGCACAACGGCGTCGAGGACGTGCGCGCAATCAACGATGCCATCCGTTACGCGCCGGTTTCCGCGCGCTACAAGGTCTACATCCTCGACGAAGTGCACATGCTCTCGCCCGCCGCGTTTAATGCTTTGCTCAAAACACTGGAAGAGCCGCCGCCGCACGCCAAGTTCATTTTCGCCACCACGGAAATCCGCAAGGTGCCGGTGACGGTGCTCTCGCGCTGCCAGCGTTTCGATTTGCGCCGGGTGGATGCCGCGCTGCTGGTGCAACATCTCGAAGGCATCGCAAAAAAGGAAAAGGTAGAGGCCGAGCCGGCGGCGCTGGCGCTGATTGCGCGCGCGGCGGATGGCTCGGTGCGGGATTCGCTCTCGCTGTTCGATCAGGCGATCGCTCATGCCGCCGGTCCGGTGCGCGCCGAAGACGTGCGGCAGATGCTCGGCCTTGCCGACCGCGTGCGTATCGTCGATCTGTTCGAGGCGCTGCTGAAGGGCGACGTCGCCGCGGCGCTCAAGGAATTACGCGAGCAATACGAAATCGGCGCCGATCCTTCGGTGGTACTCTCCGATTTGGCGGAGTTCACGCACTTCGTCACCCGCGTGAAAGTCGTGCCTGCAGTTGCCGACGATGTTTCGCTGTCGGAAGCCGAGCGCGTGCGCGGCCGCGCCTTTGCGACGCAGCTTTCCATGCGCGTGCTCGCGCGCGTCTGGCAGATGCTGCTCAAGGGCATTGGTGAAGTGCAGGGCGCGGCGAAGCCGATTGCCGCCGCCGAAATGGTACTCGTCCGTATTGCTTATGCCGCCGATCTGCCGACGCCCGATGAAGTGATCCGCTCGCTTGGCGAGGAAGGCGCGTCTGCGCGTCCGCAAGGCAATGGCGGCGGGGCTGCGGCAAGCGCCGGCGCGGCCTATGCGCCGCGTTATGAAGCTCCGCGCGGCGCGCCGCGCTCCGCTCTGGCGCAATCCGTGCAACCCATCGCGCAACCCGCCGGCGATCCGGCTGCACGCATGGATGCCGCCCCGGCGGTGCCGACGCTTGGCGTTGCAACCTTTGAAGCGTTGATCGCGCTCGCCGCCGAGAAACGCGATCTCGCCGTCAAGACCGCGCTGGAGCGCGACGTGCGGCTGGTGCGCTTCGAGGACGGAAGGCTGGAAATTGCGCTGGAAGCGAGCGCCGTGAAGACCTTGGCGCATGACCTTTCCCGAAAGCTTGCTTCCTGGACCGGCAAGCGCTGGCTGGTCGTGGTTTCGGTGGAGCAGGGCGCGCCGACCAAGCGGGCGCAATCCGACGCGCGCGACGCTGAAGTGAAGCTCGGCGTGATGAACGATCCGCTCGTTCAGGCGGTATTGAAAACATTCCCCGGCGCAAAAATCGGTCCCGTCACGCAGAAAGACGCGGGCTACGCCGATCTCGCCAAGAACGAAACCTTCGATCCGCCGCCCGATATGGAACGGGAGGATTAAGTCATGGCGGATTTCATGAATCTGATGAAGCAGGCTTCGCAGCTGCAATCCAAGATGCAGGAGCTGCAGGCCGAACTCGACACCATCGAGGTTGAGGGCGCGTCCGGCGGCGGCATGGTCACGGTGCGGCTCACCGCCAAGGGCGAGATGAAGGGGATCAAGGTCGACGATTCCCTGCTCAAACCTTCGGAAAAGGAAATTTTGGAAGACCTGCTGGTGACGGCGCACGCCGATGCGCGCCGCAAAGCCGAGGACGTTATGCAGGACAAGATGAAGGCTCTCACCGGAGGTCTGCCGCTGCCGCCGGGAATGAAATTGTTCTGATGCCCGCCGCCGTTGCTGGTCCCGAAATCGAGCGCCTGATTCAGTTGCTGGCGCGCCTGCCGGGGTTAGGGCCGCGTTCGGCGCGTCGCGCGGCGCTGCACCTCATCAAAAAGCGCGAACTCCTGATGGCGCCGCTGGCGTCCGCCTTGCAGGTTGCAATGGACAAGATTCAGGTGTGCGGCGTGTGCGGGAATATCGACACGCAAAATCCCTGCACGGTGTGCACCGACACCAGGCGCGATCAATCCATCATCGTCGCGGTGGCCGATGTCGCTGACTTGTGGGCGCTCGAACGCGCGCATGCAGTGAGTGCGCGCTACCACGTGTTGGGGGGCACGCTCTCGCCGCTCGACGGCGTCGGCCCGCAGGACCTCGCCATCGATTCTCTCGTGTCGCGCGCGCATGACGGCGCGGTGAAGGAAGTGATCCTGGCCTTGAATGCGACCGTCGACGGGCAGACCACCGCGCATTACATCACCGATTTGCTGCACAACGCGAACGTGAAGGTGACGCGGCTCGCTCACGGCGTGCCGGTCGGCGGAGAACTGGATTATCTCGACGAGGGAACGTTGTCGGCGGCGATGCGGCAGCGTACGTTGTTCTGATGAACGGCATTATGCGTGTTGTTGCAGCGGCAATGCTTCTCGGTGTTCCGGCCGCGCTGGCGCAAGACAACTCTTTGCCGCGCGCTACGATTGAAGATGCATTCAAGAAAGTCGAATGCACGGTGCCGCTGGAAGAAGCGTCGTCGTCGCCGGAATCTTTCGATCTCGGTGGTGGCAAGAAGCTGTTCGTGGTGAATTGCTGGCGCGCGGCCTATCAGAGCGGCGCCATTGTTCTTGTGACCGATGGCGCTGGACCGGCCCGGCTGCTGACGTTCCAGGGCTGGAATGGGAAAAAATTCGAGATCATGCAAAGCCTATCGGAAGCCGATTTCGACCCCGAGAAGAAAATCATCGCCAGCTTTCACAAAGGGCGCGGCATCGGCGATTGCGGATCGATGGGCGAATGGGCATGGACCGGAAACGATTTCAAGCTGAAGACTTATTTTTTCAAAGAAAAATGTGACGGACAGCCTTTCAATAACGTCCGCCGCTGGCAGATTTTCCCGCGCCGTTGACCGCGAGTTTGCCTTCAATGCTCAAGACACATCGATCACGGCTAATATATGCGGCGTTGCTGGCAGGGTTTGCATTGTTGACGGCGGTGGGGCCGTCACCAGCGCAGGAGACGCTTAAACCGGGCGACGTCATCAGCGGGCGGCTGCGCTATGTGCAAACCCAACATCCCAACGGCACGCCGATCAATGCGTTTCAAATCGTGATCGGCAGTCGGCGTGATTTCGCCGTCAAAGACGAATTTTGCAACGGCACTCCGAAGACCTTTCATCTTGTCGTCATGGACGACAAGGAGAAGGCCGCGCGTCTGGCCCGCCAGATCGGCAAGAAAATTTTTGTGATCGGCGAGGAGTTCTTCTGTTCGCAAACGGCATGGCACATCGGCGATGCAGTCGTGACAAAATGGCAGTTTGAAGAACCTTTCGCTCGTTAGCGTTCAGGTTTTCTTCGGCTCAAACTGCGCGAAATGGCCGCGCCATTGCAGCCACCACAGCAAAATCAGGCTCGGGATTGCGGATAGCGCCGTGATCGCAAAAAACAATGCCCAGCCGCTGGCTTCCGCGACATAACCACCGCCGGACGCGAGCGTCGTGCGTCCCACTGCGGCGAGCGCGGTCAGCAGCGCGAATTGCGTCGCGGTGTGCGCGCGGTTGCCGCAGAGCGCGGACAGGTAGGCGACGAAAATCACCGTGCCGATGGCGCCGGTGAAATTCTCGACGATGATGGTTGCGGTCAGCGCCGGCAGGCTGAGCCCCACAATCGCCAGCCAGCAAAACGTCAGGTTCGATGCCATTTGCAGAATGCCGCCGATCCACAGGCTGGTCGACAAGGGGAGCGCGCGCGCGATCATGCCGCCGGCGAAGCCGCCGATTAATGCTGCGGCCAGCCCGACACCCTTCACAACGGCGGCGTAGGTCGCCTTGTCGAAGCCGATGCTGATGACGAAGGGCGCGGTCAAAACGCCCGCGAAGGCGTCGCAGAATTTATACAGCACGACGAATAGCAAAATAGCGACGGCGCTCTCGCGGCTCAAAAACTCGCCGAACGCGCCTGTGGCGGTCGCGACGATGCGATGCAGCGGATTGCCTGTGGTTTCTTCCTTGGGCTTGGCGGGCGCGGCCGGTTCGCGCGCCAGCAACGTTGCGGCGAGACCGACGATCATGCACGCCGCCGCGCCGATATAGCCCCACATCCACACTGTCTCGCGCGCGACACCAATGGACTCGAGCCAGGCCACCAGCACGAGCACGCCAGCGCCGGAGGCGAGCATGCCGATGCGATAGGCGGCGACGTAACCTGCCATGCCGGCGGCTTGCTCATTCGTCTCCAGGCTCTCGACCCGGAAGGCATCGACCACGATGTCCTGCGTGGCCGAGGCGATGGCGACCAGCACCGCGCCCAATGTGATCAGCCGGATCGATGTGATGGGATCGCAGAAACCGAGGAATACGATTGTCGCGATCAGCATCAATTGCGTGAATACCAGCCAGCCGCGCCGCCGCCCCAGCATCGCCGACAGCACCGGCACGTCGAGCGCATCGACCAGCGGCGCCCACAAAAATTTAAAGGTGTAGGGAAGGCCGACCAGCGAAAACAGCCCGATGGTGGCAAGATCGACCCCGCGCTCCACCAGCCAGACCGACAGTGTCGAGCCGGACAACGCCAGCGGCAGGCCGGACGAAAAACCGAGGAACAGGACGATCAGCACGCGCGGTTTGAAATAGACCGCGAGCGAATCGAAAAAGCCGGTGCGCGCGGGCGCGGAGTCGGGCGGGGCCGCCACGCGTTATTCGCCCGTACCGAGCTTGCGCGGGATCGGCGCGGGGATGATCTCCGCCGTCACGGGATTGTCGCCGCCGAATTCCAGGTCCTCAATATTCGTCGCGCGCTTTTCGATGCGGCTGGTTGAAGTCAGAATATTCGCGACGTCCTCGTTTGCCTGTCCGAAATGCGTTTGCAATTTGCGGACGCGCTCGTTGAGCAGGCGTACATCCTTCATCATGTGGCCGACTTCGGTGCGAATTTGATCGGCGGCTTCGCGCATCTGCGCGTCCTTGCGCACTTGCTTGATGACCTGAATCGCCATCACCAGCAGCGTGGGCGAGACGATCATGACGCGCGCACGGTGGGCGCGCTGCACCACATCGTCGAAACGCTCGTGCAATTCCGCGTAAACCGACTCCGACGGAATGAACATCAATGCGATGTCCTGCGTCTCGCCGGGGATCAGGTATTTCTCGGCGATATCGCCGACGTGCTTGGTGATATCCTGCTTCACGCGCTGCATCGCCTGTTTGCGCTCGTCTTCGTTCGTTGCGCCCCGCAACGCGGTCAGCGCTTCGAGCGGGAATTTAGCGTCGATGACGAGCGGTCCCGCGTCCGGAAAAAATATCGCGCAATCGGGCCGCGTTTTGTTCGACAGCGTGTGCTGGAACGCATAGGCGCCCTTCGGTAGCACGTCCGCGACGATGGCTTCCATCTGCGCCTGCCCGAAGGCGCCGCGCGACTGCTTGTTGGCCAGCACGCTGTGCAGCGAATTTACCTGCGTCGCGAGATCGGTGATGTTCTTCTGCGCGCCGTCGATGACCGCAATGCGCTCGTTAAGCTTCTGCAGGCTGTCGACGGTTTGTTTGGTCGACGACTGCATCGACAGTCCGAGGTTTGCCGTCACGGCGTCGAGCCGCTCGTGCACGGTCTGCTGCAGCTGTGCCTGCGCGCGCGTGAGCATCTCGGTCATGGCCTGCATCCGGCCCGATAGCTCGATCACTTGCTGCTCCGCCCCGCGGTCGGGCTCGGCGGCGCGGGGGCGCAGGAGAAGAACAGCGAGAGTGGCGATGACGGCGCCCGCGATCAGACAGGCGGTGGCAATGAGGACGGTTTCGGTCATGCGGAGTTTCTACCTCGATTCGTCCGGCTTCGCGAACGAAGGGCGAACGGTAGGGCGATAACCCCCGATCCTCAAGCAGGAACGCCGGGTTCCATTGACCTATCAACCCCTTGCCCTTACATCGCCGCGCATGGCTTTACGCGACATCATCACATTGCCCGACAAGCGGCTGCGGCTCGTTTCCGAGCCGGTGCAGAAGTTCGACAAGGATCTGCGCAAGCTGGTCGAGGACATGTTCGAGACCATGTACGAGGCGCCGGGTATCGGGCTTGCCGCCATTCAGGTGGCCGTGCCGATGCGCGTCATCACCATGGACCTCGCCAAGAAGGACGATCCGAAGGAGCCGAAGGTCTACATCAACGCGGAGGTGATCTCGGCCTCGAACGAGAAAGCCGTGTACGAGGAAGGCTGCCTGTCGATCCCGGAATATTACGAAGAGGTCGAGCGGCCGGTTTCGGTGAAGGTCAAATATCTCGACCTCGACGGCAAGCCGCACGAGATTGAGGCGAGCGGATTGCTGGCGACGTGCCTGCAGCACGAGATCGACCACATTAACGGCGTCCTGTTCATCGACCATCTTTCCAAGCTCAAGCGCGACCGCGTCATCAAGAAATACAAGAAGGCAGCGAAGCATGCCGACGGCAAGCCCGCGCCGCGGGTTGAGCCGACCTCGCGCGGTCTTTGATGCGTCTCGTCTTCATGGGTACGCCCGACTTCGCGGTGCCAACGCTGCTTGAGCTTGCATCGCGCGGCTACGACATCGCGGCGGTTTATACGCGCGCTGCGAAACCGGCGGGCCGCGGCATGGAGTTGCAGCCGACGCCAGTGGAACGCGAGGCGCGGCGGCTTAATTTGCAGGTAGCAACGCCGGCTTCGCTCAAGGGCTCGGAGATGGAAGCCGCCTTCCGCGCGCACAAGGCGGATGCCGCTGTGGTCGTCGCTTACGGCCTACTGTTACCGAAAGCCATACTCGATGCGGTGCCGCTCGGTTGTTTCAATCTGCATGCCTCGCTGCTGCCGCGCTGGCGCGGCGCGGCGCCGATCAACCGCGCCATCATGGCGGGCGATCCGGAAACCGGAGCCACCGTCATGAAGATGAACGAAGGCCTCGACACCGGCGACATGGCGATGGCCGAGCGCATCGCGATCGGCGCGGACATGACGGCGGGCGATTTGCACGATGCGCTGGCGCGATTGGGCGCCGACCTGATGCCGCGCGCGCTCGCTGCGCTGGAGCGCGGCACGCTTCAGTTTACGCCGCAGCCGGCGCAGGGCGTCACGCACGCAGCGAAGATTTCCAAGGACGAGACGCGCATCGCATGGGCAAAGCCCTGGCGTGAGGTGCATAACCACATCCGCGGGCTGTCGCCGTTTCCCGGCGCCTGGTGCGAAGTGGATGGCGTTCGCGTCAAGGTTCTGCGCACGACCAAGGGTGAAGGTTCGGGCAAGCCGGGCACAGTGCTCGACGACAAGCTCACGATTGCTTGCAGTGAGGGTTCGGTGCGGCTTTGCCAAGTGCAGCGCGCCGGCAAGCAGCCGATGATGGCGGAAGAATTTTTACGCGGCACGCCGGTCGCGTCCGGCCGCGTTCTCGGCTAAAGCCGCTCATGCCGCGCTATAAGCTCACCATCGAATACGACGGCACGCCGTTTGTCGGCTGGCAGAACCAGCCCGGCGGCCACACCGTGCAGGGCGTGCTGATGGCGGCGCTGGAATCCTTCACCGGCGAGAAAGTGCTGGTGCAGGGCGCGGGGCGCACCGATGCCGGCGTGCATGCGCGTGGCCAAGTGGCGCATATCGATCTCGCCAAGGCGTGGGAAACCGACACGGTACGCGATGCGCTTAATTCTTACCTGAGGCCACACCCGGTCGCGATTCTGTCGGCGGAAAACGTGCCGGACGATTTCAATGCGCGCACCTCGGCGGTGAAGCGGCATTACCTCTATCGTATTTTCAACCGCCGTCCCGACATCGCGCTCGAAGCCAACCGCGCATGGCGCGTGGCGCGTCCGCTTGATGCCGAAGCGATGCACGTGGCTGCGCAGCGGCTGGTCGGTCATCACGACTTCACCACCTTCCGCGCCACCGAATGCCAGGCCAAATCGCCGGTGAAGACACTCGACCGGCTCGATGTTGAACGCACGGGCGAGGAGATAAATGTGCGCGCGTCCGCTCGCTCGTTCCTGCATCATCAGGTGCGCTCGATGGTCGGTTCGCTGGCGATGGTGGGTGAGGGCAAATGGAGCGCCAGCGATATCGCCAAGGCGCTCGCGGCGCGCGATCGCGCCGCCTGCGGCCTGGTGGCGCCGCCGGAAGGACTTTATCTCATGCGTGTGGACTATTGACGGCGTAGCCGCTCCCGTGGACGCTGCGCCCATGATTTCGCGCCGGGCGTTTTCCGCTTCACTCTTGTTGGCTGGCGTTCCGTGGACCGCGCGGGCGCAGAACGCTCCCGGCACCCAAGTCCGCCTCATCGTTCCGTTCCCGCCCGGTGGCGCGACCGATGTGCTTGGCCGCGTGCTCAGCCAGCATTTGCAGGTGCGCTGGGGCAACACCGTCATTCAGGAAAACAAGCCGGGCGCGGCGGGCCTGATCGGCGCGCGTCAGGTGATGGCTTCGCCCGCCGATGGGACAACGCTTTTGCTGGCCTCCACCGGAACGATTTTGGCCGTTGCCGGCGAGAGCAAAGAAACCAGCTACGACATCGCGCGCGAGCTGGCGCCGGTCTCGCTGATCGCGGCGCCGCCTTACATTCTCGTGGTCAGTCCGTCGCTGCCAGTACGCACGACGGCGGAGCTGATCGACTATGCGAAAAAGAATCCCGGCAAATTGTCTCATGGTTCGTCAGGCGTTGGTTCCGCCTCGCATTTGTCCGGCGCGCTGTTCCAGCACATGACGGGCATCGACATTCTGCACGTGCCGTATCGCGGCACCGGCCCGGCGGTGACCGATCTGCTTGGCGGACGCATCGAGGTGATGTTCTCGCCCGCTCTGGTGGTTACGTCGCACATATCCGCGGGGACGCTGCGTGCGATCGGGACGACCGGCCCGGCGCGCTCGGCGCTGTTTCCCGATATTCCGACGGTCGCGGAGACCGGCCTGCCGGGTTACGAATCGCTCGGTTGGTTCGGCGTGTTCGCGCCCGCTGCGACGCCGCGTGAGACGGTGACGAAGATTTCCGCCGACATCGGCGCTGTGCTGGTGCTGCCCGAGGCTAAACAAAAACTTGCCGAACAGGGCGCGGAACCGGCGCCGAACACGCCAGCGGCGTTCACTTCCTTCGTCAACGCAGATGTGAAGAAGTGGCTCGATCTGGCGCAGAAGGCCAGCATCAAGCTGCACTAGAATTTTTCAGGCAAAATACTTGTCGAGAATCTTTTTGTAGATCGCGGTGAGTGCCGTCAGGTCGGCGACCGGCACGCGTTCGTCCACCTGATGCATGGTCTGGCCGACAAGACCGAACTCCACCACCGGGCAAAAATCCTTGATGAAACGCGCGTCCGATGTGCCGCCGGTGGTCGAGAGTTCCGGCTTGCGCCCGGTCACGTCGGCGACCGCGTTTGCGACAAGGTCTGTGAGCGGTCCGGGCTTGGTGACGAACACGCCGGCGTTCGACGGCTCGAACTGAAACGCGAACTTGATCTTGCCGCCGGCAGCTTCAATGGCGCGCTGCTGCATCAGTTTTTTCAGGGAGTCGAGCGTGTGATGATCGTTGAAGCGGATATTGAATCGCGCCCGCGCCTCGGCGGGAATCAAGTTAACGGTCTTGTTGCCAACATCGACCGAGGTGAATTCCAGATTCGAAGGTGAAAACTGCGCGTTGCCCTGATCGAGCGGTTGGGCATTAAGCGCGGCGATCAGCGTCACCAGCCCGCGAACCGGATTTTCCGCGCGCTGCGGATAGGCGACGTGGCCGGAGCGGCCTGTCACGATCAGCGTGCCGTTGAGCGAGCCGCGCCGGCCGACCTTGATGGTGTCGCCGAGAGTTTCCTGATTGCTCGGCTCGCCGAGGATGCAGTGGTCGAATTTCTCGCCGTGTTCCGCCGCCCACTTGAGCAGTTTCGGCGTTCCGTTGACCGCGAT
>Ga0194035_1001606_pt1 | contig 11731 bp, 10 predicted proteins | sample JunL2320m_MetaG_FD_148680 | JGI IMG/M metagenome (GOLD analysis project Ga0194035, IMG submission 148680) | Anoxic zone freshwater microbial communities from boreal shield lake in IISD Experimental Lakes Area, Ontario, Canada - Jun2016-L239-20m | ecosystem: Environmental > Aquatic > Freshwater >...
GTGTCGGGCCCCGTCGGCAGTGTCCAACACGTGCAGGGCGATCAGTGCGATGACGGTGAGCAGCACGCCGAGCACCATCGCCAACATCTTCAACGTGCTAGGGGCGCTGCTGTATCGGGTGTCGATGGTGGCGGAGAAGTTTAGGCCGGGCAGTGCCGGTCCGGACAGATCAGTGAAGACACCGACAATCTGTGGCCGGAAGTCATAGCCACCGCGCTCACCGCGTAGTGGTGCGCCCGGGTCGTCGCTGTCGAGGCCCTTGCTGAGGCCGACGAACTCGGCGCTAACCTTGTCGGCGTGGGCGGTGAACGTCAGCTTCTGGCAGGCCGGGCTGAGTACCTGGCTCATCGGAGCCGCCACGACCGGGGTGTTACGCACGACGACGACAAGGGCTCCGTTGGCCCGCTGGATCAGTAGCCCTCGGTCGACGGCTTTGGGGGCCTGCTTGGGCACTGTCGACAACAGAACGGTCTTATCCGCATTCGCCGACCCGGCCAGACCGGCGGCCGCCGTGCACGGCACGGTGATACTCAAATCGGTTGCCACATAACCGATCAGCGGCGCGGTGACACTGGCTAACTCGCCGTTCTGCGGCCAATTCAATTCAGCGGTGGTCTGCTTCACCGGCAGGAACGGTGTCAGGATCGCCAGCGCCGCACCCAGCAGGCCGGCAATCACGGCCACCAGACGAGCGGTTCGGTACGTCATCCGAGCCGGTGTCGCGGCGCTGACCGCCATTATTGGCGATTCCGGATCGCAAGCACGAACGGGCCGATAGTCGTGACATCGAAGTGCGGGGCCGTGAACAATCTGGCGTCCAGGTCCACGGTGTACCGACGCACGTTCGGCTGGTTCGGATAGACATCCTCGGCCAGTCGCAGCGTGTAGGTATTCGATGAGCCGGCTGCGCCGCCGCGACGCATCAGGAACACCGTCGGCGGATCCCACGGCATCGTGTCTAGAGCGCGGATAAACTCCTCGGCACTGGTGAGCTTGCCCCAGGATTCGATTGCTGCTGAACGCTTGTCGAACTGAGCGAGCGGGTTGGCGTAGTGGGAGGTCAGGCCCTGAAACCCGTAGTACGGGTAATAGGACAGGAAGCTGTAGTCCGCGGTCATCACGACCGTCTCGTCACTCGGTTTACCGGTGGCCTCTCGGATTGCCGCATCAATCTGTTCGTAGTACTTCTCGGCGCCGGGTGGCCTGCGGTCACCGCGCTGGCCGTCGCCGTCGGTATCGGTGTAGGCGACGTCGAGATCGGGTCGCAGCACGTGCGGGATGTCTTGGCTGAAACCGATGGCGCCGATCACCCCGATCGCCATGGCCACCGGAATCACTCGTCGGCGCATGCGGGTCGCGGCTGTTAGCGCGATCTCAGTAAAGCCGAAAACACCTGCTGCCGAAAGCAACACGGTCAAAGTGGGTTGCAACCGGAACGATAGCAGTGTGGTGCCGGCCAACGTAGTCAACATCGACAGCAGCGACCATGCGTAGAGCGCCAGGACACCGATCCCGATCGCGACGGCACGTACGGATCCGATTCCCGGGTCGCTTCGCTCTCCCCCGCAAGCGGGAGGTGCCCCCAGCCCGCCGGAACTCCACCCCCGCCAGACCAGCCAGAGGGTACCCAGCATGCATAGCGCTCCGAGAAGGGAGAACTGCAGCATGGGGAACGTCAGCACCGCGCCGTCGCCGGGTAGGTAGTGCTGTGCGGATCCGGTGTCACCGAGTGGCCCGCGAACGGCACGCAGCAGGAAGGGTAGCCACGTGATCGCCGCGATCGACGCCGCGATCACCGCGATCACCGCCAACCGCAACAGCGGAGCGACACTTCGCCGGAAGATCGCGGCCAGCACCGCCATGAGCGTGAGGGCGAAGGCGGTGTAGCCAAGGAGCAGGGTGTAGAAGGTGGCAGTGAAGCCGAGGAACAACCCGACGCCGATGACGGCTGCCCAGCCGCCGTGTCGCTGGCCTCCCCGCAGTCCCGACCACGCCAGCACCAGCACGGGCGGAATGAGCATCGTAATGACGGCGCTGTAGGGCTCGGTCGAGTTGTAGGCCAGCGTGACCGCAGCTGTTGCGGTGGTCACCGCCAATGCGTACTCGAACTTGATCAACGTCGACCACAACACGAACGCCACCGCTACGGCGATCGCAATCGAGGTGATGGCCCACGGCTTGTACATCTCCCAGGCCGGGGTGGAGGTCAGGGATGCGGCCCGGCCACCGATCCAAAACCAGCCGGGCGGGTAGAAGGGCGGCAGTCCGGCGTAGGTCATATCGTTGAGCGCGCTGTTGTCAGTGAGTCGGGTTAGGTACTCGGTGCGGAACTGCTGATCGACGGAGATACCGAACAGATACAGCTTCGTTGCCCCCAACGGCATGCCCAGGGTCACCACGGCGAACGCGGAAAGCAGCACCGCCGCGCCGATCCGGGCAATCCAACGCCGACCACGACGCCACAGCAATCCGACCCCGACCAGACCGACGAGGCAGCCGACCTGGCCGACAGTTGTCAGTGCGTGTAGCTGGTTCGACGATGGAAAGGCCGGCCACTCAACCCGTGCGATTGCCGCGAGGGCCACCGCCGAGACGAGCACTGCCACGATGGCGGCTATAGCCATCTGGGCGGCGGTGGTCAGGGCATGGCGCATGCCAATCAGATTGGCAGCTTGCGGAAGATCGGCCGCGGGATATGCCGCAACACCATCATCACGTAGCGGAAAGCGCCCGGCGCCCAGACAAGCTCTTTGCCCTTGGCGGATGCGGTGACGGCGAGGTCGGCCACGTACTCCTTGTCGACGGTCAGGGGCGCTTCCTTGACATGCGCGCTCATCCGGGTGCGCACCTGGCCGGGCCGGATCACCAAGACACCGACTCCGTATTCCTTCAGCGCCTCTCCGAGGCCCAGGTAGAAGCCGTCGAGTCCGGCCTTGGTCGAGCCGTAGACGAAGTTCGACCGCCGCACCCGTTCGCCGGCTACCGAGCTCATCGCGATGATGCGTCCGTAACCCTGGTGACGCATCTTCTCGCCGAGCAAGACACCCACCGAAACAGCGGCGGTGTAATTGATCTCAGCGATCTGAACCGCTTTGCGCTGGTTCTGCCACAGGTCTTCGGCGTCACCGAGCAATCCGAACGCAACGATCGCCACATCGACGTCAGCACCAGAAAAGCACTCATCGATCACCGCCGGGTGGTTTGTGGTTTCGATTGCGTCGAAGTCGACCACTGTCACCGACTTGGCTCCGGCCCGTTCCATCTGTTCGACGGCAGCCCTGCGGCCGGGATCATCGGGAAGCGCCGCAAGGATTATCCGCGCCGGCGCGTCGCGCAGATAGCGCTCACAGATCGCGAGACCGATTTCGGACGTGCCTCCGAGCAGCAGAATGCCCTGTGGGTTACCCACGGCATCAAGCACCATCTACAACAACTCCAAGCGTCGGGCCATGTCCGAGGCGAACACCGCGTTGGGATCCACCTTGCGCCGCAGCGCAATCCACTCGTCGATACGCGGATACATGGCGTGAAAGGTTTCGGCGGTGGTGCGGGAGTCCTTCGCGGTGTAGAGGCGGCCACCGAACTTCAGCACACGGCGGTCGAGTTCGGTAACGAACTCACCCAATCCGGCTTTGATCGGGAAGTCGACGCAGATATTCCAGCCGGGGATGGGGAAGCTCAGTGGTGCGGAGTTACCCGGACCGAACAGTTTGAAAACGTTCAGGAAGGTGTAATGACCAGAACGCTGGATATCGACGATGATCGCCTTGAACTCCTCGACCGCCTCGATCGGAACGACGAACTGGTACTGCAGGAATCCGCTCGGACCATAGGCCCGGTTCCATTCCCCGAACATATCCAAAGGGTGGTAGAACTGCGTCAGGTTTTGCACCTTGCCGCGGTAGGTGCCCGACTTGCGGTACCACAGTTCGCCGATAGGGCCGAAGGTGTACTTGTTGGCAAGTCCGTTCGGGAAGATGTCCGGAAACGTAAACAACTGTGGCGCATCGAACTTGAGCGGGTTGCGTTGCAGCTTCTCCGGTAATTGATCGAGGCGGGCCAGTGATCCGCGGGAAACCGCCGCGCGGCCGAGTTTCGGCGGCGCGCTGATGGCGTCGAACCAGGCACTTGAGTAGGTGTAGTTCGCTTCGCTACCGTCGCTGTGTAGGGCGATAGTCTCATCCAGGCTGGTCGTGACATCGCCGTCGGCGATGAAGTACGCCGACTCCGTCGGCGTCATCTCGATGGTGGCCCGCAGGATGATTCCGGTCAGGCCGTTACCACCTACGGTCGCCCAGAACAGCTCTGAAGTCGGTCCGTCGGGGGTGAGGGTCTGCACTTGGCCGTCGGCGGTCAGCAGGTCCATTGAGCGGACGTGGTTTCCGAAGCTGCCGGCACTGTGGTGATTCTTGCCGTGGATATCGCAGCCGATCGCGCCCCCGATTGTCACCTGCCGGGTGCCCGGCAGCACCGGGATCCACAGGCCGATCGGCAGAGCCGCCTTCATCAGTGCGTCGAGGCTGACTCCGGCGTCGACGTCGACCATCCGGGTCGCGGCATCGATCGAGTGGATCCGGTCCAGTGCGGCCATGTCGATGACCAGTCCGCCGCCGTTCTGGGCGTTATCTCCGTAGGAGCGACCGAGGCCGCGGGCGATCACCCCGCGGTGGCGACCTTCGGCGGCCTCGGCGGCCACGCGGGCGACAGCCTTGATGATCTCCTCGGGATCCGGGGTGCGGAGAACCTCGGCGACGCTGGGTGAGGTGCGTCCCCAGCCGGTCAGCCGCTGCAGATTGGTCGTTGCGGACATCGTGACGAGGGTACCGTGCGCACCAGTCAGCTCAGTGGAGCCGGAAGATCCACGCCCTCTGAACGATGAAGTTGATGATGGTGGCGGTGCCCTGGGCGATGACGAACGCGACCGGCATCCGCCAGGGCTGATCTGTGAATACCCGGAGAAAAACGTGGTTGATCCCGACCTGGACCGAGAATGTCAGGGCGTAGAGCACCACCACTGCGAGGAATCGAGCTCTGCTCGGTGAGGCTTGGAAGGTCCAGCGGCGGTTGATCAGGTAGGCGGTCGCAGTGCCGGCGATGAAGCTGATGGCCTTGGCCGGATCCAACGGCATACCGAGCGCGTGCAGCGCTGTGTACAGCCCGTAATCGACGACCGCGGAAAATCCGCCGGTGACGGCGAACCGCACCACCTGGGTTTTCAGGCTCAGCGGTGTCGGCGCGGGAATCTCGGCCATCGCGGGAAGCTTACGTGCGGTCATACGCGACGATAGAGATGTGCGGGACTTGTTGGAGTCATGGGCGGCCCTGATCGCTCGGCATTCCGCTGACCCAGATGCGATCGATATCGGCCGGGGATTGTTAGCCACCTGGGCTGAAGACGAATTGTCCCGATTGAATGTCACGCCTGTATTGGTCGCTCAGGCGGCGCGGTTGGTTCGGATGACCATCGCTCACGACCCGCCACCCGGGGATCGCGACGGTGAGGTGCTCTCCGACGCTTACCTCGCGGCGCTGGCCATGGCCGGCGACGCATACCGGGCCAATACGGCGGCCATCCGGGCGGAGTCGCCCACGTTCTGCCCGAAACGTTCCGCAAGGGCCGTTCCCAGGTTCTGGTGGCACTCCTGGCAGGGCCAGGGGTTTTCCGCACCGAATACGCGAGGCATGCCTGGGAGGCTGCGGCCCAGGACAATATGCGGGCCGAATTGGCAGGGCTGACCGACTGACCGGGCGGGGAAGGGCCGTTAGACCCTTGCATTTCGATGCTGGTCCGGACAAACATCTGGCGCATGCCAATCGAACAGGACGCGGCGCGCGTACTCTCTGACGACCAGGCTTGGGATCGGCTGTCCAGCGTCTCGCTGGGCCGTCTGGTCACCAACGTCGGCGGCCAGATGGAGATATTCCCGGTCAACTTCGCCACCCAGAACAACACGGTTGTATTCCGCACCGCCGAGGGCACGAAACTGTTCGGCACCGTGATGAACGAACAGGTGTTGTTCGAGGCCGACGATCACACGGTCGCCGAGGGCTGGAGCGTGATAATCCGCGGCAAAGCACGGGTGCTCACCACCACCGATGAGATTAACGATGCTGACCGCGCTCAAGTCATACCTTGGGTTCCCACTGAGAAATTGCGGTATGTCCGGATCACTCCGGACGAGATGAGCGGTCGACACTTCCGGTTCGGACCGGAGCCCCAACATGGCGGCCTACCCGGCTGAGTCCTAGACCCAGTACGGCACCCGCGCACGGTACTGGCGCAACGCAAGAGCGGCGGCACACCAGCCCAGCACCGTCAGGACTACCACGACCACCCAGTGTCGCGGCTCCTGATGCGCGCCCAACAGCGGTGCTCGAAGAATGTCGAGGTAGTGCAGAAGCGGATTGAATTCGATGATCTTGGACCAGCGCCCCGCACCCTGCTGCTGCAAGGTGTTGGCGTTCCAGATGATCGGTGTCATGAAAAACAGCAACTGGACCAGCGAGGCCAACAGTGGGCCGATATCGCGATAGCGGGTGGACAGGATTCCGAAGCAGAATGACACCCAGACGCAGTTGAGCATGATCAGCAGCAGTGCCGGGATCATCGTCAGGTCGGCCCACGACCACGGTTTGGGGTAGATGATCGCGATCACCACGAAGATCACGATGTTGTGGGCGAACAGGATCATCTGTCGCCACACCAGGCGGTACACGTGCACGCTCAACGGGGTCGGCAGTTGCCTGATCAGACCTTCGTTGGCGATGAAAACGTCAGCACCCTCCAGGATCGAGGCATTGATCATGTTCCAGATGATCAGCCCCAACGTCACATAGGGTAGGTGCTCCGAGAGTTCCAACTTGAACAGCTTCGAATACAGCGCACCCATTGCGATCGCAGTGGTACCAGTGGCGATAGTGATCCAGAACGGACCCAGTACCGAGCGGCGGTACTTCTGCTTGATGTCCTGCCAGCCGAGGTGCAGCCACAGTTCGCGTTTGCGGAATCCGTCGGTCAGATCACCCCAGGCGCGTCCGAATGTCTTGGACTGGCCGGCCGCGTCGATGAAGGTCATCGCTTCCTCCCGGGCTGGGGTTTCGGCGGACCGAATTTTTCATGACGTCCCATGCGGCGCAATCGGATCCACTCCCGCAAGCCGGCCGGATCGCGGCGGGTCACCAGGAAGTACCAACCGAATCTCAGCCACTCCTGTGGCAGGAGCTTACGCAGGCCGGGTTGAGCCAGCACGTATCCCCGATTGCGATAGGTGAAGAAACGTTTCACCGGATCATCCGGGTACTGGGTGTGCATGTGTCCGCCGAGGATGGGTTTGAATTCATCGCTGCCGTAGGGATGTAGGTAGATGGTGTCGAGACACGTTCCGAAAGGTAGGCCGCTGCGAACCAGTCTGCGATGCAGTTCAACCTCATCGCCGCGGACGAATAGTCGAATATCCGGAACACCAACGGCAGCAATGGTTTCGGAACGGAATAGAGCGCCATTGAAGAGAGAGGCGATACCGGGCAGTAGATCTTGACCCGGTCCTTCGGTCCGCAATTCATCGACGTGGCGTCGCCAATGGAGACCGCGTCGCAGCGGAAACGCCAACTGATCGGGATCATCGATTGCGCACACCATCGGCGACACCTCGGCAAGTCCGTGTTTCTGCGCGCAGGCCAGCAGAGTGGCGAGTACTGCGGTATCACGGGGGCGGCCGTCGTCATCGGCCAGCCAGATCCAGTCTGCACCCAATGCTAAGGCGTGCAGAATCCCGAGTGCGAATCCGCCTGCGCCGCCGAGGTTTCGGTGTGAGCCGAGGTAGGTCGTCGGGACCGGTTGAGCGGCCACCAGACTATCGACCCTCGGATCACGATCGTTATCAACCACGATCAGATGGTCGATCACCCGGGTCTGGCTGGTCAGTACATCGAGCGACGTGGCGAGTTCATCGGGTCGACGATGGGTGACGACGACCGCGCAGACCAACTCGGTCACGTCGACGACCAGTCATTGCGGTGCTCATCGAGAACCTCGCGCACGTGCCGCGCGGCATCCTCGCCCTCGTAGCCCCGCACCACTTCTTCGATGCTGCCGTGCATCTTCACGGTGCCGTGGTCGATCCACATCGCCGTCTTACAGAGTCGCGCAAGGAATTCATTGGAGTGACTGGCGAAGACCAGGATTCCGGAACGCTCGACCAGGGCCTGAAGCCGTGACTGCGCTTTCTTGAGAAATTCGGCGTCGACCGCGCCGATACCTTCGTCCAGCAGCAGGATATCCGGGTCGATGCTGGTGACAACGCCCATCGCCAGCCTCACCCGCATCCCCGTGGAATAGGTGCGCAGCGGCATGGAGAGGTAATCGCCGAGTTCGGTGAACTCGGCGATCTCGTCGACCTTGGCAGCCATCTGCTTGCGGGTCTGTCCCAGGAACAGCCCCCGGATGATGATGTTCTCGTAGCCGGTGATCTCCGGATCCATTCCAACGCCGAGGTCGAAGACCGGCGCGACCCGTCCGCGCACAACGGTGCGGCCCCGGGTGGGTTCGTAGATTCCGGATAGCAACCGCAGCAGGGTCGACTTGCCGGCGCCGTTATGGCCCACGAGGCCCACCCGGTCGCCCATCCGGAGCGTCATGGTGATGTCCCGCAGCGCTTCGATCACCACGACGTTGTCGCTGTTGCGTCCGATGGTTCCGCCGGCCTTGCCCAGGAACGCCTTTTTCAGCGAACGGGCCTTGGCGTCGAAGATAGGGAATTCAACCCAGGCGTCACGGGTCTCGATATAGGGCTCGGTTGCCAATGTGACCGTCTGCTCCTACAGGTACTGCCCAGTGCCGTGACCCGGTGGCCCACCGGGTTGGGTCATACCGGGTGGCAGGGCTCCCTGGCGCATGTGCTCCAGTTGCGCCCGGGCCGCCATCTGCTGGGCGAATAACGCGGTCTGGATCCCGTGGAAGAGGCCCTCGAGCCAGCCGACCAGTTGGGCCTGGGCGATGCGCAGTTCGGCATCGGTGGGCACGGTGTCCTCGGAGAACGGCAGCGCAAGTCGCTGGAGTTCCTCACGTAATTCCGGTGCCAGGCCGTCCTCGAGTTCACGGATGCTGGTCGAATGGATTTCGCGTAGCCGGCTGCGACTGGCCTCATCCAGCGGCGCGGCGCGCACCTCTTCGAGCAGTTGCTTGATCATGGTGCCGATGCGCATCACCTTGGCCGGTTGCTGAACGAGGTCGGTCACTGAGCCCAGCTCGTCGCCGTTCATCGCCATTGCGGCCTCGGGGCCGGTGATGACCTCGATGTTGTCGTCGTCGGTATTCGCCGTCATCCGCTGAGCATTCCCTCGTATCCGGGTAGTAATGGGACCCATCATCGGGGGCCCGGTGGCGGTGACCCGCGCCATTCGTAGATGCGGGCGCCGCCGTTGTCGTAAATCTTCGCCCACGACTTGGACTTGTCTAGTGACACTAGACCGTCGGGCATCACGAATCCGCGGACCATGGGGCTACTGGTGATGATGTATCTGATGTTGAGCGCCTGCACCGCCTCGGCGACCCGTGGGTCGTGGTCGGCGTCATCGGCATACGCCCAGAATATGAAGCGGTTATATCCGGGCCCCTGTTGAACGGGGTAGTCATAATGGGTCCACAGCGGGCGCAGGTCGGCGACGGCGTACATCCAGGCGGTGCCGTCGACATTGGCATCGCCGACCAGGGTGTCGCGGGCACCCGGCAGTGCGGCCAGATAGGCGAACGCCTGCAGGTCCTTGTCGTTGACGATCACACGGTCGTATTTCTCGCCCATCAGGTATCGGTGCCGCGGAAAATAGTGCCAGGTGAGTCCGACGCATACGACAACCAGCAATCCCACGGTGGCACCGACCCAGAAGTTGCGATCAGGCTCGCGGTCGGGTACCCGCCGCCGGATGATTTTTCGAGCCCAGGCCACCACCAGCAACGCCGCGGAGAACAGCGCAAGTCCGGCCATCGGCTCCAGCAGTAGGGTGACGACCCCCGAAAGCCGACGCGGATCGCTGTAGAACAGGTCGCTGTACTTTCCGGTGAGGGCACCGATCGGGCCGCCGAAGGGCGCCGAGGAATGCACGATCGACACAATCAACAGCAGCCATACGGCGGCCGGCCACCAGATCTTCTTGAATAGCAGCAGCAGGAAGCCGGCGCCGGCCAGTGCGATGAGGATGTTCTGGATCGGGAAATCGTTGAGGTGCCGAGTGTGCTGAACGACCGCGTCGAAGAGTGCACGCTTCTTGCCCTCATGGGTCAGGAATGCATGGCCGCTGATGATCTCGGCCTGCTGCAGCACACCGACGAACTGAGGGAGGAGCACCGCCAGGGTTGGTACTGCGACGGCCATCAGCGTCATGAAGTCCTGTGCCCGGCCCAATACCGGGTTGCGCAACGCGTCCAGGAGCCACCAGGCGGCGAGGAAAGTGAGCACCACCACCCCGCCGGTGATGTGTACACAGAAAACCCCGATCAACGCCAGTACCGCCAACGGTATGCGCTCACGGTGGGTCAGCGCTGAGGTGATCAACATGAATGCCGGGACCGCGATACCGAAGGCCGCCATATTGGGCATCGAAGCGGTGTCGAACTCCACGTAGGGAACCGCAGTGAAGGACGCCGACAGCGCGGCGGCCGCCGCGGATGCACCCGCGGTACGCCACCGAGTGGTCTGGCTGCTCAGCAGCCGCCAGGTGAGCAGCCCGGCACTGAGCGGGAACAGCCAGACTGCAGCGGCAACCGAACTCAGCGTGTAGGCGGTCGTCGGAGCGGCGCCGGTGAGTTGAGCCAGTACCGCACCCAACGCGTGGAAGGTCGACGGATAGTAGAGCGCAGCGTGAGTCTCGACGTTGCGTAATTCACCCATATGGGTGGGTGAGGCCTGGCCGGTGTCGAGAATCCAGCGGATCGCGTTGGCATGCCAGACCGCGTCCCAGTTGCTGGGAATCGACTGCCAGTGCGGCATTCCCCGCCACGCGGCAATACCGATCGCTAGCGCGCCCAAGAGCACACCGGCGGCCGCGGCGCACTGTGGCAGATCGAGGTTTGACCGCGGCAGTGCGGGCACCGGTCGAGCGGATGCGCGACGGCGGGACAGCAAAACTCCGAACCCCAGCGCCAGACAGCTCACCGCACCAAATGTCAGCAGGGCGCTCAGAGCATTCCACCTGATGCCGATTGCTCCGAATGGAACGATTACGAGACCGACGACGCCGTAGGTCAATGCCGGGCCGACTGCGACGGCCGACGGCCAGCTCAGTCCTCCGGCGCGCGCGACCACGGCACCCGGCAGGACCAGTAAGAGCACCGCGACTAGCACTCCGAAGCCGAAGTTCACTGGCCTATTATGGTGAGGCGGTCCGAATCGCCGACGGGCGGGTGAAGCGACGTCGTCGGGGCTGCCGCAGCTCACCCAATGCACGAAGGCTGGTGACATGGCATACGACGTCGCCCGAGTGCGTGGCCTGCACCCAGCACTCGGCGACGGGTGGATCCGATTCGACGCCCAGGCCGGCATGGTCACTCCGGAGGCGGTTGCCACAGCGGTATCGACAGCCTTCCGCGGCACCCTGGCTAACATCGCCAGTCCGCATCCGGCCGCGCAGCGCAGCATCGCAGTGCTCGATGCGGCCCGCCGGGCGGTCGCCGACCTCGTCAACGCAGACCCGGCCGGGGTTGTCCTCGGGGCGGACCGGGCTGCGCTGCTCGCCT
>Ga0194035_1001608_pt1 | contig 11726 bp, 14 predicted proteins | sample JunL2320m_MetaG_FD_148680 | JGI IMG/M metagenome (GOLD analysis project Ga0194035, IMG submission 148680) | Anoxic zone freshwater microbial communities from boreal shield lake in IISD Experimental Lakes Area, Ontario, Canada - Jun2016-L239-20m | ecosystem: Environmental > Aquatic > Freshwater >...
GCCTAGTTCGCCATTTTGGGAGTTAGCGAAGTTCAAGGTAACCTTGCGCTTCTGCATTAAAGAGTGATCTTTTATGCGGGCCTATAGCTCAGCCTGGTTAGAGCGCTTCCCTGATAAGGAAGAGGTCGATGGTTCGAGTCCATCTAGGCCCACCCGTTCTAATACGGGGACCTAGCTCAATTGGTAGAGCACCGCCTTTGCAAGGCGGGGGTTAGGGGTTCGATTCCCCTGGTCTCCACATGAGTACACAAGCAACCCTTCACACATCACTTGGCGACATTGTCATTGAGCTTTTCCCAAACCATGCACCAAAGACAGTTGCAAATTTTGTCGAACTTGCAACAGGTGCCAAGGAGTGGACGAATCCAAACACTGGAGAGAAAACAAATGCCAACTTGTACGACGGCACTATTTTTCACCGCGTCATCGATGGCTTCATGATTCAAGGTGGAGATCCACTAGGTAAGGGCACCGGTGGTCCGGGTTATCGCTTTGCAGATGAGTTCCACGGAGAGCTAGTTTTTGATCGTCCCTACATCCTTGCAATGGCTAACTCTGGACCTGGAACAAATGGCTCACAGTTCTTTATTACAACTGCTCCAACTACATGGCTTAACCGCAAGCACTCAATCTTCGGTGAGGTTAAGGATTCGGCTAGCCAGGCTGTAGTAGATGCAATTGGGAAAGCTAAGACTGGTGCACAAGATAAGCCAAGCACCGATATAACGATCAACAGCATCACCATTGCTTAAACGTTCTGCAACATACTCACTAATCGCATTTATATGCGGTGCATATCTGCTGCAGATGATTGTTCCGTCACTCGAAATGCGCTTGGTTTTACCTAGCCTTGATTATCTAAAGGCAAGCAACGAGTGGTATCGATTATTTACAGTCGCCCTTGTTCATGCAGGTTTACTCCACCTTGGATTTAATATGTATGCGCTGATGGTATTAGGAAATCCGCTAGAGGCCGCATTCGGTAAGAATAAAATCTTAATAATCTTTTTCTTCTCACTCTTTACTGGCTCTCTAACATCAGCCTACTTTGCTACTGCAGCTAGTTACTCTGTCGGTGCATCAGGGGCAGTGTTTGGATTATTTGGAGCACTTGTAATAGTTGGTAAGAGAATCGGAACCGATGTTCGATCAATCTATGTAATTATTGGAATTAACTTTGCGATTGGCTTTGTTTTAGGTGGAGTTGATTGGAAGGCCCACTTGGGTGGATTAATCGGTGGTCTCATTAGCGCTCAGATGGTCTTACACAAGCGCTAAAACTTATCCACAGGGGTTACCCACAATGTGGAGAGAGTTACAACGGTGTAATTAAGTGCCTATCGCCAGCGAGTTGCAAGAGCGAAGCCAAGGCCGATAAAGCTAAAGCCGATAATCATGTTCCAAGCCCCGATTCCTGGGATTGGATACTGCGTTTGAGTGACATAGAAGATCACTATCCAGAAGAGACCAATCAAAAATCCCGCAACCATCGTCGGAGCAAGCCAGGCCGGACTCTCCAGAGGGGCGTGTGGGGCATCAACGACAATCTGCGCCTCGTGGGTCTGTTTGTCGATGACTTTTTTGCGGAGCTTTGATTTAGGCATACGCGAAAGATACACCATGAGGTAAGAATGCTCCTATGGCTACAAAGATCCTCGTTATCGACAACTACGACTCATTCGTCTTTAACTTGGTGCAGTACTTAGGCCAGTTAGGCGCTGAATGCACCGTAGTTCGAAATGATGCGGTGGCCGAAGAAGAGGCTAGCAACTACGACGGCGTATTGATCTCTCCCGGGCCCGGAACCCCGGAAAAAGCAGGCGTAAGCATTGCAATGATTACATACTGCGCGCAGAAAAAGATTCCGCTATTTGGGGTTTGCTTAGGACATCAAGCGATAGGTGTCGCATTTGGTGCCAGAGTTTCACACGCCCCGGAACTACTTCATGGAAAAACATCACTCGTCCACCATAACGGCCAGGGAGTTTTAACAGCGTTGCCATCTCCATTTACAGCAACGCGCTATCACTCCTTATGTATTGAACGAGAGACAGTCGGTACCGATCTTGAAATTACAAGTCAGACAGATTCAGGGATTGTGATGTCGATACGGCACCGAAATCTACCAATCGAAGGCGTTCAGTTTCATCCAGAGTCGGTTCTAACTGAACACGGACATGCGATGTTAGCTAACTGGTTATATGAGTGCGGTGATAAAACTGCGCGTGAAAAAGCTGTGGGACTTTCACCAGTTGTTGGTACTAAAACTTAAGGCGCTTTATTAATTGTAATTGTTACTGATTTACCTATCGTCTGTGTTGTGCCGGCATCAGGAGCCTGTCTAATAACAACACCTATAGGTTGATTTGCATCGTAAGCCTCTACCTCTTTAACTAAGAAACCAACTTGTACAAGAATTGTTTTTGCTTGAATCGCATCTATTCCTATCAGGGCCGGGACCTCAACCTGACCGCTCGCAATTTGTAAGATAACTCCACTACCCGCTGTGATTGTTGATCCAACCTCTGGAGTAACTTTCAAAACCGTGCCAAGTGGTTCATCAGATGGCACTGCCTCAGTCTGTGCAACTAATAAACCAACGGCGGCTAAGGCGGCACGTGCATCTATCAATGACATACCAATTAATCCGGTAGGAACAATCGCATCTCCCGGGCCATCTGAAATAGTCAATACAACACCAGAGCCCTTCTGTGCACGCGTAGTCGCAAGAGGAATCTGACTTGCCACACGGTCTTTGGGAATTCGCGCATCATGGGCTCTTGCAATCGTCACAACATAATCAGTTAACATCGCCTGCGCATCGGCCGGAGATAAGCCAACAACATTTGGTATCTGCGGGAAAGTATTTGAGTCTGTAGATGGCTTAGTAAGTATGAGCCCAGCTGCGACTAGTGCGATGGCGATAAGCGATGAGAGCGCAGTGATTAATACTTTACGGCGCGAGATCTTTACTCGTGGAGCCTTAGTTGTTAATACCTGACCTGCACCAATTTTATAAAGATCATCGAGCATAAGTCCGGCCGATTGGTATCTATCCTCTGGTTTTTTCGCTAAGGCAACAGATAAAACAGTATCGATATCGACAGGCAGATCGGGTTGGAGCGTGCTTGGTGGGATAAGAACACCAGAGACGTGTTGATAGGCAATCGATACTGGAGTCTCACCAGTAAATGGAGGCGCACCAGTTAAAACCTCATAGAGTAAACATCCAGTGGAGTAAATATCACTACGAAGATCTGCAACTTCACCTAAAGCCTGTTCGGGAGATAAGTACTGCGCGGTTCCAACAATGTTCCATGTACTTGTCAGTGTTGCGCCTAAATCGGCAAGTGCGCGAGCGATTCCAAAATCCATCACCTTTACATCACCTTGATCGGTAATCATGATGTTTGCAGGCTTAATATCGCGGTGCACAATTCCGCGCTCGTGTGAGTATTCGAGAGCAGCTAATATCCCCTCACCAATTTCAAGGGCGCGCTTTAATGGAACGCGCTCACCTTTATGAATTAATTCGCGCAGAGTGTGCCCAGAGATAAGCTCCATAACAATGTACGGCGCTGGCTCTTCCCCAGAGTCATAAACTGCGACGATGCCTGGGTGGTTTAAAGCTGCTGCGGCAAAGGCCTCTTTTCTAAAACGGGCGACGAAAGAGGGATCACGCGCTAAATCGCTGCGTAAAACTTTGACCGCTACCTGGCGAGCAAGACGAGTATCTTCGGCCACATAGACATCGGCCATTCCTCCAGTGCCAATCATTTCGCCGAGTTTGTAGCGCCCGCCCAAGATTGAGTTAATCACAGCGCCGCCCCTAAAACTTCATTTGCACTCACTTGATGGCGCGTGAGATCGGCGATAACTATCGTGATGTTATCTGGGGCGCCTTGAATATACGTAGCGTCAATGAGAGCCTTTATCGCCGCCTCTTTATCACTCTTTTTTAGAAGAGTCTTAATCTCTTTCTCTGTGAGAACAGCCGATAAACCATCACTACATAGTAGATACCTGTCATTCTCTTGAGCCTCATAGATTTGTAGAAGAGGGACAATATTTCCATCCCCCATGAGAGCTTGCGTTAAAACCGAGCGTTGAGGATGATCCACCGCCTCTGTTGCAGTAATTGCACCTTGGTTTATTAGTTCTTGTACAACAGTATGGTCATTACTTAACTGTTCGAAATTATTTCCGCGCAAACGATAACAACGGGAATCTCCAACATGTAATAGTGCAATCGTGTCATTGTGGGCTAATAACGCCGTCAACGTTGTTCCCATTCCGCGCAGCTCTATCGCCTCGCGCGCATACTCTCCAATTTCAGAGTCGATTGTATGAAGTGAGTTAAGTAGTAAATCCTCAGTTGAGTCAGGATCAATAGTTGTATCGGTGAGCATTGGTGTTAATGACTGGAGTGTCTTAATCGCTAACTTGGATGCGATCTCTCCTCCGGCATGTCCACCCATTCCATCGGCAACTGCAATTAAAGAGCCAGAGACAAATGCCGAATCCTCATTACCGCTACGAACTAAGCCCAACGCTGAGCGCGCACTGCTGTCAAAGAAAAAGCCGCCCATAAGAGGTAAGCCTAACCCCTGTTAATCTTTAATCATGAAGATTTACGCACACCGAGGGGCATCGATAGATTTCCCTGAGATGACCATGCGTGCGTACAAAGGCGCCCTCGATGATGGGGCAGATGGCTTTGAATGCGATGTCCGCGTTACAAAAGATAACCAGTTAATCCTCTGGCATGACGCCGATATGAAGAGGGTGGCTAGTTATCCGGGGCGGATCGCCGAGATGAATTACATGCAGATCAAACGCCACTACCCAGAGGTTATTTTGTTAGAGGAGCTTCTCGAACTAGCTCGGGATAACAAAAAAGAGTTAGCGATTGAAACTAAACATCCAGTACCAACAGGCAGTGTGGTTGAAAAGAAAGTAATGGAGTTAATCTCCGAAGAGGATCCAGTAGCTGAGATAACGATTATGTCTTTTTCATGGCTAGCCCTTGAAAATATTCGAAAGATCAATCCTCTACAACCAACAGTTGCCCTATTTGAGGAGCGATTTAACACGCTCATGCGCAGATTTACCTCTGCTCAATATCTAGGGCCAAGCGTGGGATATCTGCGCTCTAAGCCTGAACTAACCCATGAACAGCGCAAACTCTTTGTATGGACGGTAGATGACGCCGACGATATGCGTTTTTGTTCAGATAATGGTGTTGAGGTTTTAATTACAAATAATCCGTCATTTGCACGCAAGGTGCTCGGGTATCATTAGCAAGTGAGTACATACGCATATCTTGGCCCAAAGGGAACATTTACCGAAGCGGCGCTTAAAAAGATTACGTCATCGAATGACTCCTTAATCCCTTACGCGAATGTAACCGCCGCATTAGATGCCGTTCGCGTAGGCAAGGCTCACTTTGCATTAGTACCAATTGAAAACTCAGTTGAAGGCGTTGTGGCGCGCACCCTTGACGCCAAAGGGAACATTTACCGAAGCGGCGCTTAAAAAGATTACATCATCTAATGACTCTTTAATTCCTTACGCAAACGTGACTGCGGCATTAGATGCCGTTCGCGTAGGCAAGGCTCACTTTGCATTAGTACCAATTGAAAACTCAGTTGAAGGCGTTGTGGCACGCACCCTTGACGAGCTTGCAACAGGAACACCTCTATCAATAGTTGGTGAAGTTACCCTGCCCGTCTCATTTGCACTTATGGTTAAAGATAGTTCGGTTAATATCCGACGTATTGCAACGCACCCACACGCTGAAGCGCAGTGCCGGGCATTTATCGCCCAGAACTATCCCGACGCCGAATTAATTGCAACGGCTTCAACGGCAGCTGCGGCAGAGGCGATTGGGCGCGGCGAATTCGATGCAGCTATTGCAGCGCCAGTAGCGGCTGCACATTATGGATTACGAGTTATCGCCGACAATATCGGGGACACGATAGGGGCTGTCACTCGATTTGTTTTGGTATCCAAACCAGGGGCGCTACCTAAAGCAACGGGTTTTGATCGCACATCTTTAGCTGTCTTTATCGGAATCGATCACGCCGGTGCCTTATTAGATATCTTGACTGAGTTTGCAAAGCGCGACGTAAACCTAACTTTTATTCAAAGCCGTCCCACAGGTTTAGAGCTTGGCCATTACCATTTCATTATCGATGCGGTAGGCCACTCGACCGATAGCCCAGTAAAGGAGACGATCGAGGCATTACGCGCGATCTGTGAAGATATCCGCTTCCTTGGTTCGTACCCGAGAGAAAAGATCGGCAAATGATCGACATTAAATTTTTACGCGATAACCCAGATGTGGTGCGCGCATCACAAAAAGGCCGCGGTGAAGATGTCACAATCGTCGACAAGGTCTTAAAAAGCGATGAAGCTCGACGTTTAGCTCTTAGCGATTTCGAGACGCTACGTGCTGAGCAAAACACATTATCTAAGGCCGTGGCTAGCGCAAAGGGTGATGAGAAAAACTCACTCCTTGAAAATGCCAAGGCCCTAGCGAGCAGGGTTAAAGATGCAGATAGCAAGCGCGCAGAGCTAGAGGAGGCAACTAAAAATCTAGCAATGCAACTATCTAATATTTTAGATCCTGCCGCACCCATAGGTAAGGAAGAGGATTTTGTAGTTATTGAGCACGTTGGCACACCACGCACATTTGATTTTGAGGCAAAGGATCATGTTGAGCTAGGCAAACTCTTAGGTGCAATCGATACCGAGCGCGGAGCCAAAGTCTCAGGATCTCGCTCATATTATTTAACTGGCTCAGGTGCGATGCTTGAGTTTGCACTTGTAAATTATGCGATTGCATCTGCACTTAAGGCGGGGTTTACACCAGTGATCCCACCTGTATTAGTAAATTCTCCAGCGATGGAGGGCACAGGGTTTCTAGGTCAAGCCGCCGAAAATGTATATCACTTAGAAAAAGACGGGCTCTATTTAGTTGGGACAAGTGAAGTTCCATTAGCAGCCTTTCATATGGATGAGATTCTTCCAGTTGAAAAACTTCCAATTCGATATGCCGGGTACTCATCTTGTTTTCGTCGCGAGGCTGGAACATATGGCAAAGACACTCGTGGAATCATCCGAGTGCACCAGTTTGATAAAGTAGAGATGTTCTCCTTCTGTCATCCAGATCAGGCCCAAGAAGAGCACAAGCGTTTATTGCAGTGGGACAAGTGAAGTTCCATTAGCGGCCTTTCATATGGATGAGATTCTTCCAGTTGAAAAACTTCCAATTCGATATGCAGGGTACTCATCATGTTTTCGTCGCGAGGCCGGAACATATGGCAAAGACACTCGTGGAATCATCCGAGTGCACCAGTTTGATAAAGTAGAGATGTTCTCCTTCTGTCATCCAGATCAGGCCCAAGAAGAGCACAAGCGTTTATTGCAGTGGGAGAAGGATTTCCTTAATGCGATGGAGATTCCTTACCGCGTTATAGATGTTGCATCAGGGGATCTTGGCTCAAGCGCCAACCGCAAATTCGACATAGAGGCATGGATTCCTACACAAAACGCCTACCGAGAGGTTACTAGTACCTCTAACTGCACAGAGTTTCAAGCGCGCCGCTTAAACATTCGCTACAAAGATGCAGATGGTACAAAGTCAGTAGCAACATTAAATGGAACATTAGTTGCAATTCCACGCATGATTGTTGCGATATTAGAGAATCACCAAAACGCAGATGGAACAGTAAATATTCCTGCAGCTCTGCAACCTTTCTTGGGTATGAAACGATTTGAGCTGGTGTGAGCAGACGTCCCAAATTAATCGCAACAGATCTAGATGGCACAATCGTTTCTCATGAAGGCGTTATCTCACAGCGCACAATTGATGTATTCACGCGGGCACGCGATCTAGGCGTTCATGTTTTCTTTGTTACCGGTCGCCCGCCACGGTGGATGGGTGAAATTCGCGAGGCCTTTGGATTTGGTGCAGCAATTTGTTGTAACGGGGCGATGTTGTACGACTTAATGAATGACGTGGTTCTTGAAGAGTGGATGATCCCAATTGATGAACAACTAGAAGTTGTTCGGCGTATGAGAATAGCAATGCCTGAAATGTCATTTGCAGTTGAGTCCAACGATCACTATCAACGAGAAATTGCATATATCCCTAGGTGGGATGTAGGTATGGATAATATTGGTGTTGAAAAAATTGAAGAAGCTATGAAGCGTCCAGCTTTAAAGATTTTAGGTAGATGTAGTAATCATGAATTTACCTCTGATGAAATGGTTGAGGTCGCACATCGAGAGTTGCAGAATCTTGTAACTGTTACCCACTCAACTTCAAGAGATTCATTGATAGAGATCTCGGCACTGAATGTTTCAAAAGGGACATCACTTGAAATAATGGCACAGCGACTTGGATTAACAGCCGAGGATTGTGTTTCATTTGGCGATAACCCCAATGATTTCTCGATGCTTGAATGGACAGCACGTTCATATGCAATGTCAGATGGCCACCCAGATGCACCTTTATTTGCAAAAGCCGTTGCAGAAGCATGTGAAGCTGACGGTGTTGCAAAGATCATAGAAGAGCTCTTAGATCTTCCCGCTTAATATCTAGCCGATTTTTGGATAGCGCTTAATTCGGGTAACCTCTCCCACGGAGGGCTCGCATAGCGGCCGAGTGCACCGGTCTTGAAAACCGGCAAACGAAAGTTTCGTGGGTTCAAATCCCACGCCCTCCGCCAGTTTTCTCGGATGTATGTGGCTGAGTTCATAGCCCCTAACTCGACTTTTAGATAGCCAGCATTAGAGGGCAAGAGGAGAATCACCCTTAAGTTTTACTATGAGGGGGCTTTCTAATGTCGGGTGTTTTTTCGCCAACGAGGGCAAAGATCAGTAAGCGCACCCTGCGTACAGATAAGTGGTGGCTACAACCCGCGATTACATTTGGCGTTCTCTTCTCATTTGTCATCTATGCAACTTTTCGTGCATTCGAGAACAAGTATTATTTTGTAGAGCCTTTAATCTCTCCTTTCTATTCACCATGTTTATCTACAGCATGTGAACCAGGAACAGCCCTAGCTATCTTTGGTCAACCCTTTAATAATCAATATTTCGGTGTTGGGATCTCACCAGCTTTATTTATATTAATCTTCCCTCTCGGCTTTCGCATGACCTGTTATTACTACCGTAAGGCTTACTACCGTGCTTTTTGGATGTCACCACCTGCATGCGCTGTAGCTGAACCTCACACAAAATACACAGGTGAAACCCGCGCACCACTAATCTTGCAGAACAGTCATCGTTGGTTTTTTTATGCAGGGTTAATTTTTAATGTGATTTTAACGTGGGACACAATCTTGGCTTTTAGGAATGGTGACAAAGAGTGGGGCCATCTGAGCGTTGGAACCCTTGTATTTCTATTTTCAACATCAATGTTATGGATGTACTCGATCTCTTGCCACACATGTCGCCACACAGTAGGTGGACGTTTAAAGCACTTCTCAAAACATCCAGTTCGCTATAAGGCATGGACATTTATCTCAGCGCTCAATCACAAACACCCTACTTTTGCTTGGATCTCACTCTTTGGAGTTGCAGGTGCCGATATTTATACCCGTGCGGTTGCATCCGGTGCAATCACTAACTTCTACTTCTTCTAAAGGAAAGTGAAATGACAGATCTAGAGTGTCACTCATATGACGTACTTGTAATTGGTGCTGGAGGCGCCGGATTACGCGCAGCTGTTGAAGCACGCGAATCAGGACTTCGTGTAGCGATCATTTGTAAATCTTTATTTGGTAAGGCCCACACCGTTATGGCCGAGGGTGGCGCTGCCGCGTCAATGGGAAATGTGAATGAGAAAGATAGTTGGATGGTGCATTTTCGCGACACAATGCGTGGAGGCAAATTCCTTAGTCACTTCCGCATGGCAGAACTTCATGCAAAAGAGGCCCCAGATCGTATCTGGGAGCTTGAAACATGGGGCGCTCTCTTTGATCGCACTAAAGAGGGAAAGATTTCACAACGTAACTTTGGCGGACATGAATATCCACGACTTGCACATGTTGGAGATCGCACAGGTCTAGAACTTATTCGCACGATGCAGCAGAAGATAGTTCAGCTGCAGCAAAAAGATGGTCGCGAAACCGGTGATATGGAGAGTGGAATTAAAGTATTCGCCGAATTAACAATCACCGACATTCTTAAAGAGAATGGGAAGGTTTCAGGTGCATATGGGTACTGGCGCGAAACCGGCGCAGAGGTTTTATTTGAAGCACCAACTGTAATTATTGCAACTGGCGGCGTTGGAAAGACTTTTAAGATCACATCGAACTCTTGGGAGGGCACAGGAGATGGGCACGCACTTGCATTAAAGGCCGGTGCAAACCTCGTTGACATGGAGTTCTTACAGTTCCACCCAACTGGAATGGTCTGGCCACCATCTGTGCGAGGAATCCTAGTAACTGAATCCGTCCGCGGTGAAGGTGGAGTTTTAACAAATAATCTGGGCGAGCGATTTATGTTCAAGTATATTCCAGATGTATTTAAGGATAAGTACGCTGACAATGAAGCAGAGGCAGATCGCTGGTATGTAGATCAGGACAACAACCGCCGTCCACCAGAGTTATTGCCTCGCGATGAAGTTGCACGCGCCATTAACACCGAAGTTAAATCAGGTCGGGGCTCAGAGCATGGCGGAGTTTTCTTAGATGTTTCTAAACGCATCTCGGCCGAGATAATCAAGAAGCGCCTGCCATCTATGTGGCATCAGTTCTATGAACTAGCTGGCGTAGACATCACAAAGGAAGCGATGGAGGTTGGCCCAACATGTCACTACGTCATGGGTGGCGTTGAAGTTGAGCCAGATACTGCAGCAGCTGTGGGCGTTCCGGGATTATTTGCAGCGGGCGAGGTGGCCGGTGGAATGCATGGATCAAATCGTCTTGGTGGAAACTCATTAACTGATCTGTTGGTATTTGGTCGCCGCGCAGGAATGGGCGCCGTTGAGTACGTCAAGAAGAATGGCGCAAATCCCGTTAGCCAAGCAGCAATTACTGCATCAGCAAACAAGATTCAAGCACCATTTGATCGCGAAGGTGGAGAAAACTCTTACTCCTTGCACGCCGAACTTCAGGAGATCACACACAATCTTGTCGGAATTATTCGCACAGGCAGTGAACTAAAGGATGCAATTACAAAGATTGCAGAGATTAGAAAGCGTAGTGCAAATGTTTCTGTCAGTGGTGGACGTAAGTTCAACCCAGGGTTTCACTTGGCCTTTGATTTAGACAACATGTTGTTAGTTGCTGAATCAACAGCAAAGTCGGCAATCAATCGAGAGGAGTCTCGCGGCGGTCATACTCGCGACGACTTCCCGGTCATGAATGATAAGTGGCGCCAAATAAACAATATCTCTTCATTTGATGGCAACCAAGTAAATGTTCGCGAACAGACACTACCAATCATTCCTAAAGAACTCTTTGATCTCTTTGATATTCATGAGCTGGAGAAATACATGACACCGGAAGAAATTGCGAAAGGCGGTTCCAACTAATGGCGCGCACTATTAAACTTCGCATTTGGCGTGGAGATTCAACTGACGGTGGTCTAAAAGATGTAGTCGTAGAGGCCAATGAAGGTGAAGTTGTCCTTGATGTGATTCACCGTGTTCAAGCAACACAGATGGGCGACCTGGCCGTTCGCTGGAACTGTAAGGCGGGTAAATGTGGATC
>Ga0194035_1001610_pt1 | contig 11715 bp, 12 predicted proteins | sample JunL2320m_MetaG_FD_148680 | JGI IMG/M metagenome (GOLD analysis project Ga0194035, IMG submission 148680) | Anoxic zone freshwater microbial communities from boreal shield lake in IISD Experimental Lakes Area, Ontario, Canada - Jun2016-L239-20m | ecosystem: Environmental > Aquatic > Freshwater >...
CTTGTGCATCTTGAGGTGATCGGTGAGGTGATTGATCCGAGCGGTGAGCAATGCGATCTGGACTTCGGGTGACCCGGTGTCGCTGTCGTGAAGCTTGTGCTCGCCAATTACTGTCTGCTTTTCCATGTTCATGCCTTCCATAAGGAGGTCGCCCCAAGCCAGCGGCGTGGTGGCATCACGCGAGCGCACTCGTTGCCGAGAGCCCTGGCGGACGTTGCAAGGCTAGAGCCGCAGTACGCCGCTGGCAACCTCGGCGCCGCTACGGTCGTAGCCCGTGAGTGCCGAAACCGCTGCAATACGTCTGACGGGCGTGGGTAAACGATTTGGTCAGTTGCTCGCGCTCAGCGATATCTCGCTCACTGTACGACCCGGCGAGTTCTTCACGCTGCTGGGCCCGTCCGGCAGCGGCAAGACCACATTGCTGCGCATTATCGCCGGACTCGAGAAGCCCTCGGCTGGCGAAGTGGTGGTCGAGGGCGGTTCGCCTGCCGATGCCCGCCGCCGCAAGTTGCTCGGCTGGGTACCGCAGTCTCCGGCGTTGTTGCCGTGGCGTACGGTCGCTGCCAACGTGCAGTTGCTCACACAGGTCAACCGCTCGGCGAATCCGGCCACCCCAGTTGACACCAGCGCGCTACTCGCACGCGTAGGTCTCGCTGGATTCGAAGATGCGCTCCCCCACGAACTGTCGGGCGGTATGCAACAACGCGTCGCGTTGGTTCGCGCCTTCGCACTCGGTGCTCCCATCTTGTTGATGGACGAACCCTTCGCCGCTCTCGACGAAATCACCCGATTCGAGATGCGTCATCTCTTGCTCGATCTCTGGCAGAGCTCCGGTGCGGCTGTCGTGTTCGTGACGCACTCGCTCGCCGAAGCCGCGTACCTCAGCGACCGGGTGGCCGTACTCACCGCACGTCCGGGTCGGGTCGCCGCCATTCACGACATTGCCTCGCCGCGACCACGCATGCCCGAACTCGAGGACACTCCCGAGTTCTTCGCCAACGTCACGGCGCTGCGCGACTCGTTACGCATTGCAATGGCCCCCGAATCGTCAGTGGCCCGATGAAGATCCGCTCGCTGCTTGCCCCCATCCTCGGTGTCGCGGCCTTCTTCGGGCTGTGGGAACTGTTGGTACGAGTGGGCAATGTGCCCACCTACGCCTTGCGTCCGCCGTCGCAGATCCTGCGCTACCTGTTCACGGAAAGCACCGGCTTTCCTCGCGCCACGTATCAAACAGGGGCCGATGCACTGAAAGCGTTGTTGATAGCGCTCGTCATCGGGCTTGCGTTCGGCGCGCTGATGGCGGCGTCGCGCTGGTTCGAAGAAGCGGCACAACCAGTGCTCATCTTGATCCAGGTCACACCGTGGGTCGCCTACAGCGCCTCGGTCGTGTTGTGGATTGGCGGCGGCACCAAGCCCGTGCTCTTTGTAGCCACACTCGTGTGCGTGCCAGCGTTTGCGTTCGCGAGCATGACCGGCCTGCGCTCGGCCGACCCCGCTTCGCTCGAAGTGTTGCGTAGCGTCAACGCCTCATCGTGGGAAACCATGTGGCGCGTACGCCTACCGGGTGCGCTGCCCAGCCTCTTTACCGCTGCCCGCTTCGCGGTGGGTCTGTCGCTCGCGGCCGTGTATTACACCGAGGGTGGCGCGTTATCGAACAACGGTCTTGGTGCCACCGGCCGCAAAGCATTGGCGGCCAACGCCGCGTTGCCGCTGTGGTCCACCGTGTTTTGCTCGGCCATCTTGGGCGCCGTCGCACTGACCTCGATCAGCGTGCTCGAGCGCGTGCTCTTGCGTTGGCACGCTTCACAGCGTCGCGGAACACGTTGATTCACTGAGCTAGTCGCTACGGTCTATGCGATGAGAGGCCTCCCCGAACTCCGCGCCGAAATCGATGCGCTCGACCGTCAACTCGTACAAGTACTTGCTGCACGCATCGACATCTGTCGCGAAGTCGCCAAAGTAAAAGAGGGCTCCGATACCCCGGTCATCCAGCCAGCTCGTGTTCGCGATGTGCTCACCAGTCGTCGGCAGTGGGCAATCGATATCGGCGTCGACCCCGATTTCGCCGAGCAAGTTTTCCGAGTGTTGCTCGGCGAGACCCATCGCATTGAGGTTGCCGGCACCCGGCCCGATGCCGCTCCCGATAAAGCAGCTGCCCCCGAGAGCGCTCGTTCTGCGCTCGACACTGTGGCCACTCGCATCGATCACGTGGTCATTGCGGTACACGATCTCGATGCATCCGAAGCGACGTTCACCGAGCACCTCGGCTTCCATCGGGTGAACCCACTTGAAGGCCACTCGGTCGGCATGCGCGTGGTTGCCGCCGGCGGCGTCACCATGGTTCTCGTTGGCCCCGAAGCTGGCGATGCCGTGAAGGCATATCTCGCCAAGCACGGCAGCGGCATTCAGCATTTGGCTATCGATGTGCTCAACGCTGGCTACGCCCGCGCTGCGCTCGCCGCTGTCGACGCTCCCCTGCTCACCGAGGTCGTTGTCGACACCAATGGCCACGAACAGTTTTTCACGCTGCGCGACCCGGACTTGGGTGTGCAGCTTGGTTTCATCTCGCGCACTGGCCACCGCGTCGGTATCGGCGCAGCGAACGTGCTCGCGTTATTCGAGACGTTGGCTGAGCGCGACTAACCGACCCAACAATGGGCCAGCGTCACAGCACCCCCACCCTCCGACCACCCAGTAATGCGATCCATTACTTCTCACTGTTAGGGTCCTTTTTAATGAACCTCAAGCGCATTGCCGCCATCACTGTTGCCCTGTCCGTCGTAGCCGTTTCGTGTGGTAGTGATTCGAACGACTCTCCTGGCGCCACCGACGGCACAACAGCGGTGACCACACAAACCGACAGCACCACCGCCGATACCGGCGCGGCCGACGACATCGCGGTCACCGCCGACGCACCGTTCCCCGCAGCGCGCTGCGAGGCCAACAAGGCCGCTGGCAAGATCACCTACCTGTCGAGCTTCGACTTCGCCGCCGCAGCCAGCATCGTCGATGTCATCGTGGCCAAAGACAAGGGCTACTTCGACGCAATGTGCCTCGACGTTGAACTCAAGGCCAGCTTTTCTACCGCCAACTACCCGCTCGTTGCTGGCAACGAAGCCCAGTTCAGCAGCGGCGGTTCATTCAGCGAAGTTGTTTCGTTCGCCACCGACAACGCCGATGCCGATGTCGTAGCTCTGGCCGTCGAAGGCCACACCGGTATCGACGCCCTCATCGTAAAAGATGGCAAGGCCACCAAGCTCGGCGATCTCAAGGGCTCGACCATCGGCGTGAAGGGCAAGATCACGCCAAGCGTGCAGGCCATGCTCGCCAAGGCCGGCCTTGTTGAGGGCACCGATTATCAGACCGTGCCAGTGGATGGTTTCGACCCACTCGTGCACATCGCCCTGCCAAACATCGTTGCTTTCCCTGGCTACAAGAGCAACGAAGTTGGACAGCTCGATGCGGCTGGCATCAAGTACACGTTGTTCGATCCTGCAGCCGACAGCATCCCTGGCAGCTTCGGCATCATCTACACCAATGGCACGTTCATGAAGGACCACCCAACGGCTGTTGAGGACTTCATGCGAGCCACCATGCTCGGCCTCGCCGACGCCATCGCCGACCCTGCAGCGGCCTCGAAGACCGCACTTACTCTCATCGACAGCAACGGCAACCCCAACTTTTTGTCCCCCGAAGGCGAAGCCTTCCGCTGGGCCACCGAAGCCAAGTTGGTCACCGAATCAACGCTGGCGGGTAGCCCGGTCGGCCTCGCCGACGCTGCCGGTCTGCAGAACGAAGTCGATACGTATGCAGCGATCGGATTGTTTGGCGGCACCGCCCCCGACATCTCGAAGCGTTTCAATACTTCTGTGCTCACCTCGATCTACGACGGTGCCGGCAAGGTCATCTGGCCCTCGAAGTAGTTCATCGCCCTCACGGGCAATCCGGTTTCCCGTCAAAGCGAGAAGGGCCATTTGGCCCTTCTCGCTTTGGCATTTGGGGGCGTATGGTGACCGATGAGGGGGTGGATGAATGACCACAACTTCGGCGACTGAGGCCCCTTCCCCCAAACGGCGCGCCTCGGCATCGGACCCCGCGTCGCATATTCCACATGGCACGCGAATCGTGTTGCACAAGCGTGGCACCACGTTTGTGCGCACCATCAAGGGTCCGCCTGGCGCTCCATCTGTGGTGCTCTTACACGGGTGGTCGGCCACCGCAGCCCTCAATTGGTTCCAAGCGTTCGAGCCGCTCAGTGAGCACTTCAGAGTGATCGCCCCCGATCTGCGTGGCCACGGGCGCGGCATCCGCTCGCACCGCCGCTTCCGCTTGGCCGACTGCGCCACCGATGTGGCCGAAACCTTGCGTCGCCTCGATGCGGGTCCAGCGATTGTGGTGGGTTACTCGCTCGGCGGGCCTGTGGCGCAACTGATGTGGCGCGACCATCGCGAATCAGTGAGCGGATTGGTGCTGTGCGCTACCGGCGCCGAGTTCGTCGCCGGTAACCGTGAACGCTACGCGTTCGCCGCCCTTGCTCAGATTTTGGCGGGCACTACGCGGCTCGGTTCGTTGGCCAGTTTTGTGCCGGCCGCGTTGGCCCGCCGGTTACTCAATCTGCGACCAAGCGAACGCGATCCGGTGCTGGTCGACTGGGCGCGGCGCGAGATGAGTAAACACAATCTGCGCATGCTGCTCGAGGCCGGCCAATCGCTTGCCACCTACAGTTCGCGCGACTGGTTGCATCACGTAGATGTGCCGACATCGGTGTTGGTCACCACCCAAGATTCGGCGATTGAGCCAACGGCGCAGTTCCGCATGGCGGCCACTATTCCGTACTCACACATCAACCTGATGGCCGACGGACACGTGGCTTGCATGAACCCCGACTTCGGCCGCAAGGTGACCGAGAGTTGCCTCGACGTGCAACGCCGAATCGAAGCCAAGGCCTTGGGGTACTGGCCAAACCCGGCCCACGGCGTCGACTAACTACACGATCGTCGCGATCTCAGGCGATGGCGAGCGACCCCTCAAGCTCGATCAGCGCTTCGAGGAGGCCATCAGCAATGCGCTGTGGGTCGGCCACCAGATCGGGACATGAGAACACGCTCACATCCATCTGGCAGTTGTGGCTGAACGCTGTGATGTTTAGTCCCATGCCGAGCAGCAACGGGCCCATCGGAAGCATCTGCTCAACTTCGGCACCAGCCACATACAGCGGCAGCCGAGGCCCGGGCACGTTCGAGATCACGAGGTTCACAGGCGCCGGAACACGGTCGAGGTGCATCGCTGTATACACCCGAGCGAGCAACCCGATCAGTCCAGGTGGCGCCGTCTCAGTAACGCCAATGAGGTGATGCTCACCAAACTCGCGCTGCAACTTCTTGCCCGTTGTTGCGCTCGCCGCAATGGCCTCGAGGCGATCAATCGGGTCGTCGATATCGGTGGCAAGTTGCACAAACATCGAGCCCACCTTGCTGCCAACGCTGTCTTTGTCGTCGGCCTTCCGCAACGACACCGGGCACTGCACGATGAGTGGGTGGTCGGGCAGGTCGTCGGTATCGGCGAGATAGCTGCGCAACGCTCCGGCGCTCAGCGCGAGCACCAGGTCGTTCATCGTGACGCCAAACGCAGCGCGCACGGCGGCCAAGCGGTTCATGTCGAGGGTGACCCTGCCCAGCTTTCGTCGCGCCGTGAACTCGCCAGTGAGATGCGTGCGCGGCGCGGTGTAGGGAATAGCCGCGGGCGAGATCGACAGCAGATTACGCACCGTGGCAACGCCTTGCATCACGGCCTGCACACCGAAACGAGCGAACCGTAGCGGCGTCTCTACCGCTGTGCGGATGAGGCCCGTTCCGAACAGCTCGGCGGGCGATGGTCGAACGTTGTCGAGCATGAGCCGACCATCAGTTGGAGCCTCACGCGGCTCTTGGGTGATGTCCATCAGCACCTCGCTGAGGCCCGCGCCTGAGATGCCATCGATGAGCGCGTGATGCACCTTGGTGAGCACAGCCACTCGCCCACCTTCGAGGCCGTTGATGAGATAGATCTCCCACAGCGGCCGCGACCGATCGAGCTTTGTGGCCACCAGTTCACCGACGAAATTCGCCAATGTCTCATCATCACCGGGTGCGGGCAGGTCGACCATTCTGATGTGATAGTCGGGGTCAATTGGCGGTCCCTCAATCCAGCCGGGCAGGTCCACACCGAATGGCACATCAACGAGTTGCCAACGGAACTGAGGCATGTGCGGCAACCGCTCTAGCGTGAGGTCACGAACCCGTTCGCGGCTGAACCGTCCGCCGCTAGTTGCCGGATCGACGATTGCCAGCGACGCCACGTGCATGTGCCATGCTTCGGTTTCGCCGTACAGAAAGGCTGCGTCTTGACTCGACATTCGTTGCATGCGACATCGTCCCGACTCATCACGTCGCTCTCGGCGACCTTCTTTGTTGCAAGTTACGCCGACCACCGATTCAGGGGCAGGGTCTTTTGTCATTAGTTCTGTTCATCTGTGGCGCTCTCGCGCTAGCAGCCACGTTGCTCGGCATCCTGAGCCCCCGCCACCCGTATTTCGCGATACCGATCACGTTCTTCATTGCGTGGATCGCTGGCGATCTCGCGATGCTGCATCTCATCGCACAGGTCATCACCACTGCCGTGCTCGTCGCTCTGGGCGCCACTCACTCAACCATCGGCCAAGTTGGCGTTGGGCTGATGGTGCTGTCATGGCTCGGCCTCGCGCTGTTGCTGCACAGACACCGCTACGCGGCAGCATCGCTCGATGCTGCGCTGCGAACCCTGCTCGGCGACAGCGAACCATCAGTGGCTGCAGAGCCAGTGCCGCTGCGCTCATTACTGCAGCCGTTCGTACCCAGCGCTCGCGGCGTCCGCATCAGTCGCGACATCGCATACGGCGACCACAAGCGGCACCGACTCGATGTCTTCGCGCCGGCCGACGCCCGCGCTGGTTGCCCCGTGTTGCTGCAGATTCACGGCGGCGCCTGGGTCATTGGCGACAAGCGTCAACAGGGTCAACCGCTCATGCGCCATCTCGCCCGGCAGGGATGGGTATGCGTTGCCATCAACTATCGGCTCAGCCCTCAAGCCACGTTTCCCGATCACCTCATCGACGCCAAGCGGGCCCTCGCGTGGATCCGTGAGCACGCCCACGAATTCGGCGGCGACCCAACGTTTCTCGCCGTTACCGGAGGCTCAGCCGGAGGTCACCTCGCCGCACTCGTTGGTCTCACCGCAAACAACCCTGCGTTCCAGCCGGGGTTCGAATCGGTAGATACCCATGTCGATGCATGCGTACCGGTCTATGGCGTGTTCGACTTTCTCGATCGGTCGGGTCTGCACAAGGGCCGACTCGAACCGATGCTCACCAAAGTGGTGATGAAGCGCAGCCCTACCGACGATCCCGACGGATGGCACGCGGCGTCTCCCCTCTCGCAAGTTCATGTGAACGCTCCACCGTTTTTTGTGGTGCAGGGCGCGCAAGACACGTTGGTCTGGAAAGAAGACACGCACGCCTTTGTCGCCGCACTCCGCGAAGCATCAGACAACGTTGTTGGCTATGCCGAAATTCCCTATGCGCAGCACGCGTTTGACCTGATGATTACCCGCAGATCGGTACACACCGTTCGGGCGATGTCGCGATTTCTGCAACACACCTTCGAAACACGCCGCGCCGAAACACACAGCGCGATCTAGAAGTAGATAATCGATTCGGCCTTGGCCTCGGCAGCGTCGAGATCGTCGGTGTAGGCGCCGGTAGAGAGATACTTCCAACCGCCGTCGCACACGATGAACGCAATGACGCCGCTTTCGATTTCGCCGGCAACCTTGGCGGCGCCGGCCATCGCTGCACCCGCTGAGATGCCAGCAAAAATGCCACACTCGCGAACCAAACGGCGGGTCCACTCGATGCTCTCGCGAGGACGCACCACACGCTTGCGGTCGAGCAGTTCGAAGCCATGCCAGTTCTCGAACACCGGCGGGATGTAACCGTCTTCAAGATTGCGCAGGCCCTCGACACGCTCACCCAATGGCGGCTCAATAGCGATGAGCTTGATGTTGGGGTTCTGCTCTTTGAGGAAGCGACCCGTGCCCATCAGCGTGCCACTGGTGCCGAGGCCGGCAACGAAGTGGGTGATCTCGGGAAGGTCACGCCAGATTTCGGGGCCGGTGCCCTCGTAATGCGCACGAGGGTTGGCGTCGTTGGCGTACTGATACATGAAGCACCACTGCGGATTCGCGGCCGCCATTTCTTGGGCTCGACGCACTGCGCCGTTGCTGCCCTCTTCGCCAGGAGTGAGGATCAGCTCGGCGCCAAACACCTCGAGCATCTGACGGCGCTCGATGCTTACGCTCTCGGGCATCAAGATCTTGATCGGATAGCCCTTCATGCCAGCAATAGCCGCCAGGGCAATGCCCGTGTTGCCCGACGATGGCTCGATGATGGTCTGGCCAGGCACCAAGCTGCCGTCTTTTTCGGCCTGCTCGATCATGCTCTTGGCGATGCGGTCTTTGACCGATCCAAAAGGATTTTGGTTTTCGAGCTTGGCAACGATGCGCACGTTGGGATTCGGCGACAGCGCGCTGACATCGACCATAGGCGTGTTGCCGATGAGGTCGATCACATTTCCGTATGGCAGCACGGCGTCCTCCGCTAAATCCCGATGCAACTGGTCAGGATTGTATCAATAGACCTCTCGATCAACTCACCGAGGAGACGACGTGTCGCCTGACCATCGAGCTAATCCTCGCGGCCGGTGCGCAGTCTGAAGCCGGGGCTACCCGCTTCTTGCCACTCTTCGACGAACTCGAAGAACTCGGCGCCGAACGGATCGATGTTGCGCATTGGCATGCTGCCGCGGCGGATCACCCAGTCGTATGGTGCCAATGCTTCGGCGGCGGCGAGATGGGTGTTGGTACCTGGCGCATCGCCACGGTCGTGCAGCACCACTGCGATGCGACGATGCAAGCGAGCCAACTGCAGCTCGCGAGTTGGGCGCTCCATGTTTTCGACAACTTGACTATCGGTGAGATCGCGCTCGCCGCGCAGCACCCAAGCCCGCAGCAGTTCGTGATGAACTCCCGAATCGATGTGCGCGAACGCACGGAACCGATCGTCACCCATTGCCGTGTCGGCAGGACGCACGATGTGACCCTGCTCATCGATCCACACCGAGGCCGGCACGTTCACGATGCCGTAGCGCTCAGCCACGATGTAATCGCGGTCGATGAGCACGGTCAGATTGGGAGCGTGAGCCGCCCACTCGCGGATTGCATCGACATCGCTATCGATTGCGACCGCGATGATCGACAGGCCCTCGGGGCCGAGTTCTTCCTGAAGTTGTTGCCACACGGGCAACTCATAACGACAGCCTCACCAACTGGACCAGGCCAGCAGCAGAACCTTTCGTCGGTTGAAATCGTGCAGGCTCACCGGGTCGCCGGAGAGACTCTCGAGTGTGAAATCGGGGGCCTTCAGCGAGGCGAGGTCGTCGGCGCGCTCGTGTGCAGAAGCAGTGAGTGCGGCCACGCCGCGATTCGGATCGGTGACAGCGAGCAAGCCCAGCAGCGGCGCCGCTGCTTGCAGATCGACCATGCCATACGACAACACCTTGTCGGGGTTAAAAATCGGCGAGCACACATCGCCGCGACAAAATCCCTCAGGCTTGAGCTTCCATCCGGTGAGCGACTCGACCGCCTCGGGGGTCATCAGCCAACGCGACGAGAGTTCGGCTTTGACGTCTACATGCTCTGTGTCATAGATGACCGTTGCCATGGTTGCCTCTCTGTCAGCGCCGAAGATCACGAGACTGCGATTGCTTCTTCCACGATTGTGCCATGTGCGAGCAGGTAGCTTCGCACCTCGGGCGCCTCGCGCTTCAGACTCACGATGATGTAATGCCACGACGGGTCAACCGCTTGGTTCACATCGGTCTGGCTGGGATACGGCTCGGTGTGCGTATGGCTGTGCATCACGCCGATGATTTCCATGCCCTCGGCCTCGGCCTCACGCTCGGCACGCAACATTGCTTTGGGCTCGATGGTGTACACCTTGCCCGACTGCGTGGTGTTGGCGCACGCCACAAAACGAACCACATTGTTGCTTCCTGGCCGGCCGATCAAGAGCCCGCAAGCCTCTTCGGGATAGCAGTCGTATGCCTGCGCGATCATCCCTGCAAAGGCGGAGTGAGAAACAGCCAACATCGTGGCGAACGCTAGCGGTACGCTTGCCCCTTCCTCACATTCGACCCGTTCGAACCACGAGCTACTTTTGCGGATTCACCACTGACCCACCATGGCTACTGACGGCATCAAGATCATCGCCAGCAATCGCAAGGCGCGCTTCGATTACAACGTGCTCGACACGTTCGAGGCGGGCATTGTGCTGCAAGGCAGCGAGGTCAAAGTGCTGCGCCTTGGTCACCTGCAGATTGCCGATGCGTATGCACGCGTGGTCAACGGCGAACTCTGGCTCGATGGCGTACACATCCCGCCGTACGCGTTTGCACATGGCGTAGGTGCTCATGACCCCGACCGGGCCCGCAAGTTGCTGGTGAAGTCGAACGAGATCACCAAGCTGGCGGCACGCATCGCCCAAGAGCGACTCAGCTTGGTGCCGCTCAGCTTTTACTTCAAAGAAGGCCGCGTAAAGGTTGAGCTTGCGCTTGCCCAAGGCCGACGCAAAGGCGACAAGCGCAACGCACTGGCCGAGAAAGACACCCAGCGCGAAATGCAGCGGGCACTCGGGCGCCAGCGCAAAGGCATGGACTGAAACTCGCACGGAGCGGCCGCGAACTCCGATACCCAATTCGGTGGCTACACTGGCCGAGCACCAAGCGGTGCACCAAACATACGGGGCTGACAGGTTTCGACGTCAGTGTCGCAGTTCGGTCATGCGACCCGAGTTGCTCAGACTCGTAAAACGGGGCACAAACAAGAATTGCCAACGAGCAGTTCACTCTCACCGCCTAATTTTTAGGTGAGTGAAGAGTAATCGTGAGCAGAAATGTCGCACGGGGCCGATCCACCGCAGCCCGGCAACAGAAGCGGGGGATGACGGCGAGAAAGAACGCTGACTGCAGGAAAGTCTGCTGACGATTCGGAAAGACGATTCGCGGGCCACCACTTTCGGGTGATGGCCAGCCGACCCGCCGGTGTTGCTGCGATAGCGATATAGCGGGAATGGTCGTATCACGGGCGTTCAACGGCTGATGGACGGGGGTTCGATTCCCCCCAGCTCCACTTAGGGGGACTAGTAGAAATACCGGTCCCCCACTAGTAGAAATCAGGCGCTTGGCGTCTGCTCCAGCACGCCACGGTTTCATGCCGCTGAGCCAGTGGCTCAGTGGCTGCGGACGAGTTCGATGCGGAACGTGTTTGCTTCATGCAACAGAACTGTCCGAACAGCGTCGATGCATGCAAGTCAACGCACGCGAAGCCCATTGAGCGGCGCCTGACGAATTCACCGCTTTCGGCGTCACCCACGACTCCACACCGGGGGTGCGACTTTCCATCTACTGACACGGCTCACTTTTCACATTGATGCCAGTAAGTCTCGGTGGTGAAGTTTGCGCCTCCTGAGGTGAGCCCGTTGTAGTGGTCCAGTTGGTGTGCGACTTTGTTGCCCGGTTTGCGGGCAGGAAGAATCAGTATCAACATGACATCGAACAAGCGCCGGCGGCATACGCCGGATCAGAT
>Ga0194035_1001611_pt1 | contig 11711 bp, 9 predicted proteins | sample JunL2320m_MetaG_FD_148680 | JGI IMG/M metagenome (GOLD analysis project Ga0194035, IMG submission 148680) | Anoxic zone freshwater microbial communities from boreal shield lake in IISD Experimental Lakes Area, Ontario, Canada - Jun2016-L239-20m | ecosystem: Environmental > Aquatic > Freshwater >...
ATTGAGTGGGAGTAAATCTGATGAGGTCCACGTTACGCACCGGGGCCTTAAACCTGCCGGTTCGGTCATTTCGGCGCTGTTTTTTGACGGATCGAGCAGGTTTAGCTGATGGACGGTTATCCCCGGTGCACTTAGGCGGTGTCAACAACCATGAAGGCCTCGGCTAGCCGGCCTTCTGGTAACCCAGCTTCGGCGGCCTGCAGCGATAGCCAGCCGGTGATGCGGCCGGCGAGATCGTCCATATGTGCGGTCTGACTCGCATGTGCGTGCAGCGCGGCCAATTTCATCTCGAACTTGTCCGTGACATCGACATAGTGATTCGAGGTTGGTGCACCCATGACCCAAACCTCGCCGACGGTCCAATCTGCCAGGCCCTCATCTTTGATGAGCGAAGTGTGGGCAAACGGATTGCGGGCATCTGGGTAGATAGCGGAAATCGAAGCCTCGCCGGCCGCTAGGTGGTCTGGATGTGAGGCGTAGATGCGTTTCCAATTGCGATCGGGTGACTGCATCAGCACCCGCTGGGGGCGAACCTGGCGAATAACCCGGCTCAGGTCGCGCCGTAGGTCATGGGTAACGGTGAGTTCGCCGTCACGGTACCCGAGAAATCTGATATCGCTCACCCCGAGCACGGCACCGGCGGCCCGCTGTTCGGCTTGCCGGATCCCGGCGATATCAGCGCGCGGAACTGTTGGATCTGCGCCGCCGGCGTCACCGTCGGTGATGATGCAGTACGTGACCGCAATACCCTCCTCAACCCAACCGGCGATGGTTCCGGCAGCCCCAAAATCCACATCATCAGGGTGGGCGGTAATGACCAGGATCCGCTCCACGGTGTCTTTCTCGAGCATGACTCTCCTTGAATAACCCCGGATAGGGGGAATTCGCCACTTTCCGGGGCAAATTACACGACTGTTGTTTGCTGATTGCCCATGTCCCACTCGTCACTTCTGTCACGCGCATGACACGATAGGTGGGTGCTTCCCCGCCGTAAAGGGCATTGTGCCCTGCCTCATGATCGACCCATGGGTCGAGGTACTCGACCGCCGCGGGTCGGCCTCGTCGCGGGGTTCGTCGCGGTGGCACTGATAATTGGGATTCCGATCGCCCAAGCCGGCGATGGTGTTTGGCAGCCCAGTAGTTGGACCGGCCCCTTGGCCGGGGCCCCCGTGCCGGGCCAGGGGTTACCTCCGGCAGCAGCACCGGGCTACCCGGTGGCGTTACCGCCAACTTATGACGTCGGTGCCGAATACGAAGGCCAAGCCCAATGTGATCCAGTCGCTAAACCAGGGACCCAGCGGCTTGCAGATTTAATCCAAGCTACTTACGGCGCCGATCAAACGGTTTGGATTCCGCGCGCCTGCGATATTGGTGGGCAAAGTGAGCACAAGGAGGGCCGCGCTCTCGACTGGATGACCAGCGTACGGAACGCTCAGCAGCGCGCGAACGCCGAGACTTTCTTGAACTGGTTACTCGGACCCGATCAAGTGGGAACCCCGTACGGCAACGCTATTCGCCTTGGCGTGATGTACATCGGCTGGAATGACCGCATTTGGCGCGGATACGACATCAATCGCGGCTGGACCGAACTTAAGGGTTGCTTCAGTAAACCGGAGCAGGGTAATGACACGGTTTGCCATCGAAACCACATCCATATTTCCTTAACGTGGGATGGCGCGACCGCGACAAGTTCTTTCTGGGATGGTTCGCCAATCGACGCCCCATTTTGCAAGGGGCAATCCTCGGGTGCGACCACGGGTGATATCACACCAACGGGCGAGATGGTGGCAATCGCCCCTTTCAATGCCCTCAATACCCGCGTTGGTGTCGGCGATCAGGGTCGTTGCCGATTACTGCAGGATCGGTATTCGGGCGACGGTAATCGAATCTACGTGAAAGTGACCGGAGTCGGCGGGGTACCGGCAACCGGTGTTACCGGTGTAACAATCAATGTTTCAGCCCTCGGCGCCAATTCCGCCTCGCGTGTTCGCGTGTGGTCACCGGGCCAAAATGCCAGCCAAACCGTCGTGAATACGATCATGAACGGCGACGCATCCGGCACCGCGACACTTCCGGTCTCATCCGAGGGCACGATTGTCCTGGCAACCACTTCGGGTGCCACTGACTTAAGTGTTGACGTAGTTGGGTATTACACCAAGAGCAAGGGTGGCACAGGCGCGAGCACCGGGCCTCCAGCAAATAATGCGCCGGTGGCACCCGCGCCGGCAGCGCCGATCGGGCCGGTGGATTTCTTCCCCGTGGGCTCGATGGTTGGCTACGAGTCGACCACCGATGGACCATTGCAGCCTGGCGAGGAGCGCACCGTAAACCTCATCGGGGTGCCGGCAGATGCAACCTCCGCATTAATTTTCATAACTAGTAAAGATGCAACGAGCGGTGGATCTGTTCGCATCGGGCGTACTGATAAAAGCGCTTCGGCGAAGTTCCGCTTCCCCCGAGCCACTATGCATAAAGCTGTGATGTTAGTTCCAGTATCCGGTGGCGCGGTGCGCTTGGCCGCCTCAAAAAAACCGGCGGTCAATCTTCGCGTCGAAGTCCTAGGGTATGGCACCGGTACTACCCCGAGCACCGCGATTGCGCTGTCACCCAGATTTGTTTTCGGTAGCAAGTTCACCGCGGGTGAAACCAAGAGTTTCAAGGTTGCGAAGCAATTCGGACTACCAGGAGTCAAGAAGCTCAAGGCGGTGCTACTTCGGGTGCAGACTAAGAAGAGTCCGACGGACGGCACGGTTACCGTCTACGCATCCGGCGGGCAACCACCGGCAACCCGATCGGCCCCGGTGGTGGCAAATACTCGCTATGCGGCGCTGGTTTTAGCTCCGGTGGGCTCCGATGGCCAAATTCTGGTTACTTCATCGGTCGCGGCCTCGGCGAACGCGACGATCGTTGGGTACGTCCGCTAGTTTGCACCAACCGCTGACCTGCAGGGCGGCGCAACTAGGTCTAGCCGCCGACGCGTGGTGTCAGGCACCTTGCCTACGATGCAGCAGTGACAACCAACCCGGTGCCGATGGCTGAGCTCACCTCAGACCTAAATCCGGCCCAGTTGGCTGCCGTTGAGCACCGGGTTACCCCCTTGTTGATTGTGGCAGGGGCGGGTTCGGGCAAGACCAGGGTCCTCACCCGCCGCATTGCCCATCTGCTCGCTACCGGCGACGCGCAACCCAGCGAAATCTTGGCGATCACCTTCACCAATAAGGCTGCCGGTGAGATGAAGGAGCGAGTTGCGGAGATAGTCGGCTCAAGTTCGCGAGCCATGTGGGTCTCGACATTTCATAGTGCCTGCGTGAGAATTCTGCGAATTGAAGCAGGCCGACTTGGCGTCAGCCGCACTTTTACCATCTACGATCAAGCCGACTCCTTGCGCCTCATGACGATGGTGATTCGCGAATTAGATCTAGACCCCAAGCGCTATAGCCCCAGGGCTTTCTTGGCGCAGGTGTCGAACTTGAAGAATGAACTCATTGATTACGAGCAGTTTGCCCAGCAGACAAGTAACCACATGGAGCAAACCCTCGCTGAGGCCTACCGTGATTATCAGCGGCGGCTGCAGCGCGCCAACGCATTTGATTTCGATGACCTCATATCGGCGACCGTTGCTCTTTTGCAGCTTTTCCCAGATGTTGCGGAGCACTACCGGCGCCGGTTCCGACAAATTCTGGTTGATGAATATCAAGATACCAATCACGCTCAATATGTACTCATCAAGGAGTTGGTGGGCCCGGGTACCGCTGACTTGCCACCGGGTGAACTCTGTGTAGTTGGTGATGCCGACCAATCGATTTACGCATTCCGCGGAGCGACAATTCGTAATATCGAGGAATTCGAGCGCGATTACCCAAATGCCCGCACGATCGTGCTGGAGCAGAATTATCGGTCGACCCAAACAATTCTTACGGCAGCTAATGCTGTTATCTCGCGAAACGGTGGTAGGCGAGCAAAGAATCTATGGACGGACGCCGGAGCCGGTGTGGCGATTATTGGCTATGTTGCTGACGATGAACATGATGAGGCATCGTTCATTTCCAACGAAATTCGGCGGCTGCGTGATGAGGAGGGTTTGAAGTCAAGCGATGTCGCGGTCTTTTATCGAACCAATGCGCAGTCACGTTCAGTCGAAGACATCTTCATTCGCGTCGGGATGCCCTATCGCGTAGTCGGAGGCGTCCGGTTCTACGAGCGCCGTGAAGTGCGCGACGCGGTTGCCTATCTTCGGACACTCGCAAACCCCACCGATGAAGTTTCGCTAAGGCGAATCCTTAATGTCCCCAAACGGGGTATCGGCGAGCGCGCCGAGGCCATGGTCGATGCATTGGCCCAGCGGGCCGGCATTTCGTTCGCAGCTGCCTTGGATAGGGCCTCAGAGGCGCCCGGCATTGCCACCCGATCACTTTCCAGTATTGAGATTTTCACACGGATGCTTAGTGATCTACGCACGATCGTTGAATCAGGGGCGGATGCCGCCATGGTGTTGCAAGCGGTGCTTGAGCAAAGTGGGTACCTAGCTGAATTGCAGGGGTCGGCTGATCCGCAGGATGAAACCCGGGTTGAAAACCTGGCGGAGCTTGAGTCGGTGGCTCAGGAGTTTGCCAACGAGAACCCCGAAGGCACCCTTACTGACTTCTTAGAGCGCGTGTCACTTGTTGCCGATGCTGATGAGATCCCTGATCGTGATGAACTCGGTGGCGTCGTCACTTTGATGACACTGCATACGGCAAAAGGCCTTGAATTTCCGGTGGTGTTCCTAACGGGGATGGAGGATGGCATTTTTCCGCATTCGAGGTCCCTCGGTGATCCAAAGGAGCTGGAAGAAGAACGCCGCCTTGCTTACGTCGGCATCACTCGAGCGCGTGAGCGGCTTTATGTAACGCGTTCGATGACGCGATCGGCATGGGGCACTCCATCATTTAATCCCGCCTCCCGCTTCCTTGACGAAATCCCTGATGTGCAATGGGAGCGTGAAGAACCGATGAATATGCCGATTGGGTCAAATGGATTTGGGTCCTCACCGAGTAGCACGAGCGCTGCGCGCCGACTTAGTGACCGTTCAGATAACGATGGTCCAACCATCGTGCTGGCTGCCGGCGATCGAGTAACTCATGAGCGATTCGGCCTTGGCACGGTCGTCTCGGCTGATGGCGTAGGTGCCAAAGCTGATGCCACCATCGATTTTGGGTCCTCGGGTATCAAGCGCCTGTTGCTTAGATACGCGCCGGTTGAAAAACTCTAGTTAGCAGCTGTAGATCCGGCAGGCCCAGGCGGGCGGGTCACTTACTCGACCGGGGTTGGCCGCGAAGAGAAAGCCATAGGGATCAGTCGGGACCCCGCGTAGTTGAATTTCTAAATGCAGATGCGATCCAGAGACGTTTCCGGTGGCACCCATGCGGGCGATTCGATCACCGGCGAAAACTTTGTCACCAACATTTACTTCGGTGGCCGATAGGTGCGCGTACATTGACGCCAGCCCGTCACCGTGCGAAATAGTGATCGTGCGACCGTAACTTCCACGCATCCCGACTTCTTTGACTACTCCGCCAGCCACGGCGAATACGGCATCGCCGGTGTCGCCGTCAAAATCAAGCCCGGAGTGCGGGGTGCCTCCCCAGTAACTGCCGCTCTCACCAAACTTTGCTGCTAGGCGGGCCGGGGATGTTGGCATCGAGATGGTCAACTGTTGATAGCGCGGTGCCGGATCGGCCTGCGCAAGCGTGGGGGAAATGCCAGCACCGACGGTTAGCAGCAGGACTAAAATTCCGGCCCGAAAGATGCGCACGACACATTTCCTACCAGCGCGGTGCTAGTTGGCGAAATTCAGCAGGAAATCCCTAGGGGCGGGTGTGACCTACGCCACCTTTGAATGGCACAATTCGGACATGCGGATCCTGCTGGCGCCAAATGCCTTCAAAGGCTCCCTGGGTGCACGTGAGGTGGCCGAGCTAGCCGGTGCCCAATTAGCGGGCCAGTTTCCCGGTTCGAGGTTCATCACGGTGCCAATTGCCGATGGAGGTGATGGCACCCTTGACGTGCTGCTGGCTGTTGGGTTTTCGCAGGTGTCGGTAAGCACCTTGGATGCCCTGATGCGCACCAATAGTTCGCGAATTGCCCTGCAGGGCGCGACCGCGGTAATCGAATTAGCGGAAATTTGCGGGCTGGCCGGCGTCCAAGATTTGGCTCCACGCCCGTGGGATACCTCAAGCTTTGGTGTTGGGCTGGCCGCACACGCGGCGCTAGCACAAGGTGCCAAGCACCTGCTGATTGCTCTGGGGGGCAGTGCCTCTATTGATGGTGGGTTGGGTTTGCTCGCCGGCCTTGGCTACCAACTCCTAGACGCCAACGGCGATGAAGTACCTCCGACCGCGAGTGGGCTGATGCGGGTTTCGTCCATCGGCCCCTCGGTAAATCAAACTTTGATTGATGGATGCACCTGGACCCTCCTGGTAGATGTCGAAAGCCCGGCCTGTGGACCTTCCGGTGCGGCTCACGTCTTTGGAGCCCAAAAAGGGTTCAGCGACGCAGAGTGCTACCAAGTCGATGCGGCCATGAGCAGGTGGTGCAGGGTTGTTGCACAACACTCCGGGAGATTCACGGTGGGCGAACTTGAACAACTTCCTGGGGCTGGTGCAGCAGGTGGGTTTGCGGTAGCCGCTTCAGGGCTAATCGGCGCGCATATTGAGTCAGGTGCGGAGGCCATAGCGCGATTAACGGATTTATCGTCTGCGGTTGACGATGCCGATGCGGTGGTGATCGGTGAAGGTCGACTTGATGAACAAACTTTGGCGGGCAAAGGCCCGGCATTTGTGGCGTCGATCGCTAAGGCAGCGGGTAAACCGGTTTATGCGCTCGCAGGCTCCTCGACACTGACCGCGAAACAATGTGCAGCACTAGGTATCCGAGATGAGAGTGATGTCGTGACACTAGTTGAAGTTGCCGGTTCACTCGAAGCGGCACTTGCTGATCCGCGCACTTGGCTCGGCAAAGCCGTCGAAGTACTGGGTGAGCGACTACAAGCTAGCGGGCTTTAACCCTCTTCGGCGCCGAGTGAGAACCCGGCTTCGATATCTGCATTATTAAAGGTGCGGAACGAAACATGGGTTTCGGTTGACTGCACGCCCTTCACCTTGGAGATGCCATCGGTGACGACTTTGGCGATGTCCTCGTGGGTGCGCACTTCAATGAGAACCACTAGGTCAATTTTACCGGTCACCGAATAAGCAGCCGTGACGCCTTGAATCTTGGCGATGGCCTCGCCCGCGGAGTTGACATGCTCGGGTATTACCTGGATAAAGCAAAGGGCAGTGATCATGGGTGAAGTGTAGGCGTGATGGATCAACCGGCCATGAATCGGCCGCCGTTGACATCAAGTACCGCGCCGGTGATGTAGGAGGATTGGTCGCTTGCAAGGAATAGCACCGGATCAACGCACTCCTGTAACTCGGGCATCCGTCCCAAGGGGATGCCGCCGAGTACCTCGGCGCGATCTGACTCGGTCATGGCGTCGAACATTGCCTGTAGCCGGCCGGTGAGAAATAGTCCGGGGGCGATGGCATTAACCCGGATGCCGGCCGGCCCTACCTCTTTGGCCAGGCGTCGGGTTAAACCTAAGATCGCCGCCTTTGCGGCGGCATACGGGACGCCGGTGACCGGGCTGGTTGAGCGGCCACCTATCGAGGAGAACGTGACGATCGCCCCGCCGCCGGCATGGTGCAGGTGGGGGACCACAGCTTGGGCGCAGTTGAAAGTGCCTTTGACATTGACATCGATGACGAGATCAAGATCGGCGGGTGAGATATCGGCTAGGTCTCTTGGGGTGGCCAAACTGCCGCCCGCCGCGGCGATCAAGATGTCGATGCGCCCGAAGTAGGCGGCCACCGCACCGACGGCTGCGGTCACGGTGGCCGAATCGCGTACATCTACGGGGTGCCCGACCGCGTCGATACCGTCGGCGATCAGATCGGCGACTGTTTGTTCGATCACTTCGGCGTTGATATCGAAGACCGCGACCTTGCCTCCCTCGGCGCCGAGGCTGAGGCAAATCTGGCGCCCTAGGCCACCGGCGCCACCGGTCACGATCGCGACTTTGTTAGTGAACCTGGCGGCCGGGTGGGTGATCGAGCGATTAGTTGCCATGGGCACATCTTTCTGCAGGGTTAGAAATTGGACTTGCGTGGGATAATTTATACCGCTATTTTGGCGATAGTCAATAATCCGCTACAGGCAGCCATTCTGCCAAGGCCGCCAGCGCTGAAGGAGAACTATGAAAATCGCAGTCGTTGGCGGGGGTCCGGGTGGCCTGTATTTCGCGAGTTTGGTGAAGCAGTTCGAACCCGGATACGAGATCACGGTTTGGGAGCGCAACGCCCCTTTGGACACTTTTGGTTTCGGCGTGGTCTTCAGTGATCAAACTTTATCGGGCATCCGGGTCTCAGATCCGTCAATCTACGAGGAGATGTCTAAAGAGTTCGCGTATTGGGATGACATCGATATTCATTACCGCGATGAAGTGTTAACAAGCGGCGGTCACGGATTTGCGGCGATGAGTCGTACCAACCTGCTCGCAATTTTGCAACGTCGTGCGATCGACAATGGAGTAAACGTCCTGTTCAATGCACCGGCACCCCCAATCAAAGAGTTGATGGCCGACTACGACCTAGTGCTTGCCAGCGACGGCATCAATAGCGCGACTCGTGAAACCTTTAAAGAGGAGTTCGGAACAACTGTCGACTCCCGCAAGTGCAAGTTCATTTGGCTAGGAACTCCGGTGGTCTATGAGGCTTTCAAGTTCTTCATCGTCGATACGCCGTGGGGGACGATGCAGGCTCACGCCTACCCGATGGATTCTCACAGCAGCACGTTTATCGTTGAGATGCATGAAGATATTTGGCGCCGAGCCGGATTCGAAGAAATGGCAGATGCGGCCGCGGCTCTGCCCATTGGGAAAAGCGATGAGCCATCAATTGCTCGAATCGAAGAGATATTCAAGGATTACCTAGGGGGCCAGCCACTGCTGAGCAACAATAGCCGCTGGGTGAATTTCCGTGCCTTCCGAAATGCCACCTGGGCTCATGAGAATCTCGTTATCTTGGGAGACGCCGCACACACCGCACACTTCGCGATCGGCTCTGGCACCAAGTTGGCGATGGAAGGTTCAATCTCACTGGCCGCCTGCTTACTCGAACACCGCGATGTAGCCAAGGCCCTCGCTGCCTATGATCAGGAGCGCCGCCCCGTGGTTGAGAGCACGCAGCGATCAGCGCAAGCTGCGCTTGAGTGGTTCGAGGAGATAACCCAATACGTGGATCAGGATCCGATCCAATTTGCTTTTAATCTCTTGACCCGCTCACGCCGGATCACTTATGGCAATCTGCGCGAGCGTGATCCGCAGTTCATGGAGCGAGTTGATGTTTGGTTCCTGCAAAATCAGATTTCCGAAGGCAGGGTCCCCGCTGACACCACGCCCCGACCGCCGATGTTTATGCCATTTCGAATGCGCGGCTTGGAGCTCCCCAACCGGGTCGTGGTTTCGGCAATGGATATGTATTCAGCCGAAAACGGTGTGCCCGGAGAGTTCCACTTGGTGCATTTAGGTGCACGTGCGCTGGGGGGCGCCGGCTTGGTGATGACCGAAATGGTTTGCACCTCGGCCGATGGCCGCATCACCCCCGGATGCGGTGGCCTATGGACCGACGAGCAAACCCGGGCATGGGCGAAGATCGTCGATTTCGTACACACCACCCCTTCGAAAATCGGGGTACAGCTTGGGCATGCGGGCCGTAAGGGCTCAACCAAACTCATGTGGGATGGCATCGATCAACCACTGCCGAACGGTAATTGGCCGCTAATTGCGCCATCCCCCCTGCCGTATCAGTCGATAAATCAGATGCCACGTGAAATGACCCGGGCCGACATGGATGCCGTGAAGGCCGAATTTGTGGAAGCCACCGAGCGGGCCGCGGCTGCCGGTTTTGATCTACTTGAGCTACATGCCGCCCATGGGTATCTACTCTCCAGTTTCTTGACCCCAATAAGCAATCAGCGCACCGACGAGTACGGCGGCAGTGTCGAAAACCGGTTGCGGTTCCCGCTCGAGGTCTTTGATGCTGTCCGGGCCGCGTGGCCGAAGGACCGCCCAATGAGTGTGCGCGTCTCGGCAACAGACTGGGTTGATGAGGGCCTAAGTGGCGAGGACTCAATTGAGATCGCACGCGCCTTCGCTGAGCACGGTGCCGACATCATCGATGTGTCAACCGGGCAGACTGCGGCCAATGCACGCCCGGCATACGGACGCACCTATCAGACTCCGTTCGCTGATCGAATTCGCAATATTTCCAAAGTGGCAACGATGGCTGTCGGGTCGATCAGCAGCTGGGATGACATCAACACCATAATCGCCGCTGGTCGCGCTGACTTATGCGCACTTGGCCGCCCGCATCTATATGACCCGGCTTGGACCTTGCACGCGGCTGCTGATCAGGAGTACCGGATGCCGTGGCCGAAGCAATATGCGGCAGGCAGCCGCAAGCCGCCGGCGGGGCGCACCGAAGATCCCAAGCCGCGCCTTACTTTGGTGGCAAAGGAAGCCATCGCCGAGCGGCCCCGGCGGTGGTTGGTCAACTGATTGGGGTTGGTAATTAACAACGGTGCTTGCCCTATTGGATGCGAGCCGCATCGACGTCGGTGTGACTGAAATCCAAACCTACGTATAGCAATGGCTCAGTATTGGCTTTTGCCAGCGCGTAAGAAAAGCAGTCGCCAAAGTTGAGTTGTGCCAGGTGTCCGCTTCCTTTACCAAAGTCTCGATATGCATCGCGAGCTATGCGCGGGTTTTGTGAATCGGCGAATATCAAAGTGGAAGCCCTTGCACGTCGTATAGGCCATCGGCGACGTCGTGCAGATCCCGCGCGCTGGTGGCCCGTACCCGTGCCGCCGCTCGCGCAGAGATAGCCCGTAGCCGCTCAACTTTGGCTACCGGCTGACTGCCAGTTTCACGAGTTGCGATGGACTCTTTTAATGCCAAGGTGACGGCACTGGTTACGGTGGTGTGCAAGAGCGCGGCCAACTCTCGGGCCAACTGATGGGTTTCGGGGTTTTTAAAGTTGAGGGACATGGAACCAATCTACCTTGGTAAAAAATCTAGTACTAATGGTAGAAATCTGCCTGTGGGGATCGGTTGATTTCAGCGGTAGGGAGTGAAATCCGGTGGCCGCTTCTCGTTGAAGGCGGCGCCACCCTCTTTGGCTTCATCGGTATCGACAAAGAGATCGAGCACATCAAATGCGAGTGACTGGAGTCCGACCAGGTGGTCAGTATCCGCATTGAAACTGTGCTTTAGGGTCTTGATCGCGGTGGGGGATAGGTCCAGCACCTTGCGGCCCCAGGAAAGCGCGAGCGGCATCAGCTCAGCTGGCTCGACAACTCGGTTGACCAAGCCCCACCTCTCGGCGGTTGCGGCGTCGTATTGGTCGCAGAAAAACCAGATCTCGCGGGCGCGTTTTTCGCCTACTACCCGGGCCAGATAGGCGGTGCCGAAGCCGGCATCGAAACTACCGACACGTGGGCCGACTTGGCCGAATTTCGCGGTACTAGCGGCTAACGACACGTCGCAGAGCACATGCAGGACATGGCCACCACCGATTGCAAACCCATTTACGGCCGCGATGACCGGCTTGGGCACCTCGCGGATGATGCGGTGC
>Ga0194035_1001612_pt1 | contig 11708 bp, 7 predicted proteins | sample JunL2320m_MetaG_FD_148680 | JGI IMG/M metagenome (GOLD analysis project Ga0194035, IMG submission 148680) | Anoxic zone freshwater microbial communities from boreal shield lake in IISD Experimental Lakes Area, Ontario, Canada - Jun2016-L239-20m | ecosystem: Environmental > Aquatic > Freshwater >...
ATATCATCCTTTGTTGTGGTCAATCCAGGAGTGACTGCGACAGTCGGTGCAGGAAATCTCTGGTCGACTCCCCTCACGCTGCCCCCGTCGGTGAGCGTAGGAGATTGGGACGTGATTGCAACAGCGCAGGGCTGTTCAGCTCAGGCAACTGCTGCACTGACCGTTATTCCGTAGCTGAGCCGGCAAGTTCGGTGACTCTTTGACCGAGCAGACCATTCAGATCAACTCAGAACCCCGTTGGCTACAGCCAGCGGGGTTTTTTTGTTACGGGCTGGTTCAAGAATGCAGAATCCAGTGGTCCGAGGTCATCCAAGCTTCCAACACGGCTGTGGCGGTGTTTGCCCGCTACGAGCAAACCCACGGGGCCTAGGTGCGAGGGATTTCGCGCAACTCGAAGGTCTCGATGATGTCACCGGACTTCAAGTCCTGGAAGTCTGACAAGCCGATGCCACACTCATATCCAGAGGAAACCTCACGGACGTCATCTTTGAAGCGACGCAGCGAGCTGACTTCACCCTTCCAAAGGATGTTTCCATCTCGCAAGAAGCGCACCTTTGAGTTCCTGGTGATCACGCCCGACTGAACCAAGCAGCCAGCCACAGAGCCGATCTTTGGCACCTTAAAGACCTCACGGACTTCGGCATCGCCAGTCACGATCTCTTCATACTCCGGCTCGAGCATGCCGATCATTGCTGATTCGACGTCTTCAAGAAGTTTGTAGATGACCTCGTAGGTTCGAATCTCTACGCCCTCGGCTGCGGCTAGATCCCTGGCCTGCCGGCTTGGTCGGACGTTGAACCCGATGAGGGTCGCGTCTGAGGTTGCAGCAAGAGCAATATCTGACTCGGAGATTCCACCGACCCCACGAAGAACAAAGGCGACCTTCACCTCGGATCGTTCCAGCTTGTGAAGACTCTCGGTCAGTGCTTCGAGTGAACCCTGCGCATCTGCCTTGACGATGAGGTTGAGATTGGTCTGCTCGCCCGCTTGGATCTGAGCAAAAATATCTTCGAGGCGAGCGCCTTGAAGGCTGACGGAGGAGTCTCTTCCCCGTGCAGCTTCCCGATGCCAACGCTCACGCGTTTCTGCCACTGAGCGAGCTTTGCGCTCATCGGGAGCAACAATAAAGTCGTCCCCTGCGAAGGCGATGTCTGAAAGACCGAGCACCTCTACTGGCGTTCCAGGTAGAGCCTGTTTCACTTGCTCGCCGCGGTCGTTGACCAGCGCACGAATGCGACCCCATGCGGGGCCGGCAACGAGCGGATCGCCTACATGCAACGTTCCATGCTGCACCAGAATCGATGCGACAGGACCACGACCAATATCTAGGTGCGCTTCAAGTACGACTCCACGTGCCCGACCAACTGGACTTCCACGAAGGTCTTCGACTTCTGCAACCAGCAAGAGCGTGTCGAGCAATTCGTCAATTCCCGTGCCAACTAGTGCGGACACCTCGACCACTACGGTGTCGCCGCCCCAAGATTCGGGCACAAGCTCATGTTCGGCGAGCTGTTGCAGCACACGATTAGGGTCTGCACCCTCTCGGTCGATCTTGTTCATTGCGACAACGATTGGCACCTCGGCCGCACGAGCGTGAGCAATTGCCTCGATTGTTTGAGGCATCACACCGTCGTCTGCAGCGACGACGAGAACAACAATGTCTGTCGCCTCGGCACCACGGGCTCGCATGGCGGTGAACGCCTCGTGGCCAGGAGTATCAATGAACGTCAGGGAATGCCCGCTCTTCTCGACCTGATATGCGCCGATGTGCTGGGTAATTCCACCGGCCTCTCCTGCAACAACATTCGCATCGCGAATCTTGTCTAGAAGTTTGGTCTTACCGTGATCAACGTGACCCATAACAGTGATAACGGGCGCTCGAGTTGGCCAGGACTCGTAATTCTCTTCGTCGTCCTCGGGAACTTCGAGCATCTTCTGAAGCTCGACCTCTTGTTCCTGCCCTAGGTCAACGAGCGAAATCTCGGCTCCAACCTCTGCAGCAAAGAGTTCGATCATCTCATCGGGCAGCGACTGTGTTGCAGTCACCATCTCGCCTTGCTGCAACAAGAAACGCACAACATCGGCCGCAGTGCGATTCAACCTGCCACTGAGGTCCTGCGGAGTTGAGCCACGCTCAATCACGACTACGCCCTCTGGCACCGGAGCGCTAGCAGGCGTATAGGTCGGGATGTCCATTGGCTGGAGTTCTTCACGGTTACGACGTCGACGGCCCTTGCGGCGCGGTGGGCGCTGCTGAGGTCCACCTGGACGACCACCACCGGGACGACCACCACCTGGTGCTCCACCGGGTGCACCGCCGGGAGTTGCTCCTGGGGCCGCAAATCCGCCACCAGCAGGTCGATTGAAACCGCCACCGGAGGGGGCACCACCTGGGGAGGATCCACCTCGGTTTGAGTCACCTGCAGTGCGACCGGGACCACCCGGTCCACGACCTGACGGGGAGGGTCCTCTGCCGCCAAGTCCTGGTGGTGGCGGAATCGGCTTGCCGGTCAGGGAACGCGGCGGTCCTGGAGGCGGCGGAATTAGTTTGCCGCTACTTGATACCGGTGCAGCAGCACTCGCAGGCTCCTCGCTGCTGCTGTCTGGTGCTACGGCTACAGATGAGGGCTCGTGCTCAGACTTCTCGGGAACTACCGGCTCTTCTGAGGCCTGCTTCGCATCAGCTTTAAGTGCTTGAGCTTGAACCGCCTCGGCCTGAGCGGGATCTGACTCGGGTGCTGCTGTCTGGGGTGCCGCTGTCTGGGGTGCTGCTGTCTCGGGTGCACTCGGAGCAGGCTCACCGGAAGTCGCTGCAGCCCGTGCTGGTGTCGGCTTAGAGGAAATGACCTTCTTCGGGGGCCCAGCAGGAGCCTTTGCGGCGGGCTGCGGCTCTACATCAACTGGTGAACTCTGTGATTTTGGCTCCTCAGTGTCCTTCTTTGGAGATTTTGCAGCAGGCACTTTGAGTGCTGGCGCAGCCGCCGTACGAACAGTTTCTTGTTCCGCAGCAGCTTCGCTGACCTCAGCTGCTGGACTCGCAGCTTCATCTCCGACGGCTGCGTCCTCGGTTGCAGGCGCCTGCACGGGGGAAGGTTTCTTCGCCGGAGCTTTCTTCGCCGGAGCTTTCTTGGCGGCAGCCTTCTTCGCTGGCACCTTCTTTTCTGGCGCCGGCTCTTCTGGCTGCTGTTCACGGACGAGACCATCACGCGTTGCTTTGCGTCGCACGCCGTCTGCATAAGCGCCATCAAGCGAAGAAGAGTGGCTCTTCACGCCGTATCCAAGCGCGTTACAGATGTCGATGCACTCTTTATTGGTGAGACCGAGCTCTTTTGCTAGCTCGTGCACTCGTTGCTTTGCCAAGACGTTCCGTTCGTTCAGTGAAGTTGTGCGCACCGGGTGATCCGGCGAATTTCCCTGCCACTAGCCTGCAAAGGCTCGCGCAGGTAGTGGGTGCCGGAGCTTGCCAGGATCTCACTAGTCTTTCACGGATCGCAGCCCGGCACGAACTGCACCCATAAATCCAAGCGGGGCCACCTCCCCGTTCAGCGGCCTCAACAGAGATACAACGTACGTGATTTGCTTGAATTAGCCGTCAGAACCTTCATCAGAGCTAGCTGGATCGGCCTCTGCACTGGTTGTATCAGCGATTTCTTCAAGTTCAGCCTCGACGGCTTCCTCCTCGGCGACAACGGCCTGAGTAGCCTCCCACTGTTCGATGGTGAGCGGAGTACTTCCGTCTGCTGGCTTCCAGAGTTGCTCGCCATCACCCGTCGCAATCCACTCGCCATCGGCATAGGAATCGTTTGCGTAGGTGCGCTCGTAGGCCTCTTGCTCTGCAACATCTGACTCGCTGCGAATGTCCACACGAAAACCTGTCAACCGAGTCGCTAGGCGCGCATTCTGGCCCTCTTTTCCAATTGCAAGAGAGAGTTGGAAGTCGGGCACGATCACATCGGCCACTCGCTTCTCGAAGTCAATTCGTACTTCTTTGACCTTTGCAGGCTGGAGGGCCTTCATCACGAAATCGCTCGGGTCGTCCGAGAATGGAACGATATCGATCTTTTCACCCTGTAACTCCGTCACCACCATGCGGACGCGTGCTCCACGAGCACCTACGCAGGAGCCAACTGGATCGACGTTTTGATCGTTTGACCAAACGGCGATCTTGGTGCGATGCCCTGGCTCACGAGCACATGCCTTGATTTCGACCACGCCTTCGGCAATCTCGGGAACCTCAAGTTCGAACAGCCGTTTGATGAGGCCTGGGTGAGTTCGTGAAACCACGATCTGGGGTCCCTTCGCTGTGCGACGAACCTCGACGATGTAGGCCTTGACACGATCTCCCGGATCGGGGCGCTCATTGTTCACCTGCTCGGACTGGGGTAGGAGTGCCTCGACGCGACCAAGGTCCAACAATGTGTACCGGGAGTCGGACTGCTGGATAATTCCTGTGACAATGTCACCCTCCCGCCCTGCATACTCCTCGTATTTCTGTTCCCGCTCTGCCTCACGAATACGTTGGGTCATCACTTGACGAGTCGTGGTGGCAGCAATGCGGCCAAAGTCATCTGGTGTTACGTCGAATTCTTCACCGAATGGCTCGCCGTCGTCATCTACCTCTTGAGCAAATACGGCGATCTCAAAGGTCTCCGTATCGATGTTCACCCAGGCAAACCCCAACGCGTCGGGCTGCTTCTTGTAGGCAGTGGTCAGTGCCTCGGCCAGTGCCGAGTACAAGGTATCTACAGAAATATTGCGCTCCGTTGCAAGTGCTTGTAGCGCTTCATTCATCTCTGAACTCATGAGATTTCCTCACTCTGTGTTGTGCAATTTGGGTGTGTGAACATTATCTACTTACTGGTGTGCTGACTTGAAGACTGTTGACTTCGTTATGTGCGAAGACTCAGCCCTCGCCGAGCCACCGACGGGGAGAGCTTTCATGAGTTCTCCCCTGTCGAACCCGCTGATTTCTTGGCCTTGGACGCACTGCTGGATTTACTGGATTTACTGGATTTACTGGATTTACTGGATTTGCTGGGACTCCCAGGCCGCGACCCTTTTCCAGGCTTGGGTGCAGCATCGCCCGAGAAATGGGTCCTTGCTCGTTCAATGTCATCGAGGCGCACGACTCGAGAACTGCCGTCCTCAAGCCGGATCTCGCAGGTTGACTCATCGGAGGCAATCAGAGTGCCATCCACCCGACGCTCACCTTCGACTGAAGGACGTGTCTTTACCTTCACCTCACGGCCGAGTGCGCCGGCAAAATGAGCAGGCGTGCGGAGATTGCGCTCAAGGCCCGGGCTCGAGACTTCAAGGGTGTAGGCACTCGAAATGATGTCTGCCTCGTCGAGCAGATGGGAGATCTCCCGAGTTGCCTGCGTAATCGCTCCGAGGTCAATACCACCCGGTTTGTCGATCAGAATCCGCAGGTTGCCTCCGGAGTAGTCCAAGTCATAGAGGCTCAGTTCGAGCTCAGCAAGAACGGGAGCGATGAGAACACCTAGCCGTTCTGCTTGGGCACTCATATTGTTCTCCTCTCTGTCCTAGTCTGCAGCGAAGTAGGGAATCCTGCTCGTTAACGCGCTCCGCCCGACCGCAGCAGAAACGAGAGAACCCTCGTCTCGACTGTCAGGCGCTCCTACTATTTAGCACCATAGAAAAGGCGTGGGCAGTGCCCACGCCCCTCGGACATCCGGAAAAGATGAACTATAGGCGAACAAGGACTGCGAGCGTTAGAACGGACTGGTAAAACGGCTGACAAGCCTCGAAGAAACCGGTAATTTCCTAGTAGGAACGGGCCAAGAGAGCTACAGATCCAGCTTCATTGTCTGAACCTGGAAGGCCACCCTCGGCGCTTTGTAAACATCGCACGGTGATTGCATCCTTGCCGAGTTGCTCAATTCCGCCATCAGCGAGTGCAGACCAAGGGATTCTTGCGAATCCGGTACTGGCAACCTCACGAGCTTCTGCAATGGTTCCAACGTCTTGCGTACGCGAATCTCGGGCTGCATACGCATCGGCGAGCATGCCAAGTTGAATCTCGTCGAGCAAAGCCACAGCAGTCGGCGCAAGGGCACTGACCTCGCAGGGAATCTTCTCGCCGGTGTCGCGTCGAGCAATCACAATGCGACCCTCGGCAAGGTCGCGTGGCCCAACCTCGATGCGAAGCGGAACACCCTTGAGTTCCCAGTCCGTGGCTCGTCGACCAAAACCAGTTGCAACCTGAGCATCAAGACGAGCGCGAACTCCCGACTGCGTTAACCCCTGCAACAGCTCACGGGCCACTTCAGTTACCGACCCCTCCTCGTCCTTGACCACGAGTACAACGGCTTGCACAGCTGCCACCCTCGGGGGAACGCGCAACCCAGCGTCATCGCCGTGGGCCATGATCAAACCGCCCATCATGCGGGTGGACACTCCCCAAGAGGTTGTCCAACATAGCTGTCGCTCACCGTTCTCATCCTGGTAAGCGATGTCAAACGCTCGCGCAAAGTTCTGACCGAGCTCGTGGCTCGTCCCCATCTGTAGGGCCTTCCCGTCTCGCATCATTGCTTCACAGGTGAGCGTGTTTGTTGCGCCCGCAAAACGCTCCTGAGGGATTTTTCGGCCGGTATAGACAGGAATGGCGAGCACGTTCACCATGAAGTCCTCGTAGACCTCATGCAGAATTCTTGCGGCGTAGGAGGCAGCGTCATGCTCGGTGGCGTGAGCACAATGGCCTTCTTGCCACAAGAACTCGCTGGTCCGAAGGAACAGTCTTGGCCGAAGCTCCCAGCGCACCACGTTGGCCCACTGATTCAGCAGCAACGGCAGGTCACGATAGGACTGAATCCATTTTGACATGTACTCGCCGATGACCGTCTCCGAGGTGGGTCGCACCACGACCGGCTCATCGAGTTCTTTACCACCACCGTGCGTCACGATGGCAAGCTCGGGGCTAAATCCCTCTACGTGCTCCGCTTCTCTTTGCAGGTAGCTCTCAGGGATAAACAGGGGGAAGTAGGCGTTCTCTGCCCCGGCATCTTTGATTCGGGCGTCGACCTCAGCCACCATCCGCTCCCAAATGGCGTAGGCATAGGGGCGAATGACCATGGTCCCGCGCACCGGGCCATTTTCTGCCAACTGCGCCTTGGTCAGGATGTCTTGGTACCAACGCGGGAAGTCATCGGCTTGAGGAGTCAGGATAGGAGGCTTTGCCATAGAGGTGGATCGTACCGTTGCTGAGCGCACTCAGTGAGCGCCGCACTGCGGTGGCAGATACTCTATGGTCATGCACCTTGCCACTCGGGCTACTCGAAGGCTGGGCGCTGCCTCACTCGGACTTGGCATGGCCACTCTCGCCTCGGCAGTTGCCGTGCACGTTGCAGGTAGCAGAATCAGAAGATCCAAAGATCCAAAGATCGACGATTTACTCGAGACAAAATCGCGAGTGCAGCACCACTACGTGCCAACCCAAGACGGCGCATCGATCCACGTTGTCGAGCGAACGGGAGCGCCAGTTCAACAGGTCTCTGGCGAGGCTGCGCACACTCCTGCGCCTACCACGGATGCGGTGAAGGCTCCCCAGCCACTGCTGTTACTACACGGGGTCACCTTGCAATGGTTCATTTGGGGACCACAGATCAACACGCTTGGACGCGAATACCAAGTCTTGGCATGGGACATGCGCGGCCATGGGGAATCCACCGTTGGTAGCAGCGGTATGACCATGGAGGCCATAGCTCAAGATCTTGCAGATGTGCTGGAGTATCTCGACCTGACTGATGCCCTCATCGTGGGCCACTCAATGGGGGGAATGGCCCTCGGCGCGTTTTGCGCTGAGCACCTAGACGCAGCTCACACTCGGGTGTCGGGCCTGATGTTCCTAGCGAGCAGCGCTGCCACGATGGCCGTTCCAGCGCTCACGGGCGGTGCTGTTGGCATTCTTCAATTACTTGCATCAACTCGCTTCGACTTTCGCCAGCCCAATCCTGCGCGCGTATGGCGCAACAACAATCTGTCTGTGCTGCTCGTCCGGTGGGCATTCGGTAGCCATCCAACAGCCAAAGCGGTCGAACAAGTGCGACTCATGCTCGCTGATTCGAATCCGGCGATCGCTCAAGAGGCCGGCCGAGCTATTGCGGCTCATGACGTGCTCGATGACCTCACCAAGGTAGCAATCCCCACGCTGGTAGTTGTGGGTGATAGGGATCGGCTGACTCCCCCTGCTCACGCCGAGATGCTCGTTCGGGCAGTCCCTGATGCACAGCTACGAATCCTTCCGAACATCGGCCATCAGGTTATGCAGGAAGATCCAGATGCGCTGAATCGGCTCATCCATGAGCTGTCAACGCTAAAGGCCAACCGCTGATCTTGATGCTGATGAGTGTCAGCCAGCGGATCAGCAGGGAACTATCCCTCAAACTTCTTGTGGATTAGGTCAACACGCTGTTCGCTGGCGTTTGCATCTTCACCCTGCTCCGCCAGCAACTCCGCCCGATCCTTCTCGGCCTCACGGCGGGCCTTTTCGGTATCGACCCGAGCAAGCGCTGCCTCGGTTCCGTTTTCAGAAATGAATTCAGCCCATTCCACTAGCGTAGAAACCATCTCGTCCTCGGGTACGACTGCAACGTTGACTCCCTTGACGAAGAGGTGCCCGCGATGCCGACCCGCAGCAATGCCGATATCGGCATCACGCGCCTCGCCAGGGCCATTCACGACGCATCCCATCACGGCAACCTGAAGTGGAAGTTCCTTGTCTGCAAAGGCCGCTTGCGCAGCCTCGGCAACAGCGATCACGTCAATCTCGGCGCGGCCGCAACTCGGGCAGGCAATCAGGTCAACATTTTTACGTTCACGCAATCCATACGACTCCAATAACAACCGTCCAGCTTTAGCCTCCTCAACCGGATCTGCAGTCAACGAATAACGAATCGTGTCGCCAATACCCTCGGCGAGCAGTGTTGCGATACCAGCCGTTGCCTTGATGTAGCCCCCAGGTAATGGGCCGGCCTCCGTCACTCCAAGGTGCAACGGATAATCAGTGGCCTCAGCCAATTGCCGATACGCCTCAATCATGAGCGGCACGTTTGAGGCCTTGACCGAGATCTTGATCAGGTCGAACCCGACCTCATCAAAGTACGCAATCTCGGTCAGTGCCGACTCAACCATCGCCTCGGGAGTGACCGTGCCGCCGTACTTCGCATACAGCGCTGGATCGAGCGACCCGCCATTGACCCCGATGCGAATCGGCACGTTTCGGTCACGAGCCTCAGAGGCCACAGCCTTGATGTGTTCCGGCTTTCTGATGTTGCCGGGATTCAGCCGCAAGCCGTGCACTCCGGCCTCGAGAGCCGCCAATGCCATCTTGTACTGATGGTGGATGTCTGCGATCACCGGGATCGGACTGCGAGGAACAATCCGAGCGAGCCCCTCCGCTGCTGCGAGGTCATTGCAGGTACAGCGAACGATGTCGCATCCAGAGGCCGCTAAGGAATAAATCTGTTGCAGGGTTCCGTCTACGTCTGCAGTCTTCGTGGTGGTCATCGACTGCACGGTGATCGGTGCGCCGTCACCAACGGGAACATCTCCCACGGTGATACGCCGTGTTGAACGTCGGGGAAAAGTCACAGCTCCTGCATCCATGGGTCCAAGTTAGCGGGCAGCTACGGCGAGGAGCAGACACCTGCAGTGACGAGCTTCCCTCCTACAGACTCACACCCTTGGTGATATCGAGGAACATTGCGAGAATTCCCACAACGGCAAGCACCGAGATCACGACATATGCGACCGGAGCCATGCGTGACACGTCTGCTAGGTATCTCTGGTCGGTGCGCTTGCGCTTCTCTTGGAATCGCTCGTAGAGAGCAATCACCACATGGCCGCCATCGAAGGGCAACAACGGAATGAGGTTGAAGATACCGATGAAAATATTGAGCAGCGCCAGAAACTGAATCAGATTAGAGATGTTCTCTGAAGTGATATCTCGGCCCAACATCGCAACACCAATAATAGAAATCGGCCTGTTCGCGGATGCGCCAACTGGTGTGTTCTCGGCAGGAGTGGCCTGAGTGGTTGAGTCCTTTGGAGCCTCACCCTTGAGCGTTGAACTGACGAAGGCGTAAATATTTGGTGGCCAGAAGAACTTCCCGACTCCTATAACACTCGCCTGCGCAGTTTTTCCAAAGGTAGTGAGCGTGCTCCAAGCTGCAGTTGGGACCGACTGAGTCTCGAGAACTGCTTGTTGCCCAACGCCCACAAATGCGGCCGGTTTTGTTGTGTCAACCTCGCTTCCCAAATCAACACTCGCCGTCTTTGTGACGCCATCGGGTGTTGTCGAGGTGAGCGTGAACTCGCCATCCGCGGAGTTGGCCACCGCCGCTTTGACCTGAGCTAGTGAATCCACCTGCACTCCGTTGATTTGCATCAAGCGAGAACCCTCGGCAACCCCAGCGGCAGCGGCGACGCCATTGGCGGGTGCGCTGCCCACAATGAGCGCGTCTCCCGTGTCGACAATGTCGATATCTTCTCCGACGGTTCCAATGATCTTGACCCGAGCCGACAAGTCAATTGGAATCACTAGTCGCTTTCCATCTCGAATCACCTCGAAAGCCACTTGCCCCGCCTCGGCAGAGCCCACCTGACTGCGGAACTCGTCGAAGCTGCTGATCTGCGAGCCGTTGAATCCGACTACCTCGTCGCCTGCGAGCACACCGGCCTGCTGTGCGGCGCCACCCTGGGTAAGTTCTCCCACCTGCCAGCGATCACCTGCGGGGCCGCCAATAAAGGCGAACTGAATAAATAGCAACACGAAAGCAATCAGGAAGTGCATGGTTGATCCCGCAACGGCTACACCAACGCGTTGGGAACAGGACTTCTGCCGGTAGGTTCGGGACTCTAAGGCAGGGTCAACCTGTTCCATATTGCTCATGCCGATGATCTTCACGTAGGCCCCAGCCGGAATGACCTTGAGCCCATATTCGGTCTCTCCCCGCCTGAAAGAAAAGATTCGTGGCCCGAAGCCAATAAAGAACTCAGTCACCAACATTCCGGCTCGACGCGCCATGATGAAATGGCCGAGCTCATGCAAGAAAATCATGATGACGATGGCGGCAACGACTACCAGCATCGAGAAGCCTTGCTTCACGCCGAGCAGGACCACTACCGCAACAAGGCCACCCAAGCGAAGGGCGCGAGTCCATGGACTGCCCACGACTCCAGCAAGGTCGTGGCGCTCCTGTTGCAAGCGATCCTCTGGGGAGTCTCCAGTTCCGGACCTGTCCGCAAGCGTTCCAGCAGAGGGTGAGCCCCCGTCTTTGCCTGAATCGGCATTCTGATTGAGAGCTTGATCGTTCGTCATGTGGTTTCTCCTGCAGAAAACGTGGCCCGATCGAATCGCCCCGAGTTCAGTTGCTCAGAAGCAGCCCTGCGGCCTTCGGAATCGGCGTGGAGCACTGCCTCTAAGGAATCTGCAGGATGACCTGGCCAAACCTGCATTGCCGCTTCGATCACCTGCGCGATTGCTGCCCAACCAATGCGGCCCGAAAGGAAAGCTTCAACGGCGACCTCGTTTGCTGCCGAGAGCCATGCAGGGGCAGTCTTGGCCGAGCGACCAGCAGCGTAGGCAAGGTCTAGGCATCGGAACGTGGCTCGGTCTGGGGGTTCGAAGGTTAGCGAACTGATTGTCGACCAATCCATTGCACCAAAAGCGGTGTCGATGCGATCGGGAT
>Ga0194035_1001613_pt1 | contig 11706 bp, 14 predicted proteins | sample JunL2320m_MetaG_FD_148680 | JGI IMG/M metagenome (GOLD analysis project Ga0194035, IMG submission 148680) | Anoxic zone freshwater microbial communities from boreal shield lake in IISD Experimental Lakes Area, Ontario, Canada - Jun2016-L239-20m | ecosystem: Environmental > Aquatic > Freshwater >...
GATTCAGGGCGGCCTGTTGACAGAGGTGCAGGGTGTGCCGCAGTGGCTCTATGTCTCGGAGTCTGGCCGAATTATGACGGACGAGGACATCGCGATGGTCTCGGGCGGAATCGTCAATGCGCGAATGGATCGCGGGGTACGACTCCTCTCGGGTTCCGGGGTGGTGTGGGGCGGAGACGTCTCGACGCCAGCGGCATCAATTTCGACGGGTGGTGGAGTGGTGCCTGCTCCCGCAATCGCGACCATGGGAGCAGAGGAGCGGGCATCGGTGGAGGAGGCTCCTCCGGTGCCTGCTGGCCACGGAACGAAGGATCTCTTGGCCACGCCTCCGGGGTTGCTCGCGTCGCCTCCTGGCTTATTGGCGAGCCCACCGGACCTGCGGTAAGAGGGAACCATGGATCAAGCGGCAGTCGATGCGCTGGTGTACTGGGCTGGTGCGTGTTTCCTGGGAGGCTTTGCGGTCGGTGTGATCGTGAAGTTGTTGCTTGGGAGAATAAGTTGAGAGGGGGTGAGGAAGGATGGTGAAGAAAGTTGCAGTAGGGGTACTCGGGCTGTCCGTCATGGCGTCTTCGGCCATGGCGCAGGTGTTTCCCGTGGATGCCGCGACGACCACGACGATTTCCAGCGTGAAGGGTGACATCGTCGCGTGGGGTGTGGTGTTCATCGGAGTGGCGCTCACGATTTTCGCGTACAAGCGCGTGAAATCGTTGGTGCGGTAATCAGAGAGATGGGGCGGTAGCCTGTGCACGGGCTGCCGTCTTGTCGTGTAGGAGGGTCATCGATGGTACTCGCGACAGTGGCGACGGATCTACATCAACTCGGCAACGCGCTCGCGGCGGATGTGATCGGATGGGGCGCGGCAGTACTGGGGCTCGCGCTCACGGCGTCCGCCGTGATCTGGGTGCTCCGGCTCATCAGGGCCTAAGCCCTCACGCGCCGGGCCAGCCCTGATCGGCGAAGCTGTAGCAGCGCTCCTCGGTGAGGATGAGATGATCTAAGAGCGTGATGCCGAGCAAGTCGGCGCCTTGCCGGAGTCGGCTGGTGAGGACGCGATCTTCTTGGCTGGGCGTCACATCGCCGCCGGACGGATGATTGTGCGCACAAATCCAGGCCGCGGCATTCATCAGGATCAACGGTTTGAAGACCTCGCGTGGATGCACAATGGCCAAGCTCAGGGAGCCGATTGAGACGATGTTCACACCAATGATGGCATGCTTCGCATCCAGCCCGCAGACCAGGAATTGTTCGCGGTCCAGTCCCGCAAAGAGCGGTCTGAGAAGAGCCGCAGCGGCGACCGAGGTGTTCAGCGGTGACGAGGGCGGGACGGCTCGGTTCTCGCGCACGAGCGTGACCCGGTATCGAGGCACCGCGTATTCGTGGCTCGGCTTCGGCTGCCGTCGCCCGTTCAGAATGCCCTGGGAACCGTGAATGGCCATGTCCGCCTCCTTCTTCAACACAATGTTTAGCCCCACCCTTCACAACACAGGGGTGGGGCGTCGAAGAAGAAGGCGGGATGGCGCGCTCGCGGGGGGCAGGCCTGAAGTGGCACCCGGAAGGCCTGGCCGCTGCTCTTCAGCGCCGGCTCGCACCCACTGGGGTTTCAGTCCGAATCCGACGCCGGCGGCCACGCGGGCGCATCGTGGGGGGATGGGGGTGTCGTGAGACTCCCCCGGCTCGTGTCTCTATGCTACTGACGATCAAAGAACTCTCTGAACAGCTGCGAATTAAACCAGGGACACTCTATGCCTGGGCCGCACAAGGCAAGATTCCCTGCCGGAAGATTCATGGGTTAGTACGGTTCGACCAAAATGACATAGACCGCTGGCTGTCCACCTTCTCTCCGGCAATGTCCGTTCCTCTTCAGAAAAGGAAACGGAGGACGGACGACTCCGACCTCGACAGATTGATTGCAGGCGCAAAACGCGAGGTCTATACTTCCGGCCACGGGGAAACCAGACCGAGATCAAGCCTCATCGGAAAGGAGGAGCGTGATGGGGCTCTTGAAGCGTAACCGTGTCTGGTGGATGAGTTTCATGTATCAGGGGCGACAGGTTCGCCGTACGACGGGTACGACGGACAAACGACTGGCAGAATCAATCCTGTGCAAAGTGAAGGTGCAAATTGCGGAAGGGCGGTTCTTTGAGACGCGTGAGGAACAGGAACGCACTTTTGGTGAAATGATGGATCGGTATCTCACAGAGCGTGCGGTGCTGAAGGCGCCGAAGAGCCACCAGCGAGATCGTCAGGCCTTGAACCATCTCCGCCCGGTGTTTGGAGAGATGGTGCTCGCCGAAATCACGCCGAAGTTGCTGGCTGGCTACAAGACGCAACGGCGAATAGAGAAAGCGGCACCTGCCACGATTAACAAGGAACTACAGCTCGTACGTCACGCGTTCAACGTGGCGATGCGCGAATGGGAATGGTGCCGGGAGAACCCCATGCACCGAGTCTCGATGGAGCCAGTACACAATGAAGTGGATCGTTGGCTGACCGCCAACGAAGAGGAACACCTCTTAGCTTCATCCTCGCCCTGGCTCCGAGAGATTATTGGATTCGCGCTGAATACTGGTATGCGTCAAGGAGAGATCCTCAACCTGCAATGGCAGGACGTAGATTTTGCGCGAGGGATCCTGATGGTGATGAAGAGTAAGAACGGCACTCGCCGCACCATCCCCTTGAATGCGACCGTATACGAGCTGCTGGCGGCTAAGCAAGCGACGACGGGAGCCTTACGCGGTCCCGTGTTCACGACCCCCCTCGGGAATGAACTCCAAGTACGGTACTTGGTTCGGGAGTTTTGCGAGGCGCGCAATCGGGCAGGGATTCCAGACTTCCGCTTTCACGATATGCGGCACACGTTCGCCACGCGCTTGGTGCAACGGGGAGTGGATTTGTACAAGGTACAACGTCTGCTCGGTCATAAGACCAGCGTGATGACGCAACGCTATGCGCATCATTCGCCGGAGAGTTTGAGAGAGGGCGTGAACGTCTTGGATGCGCCGCAGCCGCAGCGGTTTAGCACAAATTTAGCACAAGGAGCGGTTTTGAGTGGTCTTGCGAGAGCGAGCACTCTCGCAAGTCATTGATTCTTTATGGTGAGCCGGCCGGGGCTCGAACCCGGGACCCTCGCCTTAAAAGGGCGATGCTCTACCAGCTGAGCTACCGGCTCACCCTGCGAAGCGCGTGGATTCTACCACCGAGTCTCGGCCTGTGACTAGCCTGCACATCGCGAGATTTGCGGGACTTGCGAGAAAAGCGGGACGGGTTGGACGTGTCATTTTTTCGAGTCCCGCCTGTCACGCACGTTTTGCTTGTCTCGCTCACAATTTATGAACGACGTGAACGGACCTTGAGCGGATTGCGAAGAATAATGGTTTCACCGCGCTTCGAACCGGTTGAGATCATATCGATGGGACATTCGGAGATCTCCTCAAGGTATTGGAGGTAGCGCTTGGCTTCCACGGGGAGCTGTTTGTAGGTGGTCGCGCCGGTGGTCGCACCGGACCATCCCTTGAACGTCTTGTACAGCGGCTCACAGTCGGTCAGCGTTTGGAGATCAGCCGGCATATCCCGATAGAGTTTCCCTTGATAGCGGTACCCGGTACAGACTTTGAGTTCCTTGCAGCCGTCGAGTACATCCAATTTCGTGACGGCCAGCGATGCAAGTCCATTCACTTTAGTAGCGTAACGCACAAGGACACCGTCGAACCAGCCGCAGCGGCGTGCGCGTCCCGTCGTCGATCCGAATTCTTTGCCTCGTGCTTGAAGCCCTTCTCCCACCGCATCGGTCAATTCCGTGGGGAAAGGCCCGCTGCCGACACGCGTGGTGTATGCCTTGGCGACTCCGAGGACCGCGTCGATCTTCGTCGGCCCCACACCGGTTCCCGTTGAGGCGCCACCGGCCGTTGAACTGGATGATGTCACGTAGGGGTAGGTGCCGAAATCCACATCCAGATGTGTCCCCTGCGCCCCTTCGAACAACAGGGTCTTCTTTTCATCGATCATCTTATTGACGAGCATGGCGGTATCGACGATATGGCTCTTCAGCCGGTCGGCATAGACCATATACTGCCGGAACACCTTGTCGACATCCAAACGTTCCAACTTATAGAGTTGCTCAAGAAACCAATTGATCTCGACCACGTTCTCTTCGAGTTTGGTTCGAAAGGCCTTCGGATTGAGCAGATCCCCCATTCGAATACCGATCCGCGACATCTTATCGGCATAGGAAGGGCCAATTCCTCGCCCCGTCGTGCCGATCCGGCGAGAGCCTTTCGACTGTTCAGCCGCTTTGTCGATGGCCTTGTGGTACGGCAGGATGAGATGGGCGCGCTGACTCACGATGAAATTTTTTCCGATCTTCACACCTTGAGTCTGGAGATGGTCCAGTTCTTCGATCAACGAGGCTGGATCCACGACGACACCGTTTCCGATCACACAGAGCGTCCCGCGATAGAGGATGCCTGAGGGAATGAGGTGAAACACAAAGGTGCCGCGTTCATTGATCACAGTGTGTCCCGCGTTGGATCCTCCCTGGTAGCGAACCACCGCATCGACGTCGCGGGCCAAGATATCCACGATCTTGCCCTTACCTTCGTCGCCCCACTGCGCTCCGATCACCACAAGATTTGCCATCGCCTGACATGCTCCCCAAAAAAAGGCCCTGGCTGGACTCATGGCCAGGGCCGGAGCGGTATGGTAGGGACGCCTCTGGTGATTGTCAAGAACCGTGATGGGAAGAGAATCGCAAATAGCGTATAGCCTATGGCGTATGGTTCTGGAGGATTATCTCCGACAAGATACACTTCACAGGGGCGAGCTACGAGTGGGATCTGCCCGACTCGCTTTCTTGACTGCCGCGGGAAAGCCATGTTAGCATGACCGCTGTTTCACAAGGATTTTCGCGTATTTCCAAATCAACCGACATGGGGCTGTAGCGCAGTTGGGAGCGCGCGTGAATGGCATTCACGAGGTCGCCGGTTCAATCCCGGCCAGCTCCACCAAACATAGTCATGCAGGTTATGCGAACTTCGACACCCACATCTAATCACCGAATGACCATCGGCTCCCCTCGGTAAGAACGATCCGCCTGGTTCACGAAACCTCTCATGCTCCAAATCGAGTCGGTCTATAAACAATACTCCACGAGGATTCTGCTTGAGGGTGCGACGGCGCATCTCCGCCCCGGTTCAAGGGTTGGACTGGTGGGACCCAATGGAGCCGGCAAGACCACGCTCTTCCGGATGATTCTCGAAGAAGAATCGCCGGACAAGGGCACCATTCGCAAACGTCCTCGTCTCCGCATCGGTTACCTGCCGCAGGAGCTCGAGACCATCACGGGCAAGAACGTATTGGACGCGACCCACCGCGATCTGTATCCAGAACATGAAGCCGAACGTATCCTCATGGGGTTGGGATTTTCGGAGATCGACTTCAGCCGTGAAGTCGAAAAGCTTTCAGGCGGCTATCGCATGCGTGTGGCCCTCGCGCATCTGCTGCTGACCAACCCTGATGTGCTGCTGCTCGACGAGCCGACTAACCACTTGGATAAGCCGACACAGCGCTGGTTCGAACAATTCTTGCTGAACTCGGAGATGACGCTGTTGATCATCAGCCACGACACGGCGTTTCTCGATCGTGTCGTCACCCATATCTGGGATCTCCGGCACCATAAGATGGAAGAATATCGGGGCAACTACACCTCGTTCCTCAAGATCCGCGCAGAACGGGATGCTCAGCGTGAAGCTGCTGCGGGGCGCCAGGCCAAAGAAGTCGCGCGGGTCCAAACCTTCGTGGATCGATTCCGCTACCAAGCGAACAAAGCCAGCCAGGTTCAATCGCGCATCAAGCAGCTCGATAAGGTCAAGATGATCGAGATTAAGCGCGACCCCAAGCGGGTGAAGTTCAAGTTTCCCCTCCCGGCAGCCAGCGGACGGCAAGTCTTGGAACTCCAGGGTGCGGCAAAGCGTTACGGAGAGAAAGTCGTCTATGAGCGGGTGGATTGCTCCGTCGAACGGGGTCAACGCATCGCGCTGGTGGGAGAAAACGGTGCAGGGAAAAGCACGTTGCTCAAAATGCTGGCCGGTGTGCTGGAGCCTGATAAAGGCAAGCGAACGGTCGGCCACGGTGTCACCCTGCACTACTTCGCCCAGCACCAGGCAGAGACGCTGGACCCCGAACATACCATTCTCGACTCCCTCTCCGAAGTATCCAGCCAAGCGGAAACGAATTTCCTCCGCGGAATTGCGGGGGCCTTTCTCTTCACCGGCGACGATCAAAAAAAGCCAATCAAGGCATTGAGCGGAGGGGAACGTAATCGAGTCGCGCTCGCACGGATGCTGGTTGAACCGGCCAATACCCTCTTGCTAGACGAGCCGACCAACCATCTCGATCCGGCTTCGGTCGATATGCTCACCGATGCGCTCTCTGACTTCCCCGGCACGATCATCTTCATTTCCCACGACCCTACCTTTCTGACCAGAGTCTGCACGCGGGTCATTGAGATCGAAGAAGGCAAGGCCCGAAGCTTCTCCGGCGATTATGAGTACTATTTGTGGAAAAAAGCGCAGGAGCTCGACTCCATCAAGGAGTCGAGTGACGACCTGAAGGGAGTGAATCGCGAGAAGGAAGTCGGACCGACCAGGGCTATGGCGTCGCAAGCTCCGTCCAAACCCTCAGCTGGAGACCGACGCGACTTGAGCAAGACCCAAGCCAGACTGGAAAAGCAGGTGGCGCGGGCTGAAGCCGAGATTGCCGAATTCGAAACCAAAATCAAAACGCGCGATCTCGAACTTGCCGACCCGGCACTTTATAAAAATGAATCCACTACATGGAGCGTGCTGCAAACGGAGTACGACGGCTGGAAGAAGGATCTCGTGCGGCTCACGTCCAAGTGGGAAACACTCTCGGCTGAGTTGGAAGAAGTCAAGCAAAAGCTAACGGCCTTCGCGTAAAAAATTCGCGGGACAGGCGAGACTAGCGGGAAAAGCGAGACCGGTGAGATAGGCTGAAGTGTTTGGATTTCCGAACCTGGAACTTCGAGTCACGCCTGTCGCGCGAGTCGTGCCCGTCGCGCACTATGCTAGAGAGAGGATTTGACCGTTTCTTCGAGGTAGTAATACAGCCAACGGTTCTTCTCTTTCGTCACCAGTTCATCCCAGATCACACCGATCAGAAACCCCTTCTCCCACGGCTTCATCCAGGCAACTTTCCCATCGAGCTTTTCCATTTGCTCGACACTATCTGAATCGAGAAACGCCAATGACACCATCACCGGCTGGGCCATCGCCAGCTTTTCTTTTGTGTGCAACCCTGCGCCGACTTTATTGACGTTATCCAACACGGCTGTAACCGCCTTGGCCCCACTCTTAGGTGAAATCAACGCGGAACCGACCAAGGTCGCCCGAACAAACTTGCGCCGTTCGTTCGTCACCGCAATCGAGGCAACCGATTTTGAGCTCTGCCGTTTCACAAGACTAAGTATAACCGATTAGAAATCTTTGTCCACCACTCTCTGGGGCCCCCTTAGGTGTCTTTAGGCCGGTAGTAACGTCGCCCTTTGAGCGATTCCGGGAGGTGCTCCTGCACCTTGGCCTGGGGGTCGTTGTGGACATAGCGATAGCCTTTCCCATACCCAAGCCCCTTCATCATCGAAGTCACGGCATTTCGCAAATGGAGTGGAACCCCAAGATTTCCATGGGCTTTTGCGTCTTCCATGGCCTCAAGAAGCCCGATATAGGAGGCGTTATCTTTGTGCCTGGTGGCAAGATAGGTCGTCCCCTGGGCTAAGTTGATCTGCGCTTCGGGGAGCCCCACAAACTGCACGGCTTGAGCGACCGCAGTTGCGACCACCAGCCCCATCGGATCGGCATTCCCTACGTCCTCTGAGGCAAAAATAACCAGCCGTCTGGCGATAAACTTCGGGTCTTCCCCCCCTTCCAACATACGGGCGAGCCAATAGAGGGCACCGTCAGGATCGGAATCGCGGAGGCTTTTAATATAGGCAGAGATGACGTTGTAATGTTCTTCTCCAGACTTGTCATACCGGATCGATTTCTTCATCAGCGCAGCTTCCAGCGCCGCTCCATCGATCAGGCGAGTCCCGTCAGGCCCAGCCGGTTGCTGTCTGACCACAAAATCCAAGGCCGTCAGGAGCGCTCTCGCATCGCCATTGCCATAGGCAATCATCCGTTGCCTGGCATCGGGTGACAGGCTGGCATTCCACTTCCCCAGCCCGATCGCAGGATCCGCAAGCGCCCGGTCAAGAATATGCCCCAGTGCCTCTTCTGAAAGGGGCTTGAGCACAATGACCAGGGAACGAGACAGGAGCGGTGAGATCACTTCAAATGAGGGATTCTCTGTCGTCGCGCCGACCAGGATGACCGTTCCCCGCTCGACGTGAGGCAGAAAGGCATCCTGCTGCGCCTTGTTGAACCGATGGATTTCGTCGACGAAGAGAATGGTCCGTTGGCCGTTGATTGCCTGACGTTGTTCTGCTGTCTTGATAATGGCCCGCAGCTCGGGAACTCCCCCTGTGACCGCCGAGAAGGGCACGAACTGCGCTTTGGTGTGGCGCGCGACGAGATGCGCCAGAGTGGTCTTACCAGAGCCGGGCGGGCCCCAGAAGATGACAGAGGAGAGTTGATCTGCCTCGATCGCCCTTCGCAACGGCCGATCCGGCGCAGTGATGTCCTCTTGCCCGACGAAGTCCGCAAACTCGCGCGGTCGCAGACGCTCGGCCAACGGAGCCTCAACGGATTTCTCCCCCTCGGGAGTCCCAAACAAATCGGGACCCTGATCGCATGAAGCAGCCATGCAAGTCCTCAAGAATGGGCTGAATTGTATACGCCGCCCATCATGATCGCAAACAGCCCTTTGACCACAGTCAGGTGATGGGGTCATTGCTTGGAGAATGGTGAAAAAGCCATCCATCTCACCCGCCCAGCCCCGGCGTGCCGAGACGCGCCACTCCGCAGGCAAGGCCGCAGCGAGCGAACGCCCGAGGCAAGTTTTTCGGAAATTGAAGACTGGAATGGCTGGAACGATGAAATGCAGCAGGGTGTTCAAAACAGTTTTCCAGCGCGGTCGCAGCGAGCGCAGAGGCGACGCGTACTTTTTCAGTACGTGAAGCCTCTAAGCGAAGCGAGAACAAAGCTGGAAGCCGTTTTCAACACCCTGCCTAGTCGGAGTCGCCGACGCTGCCTCGTCGTATAAGCTTCAAAAACTCCAGCCTGGTTTGCGGCTGACTGCGGAAGGTGCCTAACATGGAACTGCTGACCGCAACCGTGTTCTGCTTTTCGACACCCCGCATCATCATGCAGAGATGTCGCGCTTCGACGACTACGCCCACACCACGCGCATTGAGTTTCGACTTCAAGGTTTCGGCGATCTGGACGGTCAGCCGTTCTTGAACTTGGAGCCGGCGCGCAAACGTATCCACAATGCGCGGAATCTTGCTGAGCCCCACCACTTTCTTATTTGGCAAGTAACCTACATGGACTCTGCCGTAGAACGGGAGCAGATGGTGCTCGCACATGCTGAAAAAATCGATGTCTTTCACAATGACCATCTCGTCGTATTCGATCGGAAAGAGGGCACCGTTCAGGAGTTGATCGATGTTGCGGTGGTAGCCCTGGGTCATAAAAGCGAGAGCCTTGGCTACTCGCTCGGGAGTCTTGAGGAGCCCGTTCCGGCCTGGCTTTTCACCGAGAGCCAGCAGCATTTCTGTGACCAGGGATTGCAGGACATTCACATCCGCAACTTTCCCGCTCCTATTGACGTCTTCAACCTCCTGCCGACCCCGCCGCTTGATTCCCTGCTTAGCCATGCCGCCCCTCTCTATACCGCGATGCTCAATGTTAAATGATGAGTTTTGAATGTGGAATGTTGGGAAAACATCAAATCGTCAGACATCCTTCCGATTCCGACAATTCTCCATTCAACATTTATCATTCAACATTCCAACGCCCCCCGCATACTCGAAGTAGTTGTCGCGTGTTTCAATGAGCCCCACCTTTTCCAATTGCCCGGCGGGGAGGCCCTTCACTAACAGATCCCAGATCAGCAACACCAGATTCTCTCCCGTCGTGGTGCGTTCGGCAAACTCAGGATCTTGATTGAGATCGTGATGGTCGAACCGTCTGATTATTTGTTGTCCCACAGTCTGATCCAGCCGATCAAGATCCACTCCTCCAGCAGCCGTAGTCGAACCTGTGCTCTTCACCGTCACCAACACAACATAATTATGGCCGTGTCCATTAGGATTATTACACTTCCCAAATACAGCTCGGTTGTCTTCGGATGACAGATGGTCCGTATGCAGCCTGTGCGCCGCACAGAACCGGTACCGTTTTGTCACGCTCGCCTGTGCCATCGTGAATTCCGCTCACATCCAGAGTATAAATAGAGAAGCCAGGACCGCCGCTCAATTCGGACAATCCTGGCTCTCTCTGTCACTCGTTCGACTGATCAACTTGCGCCGCCGCAGCGCCGATGCTTAGGCGCTGAAGGAGCTGCCACAGCCACAGGTGGTCTTCGCTTGCGGGTTCTTAATCGAGAACCCGGACCCTTGGAGGCTATCCACGTAATCGACTTCGGCTCCCTGCAAGAGAGGAGCGCTCTGCGAATCCATGATGACCTTGACAATACCCTTTTCCACCACGGTGTCGTCATCGCCCATCTTCGATTCGAAGGCCATCCCGTATTGATACCCGTGGCACCCGCCGCCCTTGACATAGACGCGCAGACCGACAATGTCCTTCTCTTCCACCATCAACTCCTTGATCTTCTGTTCTGCAATCGCCGTAATCGTCAGCATTGTGATCCTCCTCGTGTGACCGGGCCGTCCTTCGAAGACTTGCCTGGAATGGTTTAGTGTAACATCTCTTTGCTAGATTTCAATACCCTGCGACTCCGACTGCGGCAGTGTGGGTGCAACCCACTTGCCTTCAGGGACCCGAACAACCACGTCTCCAAACACTTTAGCCTGGCATCCAAGACGATGCCAGGGCTCGCTGAGGGCTTCACGATCGAGGAGATCTTGCTCATCGAAATCGATCTCCGACAGGTTCTCAGCGCCCATTTGCACTTCGATCCGACAGGTGGTGCAGGAGGCGTTCCCACCACAATCGTGGTTCAACCGACACCCAAGCAGCTTCGACGCCTCCAACAACGAGGTATTGACCTCGACTTCACCACTCCTGCTCTCAGGAAGAAGAAACGTCACACGCGGCATCGCAACCCTCCTCAATGCACCGTGGCGCTGGCCGCCTCCGGCTGATAGGGACAGCGCTGCAAACGAATATGTTCTTCGAACTCATGACGGAACAATTTCATGCTGCTCTGAACTAACACAGCAGCCCCAGTTACCAGCGTGCAATAGCCCGTCCCCTTCACAAATCCACAGAGCTGAAGGAGACTCTCCATGTCTTTCTCCGTCCCCTCTCCCTGCTCAATCTTGGTCATGAGCGCGGCGAGATTGATGGTCCCCATTCGACAAGGTGGGCACTGCCCGCAACTCTCGGCCTTGAAGAAATTTGAGAACTTGAGCGTCAGCGCCACCATGCAGGTCGCATCATCGACCACGATCACACCGGCCGACCCAAGCCCCGTGCCGGCCTTCTTCAACGAATCGAAATCCATCGTCAGATCAAGCTGATCGGCCGTAACCATCGAGAACGCCGGTCCCCCAGGGAACACCGCCTTGAT
>Ga0194035_1001614_pt1 | contig 11704 bp, 13 predicted proteins | sample JunL2320m_MetaG_FD_148680 | JGI IMG/M metagenome (GOLD analysis project Ga0194035, IMG submission 148680) | Anoxic zone freshwater microbial communities from boreal shield lake in IISD Experimental Lakes Area, Ontario, Canada - Jun2016-L239-20m | ecosystem: Environmental > Aquatic > Freshwater >...
GCGGCATCCAAAATGGCGAGTCCTGCGATCAACAGCGCACACGTCGTGACGACCTGTCGATCGCCAGGGGTGACACCTAAATCAATGATGCGCCGGAACAGAAGTGGCTGAGCCACTACCGTCGCGGAGTCCAGCACCAGACTGATAATCAACGCGATCACGTACAACCGGTACGGGCGGGCGTACCCCAAAATCCTTCGAACTGTGGCGGCGTTGACCTTTCGGTCTACAACCGAGTCATCGCGACGATAGCTTCGAAGTACCGAATGGGGATTGACGTTGGACACGCGACTCCTTGATGGTGCGACTTCAAGCGGGCGGCCCGCTCACTCGCTCTGCACCGTAATGCTGATGTGACTCAAGTTTGACACGGGTTCCAACAATCCAACGCCTTGAGATGTTCCCACAGGCTGATCTAAGCCCGCTGCGCTCGCATCGCTTTCATGACGCGGGTTTGCGCGGCCCGTTCATGTGCGTGTTGCTCGTCGGCTGTCGATTGCTCGGCAAGCGACAGAAGCGCCTTGGTTTCGCTCAGTGCCGTTGGCGATACCGTCAGCAGGTGCTTCACCAATGGATCGAGCGCGGTTTCTAACCTGCCGTCAGGGCTGACCGCGTTCACCAGACCCAAGGCCAGCGCCTCGTCGGCATGTACCCATCGGCTGGTGGCGCAGATCTCCAAGGCTCGCGCGTACCCGACAAGGCGCACGAGGGGGTGGGTGCCGGTTAGATCAGGGACAAGACCCAACGCTGGTTCTCGCATCGAAAATCTGGCTGCGGGAGTGGCGACCCGCAGGTCGCAGGCCAACGCCAATTGAAAACCAGCACCTACAGCTGCGCCATCTACGGCCGCGATCGTCACGACGGACGTGCTAGCTCGTAACCAGGTGAACCCGCTTTGAAACTCCGCGATCTTCGCGTCAATCTCATGCGGCGCTGACTCAGCCAGTTTGAAGAGATTCAGTTCGCTATCCGTTTTTTCTGGATCAAAAGCGGACCTGTCCAGACCACTTGAGAAATTTGAACCGCCGCCTCGCACAATCACGACACGAGTGCTTTCGGGGAGATGCTCACCGATATGCGCAAGTGCTGCCCACGTCGATGCATTCTGCGAGTTCAACGTTTCGGGGCGATCCAGCGTTACCGTCACTACCGGTTCGCCGTCCGCCCCACACCACTCAACCACGATGCCGCCCGCCTCTAAGAGGTGATCGTCATGTGGTGGAACGGTCACGCCGTTTTAACTCCTCGAGTGTTTCCGCCTCGTCCGCGAAGATCCACGTCCGACTCGACAAGTAGTCGATGGATAAAACCATACGACCTACCGGTTGAGAGTGAAAGTGATCGAATGCTCTCACCTGCGATGTACCGATCCCGCAGATCGACTATCAACGCAGAGCGCTCGTCGCCTGAGATCCTACGGCCCTTACCTAAGCCTGCCATCGCCCTTATTCCTCCAAGAAAGTGTGTGCACTTTGTTCGCGTTCGCCGACAAAACGTCCCTTGGTCGTGGATGCTCGCACAAATGTTCGGCGTTGCGAAATTGATCTTGACCCCTGTCGTACCAACGGTTTTCAACGACTGTACACCAGCGCTGTGTTCGCATATGCCAACTTCTTCGCGCTGCTATGCCAGTGAAATCAAGTCTTTGTAGTCGCTGCTCCACAGATCTTCGACCCCATCGGGTAGCAGGAGCACGCGTTCTGGATTCAGTGCATCAACGGCACCTTCGTCGTGAGTTACCAACACGACCGCACCTTCATAAGAACTAAGTGCAGACAGAACCTCATCGCGGCTTGCCGGATCGAGGTTGTTTGTTGGCTCATCTAAAAGGAGCACATTTGCCTTTGAAACGACGAGAGTGGCAAGGGCAAGCCGTGTCTTCTCACCACCGGAAAGGGTGCCAACTATTTGTTCGACCGTATCGCCAGAGAAAAGGAATGACCCTAAAACTCTGCGAATATCGGGTTCCAAAAGATCCGGCGCAGCTGTTCTCATGTTCTCTAACAAACTTCGTTGCGGGTCTAAGGTTTCATGTTCTTGAGCGTAATAGCCAAGTTTCAAACCATGACCAGGTGCGATTTCACCCGTATCAGACGGTTCGACGCCACCTAGAATACGGAGAAGTGTTGTCTTGCCAGCACCGTTAAGTCCTAACACGACAACCCGACTTCCCTTGTCAATGGCTAGGTCGACATCAGTGAAAATCTCAAGGGAGCCATAGGATTTCGAAAGCCCACGTGCTGAAAGTGGCGTCTTGCCACAGGCAGATGGAGTGGGAAAACGAAGTTTTGCTACACGATCAGTCTTACGTACGTCTTCGATATTGCTCATCAGTCTTTCAGCTCGACGTGCCATGTTTTGGGCCGCCTTTGCCTTAGAAGCTGTAGCGCGCATCCGATCGGCTTGTTGCTGTAATACGTTTGCTTGCTTTTCGGCATTTGTGCGCTCGCGCTTGCGGCGCCTTTCGTCAGTCTCTCGCTGGGTTAGGTATGCACTCCAACCCATGTTGTAAATGTCGATTTCGCAGCGATTCGCGTCCAAGTGAAAAACTCGGTTAACCGTTGCCTTCAACAGGTCCACGTCGTGGCTAATAACAATGAGGCCACCCTTGTGCGCCTTGAGAAAATCCCGCAGCCAAACGATTGAGTCAGCATCAAGGTGATTTGTAGGCTCATCGAGCAGCAGAGTCTCAGCTCCTGAGAAGAGGATCCGGGCAAGTTCGATGCGCCTGCGTTGTCCTCCGGACAGGGTGCTTAGCGGTTGGCCCAACACGCGTTCTGGCAAGCTCAGGCTCGACGCGATGGCTGCTGCCTCGGAATCGGCTGCGTAACCGCCACGTGAGATGAACTCTGCTTCTGCAGTTGAGTAGCGTCGCATTGCGCGATCGCGCTGGTTTTCATCCGGATCGGCCATGCGCTCACTCATGATGCGCATGCGTTTGGCGACCTCGTCGAGACCGCGCGCAGACAAGATCCGATCCCGTGCTGACACCTCGAGGTCACCGGTACGCGGATCTTGCGGCAGATAGCCGATCTCGCCACCACGATGCACGACACCGCTTGCTGGCTCAGCTTCACCGGCCAAGACCTTGGTGAGTGTTGTTTTACCGGCGCCATTGCGACCTACGAGGCCGACCTTGTCACCGGCAGCCACGCGGAAGGAGGCATTAGCAAGAAGGATTCGAGCACCAGCACGCAATTCAATGTCGGTCGTTGAAATCGTCACAGTGCTGACACTCTACGCAAAGGTTCAGAGCTCGCGAAAATAGTGCGTAAAGCGGTTGATCTCACAGCTTTAAACGTTGAACCCGAGGGCCCTCAACATCTCGCGACCGTCATCGGTGATCTTCTCGGGCGACCACGGTGGCATCCATACCCAGTTGATTCGGTAGTCCGCCACAACTCCGTCGAGAGCCGCCCGCGTCTGATCTTCAATTACGTCCGTCAACGGACAAGCCGCGGAGGTCAGGGTGAGATCGATAGTGGCGATGTTCGAGTCGTCGACGGCCACGCCGTACACGAGGCCCAAATCAACGACGTTGATACCCAGCTCGGGATCAACAACATCTTTCAACGCCTCGATGACGTCATCATCTGAGGTGATGTCGGCACCGCCAGCAATAGGTGCACTGGTGTCGGTCATGAGTTCTCCTTGTGTGCCTGGGCAGACGCAGACTGAGCGACTGCATCTTTCCACGCCATCCATGAAAGCAACGCGCACTTCACGCGTGCCGGGTACTTCGCAACTCCAGCAAATGCAACAGCATCACCGAGCACATCTTCGTCAGGCTCGACCTGACCTCGCCCCTGCATCAGAGCGAGGAAGGCGTCTGCCGTCTCTAGGTCTGCGGTAATCGTGTTACCTGTGAGCTGTTCGAACAACACACTGGCGGCCGCTTGCGAGATAGAACAACCTTGACCGTCATACGAGATATCGACAACGGTGTCGCCCTCGAGTCTTACACGTAGCGAGATTTCGTCTCCGCAGGTTGGATTGACGTGGTGCACTTCGGCATCAAATGGCTCACGAAGCCCACGCCCGCGCGGATTCTTGTAGTGGTCGAGGATGATCTCCTGATACAGCGATTCGAGATCCATCAGAGCACCTTAAAGAATCTCTGTGCGCCGACAATGGCATCTGCCAACGCGTCCACATCGCTCGTACCGTTGTAGATGTAGAAGGTGGCGCGGGTTGTGGCCGCGACACCAAAGCGACGATGAAGGGGCCACGCACAGTGATGGCCAACCCGAACTTCGACTCCCGATTCGTCAAGAACCTGGCCGACATCGTGGGCGTGGATTCCATCAACAACGAATGAGACCGCTGAACCACGTTCGTGCATGTCACTCGGTCCGATGATGCGTACACCATTGATCTCCGACAGGCGGGTCAGCGCGTAAGCAGTCAGTGCCTTTTCGTGGGCCGCTACTGCCGCCATTCCGCTCAAAGTGCCGTCGGCTGAATTCAAGGCAGTGAGGTAATCGACAGCAGCACCGAGACCAATCGCCTGAGCAGCCATGGGAACACCGGCTTCAAACCGCTGCGGAGGCGCAGCGAATGTGCTGGAGTCGATGTGAACCATCTCGATCATCGAACCACCACTTAAGAACGGTGGCATTGACTCGAGTAAGTCATAGCGGCCCCACAGAACTCCGATCCCCAACGGGCCCAGCATCTTATGTCCGCTGAAGGCAACGAAATCGACGCCCATCGCCGCCACGTCGACAGGCATGTGCGGGATCGATTGACAGGAATCAAGAACCACTAGTGCTCCAACGGCATGCGCTGCAGCAGCAATCCGCTCGACTGGGGTGATGGTTCCGAGCACGTTGCTCTGGTGAGTCAGCGCCACGACACGGGTACGTTCGTTAAGAACAGCCGCTAAACCATATTCTGGGTCATCGAGGTCGAGCCGACCTTCGTCGTCAACTGTCAGCCAACGCAGCACCGCACCGGTCTTATCGCAGACCTCCTGCCATGGCACGAGGTTCGCATGGTGTTCCATTTGCGTGACGACGATCTCGTCACCGGGGGCAAGGATGAACTTGTCCGCACCCTCTGGCAAAGACCTGCCGTGCGCCGATTTCGCCGTGGCATTGCTGTACGCATAGGCCACAAGATTGATCGCCTCGGTCGCATTCTTTGTGAACACGAGTTCCCTGGGAACCGCGCCGAGCAGGTTTGCGATAGTCAGTCGCGCACCCTCATATGCATCGGTTGCCTCTTCAGCGAGCAGATGGGCACCACGGTGTACCGCCGCGTTGCATCGGGTGTAAAAACCGCGCTCGGCATCCAACACCTGAACAGGCTTCTGCGAGGTTGCTCCTGAATCTAAGTAGACCAACCGATTCCCGCCGCGCACCGTGCGCGACAGGATCGGAAAGTCCTTCGAGACGGCTTCAACGTCGAGAAGGCCTTCAAGTGAGGTTGACGAAATCGTCATGCGCCAGCTGCTGCCTTCACGTATTGGTCGTAACCATTGGCTTCAAGCTCATCAGCGAGTTCGGCGCCACCTTCGGCAACGATTCGACCATCGACGAAGACGTGCACGAAGTCGGGGCGGATGTAACGCAAGATCCGGGTGTAGTGAGTGATCAACAAAACTCCGACCTCACCGTTCGCGGCCACTCGGTTGACGCCCTCGGAGACCACCTTGAGAGCGTCAACATCTAGGCCGGAGTCAGTTTCATCAAGAATCGCGATCTTCGGCTGCAAGAGTTCCATCTGAAGAATTTCGTGGCGCTTCTTCTCGCCGCCGCTGAAACCTTCGTTGACGTTGCGCTCGGCAAATGAGGGATCCATGGATAGACCCTCCATCGCGCCCTTCATCTCCTTGACCCATGTACGAAGCTTGGGAGCCTCGCCACGAATGGCGGTAACTGAGGTACGCAGAAAGTTTGAGACCGAGACGCCGGGGACCTCTACGGGGTACTGCATCGCAAGAAACATCCCGGCGCGTGCCCGTTCATCGACGGACATCGCAAGCACGTCCTCACCGTCGAGGGTGACTGTGCCGGAGGTGATTGTGTACTTCGGATGACCCGCGACGGAATACGCCAGCGTCGACTTGCCGGAACCATTTGGCCCCATGATTGCGTGCGTCTCCCCTGACTTCACGGTCAGATCGACACCACGCAAGATTTCGCGCGCGCCACCCTCGGCGTCAACACTGACGTGTAGGTCACGGATCTCAAGAACGGACATTGTCGGGCTCCTTCATTGTGGGTGGTGCAGATCGAACGTCGGTTATGACTGGTTGAGAGATTGTGCTGTGTCTACAAGTACGTCAGCGTTGTCGCCTTCACCCTCGACTTTCACGGCGTACACGGGAACACTTCGTACTGCAGGTGGTCCGCTTGGTTCTCCGGTTCGCAGATCGAACCGTGAACCGTGTAACCAGCATTCGACGCTGCAGCCATCGATCTCGCCCTCTGACAGCGCGACATCGGCATGGGAACACACGTCGCTGATGGCGTAGAGAGATCCGTCAGCCACGCGAACGACGGCGACCGGATCTCCGTCGAGTTCTAACGAAAGTGCTCCGACCGTGGGGATGTCCGAGAGTGCGCAGACGCGAACAAAACTCATTCGTCGTCTCCGGCATCCTCAGATTCCGAAAGGCCTAACTCCGCGTCAATGACGGAAGCCAAGCGTTGCTCCCATTCAGGAACACCCAAGCGATGGATAACATCGGCAAAGAATCCGCGCACAACAAGACGGGTGGCTACATCCGCCGGAATCCCGCGAGACTGTAGGTAGAACAACTGCTCATCATCGAAACGACCGGTGGCACTGGCATGTCCGGCTCCGGCGATTTCTCCCGTCTCAATTTCTAGATTCGGGACCGAGTCAGCGCGAGCCGCATCGGTGAGAACGAGATTGCGATTAAGTTCATATGTCTCGGTGCCGATAGCCGCGGCACGGATGATCACATCACCAACCCACACAGTGTGAGCAGTTCCCGCGGCGCCTAGGGCCGGGTCACCTTTGAGAGCACCCTTGTACATCACATTGCTTCGGCAATACGGAACCGAGTGATCTACCAGTGAGCGATGTTCAAGATGTTGCCCAGCGTCAGCGAAGAACGCTCCGAGCAGTTCCGCAGAGCCACCGGGTGCGGTGTATTCAACGGTCGGCACGATCCGCACTACCTGACCGCCAAATGTAGCTACGAACGAGCGATACGTGGCATCGCGCCCAATAACCGCGTGTTGGCGAGCAAGGTGAACAGTCTCGTCGTCCCAGATCTGAACCGTGAGGACCGTCAGGTGGGCGCCATCACCGACGTATACATCGATGTTCTCGGAGAAAGTGGCCGAACCGCTGTGCTCGACAACCACGATTGCCTTGGAAAACGGCTCCGCCTTGATAACGATGTGTCCAACGCTCGCAACGTCAATGCCGGAACCAGTAATCGTCAAGACACTGGGCGTCTGTGATTCAAACTCACGTGGGATCGTGACGACGGCCGAGTGTAGTGTGGCCGCTCGCGCAAGTGAACTGGCCCAGTCCGTCGGACCCGTGGTTGGCGCACACGAAGCAGTGTCGACAAGTTCAAACAGCACTCCGTCAGCTACCTGCGCGGCAATGTCCACCTGCGCAGGTGTGTCGAGGTGGTCGTGAATGCCGCGAAGCTGGCGTAGCGGGGTGAACCGCCACGCCTCTTCACGACCGTTCGGAGCAGCCAGTTCAACCTGGCTGTCAGCAATCGTTGTCATTACTAGCCGACCGCGCCTTCCATCTGAAGTTCGATGAGTCGGTTGAGCTCCAACGCGTACTCCATGGGTAGTTCACGTGCAATTGGCTCGATGAAACCGCGCACGATCATCGCCATAGCCTCGTCCTCGGACATGCCACGTGACATCAAGTAGAAGAGCTGGTCTTCACTGACCTTGGACACGGTGGCTTCGTGGCCCATCGACGCATCGTCAGTACGAACGTCGACATACGGATACGTATCGGAACGACTGATGTCGTCAACGAGAAGTGCGTCGCACTTAACGGTGCTCTTCGAACCGTGCGCATTTTCGTTGATCTGCACCAAGCCGCGGTACGACGTACGTCCGCCACCGCGTGCCACCGACTTGGAGATGATCGTTGACGACGTATTCGGGGCGGCATGCACCATCTTTGATCCAGCGTCCTGATGCTGACCCTCACCGGCGAAAGCGATCGACAGCGTCTCGCCCTTGGCGTGCTCACCGACCATCCACACTGCGGGGTATTTCATCGTGACCTTGGATCCAATGTTTCCGTCGATCCACTCCATAGTGGCGCCGGCGTGTGCAACGGCCCGCTTGGTGACGAGGTTGTACACGTTGTTCGACCAGTTCTGAATTGTCGTGTAACGGCAACGCGCATTCTTCTTCACGATGATCTCGACGACAGCCGAGTGCAATGAATCACTCGAGTAGATCGGTGCAGTGCAACCCTCGACGTAGTGCACGTAGGCACCCTCGTCGACGATGATGAGCGTGCGCTCGAACTGACCCATGTTTTCGGTGTTGATGCGGAAGTACGCCTGAAGCGGGATTTCTACGTTTACGCCCGGAGGCACGTAGATGAATGATCCACCTGACCAGACCGCCGTGTTGAGGGCCGAGAACTTGTTGTCACCAGTGGGAATGATCGTGCCGAAGTATTCGCGGAACGTGTCCTCGTGTTCGCGCAAGGCTGTATCGGTGTCGAGGAACAGGACACCCTGCTCCTCAAGATCTTCACGAATCTTGTGGTAAACGACCTCAGATTCGTACTGCGCGGCAACACCCGACACGAGGCGCTGCTTCTCGGCCTCCGGGATGCCGAGGCGGTCGTACGTCGACTTGATGTCGTCCGGCAACTCATCCCACGATGTGGCCTGCTTCTCGGTGGAGCGCACGAAGTACTTGATGTTGTCGAAGTCGATTCCGCTGAGATCTGAACCCCAATTGGGCATGGGCTTCTTTTCGAACAGACGCAGGCCCTTGAGGCGCGTCTCAAGCATCCATGCTGGCTCGTTCTTCTTCGAACTGATATCGCGGACAACGTCTTCATTGAGCCCACGGCGTGCCTTCGCACCGGCGGAATCCGGATCGGACCAGCCGAAGTCGTAGCGACCAATTCCGTCGAGCTCGGCGTGCATGTCCGTTGTCATACGGATACCTCCATTGCTGTGGCTGTATTTTTAGGGGTTACTTCGTCGCGCTTGAATGTTGGTACGAGGGTGGTGCAGATGCCATCGCCAGCTGCGATGGTGGCCAATCGGGTTACGTGGACGCCTAGAAGTCGACTGAACGCATCAGCTTCTGCGTCGCACAGTTCCGGGAACTCAGAAGCGACATGCCCTACTGGGCAGTGATGTTGGCAGATTTGGACGGTGGCACCGACCGGCGTCTCGACGATACTTGCCGCGTAACCATCGTCGGAAAGTGAATCCGCGAGTTGGGCGATACGAGTCTCGATATCGGTTGCGCTCATGACGGCCGAATAGCGACGCTCAAGTTCGGTGACGCGGTTCGCCGCAAACGCGTTAACGGCGGCGTCACCGCCGGTTTCGCGAAGAAATCGCAGCGCTCCGACAGCAAGATCGTCGTACGACGCCTCGAAAGAATCACGACCGGTGCCGTTGAGCGAGTAGATCTTGGCCGGTCGACCTCTTCCGCGACTAAGCCCACGGCCAGCAGCCGGACCAAAGGGAGCGCGTTCGCTTACCGTCACGTTGCCGATCGAGACGAGGAAGTCCAAGTGGCGTCGAACCGCCGTCCCCGTGAGCCCGAGTTGGGCTGCTAGCGCGGGAGCAGTGGACGGACCGGCTTCGAGCAGCGCGCGCGCCACCCGAGCGGGAGCACCGGCTAACGGCTCGATTGTTTTCACAACATCTATGTTACCTAATTCATCGCCAAGCGCGAATCGGGGGTCCCTGCGCGCCCGCCGGGTCGCGCACACACCCGATCTGCCTAGACTGACGAAATCATGTCTGTGACTACGCCCGCGGTGGATGTGCGCGATCTGCACGTGCGCTATGACGCGGTGCATGCCGTGCGCGGCCTCACCTTTGAGGTTCAACCCAACACCGTCACGGCCGTATTAGGTCGAAACGGCGCCGGCAAAACCAGCACGATCGATGTTTGCGAAGGATACCGGCGGGCATCGTCCGGCTCGGTCAAGGTGTGGGGTCTTGACCCGGTTCGTGATGGCGCCCAACTCCGCCCACGAGTGGGTGTGATGCTTCAAGACGGTGGGATCTACGGCTCGACGAAAGCATTGCCCATGCTGCGCCACGTGGCCGCGTTCTATCGCGATCCGCTACCACTTGATGAACTAGCCGAGCGGCTTGAGTTGACGGACATTAAGTCCACGTACCGACGAATGTCTGGTGGTGAGAAGCAGCGCCTAGCACTCGCGTGCGCCATCGTTGGCCGCCCTGACCTTGTTTTCCTTGACGAACCGAGCGCTGGCATGGATCCGCAGTCCCGGCGCACGACATGGGAACTCATAGAGCAACTGCGTGCAGATGGGGTGACGATTGTGCTGACGACGCATCTGCTCGACGAGGCAGAGCGATTGGCCGATCACGTCGTCATCATCAACAGTGGACAGCTTCTCGTCCAGGGCTCAGTCGCCGACCTCACTGAAGGATCGCCCGCCATTACCTTTAGATCCGAGCCGAACTTACCCTTGCACACGCTGGCGGGTCGCCTGCCCGAAAATGTAATCGCAACCGAATCTGCTCCGGGGCAGTACCACGTCGACGGATCTTCGGAGTCGGCTGTCATCTCGCTAGTGGGCGAATGGTGTTCAGAAGTCGGTGTGGTGCCGCGCATGTTGTCCACTGGCTCAGCGCGACTAGAAGACGTCTTCCTCAGTCTCACCGACGGGAGTGAAGCATCGTGACTCAACCAACGACGCGCCTGCCCGGTGGCCTGGCGCCACAACCAGGGGCAGCATCACGCGCCAAGGTGATCGCAACGCAGACTGCGTTTGAAGTCAAGACGACGTTGCGCAACGGCGAGCAACTAGTCCTAACAATCGCTATTCCGTTGATTGTCTTGCTCGCGATGTCTCACGCTCCCGCGTCAATCGTCGGCGGATCGCCGGTAATCAACATCGTGACGCCTGGCGTCTTCGGTTTAGCAGTCATGTCAACAGCCTTCACGGGTCTTGCTATAGCCACCGCCTTCGAACGTCGTTACGGCGTCTTGCGGTTCTTGGGCTCTACTCCCCTAGGCCGCGTTGGGTTCCTCACCGCAAAAACGCTGAGCGTGCTGGTGATCGAGATCGTCCAGATTGCACTGCTCGCCATAGTCGCGTTTGCGACCGGTTGGCAGCCGACTGGATCGTGGGCCTACGCAGTGATTGTTCTTCTCGTGGGCACGGCGTCTTTTGCCGCTCTTGGACTTTTGCTCGCGGGCACGTTGCGCGCCGAAGGCATACTCGCGGTGGCCAACCTTATTTACCTTGTTCTACTAGGTCTCGGCGGTGTCATCGTTCCCGCGAACCGATTTCCTCAGGGCATCTCACACGTGATTAGCCTGCTGCCCTCGTCGGCGTTGGGCGATGGACTGCGCTCATCGTTAATCCATGGTGTCTTCCCCGCCGCCGACCTGACGATACTGCTCGGTTGGTTCCTGATCGGCTTGTTCGGCGTCACTCGCTGGTTCCGATGGTCTTAGTGCCTCATTCGATCCGGCGCCACCCCTTTGATCAGCCCATTGCACCGTCGTCG
>Ga0194035_1001615_pt1 | contig 11703 bp, 11 predicted proteins | sample JunL2320m_MetaG_FD_148680 | JGI IMG/M metagenome (GOLD analysis project Ga0194035, IMG submission 148680) | Anoxic zone freshwater microbial communities from boreal shield lake in IISD Experimental Lakes Area, Ontario, Canada - Jun2016-L239-20m | ecosystem: Environmental > Aquatic > Freshwater >...
ATCGTCAGCCTCGCTAAAAGGCACACGACTGTCTCAGTGGAGCGAGCGACACTGCGCCTTGCCGGCCTTGAGGGCGCAGACGTTGAGGGGATCCCGTGGGTTAACCGCCTCGTTGATGTGGTGCGTGAACAGGTCGGCCTCGAACATGGTGTGGCCCTGCCGGTTTGGGATGCCATGCTCCGGACAAATGACGATCTCATCACGGTCGCACAGAAGGCAGCGGCTGGTTCATTGACCTTCCGCATCCCCGAGGGTCACGAAGCGTCGCGAGCCGGCAAGGTGTCACGTGCTGGCGTTTCCGCTGGAATGCGCCGGATCGATGCGAATCGCAAACAGCGCGACAAATTGATTGGGAAGTATGGCAATCCGCCTGCGCCGTGGATCTACTTGATCGTGGCCACCGGCGACATCTACGAGGACATCCCGCAGGCCCAGGCCGCGGCTCGTGAAGGTGCAGACGTTATCGCTGTCATTCGATCAACGGGTCAGTCACTGCTTGATTACGTACCGGAGGGTGCGACCCGCGAGGGCTATGCAGGTACGTACGCCACTCAAGAGAATTTCCGATTGATGCGGGCGGCACTTGACGAAACGAGTGCCGAACTAGGTCGCTACGTACGTCTCACCAACTATGCCTCTGGCCTGTGCATGCCGGAGATTGCATCACTCGCAGGTCTCGAGCGCCTCGACATGATGTTGAACGATTCGATGTATGGCATTTTGTTCCGCGATATCAATCCCATTCGCACGTTCGTCGATCAGCGTTTTAGTCGGCAGATCCATGCGCGCGCCGGCATCATCATCAACACGGGTGAAGACAACTACTTGACGACAGCGGATGCCGTTGAGGCTGCCCACACCGTCACCGTGAGCCAACTACTCAATGAGTACTTCGCGAAAGAAGCTGGGCTCGAAGACTGGCAGTTGGGTCTCGGGCACGCATTCGAGATCCAGCCGGATGTTCCAGATTCGTTCCGGCTCGAATTGGCACACGCAATGTTGGCGCGTGCACTTTTCCCCGAAGCTCCGTTGAAGTGGATGCCACCTACCAAGCACATGACAGGGGATATCTTCAAAGGGTTCCTCCACGATGGTTTCTTCAACTTGGCGGGAGCACTTACCGGTCAGGGAATTCTCCTTGTGGGCATGATGACGGAGGCCGTTGTCACGCCGTGGCTTTCCGATCGCGATCTCGCCCTGCAAAACGTCCGCTACGTCTTCAATACGGCAGGCAACCTGCATGAGGACTTCCGTCCCGCACCTGATGGCTTCATCGCTCGGCGGGCGCGTCAGGTGTTGGGTGAGGCGGTCGATCTACTCGAGCGGGTCGTCGACGACTCACTACTTGAGGCGATCGGTGATGGAACGTTCGGACTGATGAAGCGCCCAGCACACGCTGGCCGCGGCCTCGATGGTGTGATCAAGAAGGCATCCGGCTACCTCAACCCGGCAGCAGACCTGCTCGATGAAGGGGTAGCGCGATGAGTGCATCAACATCCTCAGCGAAAGCAGCCAAGACGATCGTCCGACCGTACGGCGACACAACGGGTGATGGCATGGTGCAGATGTCTTTCACATTGCCTTTGCCACATGACAAGAAGGCCGAAGGCGCTGCACTCCAACTTGCCAAGAAAATGGGTATCGATCCGGCGATGGTGGTGCACGCCAAAGCGATGGGTCCTGACTTCACCTTCTTCGTGGTTTACGGCTCGGTGCAGCACCTCGTGGATCTACGCGACGTTCACGTTGTCGAACGCGACTATCCGCTGCTGTCACCGAAAGAGGTGAACTCTGCAGTCAAGAAGGTTCTGCGTCGACCACTCGTAGTGGTGGGCGCCTGTATTGGTACAGATGCCCACACTGTCGGCATCGACGCAATTCTGAACATTAAAGGTTTCGCGGGGGAGAAGGGGCTCGAGTATTACTCCGAGCTCACGGTTGTGAACCTTGGTGCGCAGGTTTCAGTGCCGGATCTCGTTGAGCAAGCCCGTGTTCACAAAGCCGATGCGGTGCTGGTTTCCCAAGTCGTCACCCAGCGCGATGCGCACCTTCACAACACCCGTGAAATGAGCGCTGCTTTTCGCGAGGCGTTCCCGGCAGATAAGCGGCCCCTGTTGGTTATTGGCGGTCCTCGATTCGACGAGTCGATGACTGTTGAGCTGGGCGTCGATAGAATTTTTGGCAAGGGGACAACCCCGGGCGAGGTCGCGTCCTACCTCGTACATTCACTCCTCGGAGAACGAAAGAAGGCCAATCGCCCGTGACACAGGAAGATGTACGCCTTGGCATGTCAGTAACACACCGTCGTTATGTGCCGTACTCACATGCGCATTACGGCGGTAATCTCGTTGACGGTGCCTATGTGTTGTCGATGTTTGGCGACGTCGCCACCGAGCTGCTCATTCGTACCGATGGAGACGAAGGCCTGTTCGCTGCCTACGATCAGGTGGCGTTTACCGCGCCCGTCATGGGCGGCGATGTATTAGAAGCCACTGCGACTGTTACCCGGGTTGGAAAGCGCTCGCGGGCAATCGCCTTCGAAGCCCGCGTTGTTTGCCGCGCAAATCCAGAGGTTTCGGCTTCTTCCGCCACCGTGCTCGACGAGCCGCTCATAGTGGCGTCCGCGTCGGGCACGTGCGTCGTACCGTAACCGCGCCAGATAGCCCAGGCGGGAACTCTTTCGCGGTTCGCTAAGAGAGGACGTCGTGGCCCCGCCGCGCATCCGACGTCACGTACGCTAAGAAGGTGTCCTTGCCGTCATCTGTAAATGTCTCGCGCAGCCCGCGTGCGACCTTGCTATGGCGTGCGCTGGGTACGGCGTTTAGCGGCATTCTGATGGTGTTCGCATTTCCACCTCACGACGTGATGTGGTTGGCTCCGATCGCGGTCGCTATCGCAACCTTGAGCTGGCATGGCGCCAGAACGTTGACAGGTTTCTGGCTCGGACTGCTCTTCGCGGCGTGCTTCTTCCTGCCGCACATCGCGTGGATGAGGGTCGTCGGCGATGACGCGTGGGTGATGCTCAGCGCACTGTTTGCGCCGGCCTTCGGGCTGCTGGGTGCGGGCGTGGCGATCACCTCGCGACTACGAGTGTGGCCGCTCGCGGTCCCGCTGATGTGGGTTGCGACGGAAGCGTTGCGCGATCGGTTCCCCTTCAACGGATTTCCATGGGGCAGGTTGGCCTTCAGCCAAGCATCGTCTCCACTTGCTTCGTACTCGGCGATTGCAGGCGCACCGCTGGTAACACTGATCGTGGCGTTGATTGGGTCGCTTTTGGCTACCGCGTGGATCATGCGTCGGTCACCGCGACTTAGCGTTGCCTGTCTTATCGGTGTTGCCCTCCTAAGCACGGCTGGGGGAGTGGTGCCGATCGCGACTGGCGGCACCACGTCTGGCGGACCTGCAAGCGTCACAGCTGCTGTTGTTCAAGGCAGTGTGCCGGGTGTCGGCCTGGACTTCTTAGGCCAACGAGAAGCGGTTTTACAAAACCACGTAAAGGAAACGCTCGTGCTAGCGGCCGACGTAAAGGCCGGAAAAACGCGTCAACCGGATCTTGTTGTGTGGCCAGAGAACTCCAGCGACATCGATCCACTCGTCGACACTCAGGCCGGTGACCTGATCCAGACTGCCGTGGATGCAATCGGCGTTCCGATTCTTGTCGGTGCCGTCGTCAACGCACCTAGCGATCCAGAGCACATATGGAATGCGGGAATCGTATGGATGCCTACGAACTCACCGACCCCTGGTCCTACGAGTTTCTACGTGAAGCAACACCCCGTTCCATTCGGCGAATACATTCCGATGCGATCTCTGATCTCCCATGTCACAGATCGACTCGATCGGATTCCTCGTGACTTTGCCGCGGGTGAGTCCACCGGCGTCTTGCAACTTGGGCCAGCGCGGATCGGTGACCTCATCTGTTTTGAAGTCGCTTATGACGAACTCGCCAGAGCGGCCACTACCGGCGCGGGGGTGATTGGGCCGCTCGCTGGACAAGGTGCGCGCATCTTGACGATTCAGACCAACAACGCCACCTATGCACACACCGGTCAACCAGAGCAACAGCTGGCAATGTCGCGATTGCGCGCTATCGAACACAGCCGCACAGTGTTGATCGCCAGTACCAGTGGCGTCTCAGCAATCATTGAGCCTGATGGCTCCTACGCAGGGGTGATCGGAGAGTCTCGGCCGGGTTATCTCGTTGCTCAAGTTCCACTGCGTGACGACATGACGATTTCTGATCAACTTGGCGGATGGCCCGAGGCGCTGGCAGTACTGCTCGCGCTGGGGCTCGTCGCAGCCGCGGCATTACGAAATCGCCGTGATCGCCGCGTAGGCTCTACCATCACCACCCATGTAGATCCGATTCAGGAGTTAGCCCCGTGACAGAAGCAATTTTCGCCGATCTTGGACGGATTCTGGTGATCATCCCGACGTACAACGAGCGTGAAAATCTCGAGCGCATCGTTAGCCGGACGCGTGAGTCTGTCCCAGAGGCCCACATCGTGGTGGCTGATGACAACAGCCCAGATGGCACCGGAGACATAGCTGACGCGCTCGTTGCAATCGATGATCACATTCACGTTCTGCATCGTGCAGGTAAAGAGGGGTTAGGCGCGGCCTACCTCTCTGGCTTTGCCTGGGCCATTGATCAGGGTTACGACGTCCTTGTTGAGATGGATGCTGATGGAAGCCATCAGCCTGAGCAACTGCCGAAACTGCTTGCAGCACTGAGAAATGCCGATGTCGTAATTGGCTCGCGTTGGGTCAACGGTGGGTCGGTCGTCAACTGGCCGAAGCATCGAGAGCTTCTGTCACGAGGGGGCAATCTATATACCCGTGCGATGCTGGGAATTCCGTTGCATGACGCGACCGGCGGTTACCGAGCGTTTCGAGCAGATGCCTTGCGTACGCTAGATCTCAGCGACGTTGAAAGTAAGGGCTACTGCTTCCAAGTTGACATGGCGTGGCGGGCTGTTCGTTCCGGACTGCGCGTCGTTGAAGTACCGATCGAATTCGTCGAACGTGAGCTAGGCGATTCGAAGATGAACCAAAAAATCGTGACGGAGGCCTTATGGCGGGTCACGCAGTGGGGGGCAGCGGATAAGTTGGCCAAGAGCCGCCAACTGTTAGCGTTGAAAAAGAGCCCGTCTGAGGGCGTCGAATCAACGTCCGGGCTCTAGGCACATGAATCCGCTCGCCATACTCGGGGTGGTCGGCTACTTTGCCGTGGAATGGCTTGCCGCTTCGTTGCTTGCGCGGTGGATCGGGTGGGGTGGAGTTGCCCTGGTCATGATGGTGCTGTTCATTGTTGGTGTTGCGGTATGCAGGCGTGCGGGCTTTTCCGCGTTGCGCGCTACTGCGCCCGTATCCATCGACGGCATCGTTGTCACATCGCCAAACAGCCAGTCCTCGTCAACCGCAATGAAGGCAATGGGGGATGCGGGCCTGCGATTCGTCGCCGGTTTCGCGATTGCGCTCCCAGGCTTGGTGACGAGCCTGCTCGGTGGGTTGATGCTGATTCCGGGTATTCGGCGTGGGGTTGGCGGGTTTGGCGCTCGGCAGATGCGTGGGCGTGCAGAGGCTGCCGGAGTAATCCTCGACGAGAACTTTCGGCCCACGACCTTCAAAGAGGGTTCGGTTCCGGGTGACGTCTATCGGGCAGATGAACCGCGTGAGCCAGGACCAGCCATCGAGGGCGTCGTTCTCGACGACTAGCGCGGCCCGCGCGAGGTACCTTTTGCAAGCAAAACGCAAACAAACGCGGCCGAGGGGAAGGCCTCGGACCGCGTTCGTTTGCGTTGTTTCGAGAAAGTACTAGGCGCTCTTCGTTGAGCGCAGATCGCTGAGCAGCTCGAGTCGCTCATTGAGGAGCACCTCGAGGTCAGCGATGGTGCGTCGTTCGAGCAGCATGTCCCAGTGCGTACGAGCCGGCTTTACATACTTGCCTTCTGGCTTAACTCCATCGGTTACCAGCGCCTCACGTCCACAGCGACATTCCCACACGACCGTCACTTCAGCTTCGTCAGCGAAAGGAACGGTGAACGAGTGGCCCTCCGGACAGTGGAAAGTAACCGTATGGCGAGGTGCTAACTCAACGTGATCGACGTTCTCGTAGGACGTCGTGCCAAGGCGCGTTCCGCGCAGTGAAGTTTCTTTCATCATTGTCATCACCCTCCGTACTGGCTGGCCCTTTTGCCGGCGCTATTAGTCTCAACGTTTGAGACGTAGGGAGTGTTCCCCAGGATCCTGTGAATCAAACCCTTTATCTCATGGTGACCATTTTGTGACGTCCACTTAATGGTCACTTCCATTACTCTGCCCGTGCGAGGTCTGAGGCCCATGTGGTGTGCCTGTACACCACCTGAGAATCATCACCGCGGACGGCAGGGGAGTGGCTAGGTCCTAAATCACCGCAGGGAGGTCATTACCTGCTTCGGTGATTCCACGGGTCATATCGACGCGGCGCAGTAGGAAGCCACCAATGATGAAGAAGATCAACAGAGCGATGAGGGCAAGCCGGTACGAGTTAGCGATCTGATAAACAACACCGAAGACCAAAGTTCCTAGCCATGACGTCCCTCTCTCGGCGGCCTGATACAGGCTGAAGTACTCGGCCTCACGACCGCGGGGGATTAACTGGCTGAACAGCGAGCGGGAGAGAGCTTGGGTGCCGGCAACCACCAAGCCGATAGCTGCGGCCATGGCTAAGAAGGCGCTGAAGGTGTGGGCGGGCACAAAGAAGCCAGCGATGACAACGACCGTCCAAATGACAAGAGCTGCCAGCACAACTTTAAAGGCGCCGCGTTTTTCCGCCTGCTTGGTCATAATCAGAGCGCCGATAATGCCCATGACTTGGACGACCACCACAGCGATGATCACGTTCGTCACGCTCATGCCAAGTTCCTTCGCCCCGTACACCGCGGCAACGGCGATAACGGTTTGAACCCCGTCGTTGAAGAACAGAAATGCCACGAGGAACTTCAAGGTTTCCGGGTAGTTACGCACGTGCTGGAGTGTGTCTCGCAGCTGCTTAAAACTGCCAGTGAATGTCACCGCAGCTTGGTCTGATTCAACCGCTCGATCTTTGATTCCGAAGTAAGGAACGAAGCTAAAGGCGAACCACCACAGGCCCGCGAGTAGGAAACACACTCGCACCGCCATCGAGGACGAGAGTCCGAACGTGTCATGAAGTTCAACGATGACAAGGGAAATGATCAGCAGTATGAGGCCACCGACATAGCCAAAGGCCCATGCATGTGTCGAAACCCGATCTCGCTCGGATGGGGTCGCGATCTCTACAAGTATCGCCGCAAAGACCGTTAAGCTGGCGATCAGTGCGACGTTACCAACGATCATCAACAACGCGCCGAGTTGCCAATTGCTACCCGTCACGAAGAACAGACATGCGGATGCAACAGCTCCCACGAGTGCGTAACCCAAGAGCCAAGAACGCTTTGATGACGAGCGATCTGCCAAGGCGCCGACGATCGGCATAGCGATGAATGACAGCACCGTCGCAATAGTGATGACGTAGAACACTGCAGAGCCGGGGGAGACTGGAATCCCCAACACGTTGAGATCCTGTGTGCAGGGATTCGCGTCGGTACCGGCTTCGCCACAGGCAGCCGTTTCTGCGACTGCTGTCAGGTACGGTGTGGCCAGCACCACGCTGACGGTCGTGACGAACGCTGATTGAGCCCACTCGTACCAATACCAGGCGCGTTGTTCGCGACGACGAATCTCGGGTGCTGGATAGTCGCGTACTCCGTGGAGTTCAGCAGTCATAAGGCAATGATGGCGCTCGCGGGGCGACGCGGAGCGTTAACGCGCGGAAAATGAAGTGACGAGACGTAGCTAGTGGTGAACATTGCGCGGAGTTCTGGGGGACGATACGTCTATGGAACTTCGCGTGCTGTCTGACCGCCTCAGCGTTTGTCGACTTTCCCCCGATAATCCGTGGCCATCACCCCCACCGGGTACCTCATTTTTCTCCGCGACCCGAACCCAGGACGAGATTTCCGTCGTTTGTGTTGAGGACTCAGCGCCGGTTGGCGAACATGTCAAGGTTGAGCCTGACTGGCGTGCACTGGAGGTTGTCGGGCCGCTGGATTTTTCGATGGTTGGTGTCATGTCGTCTCTGACAGCGCCGCTGGCCGATGTTGATGTCAGTGTGTTCGTCGTGTCAACGTATGACACGGACTACATTCTCGTTCATGCAGCCGCGCTAGAACGTGCCATTGAGGTGTTACGAGCGGCAGGACACGCGGTACACGCGGCCTGATGGGAGTAGCTGGTGGCCTTTTAGACGGATCTGAGGTCTCGGTGGATATCCGATAAGGCACATTATGTAATGTTACGTTCCGAAAGCGGCCCACCTCAAGGTCCACTTCTGCGACTGGTTGAATTAGCCCACCATGAGTAGCCAACAGCCCCCAGAGTCCGAGAAGCCCAAGTTTGCCGTCGTTCCGTCCAGTTTGTATCCGGTTTTAGCCGCACTTTTCGTGAGTCTGTTGCTGCTGTCGAATATTTCCGCGACAAAACTGATCGCGTTCGGACCGTTCATTACCGATGGTGGTGCATTCCTGTTCCCGCTGACGTATGTATTAGGTGACATTCTCAGCGAGGTCTATGGACTCAAGGCGACGCGTCGGGTTATCTGGCTTGGGTTCGCTTTGGCGGTTCTAGCGGGCTTCACCTTGTATATGGTGCAGTTGGCCCCGCCAGCACCAGGCTGGGAGAACCAGTCTGCCTTCGAATCGGTGCTGGGTTTCGTACCCCGCATCCTTCTAGCCAGCGTGTGTGGATACCTCGTGGGCGAGTTTCTGAACTCCTACGTGCTAGTCAAAATCAAGGAACGCACGTTAGAAAAGCGACTCTGGCTGCGCCTAGTCGGATCGACGGTGGTCGGTGAATTTGCCGACACTCTCGTGTTTTGTACGATCGCGTTCTACGGAGTCATCACCGGTGCCGAGTTCATCAACTACGTCATCGTCGGGTACGTCTACAAGACAATGCTTGAAGTCTTCCTGCTGCCAGTCACATATCCGGTCATCGGCTGGGTCAAGAAGCGCGAGCCAAGCTATGGCGACAATGTTGTGCTCCTTGAGGCTCAAGCGGCGTAGCAGAGTCCCACTTGGTGACGACGCTCAAAGATCGGTCTTGCTCCCCTGAACCCGGGCCATCACATCGGCGCGAAGTTCGTAGAACGTGTTGTCGATAATGCTGGCTCGGATGCGATCGACTAAGCGCACGATGTACCGCTCATTGTGAATGGTGGCAAGTGTCGAGCCCAGCATTTCCTTGGCACTGAACAAGTGGTGGAGATATGCCCGTGAATAATTCGCACACGTAAAACAATCACAGGTGGGATCGAGCGGTTCGTAATTGCGGCGATGCGCGGCATTGCGAACATGCATTCGTCGATCCCCTACGTACACAGTGCCATTGCGCGCATTGCGAGACGCCTCAACGCAATCGAAGGTATCGGCCCCACTTAGTACGGCTGCAAAAATATCGTCGGCCTGTCCAATGCCAAGTAGATGGCGTGGACGATCAGGTGGTAGCTCTTCACAAACCCAGCGCACGATTGTTCCCAGCGTAGCTTTGTCGAGCGCTCCCCCAATTCCGAAGCCATCGAGTTCAAGCTCGGCCAATTCTCGAGCTGACTTTCGTCGTAAGTCCTCGTATTGCGCACCTTGCACTACACCGAACAGTGCCTGATAAGGGCGATGAGAACGCTCGAGCGTAAGTCGCTGATGTTCAGCGACGCAGCGGATGGCCCAATCCTGGGTTCGCTGCACAGACTGTTCCTGGTAGCCGCGAGTGTTGAGAAGTGTCGTGCACTCATCGAAAGCAAACATGATGTCCGCGCCGAGCTGATGTTGCACCTGCATTGAGACCTCAGGGGTAAATCGATGCATGGAACCGTCGAGATGAGACTTGAATGTCACCCCATCGTCGTCCACATGTGCGAGCCGATCCTTACCTTCGGCAATCACATCGTCCGCTTGGACGGTTGATGCGTCCATTGCGATGACCTTTTTGAACCCGACACCGAGCGACAGAACTTGAAAGCCACCCGAGTCGGTGAAGGTAGGGCCATCCCATGCCATGAATCGACCCAGACCACCTGCGTCGTCGACGATATCGGCGCCCGGTTGCAAGTACAGGTGATACGCATTGGCCAAGAGTGCCTGTGCGCCAAGCTCTCGCATAGTGTGCGGTAGGACGGCCTTAACAGTGGCCTTAGTGCCAACCGGTATGAACGCGGGGGTCTGAATACGACCATGTGGCGTGGTTATCACACCGGCTCGCCCTAGAGTTGGCTCCCCTTGTTCGTCGAGAAGAGTTGCCTCGATGGAAAATTGAAAGTCTGAGCGTGCTGGTGCTTGCGACATCTACCTATTCCGGTGTTTTTCGACTGTTACGCCAACCGACGCCGGCTGGCTCAGGATCGAACAGTGCCCAACTGTCAAGATCTTCACGTGGGGTCTTGAACGCGATCATCGTGTTATGCGAAGCGCAGCCTCCGAGAATCCGCGCACGAGCCTGCCGAATATGGGAGTTGCCACGTTCTTGTTCGACGCTCAGGTAATCGAGGTCGTATTCCCCTTCGAGCATTTCGAACCATCGCGATAGCTGGGTAGCACGCGGCTCATTCTCGTCGGACGGGCCAGCCTCGATGAGTGCGACGGTGACAGATGGATCCTCCGAAAGTCGGGCAGCTACAACAGATCCCGCAGCACCACCACCGACAACGATGTAATCAAATTCATTGGGTTGACTAGCAGTTGTCATGTTTTCCTCGGTCTGTGATTCGTGAAGGGCTGAGATGAGTATCGCCGTGCGAACATCAGGGCGCACGTTTAGCGCCGCGCATACAGGGGCTAGACCTCGGACGGAACCTCGACCGATTCACCATGTGGCTTTACCCCGGATGGTAGGCGCAGAGTCGCAAGAAGACCCAGGAATACAAATGCCGCCGCGGTGAATGATGCGTACTTCACAGAAGACGCAAAGGCCTCCCCCGCCGCCTCTGCGATCGCGGCGCCACCTGGCTTTTGGCCGAGTGATGGGATCACCGTGCCAGCGGTCTTTTCCACTAGGTCCGCGATCTGCTGACGCTGTCCGTCATCGAGACCGGGGATGTTTGCCAGGTTGTTGTACGTCAATTTCGACAAGGACAAGAAGAGAACGGTTCCGAGGATCGCAGTTCCGAGAGCTGAACCCAACTGGCGCGCGGTACTTTGAGTACCGCTGGCCTGGCCTGACTTGCGCACGGGAACGTCGGCCAGAATCAAACCCGTTAGTTGAGCGCTGGCGTATCCAACACCGACTCCGTAGATGACAAGCCAGAACGCGATGATCCAACCGCTCACCGACGTTGAAATCGTGAGCCCGAGGCCGACAATGCCGACGATCTCGAGTGCGAGACCAAGTTGTGCCACGAACCTCTGTGAGCGTCTCATCGCCAACGTAGCGGCCGTCGGCCCGGCGATGAAGGCGCCAACGGCAAGTGCGGCAAGCAATGCACCGGCACCAAACGCGGTGTAGCCCAGCACGCTTTGGAGAAAAAGCGGTAACGAGAACAGAATGCCGAACTCACCCAAGCTAACGATCATGGCGGCGAAGCTGCCAATTCCGAAGGTTGGAATGCGGAACAGCGTGAAATCAAGAAGTACTGATTTCTGAGCCGCAGCC
>Ga0194035_1001617_pt1 | contig 11700 bp, 13 predicted proteins | sample JunL2320m_MetaG_FD_148680 | JGI IMG/M metagenome (GOLD analysis project Ga0194035, IMG submission 148680) | Anoxic zone freshwater microbial communities from boreal shield lake in IISD Experimental Lakes Area, Ontario, Canada - Jun2016-L239-20m | ecosystem: Environmental > Aquatic > Freshwater >...
AAATGGTGCCAGTACCGAGCCAGATTTCGTTCGGTCTGTCGTAGAAGCGCTGATACCGGACACACCACGCGTATTTTTTTGTCTGATCATAAGTTAAGGTTGCCGGACTTCCGGAAGAATTCACCCAAAGTTCCCCTCAGGATTGCCGAAATCGCTGTCCAAGTTACCGAATATCGCTTTTTTTGCTCCCTGTGGAGCCCGCATGGCGTCTTATCGACTAGCCCGCTTAGCGTGATGTTGTTCCGTCCCACCGTCAGCGGCCGCACAGTCGAGTTCGGCATCGAGATCGAAGGTCATGTCGCCATGATTCCGCGCGGCCAGACCTTCACCGGCCAGACGCCCGCCGGTGACGGCATGAAGTATACCGCCAAGCACGCTGTCGTGGGCATGTATGCCTATACCGACGTGAAGATCATGGACGGCCTCAACGATGCCGGCCTGATGGCAGGTGCCTTCTATCTCCCGAAGTTTTCCACATACACGCCCGTCACGGCGGACAACCAGTCCAAGGGCGTTTCTTCCGCCGAGTTCCCGAACTGGATCCTCACCCAGTTCGGCTCCGTCGATGAGGTGCGCAAGGCCGTGGAAGCTGGCGACGTCGCCATCACCCCGACCGTCTTGAGTGGCTGAGGCAAGGAAGCGCCGCCGTTCCACTATGCAGTCTATGACAAGACGGGCGCTGCAATCGTCATTGAGGCCATCGACGGCAAGCTGGTCGTTCACGACAATCCGCTTGGCACGGTCACGAACTCGCCGACCTTTGACTGGCACATGACCAATCTCCGCAACTACATCACGGTGCAGCCTAACAATGTCAACAGCGGCAAGATCGGCCCTCTCGAGCTTCAGGCCTTCGGTCAGGGCAACGGCATGTGGGGCATTCCCGGTGACTTCAGCCCGCCGTCGCGCTTCGTGCGCGCCGCGCTCTTCAGCGCCAATGCAATTCCCTCGGACAACGCCGAAGAGGGCATCCCCCATATCTTCCATGTACTCAACAACTTCGACATTCCGAAGGGCATCGGCCGTGCGATGGACAGCACAGGCACTGTCTCTTCCGATTACTCGCAGTTCACCGTCGCGCGCGATGCGTTCAACATGCGTTACTACTACAAGAGCTACAAGGATCAATCGATCCACATGATCGACATGAAGCAGCTCGACCTTGATGCCAAGGAGATCAAGTCGTTCCCCGTCGACTCGGATCAGCCGATCACTGACATGAGCCTCAAGCTCAAGTAAGCGCCTCACGCCATTGCCACTGCCGCTCCGGCGGCAATGGCCACCGCTACGTGCCTCTGCTCTCGACTGCTTGATGAAATGGGTGCAAAAGTTTGGCTTTCGCCGTGTTGCATGACACCCACGACCCGCAGCATTCCGCCCCGGCGCTGCCCCCAACTCAGTGTTTCATTTGCTGTCGTGGCGAAACACAAGCGACATGTTGTTGGCAGGCATCATGATTGTCTCGGCAAGCTTGAGGCCCGATCCTTCAGCCACGCGCTCGAGATCCGCAATGTCACGCAAGCCCCAGAATGGATTGCGAGATCTCAACGATTCATCGAAGCTGGCATTCGAAGGCGCGTTGTGCAAACCGTTGTGCATGAAAGGACCGTATAGATAGAGAAGCCCTCCAGATCGGAGCAAGCGTCCAGCGCCTGAAAACAGTCCGGTCGTTGCTTCCCAGGGGGCGATGTGAACCATGTTGATCGACACGATGGCGTCCAAAGGTGCCAAGTGCTCGACCCCCCAATGTGCCCGACTCACATCGATGGAGTGTGGCTGCAAAACGTTGTTCAGTTGCTTGAAGTGCATCCAACTGGAAGTGCTGATCCTGGATTCGGAATCCGGATCGCTCGGCAGCCAGGTGAGAGTGGGCATCGCCTCTGCAAAGCACACCGCGTGCTCGCCAGTTCCACAACCAATTTCCAGAACCAATCCATCCGGGGGGAGAAGGCGCCTTAGGACCGTCAGGATCGGTGCCGAATTTCTTGCTGCCGAAGGCGAGAACATGCGCTGGTCTGGGTCGTGACCGCGCTGTTCAAGTGCAACAGGCGGAGGGAGTTTGTTGTCGTCGTGCATCATTGCCCTCTCGGCAGTCAGGTTGCGTCTGCTTCAAGCAACAGTCACTTGTTGATCGAAACGACGCCATCGACGAATTTGAGAATTCGCCTCTCCATGTAGGGATAAAACGGGTTCCAGTGTTGCCGTGTCATGGCCGTGGCAGGGATTTGCAGGCGACCTTCCTCGCCGCGCAAAATCGTGCCTCCAAGGTTCAGGCTGTCTGGATTTCCATTTGTCCCATCGCCGTAAAGGGGGTCGTCTGGAGGAAACGGGAGAGCGATGTGTGCCAGGGAATAGACATCCTTTGGCCAGTTCAGACCTATGTCCTGTGTCGTTACCTCGTCACTCATGGCCGGGCGCTGTTGAACAACAGCAGCTGGATCCTGGCTGCTCTTATTCGTGACTATGCTGATTGCGTATCTGTGGGGTGGTCCAGAAAGAGCCGCTTTGAACCCACTCTGCCCATCAATGAGACCTTCCTGCTCAAACACGCGATTGACGTCGAAGAGAACCAGTTCTGCGTCGCCAGAGTCCAGTCGATCGAATAGCTCCTGCTTGACAGCAGATGCCGTAACAGTCGCGTCTGCCTCGGATTCAAAAGCGAGGATGGGCGGAACCTCCTGAAGTCGGCCCGATGCGGTGAGCATGTCAATTTGAGCCCGAACCAATTCAGTCATCCGATATGCCTGGGCACCCGCATTGACTGCAAAGGAGTTGTATTTGAAGGGATCGAACTCTGCCTCTATCGTATCCCAGGCCAGCTGATTGACACCAAGGATCTCGCCGATCCATGCCTGCCAGGTCGCAAGCGCGGCGATTGGCGAAATGCCAACTTCGGGTGAGAGGAGTACCAAGGCAGCAGGCCTGGCGGTGCTGCCGTCGTTGATCGCCGCGAAGGTATGAACGAGCGCCAGAGCCGCTCCATTCGAATAACCTACAATGATGATTGGCTTGTTGGGAAGTTGCTCGTGCAGATAAGCCATGGCAAGCGAAACAGCGGCATTCATGTCTTCTGCCGTCGTGGTTCTCAATGCGCTTGGAGCAGTGCCGTGGCCGGGAATGCGCAGCGCGAGAACTTGACCGCCATTTGCCTGAAGACTTTGGCCGATGGAGCGCAGGCTGTAAGGACTGTCTGAGTATCCGTGAAGCAGGAGCACCCCGAAGCGGGCATCCGGAACCGGCCATTCAGAAGATCGGTTCCAGTTGGTTGACCACCTCGCCGGATCAGACTTGCTCCCCGCGCTAAAGCGGTTGAAATCCATCTGCTCGGTTGTTGGAACGCGCCGAATGATCTTCCGATCCAGTTGATTGAAAAGCGCTTCCTCAAGTAGCAGGTAGCTGTTCCAGTCGGCAGTCTTCGAGTTGGCCGTGAACTCGCCCTGCAGCAAGGTTGTATGCCAAATATGGAGGGAGGGGCGGTATGAGACATACACGGCTACGGCGGCTGCAATTGAAATGAACGCACCCAGCAGCATGAGCAGAACAGGTATTCCAACACTTATCCACATACGGCGCAACACCAGCACGAACTCCTATCGTCTCAATTGCCGTGTCCTATGACGTGGCTTGGGGCTGATTGACCTTTGCGGTTCTCACCAGTGTTGATATGCCGATTTGCTGCATTTCGGAAGTCATTCTCATTCGCGTGATGTTTTGCCTGCAAGTCTCGGTCGTGTGAGGATGTTGGGTGCTTGACAACTCAAATATGAGAGGCGGGTCAGTCTTCTAACTTATTGATTGCATTTGATAGTGAGCCACCAGTGATTTGAGGCCAGGCCGCCATGGCAAGGTTTAAAAGCTCATCTATCGACGTGAATTGGTGAGAGACCCTGAGCCGTGTTGTTGAGGGTTGCAGGAGCATGCGTGCAATTGGACCATGGCGTGAGCTGCGTTACCTCTATCATCTCGGCGGGGTCGTGTATCGACACCTTTTGTACGCTGCCTTACCGACAGCTCCGTGCGGTCAGTCTGAAGGACTTGCAGCCAGCCACAGGCTCAGCCGAGAAGCCCAAGAACGACGCTCGCGGCCGACGTATACTTCGGGCGTGGTCACACCAACCTGCTGGCGCGAGAAAGGATCAAACGCGACAACATTAGGACCCGACACCGGCAACACCGCGGCGGGTCTGTATAACATCAGACTGGACAGAGTCCTTTTGTCGGGCATGCGCCCAACGACCTCAGATTATCCTACGGCGGACACTCGTCATTCAACCATCTGGCCCGAGTCCGCTCGATGATATGAGCCTACTTTCTATTGATGGTCGGGTGAAGTGCCCTTGCTGGCTAAAGGCTTGGCGGTTTATAGTTCCTGCGGCAGGTTGCATCCTACTTCTCAACGCTTGTGGCTGTTTCATCAAGCCAGCCTGGGCGTATCTCGGGGAGTGGTATGGAGGCGATGAGAGTTCGAGTGAACTCAGACCGCGGGTGGGCGAAAACGTCTGGCGTGCGGCCCTCTTCAACGATCCCGCCCGAGCGCATGATGACGACGCGCTCGCACAGATAGCGGACCACCGACAGGTCATGGCTGATGAACACCAAGGCCAAGCCCATCTCATCACGTAGGGTTCTGAGCAGATCGAGGACCTGCGCTTGCGTGGAGACATCGAGGCCAGACACGATTTCGTCCGCCACCACGAGTTCGGGCTTTACCGCCACTGCGCGCGCAATGCCAACGCGCTGGCGCTGACCGCCGGACAGTTGGTGCGGATATCGGCGGATGGTGGAGGACGGCAGGCCGACGCGATCGAGAACGGCGGCTATGGACTTCTCCGACGCATCCATGCCGTTCAGCTTCAGCGCGGTGGCGAGGATGTTGCCAATGGTGTGGCGCGGGTTGAGCGACGACTGCGGATCCTGGAAGATCATCTGCATGCGGCGGCGCAGCGGCTTCAGTTCGGCCGCGCTCGCATGGGTGATGTCCTGCCCGTCGAAGAACAGCTGGCCTTCGCTCGGCGCATAAAGGCGCAGCAGCGAGCGGCCGAGCGAGGTCTTGCCGGAGCCCGACTCGCCGACGAGGCCTACCGTTTCACCCTTCTTCAGCGCGATCGACACATTCGTCAGGATGCGGAGCCTTCGGCGATGGCCGATGAGCACCTGATGCCCCATGTCCGGCACGTCGAGCGAAATGTTCCGGGCGTCGATCAGCATCACGCCCCGATCTCCCGCTTGAGCTCGGCGATGAGGGTTTCAGGCACGGGCTTCAGGCTCTGCTCCGGCTGGTCGTAACGTGGGCTGGCAGCCAGCAGGGCGCGCGTATAGGAGCTCTGTGGATTGGCGAGGATTTCCGCCGTCACACCTTGTTCCAGCACCTTGCCGCCGTAGAGCACCGTCATGCGGTCGCAGATCTGCGCGACGACGCCCAAGTCATGGGTGACGAAGAGCAGCGTGGTCTTGTGTTCGCGCTGCATGTCGCGGATCAGGCGCAGCACTTGTTTCTGCACGGTCACGTCAAGCGCCGTGGTCGGCTCGTCGGCGATGACTACATGTGGGTTGAGCGAGAAGGCCTGGGCGATCAGCACGCGCTGGCGCATGCCGCCCGAAAGTTCATGTGGATAGCGCTCCAGCACGCGCTCCGGCTCGCGGATGTGAACGTCGTTGAGCAGGCTTAGCGCCTTGTCGAACGCCTGCTTGCGGTTCATGCCGGCGCGCAGGCGCAACCCGTCTGTCAGCTGGTTGCCAATGCGGCGGGCGGGATTGAGCGAAGTCAGAGGGTCCTGCGGAATGAGCGCGATGCGAACGCCCAGCATCTCGCGCAGCTTTGGGGGTGAGAGTACAAGAAGGTCCGTGCCTTCGAAGATGATGTTGCCACCAGTCACCTTGATGCCGGTCGGCAGGATGCCGAGCACTGCCTTGGCGATGGTGGACTTGCCGGCGCCGCTCTCGCCCACCAGCGCCATCACCTCGCCGGCGTTCACCGACAGGGAGACGTCGCGCAGGATGGGGCTCACCGCGGTGCGGGCGGAAAGGTTACGGATGTCGATAACCGGGCTCATCGCTTCAGCATCGGATCGAGCCACTGGCGCAATCCGTCTCCCAACTGGTTGAAGGCGAGCACGGTGAGGAACAACGCGCCGAGCGGAAAGACCAGCACCCACCAGGCCTGGTAGATGATCTGCCGACCCTCCGCGATCATGCCGCCCCAGGTGGGCATGTCGGTCGACACCGAGAGCCCGACGAAGGACAGGATGGCCTCGACTATGACGGCTCGCGCCACGCCTTGTAGATAAGCTTCGCAGTCGCCCACGACGGCATGACGTTGCCGAGCAGGCCGAAGATGTGCGGCGCATCCTTGCCGAAGCGCTGCATCATCGCGTCCCAGGCTTCCGCGTCGCCGGGGTCGATGGCGTTGAGCCGCGCCATCGTAAGAGCGGGGTCCTTGGATACGCCGAACCACGTCTTGTCCGGAAAAACTGATGCGAAACAGTGGGCTGCTGGCGTGAATGCAAGCCCGTGGCGGCCAAGGCCCTCGCAATGCTCGCGCAGGAAGGGCGAACCGGCGAACATCGACAGGTTCATAGCGGCGAGGTCATGCCGGAAGCCCGGCAGCGTCACCTCGCGTGTCTTCACTGCACCACCCGCTTCTGCCTTCGCTTCGAAGACACCGACACTCCAGCCGCATTTGGCGAGGTGCACTGCAGCCGCAAGCCCGTTGTGGCCCGCGCCGATGATGACCGCATCGAAATTGCTATTTGCCATGCGTTCCTGCTCCGCCACTTTTGCTTACGGGATGACGGCGAGCCGAAGCAACGGCATGACGCCGTGCTCCGGCCCTTGATGATCAGGCGAGCTTCACCAGTTCCATGTACTGCGCGAGACCCTTCACCTGGCTGAGCCAGCTTGCCAGGATATTCGGGTCGGCTGGTGCCGCGTGCACGCCAGGCTTGAATTCCTTCTTCAGCACTGTCTCGACGGCGAAGGATACAGGCATGGACACGAGCCGGCCCATGGCTGTACCGCGTTCGTCACCCCAGGCATCCATCGCCCAGGTCTCGTGGAACACCACCTTGCCATCGCGCTCTGCCTTGAGCGACACGAACAGGATCACCCTGTCGGGCTCACCCGGCGCATAGGCGTTCTCCTTGAGGAAATCGGAGGCCATCTCGGCCAGTCGCGCATCGCCCTCAGGTCCTGACAGTGTCTCGATTTCCTTGAAAACAGGGTCCCATGCCTTGGCCCAGCCGTTGAGGCGGATGGTGCCGCGCACGAAGTCCTTCACCTTCCAGCTCTTGTCGAAGCGATAGTCTTCCATGAAGGGATAGCTGTCGCGGTTCGGATAGACCTCGAAGCTTTCGGGCGTTGGCAGCGGCGCGTCATAGCCAGTGATGGCGTTCCACGGCCGGTCCACTTTCAGTTCCTTGAAGTCACGCAGGCTGCGCGAGGGAGAGCGCAGCGCCTTCAGCACGCCCACTGGCGCCCAGCTGAATTTATACTTGAACGAGTTCGGAATCTTCGGCACGCCGCCGCAATAGGAGGTGAAGCTCAGCACATTGTCGGCGTGGTAGGCGGGCGAAGCTCGGTAGCGCGCGACGAGGTCATGCGCCATCAGGTGATCGATGCCCGGGTCGAGGCCCACCTCGTTGACCGAGACGAGACCCTTGGCCTTGAATTCGGGGTCGAGTGCCCGCATCTCCGGCGCGATGTAGGATGACGACACGAAGTTGGCGTTCTTCGCAAGGCAGGCCTTGGCGATCGCCACGTGCTGGTCAGCGGGTAGCATCGAAATGGCAATGTCACCCGGTTGCAGCGCCGCTGTCAGTGCTTCAAGCGAATAGGGGCGAACGTCCTTCGTGAGGTCGCCCACAACCTCCTGCGCCTTGGAGACGGTGCGGTTCCAAACCACCACCTTGTGGCCATTCTCCAGAAGCCGCCGCAAGCCGGGGCCGGAGGAAAGTCCGGTGCCGCACCAGTGAATCGTCGTCATGTCAATCTCCGTCAGAGTGTCGCCGTGTGGCGGGTGAATTCGGTAAAGGCCCGGCCCCATACGCCGGCATCGAGATCGTCGAGCGTCAACAGCGATGGCAACAGTTGCGTTGCATAGTCCTCACTGCTTTCAACCGGGAGCAGGGAAGGCAGGTTATCGATTGCCATCACGTCGAGCGGTGGTGCGTCCCATACGCGTAGCGCGGGAGCCTCCCAGTCGGTGGCTCGATCATAGACCTTGATCGGCGAGAAATCGGAAGTCGGGTCGCAAGCGATATCGCCGATTACAGTAAGAGCGCGTGGTGCTGCCTTGGCTGCTTCGGGCACGAACACCGGGCAACCTGGCCGCGCCAGAATGCAGTTCAGGAAGATCTCGTGCTGCAGCACTTCAGGGAAGGGGCCGCCCGAGGCAGTTTCAGCCATGTCCCATCTGGTCACTGCAACGTTCATGGCGGCGCAGAGGTCGGCTGCCCCTGTGCCAACGCGCCCCAGCGCGCCGATGATCATGGCGCGTGGCCGTTGCACGGGTGGCAACTCCGCCTTGAGTCCGTCGAGCAGCGCCTGCTTGCTCGAAATTTTGGAAACTGGTCCGCAGAGGCCGCCCTTCTGCTGCGCCGCCCAACATTTGAGCGAGATCGCGGCCCCGGCAAAGCCCGCCCAGTAGCCGAATGCGGCAATGCGGCGACCCGCCTCGTCCACAAGGTACTCGAGGTCATAGAGTGTCCCGCCGCCGGCCTTGTATCGCTTGAGCAATACCTGTCCCGCTGGCTGGCCCTTATAGGCGTGGCCGAACATGATGTGGCGGTGGACAAGCGGCGTACCGTCCTCTGGCAGTTCCTTGAGACCGAAAATGATGGCGTCACGTGGTGCTGAGGGCCATGAATTTTCGGCGGCAATCTGGCATCCTGCTGCCTTGTAGCCATCGATGCCGATCGCACGAACGGAGCTTTCCTCGACGGTGACCGTGATGCCCGCTCTCACGAGGGCCGCCGCTCCGTCAGATGTCAGGCCGACGCGTTCTTCGTTGGGCCGCTGTTCCGACCTTACCCAGAGATGTGTCATTCACGCTTACCTGAAGTGTTGGAAAACCTTGAAATCGCATGCGTGTATGAACCAAATGCGCCTGCCGTTCCAGCGGTGTTTGGCGATGGTCCACCATGCAGCGCAAGGCCAATTTCGGTGCTTCGCCATGCCGATCATTCACTGTCCGGTGTCTTGCGAACCGTCGTCCATCGGGTCTGCCGGGTCAGGCGTCATCGGGGCCGTGCCGTCAGACAAGTCCTGGTCCGTCATTGCCGGGTCTGATGCGTCCTGGCCGCCCGCTGTCCCGTCGCCATTCTGGGAGGGCGAGAGGAAGATGATTTCCGTGGGCATGTCTTCATCATCCGATTTCACCACGAAGGGCGCCTTTGGAAGCAGCGCACGCAATGCCCGTTCAAGGCTGGCGTTCCGGAGGTGATTGGCGCCGACTGGCGTGTCCTCCGGTTCGCCCTTGATATCGACGCCGGTGGCACTGGCGATGGCCTCGATCAATTCCGAGGCCGTTGCATTTCCGGTTATGTCGATGTCATAGCCCTTGGCGGCGGGTTTCACGGTCACCTCCGCTGCCGCGGCCCCACACAATGCTGCGCCGGCAGCCAAGACCGCGACCGGCCCCATGACCGCCCGCAGTGTCATTCGCCAACTTGAGGTGATGTCAGACATCCAATTCCGGGTGCCAGCTGGCGCCTCTCTTTGCCAAGGCGTCAGCATAGGCTTTGACGATGGTGGGAACAACGGGCGGCTTCCGGCGGTTGCTTCGTCATTACGCTTTGCTCAGAAGGTAGGACGTTGCTGCCACATCGTAATCGCGGATTATGTAACCCTCGGCGAACATCTGCATCAGCCTTTCCCGAAGGTTTAGGCGCGCGGCAAGGGCGGATTGATAGTCCTCCCCCAGCAACCGGTCAAGGTCGGGCGGGATCGTCACGGGCAAGGCATCCTTCGGCGCGGAGGGCTTCGGTTGTCCGGGTTCCCAGGCGGCGCGGGCCTTCGCGCGGTCGGAGGCAAGGTGCCAGTCAGCGCGCAGACGGTCGGACGGGAGGCCGGCGTTGATGCCCTTCATGACGCCATAGTAGTCCGGATGATAGGTCGAAACCTCGGCGCCGAGGCGCGCGATGTTGAGGTTGGCGTTGGTATGGCGCAGCGGGTCGAAGGTCCAGCGCACCAGTGTGATGCCGCGGGCAAGGCACCATTCGCGCTGGTAGCGCTTGAGCCTTAGGGCGAGGCTCCTGCCGCGTGCGTCCGGGTGGACTGCCAGCCGGTGCGAGTGCTGAACGGTTGTTTCACGCGTTGGAAAGCCGAAGACATAGCCGACGAGCCGTTCACCCTCGAAAGCGCCGGCGACGAGACCACCCTCGTTCTGGATCACCATCATGAGGTCGGCGGGGTCCTCGGTGTCGTCGACGCCCCACACGTCGCGCTGAAGCTGCTCGGCCTTGAAGAATTCTTCCATGCCGGAAAGATCGCGGATGATCATGCCGGGAAAGTCTCCGTGGAGACCGTTACCTTGTCGAGGAAGGCGCGGTCCAGCGTTACCCCGATGCCGGGGCCTCTGGGCACGGGCATGCGCCCGTCGGTGGCCTCCAAGGCCTCGTTGACGATATCCTTGGCGAAATAGCGGCTAGAACTCGAGGTATCTCCCGGCTTTCGGAAATTGGCCAACGTGGAGAGGTGGATGTTGTGTGCGCGTCCGATGCCGCTCTCCAGCATGCCGCCGCACCACACGGGGAAGGTCCATGCCGCGCACAGGTCATGGATGCGCCGTGACTCTTGATAGCCGCCGACGCGCCCGACCTTGATGTTGATGATGCGTGTGGCACCACTCTCCAGCGCCTTTCGGGCGTGCTCGGCGGTGTGGATGCATTCATCGAGGCAGATTGCCGTCTTCAAGCGGGGTTGCAGCACGGCGTGGTCGTGGATGTCGTCCCAGGCCAGCGGCTGCTCGATATAATCCAGCCCGAAGCCGTCGAGCGCCAACATGGTGTCCATGTCGGCCAGCGTATAGGCGCTATTGGCATCAACCGTGAGGTGTGCGTCTGGCAGCGCATTGCGCACCGCCTCCACCAGCTTCACGTCGTGGCCGGGCATGATCTTGAGCTTGATGCGCTTGTAGCCAAGCGCGAGGTGATTCCGCGCTCGCTCGATTGTGTTGTCGATCGGCCCAATCCCCAGTGATACGCCGACGTCGATTGCATCGCGCTCGCCTCCCAGGAGAGTGGTGAGAGGCAGATTCAGCGACTTGGCCCACAGGTCCCAGAAGGCCATCTCCACCATCGCCTTGGTCATGTAGTGTCCGCGCCAGGGCGCGAGCAGCCCCTCGATGGCGGCTGGGCTCCCGAAGCTCTTGCCCACCAATTGCGGGATCAGCACGTCGCGCAGCAGCATCATTCCACCCGCAATGGTCTCGTCGAGGTAATCGGGAAGGGGGTCCATCACGCCCTCGGCAAAGCCCTCGATACCATTCGACCGCAGCGTGAGCAGGGGGAACAGCTTTTCGTGCATCGTGCCGGTGGCGATGGTGAAGGGGGTGAGCAGCGGCAGCCGCACGAGACGGAGTTCTGCGCTGTCGATCTTCATTGGCGAGGCGGTCATGTTGGTCTCCATGCTTCTATGGCTTATGGAGACTGTTCGCCCGTTTCAAGCCTCCAGATTCTTCTCGTCCAGCCGAACGGCCACGCC
>Ga0194035_1001619_pt1 | contig 11697 bp, 9 predicted proteins | sample JunL2320m_MetaG_FD_148680 | JGI IMG/M metagenome (GOLD analysis project Ga0194035, IMG submission 148680) | Anoxic zone freshwater microbial communities from boreal shield lake in IISD Experimental Lakes Area, Ontario, Canada - Jun2016-L239-20m | ecosystem: Environmental > Aquatic > Freshwater >...
CCCAAGTGGGTGCACAACAAGATCCAGCCGATCGCGATCCGCGATGTGCTCTACTACCTGGTCGCCGCGGCCAACTGCCCGGTTCCGAAGTCCCGGGAATGGGATATCGGCGGACCCGACGTACTCGAGTACGGCGACATGATGCAGATCTATGCCGAGGTCGCCGGGTTACGGCCGCGTCGCATCCTGGTGCTTCCGGTGCTCACCCCGCGTATCGCCTCGCTGTGGGTGGGGCTGGTGACCCCGATTCCCACCGGGCTGGCCCGACCGCTGGTGGAGTCACTGCATTGCGACGCGGTGATGGACAATCACGACATCGACAGCGTCATCCCGGCGCCCGAGGGAGGTCTCACGTCCTACAAGCGCTCGGTGTCGCTGGCCCTGGCACGGATCGCCCGCGGCGAGGTGGAGACCACCTGGAACACGGGTACCGCCGCGAACCTGCCGACCGACCCGGAGTGGGCCGGGGAGGTGGTATTCACCGATACCCGTGCTCGGCACACCTCGGCAAGCGCCGAACAACTCTGGAAGGCCGTCGAGCGCAGCGTGCCCCGACAGTGGCGGGTCGAGGAACGCGAACCCGGACGGGTTCTCAAATTGTGTGCCGAGCGACGTGGACCCGGTGACCGCTGGCTGGAAATGCGCGTCACACCGGAAGGCAGTGGAAGCCGCTACGAACAGCAGGCGATCTTCTATCCCCGCGGCCTGCTGGGCCGGCTGTACTGGTTCGCCGGACGGCCACTGCAGGCGATGGCTCTGGATCGGCGGGTACGCCGGATCACCTCAGCGGTGGGCTAGGGCCGGCACGTATTCAGGGCCGGCTCAGAGCAGAGACGTTGTCGTTGTCGGCCTGTACCGCGGCCAGCATGTTCTCTACGACGTTCTTGCCCAGCGCGGTCGCGTTCGGCAACTCGATTGGGTAGTTGCCGTCGAAGCAGGCACAGCACAGTCTGCTGGCAGGCTGCTCGGTTGCGGCGATCATGGCCTGCTTGGAGATGTAGACCAGGCTGTCGGCGCCAATAGCCTGGCGGACGGCCTCCAGCATCTCGCCGTCGTCGGTCTGAGTTCCCGGTGCGTTGGCGATGAGTTCGGCAGGCGTGGCGAAGTCGATACCGTAGAAGCAGGGCCATTTCACCGGTGGCGAGGCAATCCGCACGTGGATCTCAACTGCGCCGGCCTCACGCAGCATCCGAATCAGGGCCCGCTGCGTGTTGCCGCGCACGATCGAATCGTCAACGACGATAAGGCGTTTGCCGCGGATGACCTCTTTGAGGGGGTTCAGCTTGAGGCGGATACCAAGCTGGCGGATGGTCTGCGAGGGCTGGATGAAGGTGCGCCCGACGTAGGCGTTCTTCATCAGGCCCTGCCCGAACGGGATGCCCGATTCCTGGGCGTAGCCAACGGCGGCGGGCGTGCCGGACTCCGGCACGCCGATCACCAGGTCCGCCTCGACCGGCTTCTCCCGAGCCAACCGGCGGCCGATGTCGACGCGGGTGCCGTGCACCGAACGCCCGGCCAGGTTGCTATCGGGCCGGGCCAGGTAGACGTACTCGAATACGCAGGCCTTGGGCGTCGGTGGTGCGAACCGGGTGGAACGAACTCCGTCGGCGTCGATGGCGAGCAACTCCCCCGGTTCGATATCGCGGACGAAGGAGGCGCCGACGATATCGAGGGCAGCGGTCTCGGAGGCGACGACCCAACCACGGTCCAGTCGGCCCAGCGACAGTGGGCGTACCCCGTATGGGTCGCGCGCGGCATAGAGGGTGGTCTCGTCCATGAAGACCAGGCAGAACGCGCCCCGCACTCCTGGAAGCAGTTCCAGGGCGGCCTGTTCGATGCTGGTATCGGCAGCCCCGCCGGCCAGCAATGCGCCGAGGATGTCGGAGTCGGTGGTCGCCGCGCCAGGCATGTTGTGATTGATCAGACCGGCATTACGGGCCCGGTCGGCAAGCTCGGCGGTGTTGACCAGATTTCCGTTGTGCCCCAGGGCAACTCCAGTGCCGGCGGCGGTGTTGCGAAACACCGGCTGGGCGTTCTCCCAAGTCGTCGAACCGGTCGTCGAGTAGCGGCAGTGTCCGATCGCGACGTGACCCGGCATGGCACCGAGGGTCTGCTCATCGAACACCTGACTGACCAGACCGAGATCCTTGAAGACCAGAACCTGCGAACCGTCGGCTACCGCGATGCCGGCGGCTTCCTGACCGCGGTGCTGGAGCGCGTACAGGCCATAATAGGTGAGCTTGGCGACTTCTTCGCCGGGAGCCCAGACGCCGAATACGCCGCATTCTTCGCGAGGTGAGTCTTCCAGTTGGCCGGTCACGATATGGGCTGCTCCCTGACGGGGTGTCGGCTGGATTGGACCTCAGTCTACGGCCATCGGCAGCCAAACCGGGAATCGAATCCGGCCGTGTCAGATGTCTTCCTCGCCTCCGGGTCTGACCAGCGGAAACCACGACGCAATCTCCTGCGCACGGGAACCGGAAAGTCGCAGCAGGCCCTCTGTCACCGCCTCGTCGAATCCTTTGAGCCCGGTGACTAGCAGCAGCCAGGTGCGGGGGTCCGACTCCGCCACGTTCGGCGGTGTTCCGCGAGTGTGCTTCGGGCCTGAAATGCATTGCACCGCAACGAAAGGTGGAATCCGCACCTCGACGCTGGCACCAGGCGCCAACGCGGCGAGGGCTCGGGCGGTGAGACGCACGGCGGCGGCAATCTCGTTGCGATCGGGTTCGGGGGCGGTGTCATCGCTCAGCCAGCCCGCAACAGTGAGGACGGCAGCACGAATTGCCCGCGGATCGGGCGCGTGCATTTTGGGCCCGGCGCGCTTATCCGACATGGTTCAGATGCGCCGGTAGTGCGGCACGTGCGGCCACTCCCAGGACAAGCAGGCCCGCCGGCAGCAATGCGGCGGCGAGGACGGCGAGGATCACATCAACGCCGACGCCGATCGACATACCGTTGCCGCGCATCCGTTCCAGCATCGTTCCGGCCACCGCCACCCCGACACCACCCATCGCAATCATCGCGGTCAGCGCGATTCCGGCCGCCTCCCCGGCGCGCTGCGGACTGACCACGGCCTGAGTGGCCACGGTTGTGAATGCATAAACCAATCCCAGGGTGAATCCGCACGCCGTCAATGCGGGTATGTACAGGGCCCAATCGCGGGCGGACGCGAGCAACGCCAGACTGACGGCGGCGAGGACGGTGCTGATGCCCATCACTCGCACCGGATGGCCTGCCGCTAGCCGTCCCGACAACACGCCGCCGACAGCGGCACCGGCAGACGGACCGAGGAATACCAGACCGGCCGCCAGCGGATCGAGTCCGCGGCCGTCCTGCAGGTACACCGTGGACAGGAAGATCGTGACCCCGTAGGCGATGTTTGCGACAGTTCCGGCGGCCACCAGGACGGTGAAGCGGGCGTTGCGAACCAGGGACAGATCGACCAGTGGCCAACGCACCCGGCGTTCGACGATGACGAACAGTGCGAGCAGCCCGATTGCGCCGGCGAATGCGCCGACGGTCGCCGCCGACCACCAACCCCACGCCGGCGCCCGATCGAAGGTGAGTGTGAACACTCCGATCCCGGACGTCAGCAGGGCCAGGCCGGCGAGGTCGATACGGCGCGGTGCATCAGGGTCGCGGGACTCGCTGATGGCGAACGCTCCGATGATCGCGCACGCCGCGGTCAACGGAATATTGAGCGCGAAAATCCACCGCCACCCGACCGTCTGGGTCAGTAAGCCGCCGATCAGTGGACCCGCCGCGTTACCCAGGCCGGCGATTCCATAGGCCAGCCCGATCATCCGGCTCGCCTGAAGCGGCGGGAACGCGTTGGTGATCACGCTGACCGATGCGGGAAAAATCAGTGCCGCGCCCCCACCCTGTAGGGCGCGGAAGCCGACCAGTGTCGCGACCGACGGAGCGATGGCGCACAGCAGTGATGCGAGCCCGAAGACTGCGATGCCGATCAACAGGACCCGTTTGCGACCGAAGATATCGGCCAGACGGCCCGCCGGCACCATGAGCGCGCCAAGGGTCACCATGTAGACGCTGACGATCCACTGCAAATCGGTTGCCGTACTCCCGAAGTCGGTCGCCATCCGTGGCAACGCGAGATTCATCGCGAAGTAGTCGACCTGCACACAGAACAACGCCATTGACACAGCTGCCATCAACCACGTGCCACGCACTGGCGTTGTGTCGACGGTCATCGATTGGCAGTCTGGTGGCGGTCGGCGGCCGATGCAAGGGTGCCACCGCCTGACCTGCGTTGTGTGACAAGTGCGGCAAGTGCGCCTGCTTCGTTGATCGCGAGATGTGCCAGCATCGGTGCGGCGAGGCTGCCGGATCGTTGCGCCAGCCAACCGAACAGCCAACCGGCCAGCCCCGTCAATGCAACGGTGCCCACTACCGATTCCCCGGTGGCGCGGGCATCGGGGATATGCGATAGCCCGAACGCGATCGCCTGAACCAGTCGCCCACCGGCCGTTCCGAACGCCACGGAGGAGGCTACCGCCAGGGCGCCCCGAAATGCAGTCTCTTCCGACCACACCGTGCCTAACGGGATCTCCAGTGCGAGCCAACGCCCGACGCGGTCAGGCAACTCTCTTTCGGACATCGCAGAGCGCACCCGTGGCAACGCGGTCGATGCAGCCACTGTCGCCGCTACCACGCCCGCCGCCGCGCCGCCCAACCGCAGACCGGAGCGCAGCTGTGGGGGCCGCAATCCCAGTGGCGCCCCCGCGGTCAGTGCCAGGGCCGTGCCGAGGGCGGCCTGCACGAGCGGATGACGTCGCCGGGGGCGCTGCGGGCCCGCGGTGAAACTCCACCCCACCAGTGTGGCCGCCAGAGCTAGTGCGTGAGCGCGACGCGTGCTGGTGGGGCTCATTGGAATTCCGGTCCGCCAACGGCGACGAGTTTTTCCATTGCGCCGCGGATCCGTTCGGTGTCCGGCGCGGTCCAGCCCTCGGGGGCGGCCACGGCGACCCAACCGTCGAGTTGGCTGTCGCCGTAGTTGTGGCCGTGACCGGCGGGCACCGGTGTCGAGTTGGTGATGTTTCCCGCCATATCCGCACTCACCTGCCCGAACGTGACGATCGGGTACCACCGCATCGACGGGCTGCGGTCGAAGCCGGGCGGTTCACTGAGCCAGTCCGGACGCCTGAAGATCAGATCCGGCGACCACCACACCACCGGGTCGGAGGCATGTTGCAAGAACAGCACCCTGGTCAGTTTCCACGGCGGCTCAGCGACGGAAGCGATCTCAGCGGGACCGGACGCCTGGGCGAAACGCACCGTGCGGCCGTCGTCGTAGCGCGGCTGCACCTCCCGGGTTCCGGGGTCACGATCGACGGTCAGCGCCTTCCAAAGGCTGCTGGCATTCGGAGGCCCCAACCACAGCACCGACGTGAAATTCATTTCCTCCACATCGGGCAAGAACCCGAAGGCGCCCTGGCCTGCCATCGAACCCAGACTCTCCCCATAGAGCGCAAGTTGCGGACGACTGGCCAGCTGCCATTGCATCCAACGCTGGTGAATGGCCACGATCATCGCGCGGCCCGCTTCGATCGACTTCTGCTGGTCGGCAAGAAATGAGATCCAACTGGGCAGATACGAATACTGCATCGCCACCAATGCGGTGTCGCCGTTGTACATTGATTCGATCGAACGGGCCGCTACCGGATCGACCCAGCCGGTGCCAGTGGTCGGAATGATCACCAGCAGTTTGCGCTCGTAGGCCCGGGTGCGCTGCAACTCCGACAGCAGTACCGCCACCCTGGCCGCTGTGGTCGCACCCGATTGCAGACCGGCGTAGATGCGGATCGGCTCCTTAGCCGGACGACCGTTGAGTGCGGCGAGTTCGGTAGCACGCGGGCCGGTACCGGTGAAATTACGACCCTGGAATCCGAGTGTGTCCCACGATGCGAAAGAGTTTGGGCTGCCTGATTTTTCGGGCCGAGCGGGTTGCTCGACTCCAGGGCGGGTGGCGGTGTTCCGAGGCTGGAACACCGCACTGGCACCAGCCAGAAAGCCACGAACCAACACACCGTTGAACAGGGTGATGACGAGGACGACAACCATCGCGGTGCCGATGAACATCGCCACCTCATCGTTGACGTTCCAGCGCCGAATCATCAGCCGCGCCATGAACGTAATCGCATCCTCGACCACTCGGGCGATCGCGATCAGCACTGAGGCGGTGACGGGCGCGATGAACAGCGTGCGCAGATATGCAGCAGTCGCCGGTCCCCCGATGCCCATCACTGCCGCGATATCGCCCTGCCACACCACCGCACGCAGGACCGTCAGAACACAGGCACCGATCGACAATGCGACGGCGACCGACTGAAGTCCGTAGCGCACCTGCCGGGGTGGCGGCCACCACGAGCGACCCCGCAACAACAGCCGACGCACACAGAAGCCGACCAGCACACCGATCCCGTAGCCGATTGCGGCGTTAATGCCGCCGATGATGCCGGCGGTGAGCCAGTCTCGTGGCAGCAGCGAAGGCGTCAGTGATAAGCAGAAGAACAGTGCCGCGAACATGACACCGGCGAAGTCCAGGCGCACGAGGCTCCACGCCCAGGCCGCCACGGACTCGCGCATCATCCGAAGAGCCTGGGCAGCACCCCTTCGGAGGTGCGGCGCAGTTCCTCCAGTGTCACGGTGAACAGACCTTGGACCTCAAGGCAGTCCGATCCGGAATCGGAGACTCCGATTCGGGTGACGGGCAGCCCGCGGGCTTCGCACATCGCCCGGAACCGGCTCTCCTCGGTGCGCGGTACCGCGACCAGTACGCGGCCGGCCGACTCGGAGAACAGTAGGACGAAGGGGTCCACATCCTCAGGAAGCACCAGACGGCAACCGGTTTCACCGGCAAGTGCGGCTTCAACGACAGCCTGAATCAGGCCACCCTCACTGAGATCATGTGCGGCCGAAGCCAGGCCGTCGCGCGAGGCGGATGTGAGCACCTCGGCGAGTAACTTCTCCCTGGCGAGATCCACCGTGGGCGGAACACCACCGAGATGATCTGCGGTGACCTGCGCCCAGATCGAGCCGTCGAACTCGTCACGGGTGTCGCCCAGCAACATCAGGGTCTCGCCCGGTTCGCCACCCAGCCCGGTCGGGAGTCGCCGGTGCACATCGTCAATCACGCCAAGCACACCCACGACGGGCGTAGGGAGGATCGGCGTCGCCCCGGTCTGGTTGTAGAAGCTGACATTTCCACCGGTTACCGGAATACCCAGGGCGGCGCAGCCGTCAGCCAGTCCGTGCACGGCCTGGGCGAACTGCCACATGACACCGGGATCCTCCGGGGAACCGAAGTTGAGGCAGTTCGTGACCGCGATCGGGGTGGCACCGGTAACGGCGACATTGCGGTAGGCCTCAGCCAGTGCCAGTTGTGCTCCGACGTAGGGATCAAGCTGGGTATAACGCCCGGAGGCATCAGTCGACACCGCAATACCGCGCCCAGTGGCCTCGTCGATGCGCAACACACCACCATCGGCGTGCTCGGCCAGCACGGTATTACCCCGCACATAGCGGTCGTACTGCTGGGTGATGAATGCCCGGCTACACAGGTGCGGACTATCAAGAAGCGCGAGCAGAGTCGCGCGCAACTCCTCGCCGGTCTTCGGCCGCGGGAGTTTCGCTGAGGTGTCGGCGATCAGCGCATCCTGGCTGTCCGGTCGCACCATCGGACGCTGGTAGATCGGACCCTCATGGGCGACGGTCCGGGGCGGGACGTCGACGACCACGTCCCCGTGCCAGGTGATCCGCAGCCGATCACCGTCAGCGACCTCACCGATCACGGCGGCCAGCACATCCCACTTGCCGCACACCGCCATGAACTTCTCGACGTTCTCCGGTGTCACCACGGCGCACATGCGTTCCTGCGACTCACTGGACAGCACCTCGGCCGGGCTCATGTTCGTCGCGCGGAGCGGAACCCGATCGAGTTCAATGATCATGCCGCCGTCACCGGCAGAGGCCAATTCGGATGTAGCACAGGATAATCCGGCTCCACCGAGATCCTGGATGCCGACCACCAGGTGAGCGGCATACAACTCAAGGCAACACTCGATGAGCACTTTTTCCATGAACGGATCGCCCACCTGGACGCTGGGCAGCTTCTTACGGCCGGGCCCGGACCCCTCGTCGCCGCCGAAGGTGTCACTGGCAAGCACCGATACTCCGCCGATGCCGTCCAGGCCGGTGCGGGCACCGAACAGGATGATCTTATTGCCGGTACCGGAGGCGAAGGCCAGGTGCAGATCCTCCTTGCGCAGCACGCCCACGCACATCGCGTTGACCAATGGGTTGCCCGCATAGGAAGCGTCGAACACGGTCTCGCCTCCGATATTGGGTAGGCCGAGGGAGTTGCCGTACCCGCTGATCCCGCGGACCACCCCGTCCAGCACCCTGCGGGTGTCGGGGGCATCAGCGGCACCGAAGCGCAACTGGTCCATCACCGCGACCGGTCGTGCACCCATCGCCATGATGTCGCGCACGATGCCACCGACCCCGGTGGCCGCACCTTGGTAGGGCTCGACATAGGAGGGGTGGTTGTGCGATTCGACCTTGAACGTCACCGCCCATCCGTCGCCGATATCCACTACACCGGCGTTCTCCCCGATACCGGCGAGCATCCCGGCCCGCATCGCCTCAGTGGTGGTCTCGCCGAAGTAGCGCAGGTGCACCTTGGAGGATTTGTACGAGCAGTGCTCGCTCCACATGACCGAGTACATCGCCAGTTCGGCATCGGTGGGCCGGCGTCCGAGGATTTCACGGATACGTGCGTACTCGTCGTCTTTGAGGCCAAGTTCCCGGTAGGGCTGCGGATGGTCGGGGGTGGCCGCGGCGTGCTCGACCGTATCGACGAATGTCACAGTGACAGCCTATTCCGGTGCGAGGAAGGCCCGCAGCGCGGCCGCGTAGGCGCCGACGTCGGCGACGCCCATGAGTTCACGGGCTGAGTGCATAGCCAGTTGCGGTGCACCGACGTCGACGGTCGGGATGCCGGTGCGCGCCGCTGTCATGGGTCCGATGGTGGAACCGCACGGCAGGTCGGCTCGGTGTTCATAACGCTGCAGTGGCACTCCGGCCTGACGACAGGCCAGCTCGAAGGCCGCGGCAGTGCGGCTGTCGGTGGCGTAACGCAGGTTGGGCTGGACTTTGAGAACCGGACCACCGTTGACGGCGATCAGATGGCCGGCCTCGTGCCGCTCGGGATAATTCGGGTGGGTGGCGTGCGCCATATCTCCGGAGGCCACCATCGACGCGGTCGTCAGGCGCAGAAAGTCCTCCCGCCCACCGCCCGAGGTGAGCACAATGCGTTCCAGGGTTGTTCGCAGGAAATCTGATTGTGCGCCGTGGTCCGACGTCGAGCCGACCTCCTCGTGGTCGAAAAGGGCCAGCACCGGGATGTAGTCGAACGGCTCTGCCGCCAGCAGCGCTTGAAGCCCTGCGTAGCAGGTGCCCTGGTTATCCAGGCGCGGCGCACTGACGAAATCTTGGTCCGCCCCGATCAGTGTTGAGGGCGTCAGGTCGTGGGTCATCAGGTCGGCCGAGAGCAAATCAGCCAACGCAATACCGGCCTGCTCGGCGACAAAGCCGAGCAGCGACCGCGGCCGATCACCGGCACCCCAGACGGCGTTGAGATGTAACTGCGGATTCAGGCTCACCGATCCGCGGTCCTCCGCCAGATGGATCGCCAGCTGTGGGACCCGCAGCAATGGCTCATCGATACGCACCAGCCGGTGCGCGACGCCACCGCGAACATCGCGATCGCGCACCGAGATCCGGCCGCTGAGGCCCAGATCACGGTCGAGCCAGGAGTTGAATAACGCCCCGCCGTAGGGCTGTAGCGCCACCATCTGCCAGCCCGCCACGGCCCGGTCCGGGTGCTGCTTGACGCGCAGGTTGGGACTGTCGGTGTGGGCTCCGATGATCCGAAACGGCATCGGCGCCGGGTTCGGCGTCATCCCGCTCTGCCATGCGATCAGCGAGCCGGCCCGCACCGTGAAGAAACGTCCCGCGGCGGCCTCATCCCATCGGTCGGTCTCGTCAAGTTCGGTATAGCCGACAGCCTGCAGCCGGTCGGCCACCGTCGCGCAGACGTGAAATGGCGACGGCGAGGCGTCGATGAACTCACACAGTCCGCGCGCGGTGGCCCCGGTCATCGCGTCAGACAGCCAGCACTGCATCGAGGGCTGAATAGAACATTCCGAGACCATCGTCGGACGGGCCGGTGAGCGCTTCGGTGGCATGTTCCGGGTGCGGCATCAATCCGACCACTCGGCCGTTGGCCGAACTGACCCCGGCGATCCCGCGCATCGAGCCGTTCGGGTTGCCGGCGTACCGGAACACCACTCGGCCCTCAGCCTCAAGTTCATCGAGTACGGATTCGCTTGCCACATAACGGCCTTCGCCTGACTTCAGCGGCACCAACAGGTCAGCACCTGACTCGTAGCGCGACGTCCACGCCGTCGTAGTGGAGGCCACCTGCAGCCATACGTCGCGGCAGATAAAATGCAGACCGACGTTTCGGGTGAGCGCCCCGGGTAGTAGTCCCGCCTCGCACAAAACCTGGAAACCATTGCAGATTCCCAATACCGGCATACCGCCGCCGGCGGCGGCCACCACCTCGCCCATGACCGGTGCGAACTTGGCGATGGCACCGCACCGCAGATAGTCGCCGTAGGAGAATCCGCCGGGGACAACGATGGCGTCGACACCCTTGAGGTCGGCGTCGGCATGCCACAGGCTCACCGCCTCGGCCCCGGCCAGGCGAACGGCGCGGGCGGCGTCGACGTCATCGAGGGTGCCCGGGAACGTGATGACCCCTACCCGGGCGCTCATGACGGATCCCGGCTGACCGACCAGTCCTCGATCACGGTGTTAGCCAACAGCGATTCGGCGATCTCGGCCAGTTGGTCATCGGTCACCGAATCGTCGACCTCAAGCTCGAATCGCTTGCCCTGCCGGACGTCTGAGATACCGGCGTGACCGAGGCGGCCCAGCGCGCCGACGATGGCCTGGCCCTGTGGGTCGAGAATCTCAGCTTTGGGCATCACATGGACAACAACCCGTGGCACTGGGGCTCCTCTGACGCGGCGGATGGTGAGGCTTGATCCTACCGGCGCGTCACGGGCAGGAGTCGATGTAGGCCAAGCACAGCGGCGCGCCGAGCGCGTCGAGAACTGTCGTGTCGGTGATGGTGGGCCAGGGGGTCTGCGGCGGGGCGGCCGACCACAGTGACAGTTCGGTGATGGTGCTGTTGACCGGATCAGCAAGCAGATACTCATGCAGAATCACCGGTCCGCTAATGGCCGCGGCCATCCGGACCGGCTCGTCGACGGTCAGCGAGGGTGATGCGGCGGCGTTGGTCTGCTGACAGGCCCGCAACGCGGTGACCGCGGCGGCGAATGCGTCCCGGGCCAGCTGGCCTCCCCACCAGGTCTCGCCGCGCCAGTGCAGGACCAGGGCCTGCATCTGCCATTGACCGCCGGCGTTGGACACCGACGCGCGCTCGGCGACCGCAAAGGTTCGCGGATCGGATCCGAGCACCGGGCCGGCGCATAATTCCTCGAAACGGAACCTCGGCGAGCGGGCGGTGACGGCCACGCCGGCAAGTTCGGGCCAGCCGTAGTGTGCATCGAGCGGGATCGAGGAGGGCGCGATCCATGCGGTCGCGGG
>Ga0194035_1001620_pt1 | contig 11684 bp, 11 predicted proteins | sample JunL2320m_MetaG_FD_148680 | JGI IMG/M metagenome (GOLD analysis project Ga0194035, IMG submission 148680) | Anoxic zone freshwater microbial communities from boreal shield lake in IISD Experimental Lakes Area, Ontario, Canada - Jun2016-L239-20m | ecosystem: Environmental > Aquatic > Freshwater >...
GCGCGCGAACTAATGCACGTTCAAAAATTCGATCTCGACATGATGCAAGTGGCACTTGCCTGCGCGAACGAAGCGGGTGCCGCCGGTGATATCCCGATCGGCGCGGTGGTCGTGGATGCCTCCGGCAAGATCATCGCAAAAGGGCATAACAGTCGCGAGGCTTTGAACGACCCCACCGCCCACGCCGAAATACTGGCGTTGCGTGCGGCAGCACATGAACTCGGAAGTTGGCGCCTTACCGGTTGCACCTTGGTGGTGACCTTGGAGCCGTGCCCGATGTGCGCGGGGGCGGTGGTGATGTCGCGGGTGGCTCGACTGGTTTTCGGGGCCTGGAACTTGGAGTACGGAGCCGCCGGATCCAACTGGGATCTAGTGCGAGACCGGCGACTTAACCACCGGCCCGAGGTTGTTGGTGGGGTGATGGCCGAGGAATGTGGCACGCTAGTGCGAGAATTCCTTGCAACCCACCGCATGCCGCAGGAGGCCTGATGAGCTATCGCGAAAGCTCGATAACTCGGCGCCCATCACCGCGGCGTCGGATGCCGATCTGGCGCTTATTGATTTTCATCTTGGTTGGCATTGTGGTGCTATTCGTCATCGGGTTTGGAGTTTCGCTGATCTTCCGCGGCAGCGGCACCCCGCAGGCAGATCCATCGCAAAGTTCAATCGCCGAGCCACTGCCGTGTGAGACCACAATGGTGAACCCGGCCGAGGTGCTTCCGATAAGCAGTAAAGTCAAAGTTTCGGTTTACAACTCCACCAATAAAATTGGTTTGGCGGGCGACACCGCCAAAGTCCTTAAAGCCCGCGGGTTCATCATTCAAGAGGTTGGCAACGACCCGATGAGTAAGAACGTTCAAGGGGTTGCTGAAATTCGCTACGGCCCAAAGGGTGCCAGCCGAGCCCAACTACTTGCTTTCCATTTCCCCGGTGCAGTTCTGGTTCAAGACAATCGCTCCGGAAAAATTGTTGACCTAGCGGTAGGTGCCGCCTTCACTGAACTGGAGGGCGAAGCTCAGATCGCCGCCGCCATGGCATCACCATCAGCATCAACTTCTGGGCCCGGGTGTGCGAGTGCGGAGCCGGCACCCGCCCAAGAGGCGGCAAGTGAGCCGCCCACTGCGATCTCACCATCGCCCAGCGCATCTTGATGGGTTGATCTAGCGGCGGATCCGAAAAAGTATGGCGGTGGCGGTGGGATTTGAACCCACGGTGGAGTTTCCCCCACACACGCTTTCGAGGCGTGCTCCTTTGGCCGCTCGGACACGCCACCGGAGCGAACTTTACAAGCGCTCAAGTAGCCGACAGCGATCACCCTTGGACTCGGGCGCGAACACTTGGCCCCGGGACGGCGATTAATTGATGTCCCGGGACTTAACAGTGGCGGAGGATAGGGGATTTGAACCCCTGAGGGGTTTCCCCCAACCCGCTTTCCAAGCGAGCGCCATAGGCCACTAGGCGAATCCTCCGCTCCGGAGATTACAAGTGATGGTTCCTGCGGTTACATGCGGCTACCGGTATTCCATTAGTGGATGCGGCGGCGTTACCCTTGACCCTGACCCCTCGTGCGGCGTCACCTCGCTGAACCCCCCCAGGGCCGGAAGGCAGCAAGGGCAGGTGGGCTCTGATGGGTGCGCGGGGGGTCCCTGTATTTCACCTGTGACTTTAGAGCCGGCAACCACGAGCATCGTCATAGCGGGTGGTTAAGGTGGCGCTTGTGTCCATGGCTTTGTATCGCACCTATCGCCCTGCGACCTTGGACGAAGTAGTCGGTCAAGAGCACGTTACCGGGCCGCTGCGTCGAGCCTTAACTAACGACCGCGTCCATCACGCCTATCTCTTTTCAGGCCCCCGCGGCTGCGGCAAGACTTCTACCGCTCGGATCATGGCCCGCTCCCTTAACTGCGAGCAAGGCCCGACCCCTGATCCGTGCGGGGTCTGTCAAAGTTGTACCGACCTGGCGGCGAATGGCCCCGGCTCACTCGATGTCATTGAGCTAGATGCGGCCAGTCACGGTGGTGTCGACGACACCCGTGATCTGCGCGAACGCGCGATGTTTGCTCCGGCGTCATCGCGTTACAAGATTTACATCATCGATGAGGCACATATGGTTTCATCAGCTGGTTTCAATGCACTGCTCAAGTTGGTTGAAGAGCCGCCCGAGCACGTGAGGTTTATCTTTGCAACCACCGAGGCCGAGAAAGTGTTGCCGACCATTCGCTCACGCACCCACAACTACACCTTCCGGCTCTTGCCGGTGAAATTACTGCAGCAGCATTTGGCCACCGTCTGTGAAGCCGAGGGCATCCCTGCCGAGCCAGCAGCTTTAGCCTTAATCGCGCGCGCCGGTGCCGGCAGTGTGCGCGACAGCCTCTCGGTACTAGGCCAGGTAATTTCTGGCAGTGGCCCGCAGGGGGTCACCTACGCCGAAGCCGTTTTGCAGTTGGGCATGACCGATGCCACCTTGCTTGATGAAACCGTTGATGCGCTCGCGGTGCATGATGGCGCTGCATTGTTCATTGTTATTGATCGCGTGATGGAGGCCGGCCATGAGCCACGACGCTTCGTCACTGACCTCCTTGAGCGCCTGCGCGATCTCATTGTCTTGCAGAACGTGCCAGGGGCCGTTGAAACCGGCTTGATCGATGCACCTGATGATCAAGTGGCCCGCGAGATCGAACAAGCTCGCCTGTTCGGGGCTGCTGAACTCGCGCGGGCAGCCGAAGTCGTTAGCGAAGCGCTCAGCGCACTAAAAGGAGCTACGGCTCCGCGCCTGCACCTTGAGTTGATGGTGGCGCGATTACTACTTCCGGCCGCCGATGTCGATGAGCGCGGGTTTTTGGCTCGCCTTGATCAACTCGAACGGCGGATGGCGACCGGAGAGTTCCAGCAGGTGGTTGCTGCGCAATCTGCTGGGCAATCTGCTGAGCCTGGGCCATCGTCACGACCTCGCAAGTTGTCTGAAGTCGCGCCGTCGACGGGTAAGGCGCCCGCGGTTAGCGAAACACCAGTCGTTGATGAGCCGGATGTCGCCGCCCCGGTTACTGCTGCAACGGCAAGTGGGGTGGGGCTGCCCGAGCTCAAGTCAATGTGGCCAGCTGTCTTGGATGCGGTTAAGTCATATTCGCGGGTGGCATGGGTGCTCTTTAGTGTTTCGGCCCCGCTGTCGCTTGTTAATGGGGTGCTGGCTGTTGGCCTAGACAATGCGAACAAGATCAACAATGCGCGCGCAAGTGGCCACGATGAGCGCCTACGGCAAGCGATCCTTGATGTGTTGCAGCTTGACGTCAAGATCGATGTAGTGCTCGCACCTGATGTCGCTTCTACCGTGACCTCAACGGGTGCCGAGCGCACCAGCCCTCAGGTGGCCGATACGCCGAGCTTGGATGACGAAAACATGGATGACTCATCCGGGGTAGATCTGGCACTGCGGGCATTAGGGGCCACACAAATCGGCGAGATCGAGCACTGACATGTATGAGGGCGTAGTACAGGATCTAATCGATGAGTTGGGCCGACTCCCCGGTGTTGGCCCCAAAAGTGCGCAGCGAATTGCCTTCTACATCTTGGCCTGCGACCCAATTGATGTCGAGCGTTTGGCTAATGCGCTCCGCGAAGTTAAAGACAAAGTGCAGTTCTGCGTGGTTTGCGGCAACGTCGCTGAAGAAGATCACTGCCGCATCTGCCGTGACCCAAAGCGTGATCTAACGATCTTGTGTGTTGTTGAAGAATCCAAGGACGTCGTTGCGATCGAGAAGACCCGTGAATTTCGCGGCCGCTACCACGTACTCGGTGGCGCCATCAGCCCGATCGAAGGCATCGGCCCAGATGCTCTTCGGATTCGCGAATTGATCGCACGGCTTGCCGACGGCGCGATCACCGAAGTTATTTTGGCAACCGACCCGAACCTCGAGGGTGAAGCCACCGCAACTTATTTAGCGCGCTTGATAGCACCCCTCGGCATAGCGGTGTCACGGCTAGCAAGTGGGCTGCCGGTCGGCGGCGACCTTGAGTACGCCGATGAAGTGACCTTGGGTAGAGCTTTTGAAGGCCGGCGGCGAGTAGAGCACTAGCGTCACCGGTGGATAATGGCCGCGGCTCGCCCCCGTAGACTTTGCACTCGTGTCCTTGATTGTGCAGAAATTCGGTGGTTCCAGCCTGGCCGACGCGGCGAGCGTCAAACGGGTGGCCCAGCGCATCGTCGATACCAAATTGGCCGGGCACCAGGTAGTGGTAGTGGTTTCGGCCATGGGCGACACCACCGACGAACTCCTTGACCTCGCCGAACAGGTCTCCCCAAACCCCCCGGCCCGTGAGCTCGACATGCTTTTAACTTCCGGTGAGCGCATCTCGATGGCCTTGGTGGCGATGGCCATCTCAGATCTTGGGGCCGATGCGCGGTCATACACCGGCTCGCAGGCCGGTTTGATCACCGACTCAGCCCATGGCGCGGCCCGAATCATTGACGTCACACCGGGTCGAATTCAAGAGGCGCTGGCCGAAGGTGCGATCCCAATTGTGGCGGGCTTCCAGGGCGTGGCTCAAGACACTAAAGACATCACCACCCTTGGCCGTGGCGGCTCGGATACCACGGCGGTGGCATTGGCGGCGGCCCTTGAGGCCTCGGTCTGTGAGATCTACACCGATGTCGACGGAGTGTTTAGTGCCGATCCTCGCGTCGTGCCACTGGCCCGGCAGGTGCCGTATATAACTTATGAAGAAATGCTTGAACTTGCGGCGGTGGGCGCGAAAGTACTGCACCTTCGTTGCGTGGAATACGCCCGGCGTTTCGATGTCCCAATTCACGTGCGCTCATCCTTCTCCGATCGTGAGGGCACATTTGTTTTGTCACCGGCTGCAATCGCAGCCGCGGTAGCCGAAGGAAGAGCCATGGAGCAACCCATCATTTCTGGTGTCGCGGCTGACATCAATGACGCCAAGATCACCGTCGTGGGTGTACCCGATCAGCCGGGCCGGGCGGCGGCGATTTTCGGCGCCCTTGCCGATGCCGGCATCAATGTCGACATGATCGTGCAGAACGTGTCAGCCGCATCGACCGGGCGCACCGACGTTACTTTCACCTGCCCTCAAGGAGTCGCGCAAAAGGCGACCAAGGCCTTGGAGATAGAGCAAGGTGCAATTGGTTTTGAGTCGTTGTTGGTTGATGATCAAATTGCCAAAGTTTCACTCGTTGGCGCGGGCATGCGTTCGCACCCTGGTGTTTCAGCAACTTTCTTCTCTGCCCTTGCTGAGGCCAGCATCAACGTCGAGATGATTTCAACTTCCGAAATTAGAATTTCCATCGTGACCCGCGTTGATGATGCTAAGCGTGCGGTGCAGGCACTTCATACCGCATTTGGCTTAAATGCCGATGGTGCGGCCGTTGTTTACGGAGGGTCCGGACGATGAGTCGTAGACCCGTTGTCGCGGTAGTCGGTGCGACCGGTCAAGTTGGCACCGTCATGCGCCGGCTACTTGACGAACGTGACTTCCCGATGCAGCAGGTGCGGTTCTTTGCATCTGCGCGGTCAGCGGGCACCACCTTGCCGTGGCGCGGCACCAAGATCCTCGTTGAGGATGCCGAGACAGCTGACCTAACCGGCATCGACATCGCGCTGTTTTCCGCCGGCGGGGCTTCGTCCAAATCACTTGCGCCGAAGTATGCGGCGGCCGGTGCCATCGTCATCGACAACTCATCGGCTTGGCGGATGGACCCGGACGTGCCGCTGGTAGTCAGCGAAGTCAACCCGCAGGCAATTGGCGAGGCCCGCAAAGGGATTATCGCCAATCCCAATTGCACCACGATGGCTGCGATGCCGGTATTGCAGCCCTTGCACGCTGAGGCGGGATTGCGCCGTCTCATAATTAGTTCATACCAAGCGGTATCGGGTAGTGGCCTCGCCGGCGTCAAAGAACTCGATGAGCAGGTGCGTGCTGCGATGAACCAAGACATCGCAGGCTTGACTCACGATGGTAGTTCGGTTACGTTCCCGCAGCCGCAGAAATACGTGCGCACCATCGCATTTAATGTCATTCCACTAGCTGGCAATATTGTTGATGACGGCTCCCTCGAAACCGATGAGGAACAAAAACTGCGCAATGAGAGTCGAAAAATCCTTGGTATACCTGACTTACTTGTCTCAGGAACTTGCGTTCGTGTTCCCGTATTTACCGGCCACTCCCTTGCTATAAACGCCGAGTTCGATCGCCCGATAACACCAGAGCGGGCAACGGCATTGTTATTGGGTGCACCCGGTGTTGAATTATCAGAAGTTCCAACGCCACTGCAAGCGGCCGGCGCTGACCCATCATTCGTCGGTCGCATCCGGCAAGATTCATCGGTGGCCGGCGGCAAAGGCCTGGCGCTGTTTGTCAGCAATGACAATCTGCGCAAAGGTGCGGCGCTGAACGCGGTGCAAATCGCTGAACTTGTCGCTGCCAAGTTGAATTGAGGAGCGGTGCGCTAAGCGCCTCCTACTTTTCTAGCAGCACGCGAAGGTGCTCGACACCTGCGTCAACAGCCCCACGCACCCAGCCGTACGGTGCCTGCGCGGTCGCTTGAAGAAATTGAACGACCTCCGTAGTAATCACCTCGCCCGGTAATACATTTGCCACCCCCGGCGGATAGGCGGCCAAGGTATCGCCAGAGATGCGCCCAATTGCCTGCGCTGCTGGTACCACCTCGGCGTCGGCGAAATAAGCCTCACGCACATCGCGGGCCCTGGGCCCGGTCGGTGGCAAAATAATTGGCTCCCGAACTTTTTTCCCCGGGGTTTTCGAGTTGGGCTCCGGCAGTGCATGCAATGCATCGACTAGGAACCCCGCATCTAGGCGACTGCCAGCGCCCACAATTGCGACTATGACTGAATCGGTTGCCATCTCCACATGGATACGGCTACTTGCTTCAAGTAGCGCTCTGGCTTCGAAGCCCGGTACCCCACCCGAACTTGTATCGACCACCAGGTGAAGTGGATCCAAGGCAATCACATCAGGTGAGGCGAGCATCGCTGGTGATGGATCAACAAATCTCCCACCTTCAGCGAGCAGGGCCCGCGCGAGATTCGCGTCGTCAATACTGGCCTGAATTCGGTCGTGGCTCAGGTAATAAAGGTCGCGTCTAGCCAGGTCAAGTGAACCGAACAAGATTGCCGACGGGCTGGTGGTTTGCAAGGTCAGCAGTGCTCTGTTTACGCGAAACTCTAGGAGCTCCGCGAATGGTCCGTGCCCCAGATGCAGCATTGCTGATTGGGAAAGGCTGCCGGCAAGTTTGTGGGTACTCGAGATGACGAGGTCTGCGCCATTTGCCAGTGCGCTGGTTGGGAGGTTTGGATGGAATCCGAAATGACTACCCCAGGCTTCGTCAACAACCAGTGGGACGCCGTGGCGATGAGCCACGACCGCGAACTCGCGCACATCACTGACCGCCCCAAAATACGAGGGCGTTACGACGTATGCGGCCGCAGCCCCAGGGTGCAAAGCCAAGGCGGTATCGAGTGCCGTTGGGGTGATGCCGTGGGCGATGCCTAGAGCTACATCAATATTTGGATTGACGAATTCCAAACTCAGGCCAGCCAAAATAGCGCCGTCAATTACCGAAGTGTGAACTGAGCGCTGCGCGACCACATGTGCACTTAGCCCACGTAGTGCAAGGCAGGCTGCATTGTTACCTTGCGATGCGCCGTTGGTGAGAAACCAGGTGCGCTTGGCGCCCCAAGCCTCAGCAGCAAGTTCGAGGGCTTCCTGTAGTGGGCTAGCACCAGATGCCCCGGCCGCCGGTAGGTCCACCCCTTGGGTGAACATCGGGATATCCATGGCTAGCAGGTGGCTACCTGCGAGTGAGTTAAGCGACGGGTAGTTAGCGGGCTGATCTTGGTGGCCCGGGACACCCAATCTGGTCCAGCCCTGCTGGGCGTTTTGGTGTAATGCTTCGGCGTAGGGGGCTCGGGCGTGCCGATCATTTGGCTGGGGCATACCCCATTCATACCCCCGAAGCCTTATTGTTCCAACTACCTGGTTGGTGCGGTGACAACAATCTGGCAAAAATGCCACCAGATGGTCCGAGTCAGACCACAATGAGGTGAAAGTTAACTGAAATCACTTTTAGCGGAGGAGTCCCATATGCGTATCTGGAAAACGGTAGCTACCGCGAGTATTTTGGCTCTGACCGGAGTTTTCGCGGTCGGCTGCGGTTCTAGCGGCGGAACAACGGCCGAGAGTGCGGCACCTACGGTTGCAGCCCCGGCGAGCGCTGCACCAACGGAGGCTGCTCCAGCACCGAGTGAGGCCGTACCCGCCGAGCCCACGACTTTGCTAGAACGGATCCAGCGTGACGGTGTGCTGCGGGTGTCAACCGACCCGGCATACCCACCGCAGTCCTCCTTTGACGACGCTACAGGGCAATGGGCTGGATTTGATATTGAGGTAGCGACCGAAATTGCTAAGCGCCTCGGCGCCGAAGTGCAATGGGAAACCCCATCATGGGATGTGCTAACTGCGGGTAAATGGAATGATCGCTGGGACATTTCAGTTGGCTCGATGACGATCACCGATGAGCGGGCGAAAGTTCTTGATTTCACGACCCCCTATTACTTCACCCCGGCTGGGGTTGCGGTCGGCGCCAAGAGCGACATCACTTCGATCGATCAACTATCGGGTAAGCGGGTTGGTGTATGCGGTGCTTGCACCTACGAGTACTACCTCAATCGCACTCTGAAGATCCCGGGATTCGATTTCGAATTCATAGTGCCAGAGGACATTGAAATAGTCACCTATGACACCGACTCCACTGGAATCCAGGACCTTGCGCTCGGCCGCATTGACGCAATGGTGTCTACGATCCCGACCCTCGAGGAGGCGATCAAGAAGGGAAAGAAGATTACTTTGCTCGGGGATCCAATCTTCCAGGAGCCACTCTCGGTCGCTACCGATAAGAGTTCATTACTTCCAAGTGGAACTCTCGTAACGGAAATCAATTCAGTTATTGAGGCGATGCGTGGCGACGGCACACTAAGTGATCTATCAATGAAGTGGTACGGGGTCGATTTCACCAAGGGCGCTGGCTCCTAGTCACCAATGAGTAATACCCCGACGTTGGAGGCCGTGCCGCATCAGCGGCACGGCCTCGCGGAGTCACTTGAGACATTTAGCCTTAAAGTGCCCTTCCGGATTAAAGTCGCGTTGGTCTGGCTGGTTATCGGGGGGCTCCTGCTTGTTGGGTTCTTGAAGAGTGGCTTTGACATCGCTTGGATGGGCGATCATGCAGCGGCGATTGTCAAGGCCGTCTGGGTCACCATTGCATTTTCTATCATTGCGATTGCCTGCGCTGTTGGATTGGCCCTCTTGGGTGCCCTCGGCCGAGTTTCACGAAATCCAATTGCGTACGGCGTGAGTGGTTTCTACACCTCTTTTTTCCGCGGCACCCCGCTCATTGTCCAACTATTTTTGTGGTACCTGGCACTGCCACAGTTGGCCCTTGGGCTACTGCCCGAGCAATACGCCACCTGGTTCATCTGGCCGGCCCAAGTTGCTGGCATTGTCGGCATCGCCTTCAATTATGGGGCCTACATGACGGAGATTTTTCGTTCCGGGATCGAGGCGGTGCCGCATGGCCAAGCCGAGGCAGCTGCTGCACTTGGTATGTCATCGGGCCAGCAGATGCGCAGGATCATCTTGCCCCAGGCCACCCGCATCGTGATACCTCCGACGGGTAATGAATTCATCGCGATGATGAAGGACACCGCACTTATCGGCCTCCTCGGCACCACGTTGTTGTGGGCTGACCCATTTCGGATGGCGCAGCTCTCCGGCAAGGCTGACTTCCGAAATCTGGAAGCTTTAATTGCTGCAGCACTTGTTTACTGGGGGCTAACCGCGGTGTTCTCCATCTTCCAACGCAAGTTGGAAGAACGCATGGGTAGAGGATACGTGCGCCAGAGCAAGGCCAAGACGTGACCGAGCCGCTTGTCCGAGTTACTGGGTTACATAAGTCATTTGGATCCTTAGAAGTACTAAAGGGCGTTGACTTGGAAATCGGCGCCGGTGAGGTCGTTGTGGTGTTTGGGCGATCTGGGTCAGGTAAGAGCACGTTCTTACGCTGCATAAATTTTCTCGAAGATCCAACCATGGGCACCATTGAGGTAGCCGGGATCAAAATTGCCGCCGGAAGCCCCACTCGATTTCGGAGAAAACAGATTCAGAGTCTGAGGAAAACCTGCGGCATGGTGTTTCAGCAGTTCAATTTGTTCCCTCATATGAATGTGCTCGACAATGTGATGGAAGCACCGCGTCGTATCTCAGGAGATTCGGCCAAGGATGTCAAAGATCATGCTATGGCCTTGCTCGCTGATGTAGGCCTTGCCGATAAAGCCGCCGAATACCCGATTCGGCTTTCAGGTGGCCAGCAGCAGCGGGTGGCAATTGCCCGCGCATTAGCAATGAAACCGCAGGTCATGCTCTTCGACGAACCCACATCGGCACTTGACCCAGAGCTAATTCATGAAGTGCTTTCAGTGATGCGAAGCCTTGCCAAAGACCACTCCACGACGATGATTGTTGTCACGCATGAGATGGGGTTCGCACGTGAAGTTGCCTCACGCATGTGTTTCTTCCATGAGGGTGTCATTTTGGAGCAAGGCGCGCCGGAGATGATGTTTGATGGCTCGCGATTGCCCGAGACCCAAAGATTTCTTAACGCAGTGATGTAACCCGAATTATTGCGATGTAACCGGGTAGTCGAAGGCCGCGTAGTCGCCAGCGTAGATTTCGGCCACCCGCGCGAGCAGTTCTGGTGTGTAATGCTCGGTTAAGTGTGCACCGGCATGAGTTGAGTTTCGGCAGAAGAATTGCTCTTGGACATCGGGCACATTTATTAACTCTCCGATTTGGTGCCAGGAATCCCCGAGCTGTTCGAGGTGAATCAGTGCGTCATATTTCATTTCGGGCAGGCCAAGATGATCTACCTGGCGCCGCCAATGCGGATCCTGATCGCGTGAAGCCTGAGCGCCGATCACCTCAATGAAATCCGCGAACGAAATATCGGCGGCCGATTTCGGCGCGCGGCCTTGTGCTGCCAAGATCTCGAAAATTGGCTGACTTTGTTGCAGGCCCTGTCGGATTTTTTCAAGATACCCAGAGAGCAGTCGTGCCGCGGGATCACGCACTACCGCGAAGCGGGTGAACTCGGCGGACGTAAACACTTCCTCGAGTTGCTCAGGTGGCAATTGAAATGGTTTTACGAAGGGAGTCATCTTGGTGCGATCGTGCGGCGCTGCCTGCACTCGCTCTACCAACTTAGGCCCGAGCCGTGCGGCTTCAAGGCCGCCCAACGTGGCTTTCATGGTTCCGCACCCGGCTTTAGGGACTTCTACATAGGCGTAGTGGTGGACCAGTGAGATGTGGGTGTGGGCATTGACCGAGCGCCAACCCATGGCTTTTACATATTCGGCGGTGACGGGTCCAAACTCCGCGCGATTGGGCCGGCGATCTGGAACCGTCATGTGGCCCCCCCTTCGCTCGGACTTGCACGTTTTGTCGGGCGTTCATTGCTGGGTGCTTGACCGGGGGCCGATCAGTTGATCAGCCCCCGATCTGGCGTCGGGGTGGCGGGATTCGAACCCACGGCCTCTTCGTCCCGAACGAAGCGCGCTACCAAGCTGCGCCACACCCCGAAGGACTTGCGGAGTCTA
>Ga0194035_1001626_pt1 | contig 11659 bp, 11 predicted proteins | sample JunL2320m_MetaG_FD_148680 | JGI IMG/M metagenome (GOLD analysis project Ga0194035, IMG submission 148680) | Anoxic zone freshwater microbial communities from boreal shield lake in IISD Experimental Lakes Area, Ontario, Canada - Jun2016-L239-20m | ecosystem: Environmental > Aquatic > Freshwater >...
GTCCTGGGCCGATCGACGACGGGAACCGAACTGGCTCCCGGCCAGGCGGCCTGGGCGATGGACCAGATCATGGCCGGTGCCGCCACACCTGCCCAGATCGCTGCCTTCGGCGTGTCGATGACGATGAAGCGTCCGACGGCCGGCGAGGTGCGCGATCTTGCCGACACGATGCTGCGCTACGCGCTTCGGGTTCCCACCGATGTGATCGGCAATGACACCGTCGACATCGTGGGAACCGGGGGTGATGGTTCCAACACGGTGAACTTGTCGACGATGGCCGCCATCGTGGTGGCGGCTGCCGGGGTGCCGGTGGTCAAGCACGGCAATCGCGCCGCATCGTCGCGCAGTGGCGGGGCCGACATGCTCGAGGCACTGGGAATGCGTATCGACCTGGGGCCCGAGGAGGTGGCCCGATCCGTCGCGGAGGTCGGAATCGGATTCTGTTTCGCGCCGGTGTTTCACCCCTCGTACAAGTACGCCGGACCGCCGCGGCGCGAGATCGGCGTACCAACAGTCTTCAATCTGCTTGGGCCACTTGCCAATCCGGCTAGTCCGCGGGCCGGATTGATCGGCTGTGCGTTCAGCGATCTCGCAGAGGTGATGGCCGGGGTGTTCGCGGCCCGTGGTGCGAGCGTTCTAGTGGTGCACGGCGATGACGGGCTCGACGAACTGACGACGACGACAACCAGCACTATCTGGCGTGTGCAGGCGGGCACCATCGACAAGCTCACCTTTGACCCGCTCGGCTTCGGGTTTCCCCGCGCTCAGATCAGTGATCTGGTCGGCGGGGATGCCGAAGCCAACGCCGACCAGGCGCGCAACGTGTTCGCCGGGGCCAGCGGCGCGGTGCGCGACGCCGTCGTGCTCAACGCGGCCGGTGCGATGGTCGCCTACGCCGGGTTATCCAGCCATGCCGAATGGCTGCCGTCCTGGGAGAACGCTCTGGGTCGCGCCGCCGGGGCGATCGACTCCGGGGCGGCCGAGCGATTGCTCGCGCGGTGGGTGAACTTCACCCGCGAGCTCTGAGCCGTCGCGGGGAGCGGTGACCGATTCTGAAGCGTCGCGGGGAGAGAGTAGTTCTGAGGCGGCGTGCCGGGCTGAACGCGCTGTGGCAGCCCACTGGAGCCAGGGACCCGCGGAATGCCGGGGTGTGGCGAAACCGCTTGTGGCACTGACGATCCGAACGCCGGGCTGGAACAGCCAGCGGGCGATGAGCGAGGTTTCCTCGACCAGCGCGCCGCCTAGCGGCCCCGGTTGTGGCAATACCACCTGGGCACCGCTGCGCAAGGTGTCGATCACCGGCATCGGGGGAACGTTTGCTCGTGCGCACCCTGCTCCGACCAGTTGTCCGTGCCTGATAATCGCCAGCTGCCAGCCGCCCGCCCCGTCGGGTGCGGCGGCGATCAGCTCATCGACCGCGGCCAGTGCGCGCAGCCGTTGTCCGCGCCAGAGCACCTCGATGGTGGCCGCAGTCAGGTCCCGCAATCGGGCGGCACTCTCGTACCGCGCGCGCTGCGCTAGCTCGGCCACCTCGTGGATCGCTGCCGCCAGAGCCTGGTTATCGAGTCCGTCGATCACCTCGGCCAGCCGCCTCGGGGCCGAGGCGTACTCCGCGGCGGTCACCCCACGGGCTGCCGGGCACGGCGATACCTCCCGCTGTGGGCAGGCCGGCCCATGTTCGGCCCGGCCCGAGATCCGGGTGGTGCAGGTACGCACACCGGTGAATCGGGCAAGCACCCCGGCGGTATCGGCGGCATCCGCGCGGGATCGGAACGGGCCGATCGCGCGCTCGGTGCGGGGTGCACGCACGACCGAAAGCCGTGGGAAGGCCTCGTCGGTGAGCGCCACCCACCACCAACGGTGCGGAAATCGTGACCGTCTGTTGTACGGCGGTGCGTGAGCGGCCAGCAGACGTAGTTCGCGTACCCCCGCCTCCAACGCATGGGCGCATTCGATGTGCTCGACCGCCGTGGCAAGGGCGACCATCTCCTTGATCCGGCCCCGCGGATCGGCTCCGGTGAAGTACTGACTCACCCGCCGTTGCAGATTGGATGAGGTGCCGACATAGAGCACCTCCGCACTCGGCCCGTGAAAGAGATATACCCCGGGCCGATGCGGAATTCCCTTGGCCAGCAACCGCTTTCCGCGTTGGGCATTCGACACCGTGGGTAGGTAGGCAGATAGATCCCGGTAGGTCGTCACACCCTGATTGCCGACCCTCTCGATCAACGCGTGCAGCACGTCGACGGTCGCGCGCGCGTCATCAAGTGCGCGGTGGGTGGGTTGAGTGGCAGACCCGACCAATCGCGCCAGCACGGACAGTCGCACGCTGGGCGCCTCATCCCGGCTCAGCACCCGGCGCGCCAGCCGCACCGTGCACAGCACCGGCGGGCGCGGCCAGTCGATATCGCACTGCCCGGCCGCGGCGCGCAGGAAGCCGATGTCGAACCCCGCGTTATGCGCCACCAGTACTGAGCCCTGGGCGAATTCCAGGAACATCGGCAGCACTGCCGAGATGGTGGGGGCATCGCGCACCATCGCAGTGGTGATCCCGGTGAGTTCCACGATCTGCGGCGGGATATCGCGCTGCGGGTCCACCAGGGTGGCGAACTCACCGATGATCTGTCCGCCGCGCACCTTGACCGCCCCGATCTCGGTGATCGCGTCCCGGGATCCGTCCGCGGCCGGTTTCGCGCGCGATCCGGTGGTCTCGAGGTCGACGACGACGAACGTGGTGTCACACAGCGATTCCTCGGCGACGGAGTCGACGTCGGCGAAGCTCAGCTGTAGGTCTGGGGGAGAACCGGCCACGGTGATCGACGGTAAGCAGACCTACCGACAATCAGCCCTCGCCACACCGGGAGAAGAAACTTGTCGGTGCCGGTGGCTAGCGTGCGGGTCAACCGAGAGAACTTCAGTAGGAAGACAGGAAGAGGAGATCGATATGGGACAGCTCCCGCCGGGCGATCCGGTGATTATCGACTGTGACGACTGTGCGGTGCGGGGTCCGGGATGTCGGGACTGCGTGGTCAGCGTACTGCTTGGTGTGCCGGAAAGTTTGCTGGAGGATGAACGGGCGGCGTTGGAGGTGCTGGCGGAGGCAGGGATGGCACCCCGATTGCGGCTGGTTCCGATACGCCGGAACCCGGGCTCGGAGCGGGCCGGGTAGCACTGCCGGGCACCGCGTGAGGTCGGTTACTGGTGTGACGAATGCGACTGAACTTTCCCTGAGATCTTGCGCCTTTAGTTGGACAAAGCTGTTGCCGTTTCGTAACCTGACCGAGACCTAAACGCATTTCGGCGAGTTGAGTCGACGCAGTCAAAGGATGCCAAATCTTGAAGTTTGACCGCACCTCCCTCGCCAAAATCAATGTTCACAGACGTTTCGCCGGGTTGATCGCGGGGCTGACGGCCGTCGCCGCCGTCTGGACGGGCTCTGCCTTCGCCGATCCGGCCGAGGACGCAGTTGCCAAGCTGAATGAACTCTCACGGCAGGCCGAGCAGCTGACCGAGGACATGCATTCGGCACAGCTGAATCTCGATCAGAAGGTCGAGGCGCAAACCGTGGCGGAATCGGCGCACACCGCCGATCTCACGGCACTGGAGACCGCGAAAAACCAGCTGGTGTCCTATCAGGTGGCGGTCGATAAATTAGCCGCGTCGGTGTACATGGGGGGTCGCACGGATGGTCTGAACGCGATCCTCACCGTCGCCTCGCCGCAGGGACTGATCGACAAGATGGCTGTGCAGCGCGTCATGGGTGCCGAGATGTCTGCTCAGATGCAGAGTTTCCGCCACCTCAGCGAGGAGGCGACGAGGATTGAAGCCGCCTCCGCGAAGTCTGCCGCCGACGCAAAGTTGGCTGCCGGTGAGGCCGCGGCGGTACGGGCCGATCTTCAGCGCAAGCAGTCCCAGTTGCAGGTGCAGATCGTGACGGTCAAGTCGCGTTATCTGGCCCTGACTCCTGGCCAACGGGCTGCGATGGCGGCCCCGGCGCCCTTACCGCCGGCATTCCTCGCCGCACCGCCGGCCCCGGAGGCGGCTCCCGACAATGCCATCTCCGCACTGGCGGCCGTCCCGTCGCCGGGCGCGGGCAGCGATGCCGGCTCAATCGCCGTGCAGGCGGCGCTCACCCGGATCGGCTCGCCGTACTCGTGGGGCGCGGGCGGGCCGAGCGCCTTCGATTGCTCCGGCTTGGTGATGTGGTCGTTCCAGCAGGCCGGTGTCTTCCTGCCGCATTCGAGCTACGCTCTGGCCGCGGGCGGTCAACCGGTCTCGATGGACCAGATGCAGCCCGGCGACATCATCACCTACTACTCCGATGCTTCGCACGTCGGTATGTACGTCGGCGACGGGATGATGGTGCATGCCTCCACCTTCGGCATCCCGGTCGCTGTGGTTCCGGTGAACAACGCCCCGATCTTCAACGTCCGTCGGTACTGAGTCGGCGGGACGCCGGAACCGACTGTCCCGCCTGGTGGCTGGGGTTCTGGTCGCCGAGTTGGCTGCCGCGACGGTGCTGATCGCGCAGGGCGCCGCTACCGAGTCCGCTCACCCGGCGTCGTCGTCGACGTCAGTCGTGGTTGACGGGCGAACCGTAGACTTAGTTAGCCGTGGCGAAGCCCGCACCGACGTGCTGCTGAACCGCGCCCGAGCCGATATCGGTTCGGCCGTCAGCGCCGTCGAGCGGTTCTGGGGCACTGACTGGGGGCGCGGCGACACCCCTGACATCACGATCGTGGCCACCGGTTCCGATGAACAATTCGTTGCCGACGCGCACCTGGATCAACGGCGGCAATGGACCGATATCGCTGCCGTGTCCGTTGCCGATGACGTGGACCTTGCCGCGCGCAGGGTTTCCGGCCAACGGATCGTATTCGCCCCCGGCGCGGTTGCGATGAGCGAATCCGCACTCCGAATCGTGTTGGCGCATGAGCTTTTTCATCTCGCTTCCCGTGCCGACACGGCCCTGGACGCTCCGCGCTGGTTGACCGAGGGCGTAGCCGACTTCGTCGCCCGCCCGCCGACGGCGATTCCGGCCGACGTCGGCACCGACCTGCCCTCCGATACCGCACTCGAATCCGGCGGAGTCGATCGTTCGGCGGCCTATGACCGGGCCTGGTGGTTCGCCCGTTTCGTTGCCGACACCTACGGTGTCGACGGGCTTCGCCGGCTGTATGTGGCGGCATGCGGGCCCGGGCACGGGGACCTCGCGGCGGCGGCCCGGGAGGCACTCGGAGTCGATATGGCCGGGCTGCACATCCGTTGGGCACACTGGCTGGCAGCGGAGCAGCAACGACGATGACGCGAATCCTGTTGGTGAGCAATGACTTTCCGCCACGTCGCGGTGGCATCCAGTCCTATCTTGAGCAATTCGTCCGCCGGCTGGCCGACACCGGCCAGCATGAGCTGACCGTCTACGCCCCGCAGTGGAGGCAGTCGCAGGATTACGACCGTCGGGCGCCGTTCACGGTTGTGCGTCACCCCGGCACCCTGATGCTTCCGCAACCGGGGGTGGACCGGCGGATGCGCGGTCTGATTCGCGATCACGATATCGAGACCGTGTGGTTCGGGGCCGCCGCGCCGCTGGCACTGCTGGCCTCCCGGGCGCGGGACGCCGGTGCCGAGCATGTTGTGGCCAGCACACACGGGCACGAGGTGGGCTGGTCGATGCTGCCGGTCGGGCGCTCTGCGTTGCGGCGCATCGGAGAGGACACCGACGTCATCACCTACGTCAGTCGCTACACCCGCGGCCGATTCGCCTCGGCATTCGGTCCGCGTGCGTGCCTCGAACACCTTCCACCGGGTGTGGACACCGACCGCTTTCAACCCGACTCGGTGGCGCGTGCCCAGTTGCGGGCCCGCTACCACCTCGGTGAGCGACCGGTAGTGGTGTGCGTGTCGCGACTGGTGCCGCGCAAGGGCCAGGACACGCTGATCAGGGCGTGGGCGGACATCCGGAGCCGGGTCGAGGGCGCCGCGCTGGTGATCGTCGGTGGCGGACCCCATGCCGATACCCTGCACCGGCTGGCCCAGGACTGCGGTGTGGCGGGCGACGTGGTGTTCACCGGTGGAGTGCCCACCGATGAGCTTGCCGCTCATTACGCGATGGCCGACGTGTTCGCCATGCCGTGCCGCACCCGGGGAGCGGGTCTGGACGTGGAGGGTTTGGGCATCGTTTTCCTGGAAGCATCGGCCAGCGGCGTGCCGGTGGTGGCCGGGTCATCGGGCGGCGCGCCGGAGACCGTTCGCGACGGTGAGACCGGCCGAGTGGTGGACGGCCGTGTTCATGACGAGATCGTCGAGGTGATCAGCGAACTGCTGGCGGATCCTGAACTCGCACATCGGATGGGACTGGCTGGCCGGCGCTGGATTGAGCGGGACTGGAACTGGGATACCCATGTCGGGCGGCTGGCCGACCTGCTCCGGGTGCGCACCGCGCGTCCCTTGGGATAACGCGATCGCCGGATATGTGAAGCTATGGTCGTGAGCAGCATCCAGGTCGCTGATGAAACCTTCGTCGCCGCCGCAGCCACCGCGGTGGGTCGTGCGGTGGGAGACCCCGCCAGCTGGCGTCGCTGGTTTCCGGACCTGATCTGTGAGGTGGTTGAGGACCGGGCCGACAAGGGCATCCGCTGGACGGTCACCGGCGGGCTCAGCGGCACCATGGAGATCTGGCTGGAGCCCGTGCTCGACGGAGTGGTGCTGCACTATTTTCTGCACGCTGAACCATCGGGGGATCCGGCGACGATGAACCTGGCCGTGCAGAACCACCGGCGCCGGGTAGCCGGCAAACGGATGGCTTTCGAGGTCAAGAACAACCTTGAGGCGGCACGACCGGTAGGCGCGCCGCCCGCGGTTTGATACCCGGCTACCTGGCGGTGCGAGAGGGTACGGTTTGTGTCCAGGTTGCTGTGCACGAAAGTGATGGAGAAGCACTGACAGTGGCGGATAAGACGGCGCAGACCATCTACATCGACGCAGACCCGCGCACGGTCATGGACGTCATCGCCGATATCGGCTCCTACCCTGAATGGGTTTCGGAATACACCGAGGCTGAGGTCATCGAGACCGATGCCAACGGCAATCCCCAAGTGGCTCGGCTGGTGCTGGAGGCCACCGTACTCAAAGACACCATGGTCCTGAAGTACGAGTGGCCCGCCGATCGCAAGTCGGTTCGCTGGTCGCTGGTGTCCAGCACGCTGCTCAAGGCACTCGACGGTGTCTACATCCTCACGCCCAAGGGTTCGGGAACCGATGTCACCTATGAGTTATCGGTTGATCTGATGGTCCCGATGATCGGCCTGCTCAAGCGCAAGGCCGAGCGACGATTGACCGACACCGCACTGAAGGACCTGAAGAAGCGGGTCGAGGGCTGAGTGGAACCCAGTGATGCCGCCGACGCTGATGCGGGCCTGACCACGGGGGCCCGGATCGGTTTCTTCGTCGGCAAGGGCGGCGTCGGGAAGTCGACGCTCGCCTCTGCGACGGCGGTGCGGGCCGCACTGAGCGGCGAGCGGGTGCTGGTGGTCTCGACCGATCAGGCCCATTCGCTCGGAGACGTTCTCGGCATGCCGGTCGCACCCAGCGGCGCAGGCGATCCGGTGCGAATCCTCACCGAGGAGCACGGCGGCGACACCGGCGGCGGCTACCTGGATGCCGTGGCACTCGACACGCTGGCTCTCCTGGAGTCCGCGTGGCGCCCGGCGGCCTCGGTTCTGGCCGCGCGCTTTCCGGATTCGGATATCAAAGACGTTGCGCCGGAAGAGCTTTGCGCGATGCCCGGAATTCAGGAGGTGCTGGGACTTCGGGCGGTCGCAGAGTTGGCGGATTCGGGTCGTTGGGACCTCGTGGTGGTGGACTGCGCTTCCACTGCCGATGCGCTTCGGATGTTGACCCTGCCCGCGGCGTTCGCGATGTATGCGGAACGCTGTTGGCCGCGGCACCGTCGGCTCAGCGTCGCAGTGGAGGATGTGCGGACGGCCGCCGCGGTCGCACTGGTCGAGGCGGTCAGTGCCGGTGTGGAGTCGCTGTCGGCCCTGCTGTCCGACGGCGAGCGGGTGAGTGCGCACTTGGTGCTCACACCGGAGCGGGTGGTGGCGGCTGAAGCCGTTCGCACACTTGGTTCGTTGACGCTGATGGGCGTTCGGGTTGATGAGCTGATCGTCAATCAGGTTCTTTTCCAAGATGATTCGTACGAGTATCGCAACCTCCCGGACCACCCGGCCTTCGACTGGTACGCCGCGCGGATCTCCGAGCAGCAATCGGTGCTGGGCGAACTCGGTGACACGATCGGCGCATTGCGATTGGTGCTGACACCTCACCTCGCTAGCGAGCCGATCGGGCCCAAGGCGCTGGGTCAACTGCTCGACGAGGCGCGGCGGCGCAACGGCTCGGCACCGCCCGGACCGATCCGGCCCGTCGTGGACCGCGAGTCGGGGTCGGGTCTGGACGCGGTGTACCGGATGCGGCTTGAGTTGCCCCGACTCGATGCCGGCGCGCTGCGTCTGGGCCGGGCCGGTGACGACCTGATTATCGGTGTCGCCGATCTGCGGCGGCGGGTGCGACTGGCGCCCGTGCTGCGGCGCTGCGTGGTGACGGAGGCGACGCTGCGGGGCACCGAGTTGACGGTGCGATTCAGGCCCGACCCCCAGGTGTGGCCCACATGACGACGCCCCACCCCGATATCGGACCCGAATTGCGCCGGCTCGCCCAGGTGATCCTGGATCGGCTGGACCCGGCGGTTCGGGCTGCCGCTGGCATGGCCACCGAAACACTCCGCGGCCCCGGTCGCTGCCAGCAGGTCTGGTGCCCGGTGTGCGCCTTGGCCGCGGTGGTCAGCGGTGAACAACACCCGTTGTTGACCGTCATCGCCGATCACAGCGTGGCGCTGATGGCGGTGATCCGGACGATGGCCACCGCGCCCGGTGATCCGACGCAACCGGCACCGCCGGATGACCATGAGTCCGCCGGCCCGGTGTCCGCCAACGGCAACAGCGCGCCGGCGGGCGCGAATGGCCGCTATCACGACATCCCAATTACCGTCGAGCCCGTCGTCGACGGGGTCAGCGGCGAGGAGTGAACCTCGCCTGTGGATTGGCCGTGAACGAGCTTGTCGGGTAGCCCAGGCCACCACCGGCTCGGTACAGTGACCCACAGGCGAACGTGTGCATCGGCGAGGGAGGGTCTATGTGGTACTGGTTGTGCAAGTACATTTTCATGGGCCCTCCGCTGGCAGTGCTTGGTCGGCCGAAAGTCGAAGGCCTGGAACATATTCCCAGCTCGGGACCGGCGATTCTGGCCAGTAACCACCTCGCCGTTGCGGATAGCTTCTTCCTCCCACTGGTGGTCAGCCGTCGGATCACCTTCCTGGCCAAGTCCGAGTACTTCACCGGCAAGGGGCTGAGGGGCACGCTCAAACGCTGGTTCTTCACCGCGGCCGGCCAGGTGCCGATCGATCGCTCCGACTCCGATGCCGCGGAGGCCGCCCTCACCACCGCCAAACGTCTGCTGGGCGAAGGAAAGTTACTCGGCATGTATCCGGAGGGCACCCGCTCGCCGGACGGTCGGCTCTACAAAGGCAAGGGCGGGCTCGCGCGACTGGCGCTGGAGACCGGTGTTCCGGTGATTCCGGTCGCGATGATCGGAACCGACGTCGTCAACCCGCCGGGCTCGAAGATGTGGCGATTCGGCCGGGTGACGGTGAAATTGGGCAAGCCGATGGACTTCTCCAGGTTCGACGGTCTGGCCGGTAACCGGTTCATCGAGCGGGCTGTCATCGACGAGGTGATATACGAGTTGATGAACCTGTCCGGTCAGGAGTATGTCGACATCTATGCCGCGACGCTGAAGGACGCGGGAACGCCCACTAAGCGGGACGAACCAGGTCCGCCAGTGGCGCGGATTCCCGAGACCGCCGCGGGTTAGCGGCCGGGCGGGCGAATACCAGGCCCGCGACGGCGATGACCGTCACCGCCCACCACACGTACGATATTCCGAAGAGCTGGCGCCACCATGATGCCGCAGCCTCTCGGTGTTCGGGCAGCAACTCGATCGGTGTCCACACCATCAACGCCGTTCCGGCCGCGCTGACCGCGCCCAATGCGGCGTTGCGATACCGGTAGGCACCCACGGTGGTGACGATGATCGTCGGCAGTACCCACACCCAGTGATGCGACCACGACACCGGCGAGACCACCAGACCGAACATCGCCACGCACATCACGGCCAGTGTCGACTCGCCGGCAGCGAGAATCCGCCGCACCGCCCACACGGTAAGCCCCAGCGCGGCGAAGCAGGCCAGCATCCACACCACGAAGTGGGCGCTCTGACCCAGGCCAAGTCTGGCCAGCGCGCCGGCGGCATTTTGGTTGGTGTTCAAGGTGGCGGTGCCGATCCGATCGGTGTGTAGCACCGTCGATGTCCAGTACTCGCACGAGTCATGCCAGGCCAGCGCGAAGCCGATCAGGGTCGCGATGATGAAGGAGCCCACCGCGGTCAGCGCCGCGCGGAAGTCTCGGCGCAGAACGAAGTACAGCAGGAACACCGCGGGTGTGAGCTTCAAAGCGATCGCGACACCCAGCAGCAGTCCTCGAGGCCATGGTGTCTTTCGCGGCACGCAGTCGGCTATCACCAGGGTCATCAGGACGACATTGATCTGTCCGAAGGAGAAATTCGCCTGGATCGGCTCGAACCAGAGCACCGATAATGCGACCAAGCCTGCGGCCAGCCAGCAGCGTCGCAGCCAATCGGGTCCACCGCCGGCGGGGGAGTCGGCCGGCACCTGCAGGCGGGTCAGCACGATCCACACCGACACCACCAGCAGGACGCACGTGGTGACCGTGATCACCCAACTTGCCACCGGCAGCGATACCAGCGCCAAAGGGCTGAACACGATGGCGGCCAGCGGGGGATAGGTGAACGGAAGATCCAGTCCGCCTCGGGTGTGAAAGATGGCTCCGTCGGCATACAGCGGCTCCCCGCGCAGCCAGGCCTGCCCGCCCAGCCGGTAGACGTCGGTGTCGATCAGATAGGGGAGGTGGCGGAAAAGGTGCCAGCTGGCATAGAACACGCCGACGCCGATGCCGACGGCGACGAGGGCTTCGATGGTCCGCCGGACAGTGCTCATCTCCCCACCAGACTATCCGGACGACGCGATCAGACCGGTGTGGGCGTAAGTTTCCTAGGCGTGCCGCAAGCCCTGCACTTCGATGTCATCGCCCCTGGGCGGATGCCGTTGATGTGGTGCCTGATCGCGTTCATCCTGACTTTTTTCGTGACCCGGACCATTACCCGGTACATCCGTGCGACGGCCGGCCGGACTGGTCCGCGCAAGTGGTGGCAACCGCACAACATCTCGGTCTCATCGAAGGACGGCGGCAGCGGCGGCGGGGTGCATATCCACCACGCCGTGTTCGGGGTGATCCTGTCGCTGACGTCCGGTGTCGCCATGGTGACCATGGCTCAGGATGGGACTCGCCATCAGTTCACCGCGGCGGGGATCGTCTTCGGGATCGGAGCAGCCCTGGTGCTCGACGAGTTCGCACTGATCCTGCATCTGCAGGACGTGTACTGGACTGAGGACGGGCGCACCTCGGTGGACGCGGTCTTCGTCGCGGTGGCGGTGGCCGGTCTGCTGGTCATGGGTTTCAACCCGCTG